>Ga0066905_100000446_pt1 | contig 11368 bp, 11 predicted proteins | sample PanSoiMetaPlot36_FD_67483 | JGI IMG/M metagenome (GOLD analysis project Ga0066905, IMG submission 67483) | Tropical forest soil microbial communities from Panama analyzed to predict greenhouse gas emissions - Panama Soil Plot 36 (version 2) | ecosystem: Environmental > Terrestrial > Soil >... | reverse complement strand
GTCTTTGTGGGCGTACAGCCGACCGCGGCCGCATCGGACCCCGACAGAGGCGGCCCAGACGAACCGCTCGCGGGCCAGCTCGTAGACCAGCCGGCCAAATGGCAGCCTCCGATCAACCGCCCCCTCGGCGTACAATCCGCCACGCCCGATCTCGATACTCCACGCCTCACCCACGGGGTCTGCCGCCCGGTGTCTGAACCACACCGGGACCGGGAGTGTGTATTGGAGAGTGGCTAGATCGAGCACAATCCGAAACTCCGGTATGTCCGGATGGGGAAGGGCCTTGCCGGAGTCGGCGAGCATAAAGAACCCGACCCCGGCAGCCCGTTTGGCCGCGTACTCGGCCGCCGTCTCGCCGAGCTGGCGCCAGCCCCGGGACCACGCGTCGGCCGGTGTCGCGGGGAGCAACGCGCCGAACTGGTCGATGAAGAGGAACTCGCCCCGGCAACAGCGAGGAATCGTCCAATCGTCCACCATTGTCAGACCTCGAAGGATGTCGGGTCGGGGGCGAAGTCGGCCGCACTGGATAAGGCGGCCTTTCACTTCCCCCGACCCTGGAAGCCGGCCGCCCCCTACAGGCTTCCCGGCTGCTTACCATGGCGGGCCTGCTAGTCGTCATCCGCCGGCCCGGTGTCCATTCGCCACAACTCCGAGAACGCGTCCGGCGCCGGTGTCGCTTTAATGTCCTCGAAGGTCGCCCCGGCCATCCGCTCCGGTTCGTCGCCGAGGCGATCGACGTAGCAAGCCGGGGAGCTGAGGCCGAACCGTCGCCAGTCGATCAGGACCGTGGCCGGGCAATACATGCCGAGGGCCTCGGCCCGGTGTCTTAGATGGAGAACGATCCGACCCCAAGAGTGCATTGAGTGTCCCCACCATGACGGCATCGACCGGGCGAACCGACTCGGCGGGGCGGAAAAGTGCCGGACCACTTCCGCGAACGTGAGCGGTGGGCGTTCGACCGCATCGAAGTACGGAGGCGGGCCGTCGGCTAGGACGTGACCCAGCTCGTGAATCGCGGTCATCGCGCAACGCCAACCGAACGTCGCGGCCTCCGTCCAACCGAGCCCGTCGGCGAGCCCCTTCGCCTCCTGGCGAATGGCCGAGGTGTTGAGCGCGATCGCCGGACCGCGGCCCCTCCACTCGGACAGGAGCGGCCTTAGCGTCAGGTCCATCCTCCGACCCGTGCAACCGAGGTAGCTTTCGGTCGCGGGCGGGATTGGTTCGCTGTCCTTTGGCACGTACACGTACAACGGCCCGCCCCCCAGCTCTGGGGCCAGCCGCTTCAAGAACTTTTCAAGGCGACCTGGCGTCACGACGTCGCCCCCGCCCACGCGCCGCCGTAGGTGTCGCCGGGCCGGACACACTCGTCGGCCTCGGCCTTTGTTAATGGGGTCACCGTCGCGGCGACGCCGGCCAGGGCCGTCACGTCCATATCAGAGAGCATTAGCCCCGGCTCGCGCCCCATCACCCAGCCGCCGCCGGCGGCCTCAATCGCTGCGCGGGCGGTCGTTTCGTCCACCGGGTTCAGTTCGTGAAAGTAGTACATCTGTCGTCCTCCGTAAGTTGCCTGTCAATCCGTCGGTCGGGCGGGACCGGTGTAAGGGTGGGCCGGGTTGGGGTTGCGGCAGTCGGGCGGCGAACCTGACCGCGGGAGAGCCCCAGCGACAACGAGTCGCCCCGGCCCGGATTCACGCCTCTTCGCCATGCATCAGCTTTCGTTTATGGGTATCGTCTGGTTGTCACTCGTTCGCGTGGTACGTCGGCGGCGCGAGGCCGGTCGCTCGTGGGCCTCCGTCGGGAATCGCACGCCGCGCATCGACACAGGTAGAGGCAGCGAACCGATGGAGAATTGCACCGGATCCGTCGCCAGGTGGCCGAGGGCCGTGTCTTGCGAATCGCGGTACAGACTCGTCGCGTCCTCGTCGGCACTCGGCAGCCGGCCGACGGGCGGGTCCGCGGTCGGATTGTCCAGTTCGGCCCAGCCCGCGGGGAGGACGTGGTAGTACCCGTGCCCTTCGATGTCTGAGTCGGCCCACAACCAGCCGGCCGCGGCCGCGGGCAAGTAGTCGAGTTCGGTATCAGATAGCCCGCGGCGATCGGCGTCTGACGCGTCGAACCCCCAACCGCGGTCGCCATTGAGCGCTGTCTCGGCCAGGTAACGGCGGTCGAACGTCAGCGGCTCGCGGTCCGTCCTGGCCGCGACCGCGGCGAGCACCATCCGGCCGACACGTCGATCGGGCAGGTCGCACAACGCCCGGGCCCGGGCCTCGGCCGAGGGCGTGAGCCGGACATGGGGCCACTTCGCTTTCCCGCGAACGAGATTCAGCAACCCACGGTCTGCTAGGCTCACGAGATCCCGCTCGCCCCGTTTACGGCCCGCCTCGTCGCCCGCGGCATTGATCCGGAAGGGAACCCCCTTCGACGCCAGCAACTCGAGTCCTGCCAAGCGGCCAGCCGATGCCTTGCTCTTCCAGTTCCGGACTGGAAGGCGGAGGGCGTCCGTCTGAGCCAGAACGCGAACGAGAATCGCATCATCGGGTGTCAATACGTTGTCCTGAAAGGAAAGTATTACGTAGTTCGACTGTTCCCAGCGGGGTCCAGACTCAACCTCGACGGAAGGACCCGCGTTTGAATGCTAATGGGTTGATGCGTTCTCCGTCGCATCGGGAGGCCTTCCGGTCAACCGTGTGCACCGAATCGAAAACGAGCGAAGCAAGCACTTCAACGCCCGTCGCAGCCTGATCTCCCCGGGAACGCCGTTCTTGTCCGCCAGCACCTCGACCTTGATCCAGGTCGGCGGGAAGATCTCTTCGTTAGTCGTGCCCGACCTAGGCATCGTCTCGACCCCTTCACTCCCGTTCACGCGAACGGGTGTAGGCTCAGGCCCGCTTGGTCCCGTCCCGGGGCGGGAGGGCGACACACCCACACCCGTCCGGCTCTCTCTCTAAGAGAGCCGGGACGGGTGTGTGTGGTGCTCGTCCCGCCAGGACACCGGGACACCCGTCCGGAACACCCGTCCGACGGGTGCGGACGGGTGCCTCCTACCCGTCTGATTCCGGCCCGCCTGACACCGCAACGAACCCCTCGACCTCCCTTGTCCCGGGCCCGCATGGCACCTTGACCTTGCCCGCCATGAGCCGCCGTCGCTCGACCAGAAGCCGAAGGGCCGGACCCACCCTGGCGGCGCCCCAGCCCATGAACTCCCGGGCCTTGGTTGGGGTGTTCGACCGCTCTGGAAAGTTGAGCCACGCCTTGTGCAACTCTGCCGCGTCGGCCTCGACTTTCTCCTGTGCCTTGCGGTCCTTCGCCTCTTCCCGCTCTTGTTCGGCCCGCTCCCGGTGTTGCCCGGCCGGCTCGACCGCGACGTCCCATCGTCGCCCGAAGAAGTCATCGCCGAGGATCCCTTCGTCGATCGCCAGCGACCACAAACCGCCCTGCCCTTCGCGCCCTCCGGCGTTGAGCCAGAGCCGGTGCCGGCCGTCGCCTTGGTATTCGACCTCGCGGCTGAGCAACAGCCACTGAGCCGCGTGGTGACTGAATCCGCTGTATGACAGGTCGGCGAGCTGCATCACGTCGCCAACCTTCAGTTGCCGGTTCGCGTGGTGGACAATGACCGGCGTTGCCCCACCCCGGATGACCGCCTCGGAGAACCGGGACAAGTGTTGACCCATCGCAAAGAAGTTGCGGGCATCGTCCGGATTGCCGCCGCGAAGGACACACAAGTAAGCCGGATCGGCAATCACCATTCCGATCCCGTGCTCGGCGACGCGCCGGCCGAGTTCGTCCATCTCCGCCGGATCGGTGAACGCGGGGAGCGTGAACCCCCAGAGGACGTCGGCCGTCACCGGGTCAACGCCGCGGGCCTGACAGATTCGGAGGAAGGCACTTTGGAGCGCGTGCCGTCCGCTCTCTCCGCTGAGCACCGCGACGCGCTGTTTTACGTAGACGTCGAAACGGCCGAGGAAGGGCGTCTGTGTTCCGAGGCACACGGCCAGGTCCGCAGCGATCGTCGTCTTGAGAGTCTTTTCGCTCCCGGCGATGGTCAGCGGTTCCCTGGCCACGACCAGCCGCTTGACCACCCACGTCGGCCGGAAGTCCCCGGCCGCGAACGTCGCCGAGTCGATTAGGTCCCAGGCCCACCCGCGCGGCATCGTACTCTCCGGCCTCGCCGCGGCCAGGAGCTTCCCGACCAGCTCGCCCCCAGCCCCCGCCCACGTCGGGGCCGTACCGTTCTCTCCGACCCTGGACACTAACCACGCGCGCACGTCCTTCATTCCGTCGGGAGGCAGGGACCACCGCACGGGCCGGCCGAGGGCCTTCGCGAGCTTCTCGGCAATCTGAATCGCCCCGTCCTTTCCCGGCCAGCCCTTCGCCCCCTTGTCGTTCTCCCCGACGACAAGGATCTCGCGACCGGGCGGGAGTGGACGGAGCAAGTCGGCCAAGTGACCGGCCCCGCCGGTGTTGCTCGGCCTGCCGACCGCACACAATCCCGCGGCGACCGCGGCGGCCGTACAGCTCGGCCCCTCGACCACGAGCACGGGGCCACCCGGCGACGGAAAGGAAGCGGGTATCGTCAGCCCGCGCGTTGAGCCGGACATCTGTTGCTTGCGGCCGTCCCGGTACCGCCGACCGATGCCGAGGACGCGGCCCCACGCGTCCCGTTCCGGAGACGTGAAGGCGCCGTCCGACTCCGACCACCCATACCCGACGTCATCCAGGGCCGAGCCCGGCACGCCGAGGACCTCGACCAGCTCGTCGCGCATGCCGTCGAATGCGGTCCGGCACGCATCGTGAACCACGGACCAGTTCACTGCCGGCCCGGGCCTCCGCTTGTGTTTGCCGTTCCCTTCGTGGGACTGGTCATTCGCGAACAGGTCCGACAGCTTCAGGCCGATCCGCTCGACCACGGCCTTCGGAGGACACCCCGCAAAGCAGTTGAGCACACAGTCGCCGTTGTCGCCCCGGCCGATCGACAGCGACGGGTCGCGGTCATCGTGAGCCGGACACCTGCATTGCCACTGGTCGCCGGACGGGACAGGCTCGAGGCCGAAGGCCCGCAGGGCGTCGAGCACCCGGTCAACGGGGTCAGAGGCGAGCGCCGATGCTAGGCGGTTTTGGCTCACGTCTGCATGGCCTCGGCGATTCTCTTCGACTCGTTGCTTTCGAGCTGGCGGAGCTCGATCAGGTCATCAGTCAGACCGCCGATCAGGACCTCGGCATGCGGCCAGACCCTTCGAATCAAGTTGTCCGCGGGCTCGCCCGGGTACTGTTGCCGCTCGGCTTCGAGAGCCGCGTGCAGATGGCCGACGCGCGCAACGACCGCAAGGCGAAGGTTCGCCCGCTGCCTTTCGAAGTTCGCGCCGACTTCGGACACTTCAACGGGCCTCAGAAGTACTCCACCACGTTCGCGACCCGCCGTCGCCGGGTCCGCCGCTCGGACTTCGGGGCCGGTACCGCTCGACGATCGGCAAGGAACTGGTCAAGCGCTTCGGGAGCGATTCGCCAGCACGGCCGGCCGGTCCGGGCCGACACGTTCGACGCGGCCAGGGCGCCGCACTTGATCAGGGCGTAGACGCTATCGACTTTCGCGAGACTGAGCCGGGCGGCGACGTCCGCCGGGGTCAGGTGGCGCGGCGACTCAGGACGCATGCGCGACCTCCCGGCCCCGGCGTGTTCGCCTTCTCGCGGGCGTCGCTTGAGTTGCACGGTCCAAATCCCGCTTCGCGGCCGCGACTTGGTCGCAAAGGGCGAGCAACCGGGCAACGGCTCGGCGGACCTCTGGACTCGGACGGGTCGGTTGCGGCTTCATGCCCCAGATTTGAACTGAAAAAAAAACCGTAGAGTAAAGCTGACCCGGAGAAAGCGAAAACCCCGGAGTTTTCCGGGGTCTTGCGGCAGAGCCGAAAGTAGACGTGAAGTAGAATTCCCTATTTCCGACGCTTCTCGCGGTCAATTTCTGCCCGTCGCTGCTGAAACTCGAGCACGCTATCTACGACGGAGGCCTCAAAGTCGAGCGCGTCGGCCGATTGCTGCGCCAGGAACCGTGTCCAGTCGCCCGCGTGAACCTCAAGCCGTTGCGGCGATGGCTTCCGCGTGCGAATCTGGGGATTGTCCCGGAGCGCCCTGGTGATTGCCGAGAAGCGATCGAACCGGCCGGCGAGTAGCATTTTCGCGGGCACCCAGGCCGAATCGTCCTCACTGTCCGCCGCCCGCTCGAGCAGCGAAGCGAGCCACTCGCAAGTTGCGGCGTACCTTTCGAGCGCCGGCTTGTCCAGGTGCCGAGGGTTAACCCTCGGCATGAGTCCGCCGCATTCATGCATCCCGTCCAAAATCGCGCGGCCCCGGTCGTCGGCGCCCTTGAATATCCCGACGACGTGGTGCCCGCCGCACACGTCAAGGAACAGGTTGTCCGGGCAGCGCAATGCAACGGCTTCGGAGTGCTCCGGTTTGGGCCGATCCGGTTCACAGTGCCATGCGATCAGCTCAAGCAACTCTCTTTCCGTTTGCGGAATCAGCCCCTTGTCCCGGGCCTCGATCAGTAGCACCCCGCAGTAGACACGGAGGTTCGTAGGGAACGCGCAGAACTCGCGAAGCCATTTCTTCAGGTCCGGGCGGTCGGTATTGAACTGAAAACTCCCCTCAACGCGAAACCCGCCAGCCGCGGCCCGGAAGTCGGCCGCGTAGAACCTGGCCAATGCCTGTTTTGATCTCGCGAGGGGGGCGGAGTCGCTAACGTGCGGCGGGCGGAAGTCCCCGCCCCTGGATTGCTCCGACATGATCTCTCCCGGTTAAGCGGCGCGAGTCCGCCCGCCGATCGCCCCGGGAGTGGCGACGACCGAACGGGCGGACCGCTGGTCAATGACCGCCGGTTTCGAACCCGGCCCGCGTGGTGATTCTACTCTTTCGACTTTCCGGCCAGTAGCCAAGTCCGGACGTGATTGACGACCGCGGCGAGCCGTTCATCGGCGACGTGCTCGCGGTAGTAGTCGCTCACACTGTGGTCAGCGTGTCCCATGATCAGGTCGATCGCCGGTTTGTCCTTAACCTCGTCGGCCACGGTCCTGAACGTGTGACGGAGCGTGTATGGCCCGCCTGGCGCCTTCACCTTCGTGGCCGTGCAGAGCTTACGGAACTCGAAGGCGACGGCGTCAAGGTTGAGACCGCGTAGTTCCTCACCCTTGTCGTTCTGCCGCGGCTTGTGCCGGCACCAGCGCCGCCCGTGACTCGTGATGAACACGCAATCGGCGTCGGCCGGGTCGCGCGGGTCGGGGCGCGTCCGGTGGACCTCGGCCAAGGCCTCGGCCGTCTCAGGCCAGAGCGGGGCGCACCGGCTGATGCCGGTTTTGAGCCGCGGACTGTCGATCCACGCCGGGCGGATCTCGAGGGCCGAGCGCTGCAGGTCGGAGCAGTCCTTTTGACCGAAGCCAGCATTGATGCCGAGCAACAACATAGCCCGGAGCTGCACGCCCGCCGCGTCGAGCAGTTTCCAAAGGTCGGCCGCCGGGATGAGGCGCCGGCCGCGCTGGTGTCTCACCAGTCGCATGAGTTTTTTCGGTGGCTTGTCAAACTCCCCCCCGTAGCGGACCGGGGCCGCCATCAACTCGGCGTCGAAGCCGAAGGCGAAGATCGTCTTTGTCAAGGTGACGAACTTCGAGAGGGCCGCCGGGCCGAGCGTCCTGGCAACGGTGGCCCGCAGCTTCCCGAAGTCGGCCGGGCGAAGGTCCGAGACGGCACGGGAGCGGCCGAAGCAATCGACGATTCGATCGGCCGCCAAGTGGTACTCCGCCCAGGTTCGCGGGGTGAGTTCGCCGGAATTTACCTTGTCGCGTCGGGCGTTCAGGAACGTGTTGACCAATTCCTTGACGGTCAGCGCATTCGCGTCCTGTCGCGGTTTCCGCCCGGCCAGGATATCGGTCCACTCGGCCAAGTATCGCTTCAACGCCGCGTCTTTGTCGGCACCGAAGTAATAGAACTCGCCCTTGTGTTTCTTGCACCAGAGCCCGGTTCCCCGATGCTTCCACAGTGGGAACCTCTTCCCCCGTTTTGCTGTCGGTTCCATAATGAGCGTGCCCCCAGGCCCGATACCGGACACCACCATTGAGAACTTGCCGCGGGTGTAGTATCGGGTGTAGTTAGACTAGGAGCAATGTCGGGTGTAGTAGAAAAAGACGGAAAAAAACGGCCTTGGCCCCGTAGCTCAGCTGGACAGAGCAGCGGATTTCTAATCCGCCGGTCGCGTGTTCGAATCACGCCGGGGCTATCTCGACCCCATGCACTAAGTTGTACCCGCCGGACTCCCGCCGCCTTGGCGGCGCGTGCGTTACGTCCGTACATTGCTTGCCGACCGACCCGCTTGTTGTGGTAAGATGGGCCGCGTCGAGGGAAGATTGCGATGCGAATCCGACTGAGGCGCTTGCGGGCCTGGTTCGTCGTTGCCGCCATAGGCGTGGCCGTCGGATGCGTCGTTTGGTGGACGAACCGCGAGAAGCCGGCGCCCGAGATCCCCCGACCCGAGCTGTCTGCGTTCACCGAGCGTGAAGTGCAGATGGACCTGTTCACGACGCACCACCATGTCGAATTGCAACCGCGGTCGGCGGCCGCCTGGGGTGAGTACGCGATTGTCCTGCGGGCGTACAGTCAGCACACGGAGGCCGACCAGTGCTTCCGTGTCGCCGCCGACTTCGATCCGGCCGACGGGCGCTGGCCGTACCTGATTGGTACACACCTGGCCGACACCGACCCGGCGGCCGCGGTCGAGTGGCTGGAACGGGCGGCGCGCGGGACCATCCCGGCGGCGGCACGGGACACAGTGCAAGCGCGCCTGGCCGAAGTCCTGCTCGCGGCCGGCCGGCCGGCCGACGCCTTGGCGTCCCTCGGCCCGGACCCGACCACGGCCACACCCCGGATCCGCCTGGTGGCGGCCCGCGCGGCTGCGGCCGTCGGGGACGACCGGTCTGCCGCTGAGTTCCTCGGCGACGTGGCCGATTCTCCGCTCGCGGCCCGGCAGGCTCTGTTGCTGCGGTCCGAGATCTGTCGCCGGCAGGGCCGCACGTCCTACGCCGCCTACCTGGCCGGGCGGGCGGCGGAGACTCCGGAAGGCACCTGGCCGGACCCGCTCGCCGACCCGATTCGTTCGCGGGATCGAAGTCGGGGCGGGCGACTGGACGAGGCGGCCCGGCGGCTCCGGGATGGTCAACCCTTCGAGGCCGAGCGCCTGCTCCGGCCACTCACTGCCGGCCCGTCCGCGTCCGACCCCCGGCCTTTCGTCGGCCTGGCCGAGGCCCGCGAGGCGCAGGGCGACCGGAAGGGGGCGCTGGAGGCGCTGGCCAAGGCGGTGCAGATCGATCCGAAAAATCTCGCGGCCAACTACCAGGTCGGGCTGCTCCACTTTCATACCGGCGAGGAGCTATGGGCGGCCGGGCGTGCGGACGATGCCCGGGCCGAGTTCCGCGAGGCCCTCACCTGGCTGGACAAGGCCCTGGCCATCAACCCCGACTTCGGCAAGGGGCTGCTGCTCAAGGGTTCTGCCCTGCACCGGTTCCTTGGTCGACCGGACGAAGGACTGGCAATGCTCCGCCGGTTCGTGCAGCTCCGCCCGGAAGTGGGAGAAGGGCACCTGTTGCTCGGCCAGGCACTGGCGGACGGCGGCCAACGGGACGCCGCCGCGGCCTCGCTCCGTCGGGCCGCGGAACTCGCACAGCCCGGCGACCGCCGGGCGGCCGAAGCGCTAGCCAGGCTCACGCCGTCGGGCCGGAAGTAGACAGCGTCCGTGCCGGTGGTGGTTCAGGGCTATCCCGCGATTCACATCACGTGATCCTGTGGAGAACGATTGATGCAGAAGAGTCTGCACCGCCTCGCGATCATGGCAGTCGGATTCGGGGCGCTGATGCTGCCCGCCGTCGTACGGAACGGGGCGGCCGACCCGGCTCGAGCCGGGTCCGAGTGGAAGCTCACCTGGAGTGACGAGTTTGAGGGCAAGGAGATTGACCGGGCCAAGTGGGATTTCGACATCGGCAATGGGTTCTACGACTACGACGCGAACCAGTGGATCAGCGGGTGGGGTAACGGCGAACTGCAGTACTACACCCGGGAGCCGGAGAACGCCTTCGTCAAGGACGGGATGCTCCACATCCGGGCGGCGAAGGAGTCGTTGCACGGCTGCGGCTACAGCTCCGCTCGGCTTAAGACGCGAAAGCGGGATGGCAGCACTCTGTTTAACCAGAAATACGGCCGATTTGAGTTCCGGGCGAAGCTGCCGACCGGGCAGGGGATCTGGCCGGCCCTGTGGATGCTGCCCCAGGGTGAGAAGTACGGACCCTGGGCGTCGTCCGGGGAGATTGACGTGATGGAGGCCCGCGGGCAGGACCAGACCAAGGTGCTCGGCACGCTGCACTACGGCTCGCGCTGGCCGGTGAACACGCACTCCAGTAAGGAGTACGTGCTACCGGACCGGGGCACGATCGCCGACTTTCACGTGTACGGACTGGAGTGGGAACCGGGCGAAATCCGCTGGCTCGTCGACGGCAAGCAGTACGCCGGCCAGTCGTTCTGGTGGAGCAGTAGCAAGACGGCCAGCGGCAAGGGGCTCACGCCGAAGGGCGAGGCTGACCTGAACCCCTGGCCGGCCCCGTTCGACCAGCCATTCTTCCTCGTCATGAACGTGGCCGTCGGTGGGAAGTTCCTCGGCAACCCGGACCGCACCACGTTTTTCCCCGCGGAGATGGTGGTCGATTACGTGCGTGCGTACGAGAAGGCGGGTGGATATGGTCCGCCGAAACCACGGGCCGAGGGTAAACTGCCCTTCGGGAAGTAATCCCGTGGTTCCGCGCAGGTGCAGTTCTGGCCCGCGTACGCGCACGCAGCGGTCAACCCCAACTTACTTCTTCTTCAGCGCGTCCAGGGCCTGCGTCGCACGCAGCTCGTTGGGGGGGGCGAGTTTCACCGCCTGTTCGGCCGCGGCTATCGCCTCGGGCTTGCGGTCGGACGCGGCCAGCACGTCCGACAGCACCAGGTAAACTTCCCACTCCTCCGGCCGGGAGGCCACGCCGGCTCGGGCGGATTTCTCGGCGTCCTGCAGCCGGCCGAGCCGGAGGAGCGCCTTCGCCCGGTAGAGATGTCCCGGGGCATAATCCGGCTTCAGCCGGACCGACTCCCCGAGCGACTCGGCCGCTTGAGCGAGAAGTCGGTCGGCGTCGGTCTTGCGCCCCTCGGCCTCTGCCCGGTCAGCCAGCCCGAGCCGGGCCAAACCGAGGAACGAGTGGGCGGTGACCGCGTCCGGCTGGACCCGCAACACATCGTCCGCGACCGCCACCGCCGCCGCGAAGTCGCCGGTGTTTACCGTCGCCCGCAACAACAGAAGCTGCGTCTC
>Ga0066905_100000445_pt1 | contig 11371 bp, 10 predicted proteins | sample PanSoiMetaPlot36_FD_67483 | JGI IMG/M metagenome (GOLD analysis project Ga0066905, IMG submission 67483) | Tropical forest soil microbial communities from Panama analyzed to predict greenhouse gas emissions - Panama Soil Plot 36 (version 2) | ecosystem: Environmental > Terrestrial > Soil >... | reverse complement strand
CTTGACCGCCGCGATGGTGTCGTACTCGGCCTGCCCGGAGAAGCCGCACGCCCGGGTGCGGCCGTGCACGGCGAGCGCCTTGACGCCCGCCCGCTCCGCGAGCCGGGCGACGGCAAGCGCGTTGCGGTTATCGCGGTCCCAGCCGGTGCGAATCTTGAGCGTGACCGGGGCGTCCACTGCCGCCACCACGGTATCGAGGATGCGGCCCACCAGCGGCTCGTCCCTGAGCAGCGCGGAACCCGCCATGACGTTGCAGACCTTCTTGGCCGGGCAGCCCATGTTGATGTCGATGATCTGGGCCCCCTGGTCGACGTTGTAGCGCGCCGCGTCCGCCAGCATCTGGGGGTCGGCGCCGGCGATCTGCACCGAGATGGGCTGCACTTCCCCCTCGTGGTTGGCGCGCCGGCGGGTCTTTTCCGAGCCCCACAGCAGGGAATTGCTCGCGACCATCTCGGAAACCGCCATTCCTGCCCCCATGCGCTTGCAGAGTTGCCGGAAGGGGCGGTCGGTGACGCCCGCCATCGGCGCGACGACAAGATTGTTCCTGAGCTGGAGAGGACCGATATGCATCGCGCGCGCCGCGTCGACGATCGAATTCGTTCGCTTTACGGGGAAGGGCGTCATTGTAATCGCCCCGCGCACGAAAAAAAAGCAATTCGCAAATTTTTTTTGCCTGTGTGTTGCAACGAACCGACACAATGCGCCATCGCCTGCGCAATTTCCGTCAAACCGCTTGCCGCGCTAGGTACTTACTGGAAAAAATTCGAGAAAAGTACTGGTCGCAGCCGCAAAGACGTGGCCGACGACACCGCCCTGCGATTTTTTTGAGTGTTGCACCGCCGGCGCGGGCCGAAAAATCAGCCGCGCGTGCCGAAAGTCATGCGCCTCAGCACGAAATCCCGGGCCGGAGGCACCGCACCGAGCGCCGCAAGTCCCAGGCCTCGCGCAAAACGCAGGGGCGCGATGTCGTTGGAGAAGAGGCGCACCAGCGTATCGGTGAACCAGATGCCGCCGCCGCGATCGATGCGCCGTCGTGCATGGTACGCCTGCAGCTGCCGCGGCGTGCCGATCTCGCCGCGTTCCGCGTTGCGGATCGTGGCGGCGAGCTCCCAGGCATCCCGCAGGCCCAGGTTGAGTCCCTGGCCCGCGACCGGGTGCAGCGTCTGGGCGGCGTTACCCAACGCGACGGCGCGCGGGCGCGCGCTGCGCTCCGCGACCCGGAGGGCGAGAGGATAGCTGGCTCTTCCAATAGCTCCCCTGAAAGCGCCCACGCGCTGGCCGAAGACCTGCTGCAAGCGTTCCAGGAAAACCTCTTCCGGGAGTTCGCACAGGTTGCGCGCCTCCTCCGGCGTCGTTGTCCATACCAGCGCATAGCCCTCTTCGAAAGGCAGGAGCGCCAGCGGACCGGCCGGCGTAAAGCGCTCATAGGCTATGCCTTGCTGCGGCAATCCGGTAGTGACGCGGGCCGTCACCGCGGCCTGCCTGTAGGCGCGCGCCCGCGCAGGCGCGAGCTGCAGCATCCCGCCATCGGCGACCGCCAGCAGACGTGCGCTGGCCCGAACGCGTCCGCTGGGCGTTTCGAGCACGGCCGTCGTCGCCAGTTCAGCGTTTTCTATCCCGGTCACGCTGGCGGAAAAACGGCGGCAACTCACGTCACGGTCGAACACGGCGGTGAGCGACGCGGCCAGACGGCCGTAATCCACCACGTAGCCGAGTGCCGGCAACCCCGCTTGCGTGCAATCGAGCTCGACCCGGCCGAAGCCGCCCCGTTGCGAGACATGGATGCGGCGTATCGGCGTAGCCGGCTCTAGCTGTTCCCAGGCCCCCAGCCGCTCGAGGATCAGCCGGCTGCCGTGGGACAGCGCGATCGGCCGCGGGTCCGCCTGCACCGATTGCGCGGTGCGTGCTTCCACCAGCCCCGCGCTGAGGCCGGAGCCGCGCAGGGCGAGTGCGAGGGCAAGGCCGACCGGACCGCCGCCCACGATCAGCACGTCGCAGTCAGGCTGCTCGACCATTCATCCAGGCTTCGATATCGGCGGGCTGCTTGGGCGCATCCCGGGTGAGCACCTCCGCGCCGGCGCTGGTCACCAGGACATCGTCCTCGACGCGCACCCCGATGCCGGCGTAGCGCTCCGGTATCCCGGGCCCTGGCCGGATGTAGCACCCCGGCTCGACGGTGAGCGCCATGCCGGGGGTGAGCGCGCGCCACTCTCCATTGAGCTTGTAGTCGCCCGCGTCGTGCACGTCGAGCCCCAGCCAGTGGCCCGTGCGGTGCATGTAGAAGCGCTTGTAGGCCTCGGTCTCGACCGCCTCGGCGAGGCCGCCGCCGAGCAGCTTCAGGTCGATCAGCCCCTGCGCCAGCACGTTCACCGCCGCGCGATGCGGCGCATCCCACGGCGCGCCGGGCTGCACCGCGGCGATCGCGGCAGCCTGAGCCGCGAGCACCATGTCGTAGATCTCCCGTTGGGGGGCGCTGAACCGGCCGTTCACCGGAAAGGTGCGCGTGAGGTCCGCCGCATAGCCTTCGAGCTCGCACCCGGCGTCGATCAGCAACAGCTCGCCGTCCACCAGCACGCCGTCATTCTGCACGTAATGCAGCACACAGGCGCGCTCGCCCGCGGCGACGATCGGGGTATAAGCCGGGGCGAGCGCGCCGTGCCGGCGAAACTCGTGCAGCAGCTCGGCTTCGATCTCGTACTCGGCCCTGCCAGCCTGCGCCGCGCGCATGGCACGCCGGTGCGCGCGGGCGGTAATTTCCGCCGCGCGCCGCATCACCGCCACCTCTTCCGGTCCCTTGACGAGGCGCATCTCGTCGAGCAGCACGCGCACGTCCTTCACCTCGCGCGGCGCAACGGTGCCGGCACGCGCCTGCCCGCGCACGTGGTTGATCCAGCCGGTGACGCGCGCGTCCCACGCAGGATCGGCGCCGAGGTGGCAATGCAGGGCGGTGTGGCCGGCGATCAGCTCGGGCGCGAGCGCGTCGAGGCGCGAAATTGCATGGGCTTCGTCGAAACCGAAAGCGGCGCGCGCGGCCTCCGGCCCGTAGCGGAACCCGTCCCACACCTCGCGCTCCGCGTCCTTGTCGCGGCAGAACAGGATGTACTTCGGATGCTTGCCGGCTACGATCGCGAGCACTGCGTCCGGCTCGCGGAAACCGGTCAGGTAGTAGAAGTAGCTGTCGAAACGGTAGGGATAGTGCGCGTCGCGGTTGCGCGTGCGCTCGGGCGCCGTCGGCACGAATGCGACGCCGCTCCCCATGGCGGCGGCGAGCCGTGCGCGGCGCCGCTGGTAAACGCCGATATCAACGGGGCCAGGCATTGTCAAAATTATAGACAAGAAGGCGGCCCGGAGATGCACTCAAGCCCGCGCCGCGAGCAGGCGGTCAAGCGCTGCGAGGCGTTCCGGTGTTCCGATGTCCATCCACTGTCCTCCGTGGTGCTCGCCGCTGACGCGTCCTTGCGCCATGGCGGGCCGCAGCAGCGCCGCCAGCTGGCGCTTGGTGCCGCGCGGGACTTCCGCAAACAGCGCCGGCGCGTAGACGCCAATCCCGGCGAAAGTGAGCCTGCGCGCGCCGTCCGCCGCGACCCGGCCGCCGCTCAGGCAGAAATCGCCAGCGGGGTGATGAAGCGGATTGTCCACCAGGACGAGGTGCGCGGAAACGGCGCCGCTGCGGATCGCCGCCGCGGCCGCGGACAGACGCGCGAAGTCGAAATCGCAGTGAATATCGCTGTTCACCACGACGAAGGGCTCGGCGCCAAGCAACGGCAGGGCATAGGCTATCCCGCCGCCGGTCTCGAGCGGTTCCTGCTCGCGCGAATAGGCGATGCGCACCCGATGGCGCGAGCCATCGCCGAGTTCCTGCTCGATCAGGCTGCCGAGGTGCGAAACGTTCACGACCAGCTCGACCATCCCGGCGCGTGCGAGCGACTCGATCAACGCCACGACGAGCGGCCGGCCGCCGGCTTGCAGCAGGGGCTTGGGAATGCGGTCGCTCAAGGGACGCATGCGCTCGCCGCGCCCGGCGGCCAGTATCATCGCTTTCACGTTGGGAGCGCCCGCCCGCCTGCCTAGTGCGTGCAGCCGAGCGCAGGCTGGCGCTGCTCGATCTGGTCGAGCAGATGCGCGAGTGGCGCGAGCTCGCGGTAGCGCTCCGCGACGGTCCGCGCATAGCGCAGGAAGCGCGGGGTATCCTCGAGGTAGCCGCCCTTGCCATCGCGATAGCGGATGCGGGCGAAGATGCCCAGCACCTTGAGATGGCGCTGCAGCCCCATCCACTCGAAATCGGCGTAGAACTCGCCGAAATCCGGCCGCACCGGCAGGCCGTGCCGTTTCGCCTTCTCCCAGTAGCGCGCGCACCAGTCGATGACCCGCTCCTCGTCCCAGCTGATGAAGGCATCGCGCGTGAGCGACACCATGTCGTAGGTGATCGGTCCGTGCACCGCATCCTGAAAATCGATCACTCCGGGGTTGGGCTCGCACACCATGAGGTTGCGCGGCATGTAATCACGATGCACGTACACCGCGGGCTGCGCGAGCGCGCGCGCGATGACGAGAGCGATCGCATCGGACAGGGCCTGCTGCTGGGCGGGCGTGAGGCTCAAGGCGAGGTGGCGGCCGATGTACCACTCGGGAAACAGGTCGCACTCGCGTCGCAGCGCCGCCTCGTCGTACGGCGGCAGCATCCCCTCCCGGCTCGCGAGCTGCCACTTCAGCAGCGCCTCGATCGCGTCGCCGAACAGGCGGTCCGCATTGTCGGCGGTGAGCGCAGCCAGGTAGGTCGTGTCGCCCAGATCCGTCAGCAAGAGGAATCCGCGCTCCACGTCCTGCGCCAGCACCTCGGGCGCATGCACGCCCGCCGCGCGCAGCAGCTCCGCGACGCGCACGAACGGGCGGCAATCCTCGCGCGGCGGCGGCGCGTCCATGGCGATCCAGCTACGTCCTCCCACCGCAACGCGAAAGTAGCGGCGGAAACTCGCATCGGCGGAGGCTGGAGCCAGCGAGTACGGCTCGGCTCCAAAACGCGCGGCGAGCCAGGCGCGCAATTCATCCTGACGGGGGTCGGTGCTCGGCCGCAAGTCGTTTGCCATGAGCGGTGAATTGTGCGATTTTAGCATCACGCTACAGAGCCATTTTTCGATGCAAAAACGGGGAATTACGTGCTTCAGGGGCGTTTCAGAGTGACCGAAACGGCCCCTGAAGCAGAGTCGCATGCGGGGAGTATCCCCTCGTATCGTTTCCTCTTGCTGCTGGCTGCAGCGTGGATGCTGTCACCACCCGCCGCAGCTCAGCAGGGATTGCAGCTCAAGACCCAGCCCACCCTGATCCTGGTGCCCCCGTCGCTCAAGGAGCAACTGCCCCTGTTCGTCGATGCGGACCGGCTGCAGGGGCGCCAGGAGGGAGACATCGAAGCGGAGGGCAGCGTGCGCTTGCGCAGGCGCGGCTACGCCGCGCACGCCGACTGGCTGCGCTACGAGCAGCCGACCCAGGAAATCAACGCCGAAGGCAATGTGCGCATGGAGCTCGGGGCCGATGTCCTGGAAGGCCCGCGCCTGCGCTTCAACCTGGGAACCGAGCGCGGCGACATGGACCGTCCGCGCTACACGCTGCACAAGGCTCCGGCCGTCGTGGGCGAGCGCCAGGTATTCCGGGAAGCCGACGCGCGCGGCACCGCGGAGCGGCTCCAGTTCGAGGGCCCCGGCCAGTACCGCGCTGAGCGCACCGAGTACACCACCTGCAGCCCCGGCAACGAGGCCTGGTACGTGCGGGCGCGCGAGCTCACCATCTACCGTGACCGCGACGTCGGGGTCGCGCGCGACGCGAGCATCGAATTCATGGGCACGACGATCTTCTATTCCCCCTATCTTTCGTTCTCGCTGCACCAGGAGCGCAAGACGGGCTTCCTCACGCCGCATTACGGCAGCACCAGCACCAGCGGCGCCGAACTGACCGTTCCCTTCTATATCAATATCGCGCCCAACATGGATGCCACCATCGCGCCGCGCATCATGACGCGGCGCGGCGTGCTGGTGAACGGCGAATTCCGCTATCTCGAGCCCACCTATCGCGGCGAGGACCGCGTCGAGGTCTTGCCCAACGATGACGTGCGCGGCGGGGAACAGCGCTGGGCTTACCTGCTCCGCCACGCCCACTCCCTGCCGAGCGGGTGGGACGGCGCTCTGCGCTTGCAGCGCGTTTCGGACGATAACTATTTCACCGATCTCGGCACCAAGGTCTCCCAGACGTCACAGGTGCAGTTGCCGAGCGACCTCACCATCGGGCGCGTAGCCAGCTGGGGCTACGCCGGCAGCTACAATCTGGATGCCGTCGTCCAGCGCTGGCAGACGCTGCAGGTCGACCCGACCACGCCGGTGACGCCGCCGTATAACCGCTTGCCGCAGATTTCCTTCGGCGCCGCGCACCAGGACCTGCTGCGCACGGAACTCGATTTCTTTGGCCAGTACTCCGCTTTCGATCACCCCACGCTGGTGAGCGGCCAACGCGGGCTGGCCTACCCGAGCCTGAGCTTGCCGCTCAGCACTCCTTACGCGTACTTGACCCCCAAGGCCGGGGTCACGCTGACGCGCTACCTCATCGACGAGAACACGAGCGGTTTCGCCACTCAAAACCGCACCGTGCCGATCTACTCGGTCGACAGCGGCATGACGTTCGAGCGGCCGACCAAGCTCTGGGGCGCTTCCTACCTGCAGACCCTCGAGCCCCGACTCTATTACGTCTACATCCCGTTCCGCGACCAGAACACCATACCCGTGTTCGACAGCGCGGAGCAGGACGTCAATTTCGCGACCATTTATGCCGAGAACCAGTTTTCCGGCTGGGACCGCATCAACGACGCCAACCAGATCACGGTGGGCGTCAGCTCGCGCCTGATCGCATCCGACACCGGCGCCCAGCGCCTGCGCGTGGGCGTGGCGCAGCGCTACTACTTCGAGCCGCAGCAGGTCACCTTGCCGGGCGTGGCGCCGCGTTCGGGGGACACTTCCGACCTGCTCGCCGCTCTGGTGGGGTCGGTGGCCCAGCATTGGACCGTGAATGCGGGCCTGCAATACACCACCGATACTTCCCAGGTGCAGAAATTCAATTTCGGCACCCGCTACCTGCCGCGGCAGGGGCAGGTGCTCAATCTGAGCTATCGCGAGACGCGGGACGTCCTGCAGCAGAGCGATATTTCCGCGCAGTGGCCGCTGGGAAGGGGATGGACCACGCTGGCGCGCTGGAACTACTCGTTCCTCGACCATCGCACGCTCGAAGGCCTGGTCGGCGCGGAATACAATGGCGATTGCTGGGTGCTGCGCCTGGTCGCCCATCGCTTCGTGACCACCACGCAGGAAGCGCAGATGTCGTATTTCGTGCAGCTGGAATTGAACGGAGTGTCGCGGATCGGCTCCAATCCGATGGAGGCGATCCGGCGCAATATCGGCGGCTATTACCGTGCCGATGCGCGCGCGCGGGGCTCGGAGGATGCAACACCCTATCCTCGTTACTGATCGAAATGGCGCTGCGCGCGCTGCGGCGGTGGCGCTGGCCGCCGCGCTGGCGATGCTGGCGGCCGCGGCTCCCGCGCAACAGGCGCGCGGGCCGGTCGTCATCGACCGCATCGTGGCCGTGGTGAACAACGAGGTCATCACGCGCGGCGACCTGGACGAGCGCTACCGGGTCGCAAGCATGCAGCTCAAGCAGCAGGGCACGGCGCCGCCATCGCGCGATGTCCTGGAAAAGCAGCTGCTCGATCGGATGGTCATCGACCGCGTGCAGCTGCAGCTCGCCAAGGAAACGGGTCTGCGCGTCGACGATGCAGAGCTCGACCGCTCGCTGCAGCGCATCGCCCAGGAGAACAAGCTCAACCTGGCGCAGCTGCGCGCGGCGCTGGAAAAGGACAGCATCCCGTTCGCCAGGTTCCGCGAGGATATCCGCAGCGAGATCATCCTCGCGCGCCTGCGGCAGCGTGAAGTCGACAACAAGATCGTAGTCAGCGAGAGCGAGATCGAGAGCTTCATCAGCGCGCAGCAGGGGCGCGAGCAGCGCCGCGAGGAATTCAACCTCTCGCACATCCTCGTGGCCGTCCCCGAGAACGCCGCCCCGGAGCAGATCCAGGCGCGGCGCGCCCGCGCCGAGCAGGCGCTCCAGCAGATCCGCACCGGCGCCGATTTCCGGCAGGTGGCGGCGACGTTTTCGGACGCGCCCGACGCGCTGCAAGGGGGCGTCCTCGGCTGGCGCGACAGCGAGCGGCTGCCCACCCTGTTCGTCGATGCCTTGAGGCCCCTCGCGCCCGGCGATGTGGCCCCGATCCTGCGCAGCCCGAACGGGTTCCATATCCTCAGGCTCAACGAGCGGCGCGGTGCCAGCAGCCAGGTGATCGTGCGCCAGACCCACGCCCGGCACATCCTGATCAAGACCAACGAGCTGGTTCCCGAAGCCGAGGCGCGGCGCCGGCTGGAGGGTCTGAAGGAGCGCCTCGACAACAAGGCCGATTTCGCGGAACTCGCACGCCTGCATTCCGAGGACGCGAGCGGGATCAAGGGCGGCGATCTGGGCTGGCTTTCCCCCGGCGACACCGTGCCCGAGTTCGAGCGTGCGATGAACGCGCTCGCCCCCGACGAGTTGAGTGCCCCGGTGCAGACGCCGTTCGGCTGGCACCTGATCCAGGTGCTCGCGCGGCGCGACGAGGACATGTCGCAGGATCGCCGGCGGGTGACGGCGCTGACGGCCCTGCGCGCGCGCAAATCCGACGATTCCTACCAGGAGTGGCTGCGGCAGCTGCGCGACCGCGCCTACGTCGAGATCCGCCTGGACGAGAAATAGCGCCGGGTTTTGAGTGCCGAGTGCCGAGTGCTAAAGTTTGGGACCTTGCGCTCGGGTAACTCAAAATTCAACACGCAAAACGCAAAACGCCGCTGATCGCGGTGACGGCGGGCGAGCCGGCGGGAATCGGCCCCGACCTGTGCGTCGCGCTCGCACGCCGGCAGCTGTCGGCCCACCTCGTCGTGGTCGCCGACCGCGATCTGTTGCGCGAGCGGGCTCGGGTGCTGCGCGTCCCGCTGAAGGTCGCGGACCACGCGCCCGGCGCCGCGCGGAGCCGCCCCGGGACGCTGCTGGTGCGACATGTGCCACTGGCGCGCCCCGCAGTAGCAGGGCGGCTCGACCCCGCCAACAGCGGCTACGTGCTGCGCACGCTCGACATCGCCGCGAACGGCTGCCGCGAGGGCGCATTCGACGCGCTGGTCACCGCACCCCTGCAGAAGAGCGTGATCAACGAGGCCGGCATCGCGTTCACCGGGCACACCGAGTACCTTGCCGAGCGCACCGGCGCGCGGCACGTCGTGATGATGCTGGTCGGCGGCGGCCTGCGGGTCGCCCTCGCCACCACGCACCTCGCCCTCAGGGATGTCGCGCGCAGCATCACGGCGGAAAGCCTGGAGCGCACGCTGCGGGTGCTGCGCGCCGATCTCGCGGCGCGGTTCGGCATCCGCCAGCCGCGCATCCTCGTGGCCGGTCTGAACCCGCACGCCGGGGAGTCCGGCTTCCTCGGCCGCGAAGAAGCCGACATCATCAGCCCGCTGCTCGACCGGCTGCGCGGCGAGGGCTTCGATCTCTCGGGTCCGCTTCCCGCCGATACGCTGTTCAGCCCGCGGCGGCTGAAGGGCTGCGACTGCGTGCTCGCGATGTACCACGATCAGGGCCTGCCGGTGCTCAAGTACGCGAGCTTCGGCTCCGGCGTGAATGTCACGCTCGGACTGCCGATTATCCGCACCTCGGTCGACCACGGCACGGCGCTCGAACTCGCGGGCAGCGGGCGCGCCAGCGCCGGCAGCCTGATCGAAGCGATCCGGCTGGCCGCGCAGCTCGCCGCCCGCGCACGCCGCGCCCCGGCCACGGAATGACCCGCGAAGTAACCGCGCGCCGCCTGCCGCGGCATGTTCCCCGCAAACGTTTCGGCCAGCATTTCCTGATCGACGAGGCGGCCATCGCCGCCATCGTCGCCGCCATCGCACCCCGGCCGCACGACCGCATGGCGGAAATCGGCCCGGGGCTGGGCGCGCTCACCGCGCCGCTGGCGGCGTGCCTCGCGCACCTGCACGTGATCGAGATCGACCGCGATATCGCCGCGCGCCTGCGGGCGGCCTATGCCCCGGCCCGGGTCACTGTGCACGAGGGCGATGCTTTGCGTTTCGATTTCGCCGCCCTCGGGCCGCGGCTGCGGGTCGTCGGCAACCTGCCCTACAACATCTCGACGCCGCTGCTGTTCCATCTGGCGCTCCACGCCTCCGCGCTCCATGACATCCACGCCATGCTGCAGAAGGAGGTGGTTGAGCGCATGGTGGCCGCTCCCGCGACGTCCGACTACGGCCGGCTCTCGGTCATGCTGCAGTACCGCTTCGCGATGGAGCAGGTCCTCAGCGTCCCGCCCGCGGCATTTCGCCCGGCGCCCAAGGTCGAGTCGGCGGTGGTGCGCATGACCCCGCATGCGCCGCTGCCGCACCGGGCGCGGGACGAAGCCATGCTGGCACGAATCGTCGCAGCGGCGTTCGCCCAGCGCCGCAAGACGCTGCGCAATACGCTGAAAGCCTACTTCAGGGCCGCGGATTTCGCGACGGTTGGAGTGGATGCAGGGCTGCGCGCGCAGGACCTGGGCGTGGCAGAGTTCGTCCGCCTGGCGGACCACGCCGCGCGCGCCTAGCCCTTTCTCTGGATGAACTCGATCTTGTAGCCGTCGGGGTCTTCGACGAACGCGATGACGGTCGTGCCGTGCTTCATCGGCCCCGCTTCGCGCGTGACCTTCCCGCCGCGTTTCCTCACGTCGTCGCACGCTTTGGCCGCGTCGGGCACCTCGATCGCGACGTGGCCGTAGCCGGTGCCGAGGTCGTAGGCCTTGGTATCCCAGTTGTGGGTGAGCTCGAGCACCGCGGTCTTCGCCTCTTCGTCGTAGCCGACGAAGGCGTTGGTGAAGCGGCCGCCCGGATAGTCCGTCTTGCGCAGCAGCTTCATGCCCAGCACCTGCGTGTAGAAATCGAGCGAGCGCTGCAGGTCGCCAACGCGGATCATGGTATGCAGAATTCTCACGGCCTCACACCTCGACCATCTCGAAATCTTCCTTGCGCGCCCCGCACTCCGGGCACGTCCAGTTGGGCGGCACGTCCTCCCAGCGCGTGCCCGGCGCGATGCCCTCTTCGGGGAGCCCCGCGGCTTCGTCGTAGATGAACCCGCAAATGAGACACATGTATGTCTTGTAGACGGTTTCCGTCGTCGTCATGCCGAGATCCGATCTGAGCTGGCAGGCTGCTGAAAACCCAAGGACTTCCCGAAGCGCGCGTGGATCAACACGCTCGTCGCGTTCAACAACCTGACCGCGGCT
>Ga0066905_100000443_pt1 | contig 11381 bp, 9 predicted proteins | sample PanSoiMetaPlot36_FD_67483 | JGI IMG/M metagenome (GOLD analysis project Ga0066905, IMG submission 67483) | Tropical forest soil microbial communities from Panama analyzed to predict greenhouse gas emissions - Panama Soil Plot 36 (version 2) | ecosystem: Environmental > Terrestrial > Soil >... | reverse complement strand
GACCTCCTTCTCCACGAAGGCGCGCACGCTCTTCCGCAGCATTCCGTGCTCTTCGGTGAACATGGCCGTCTTCACCCTCTCCGCTCCGGGGAAAGGGCGCGAGACCACTCGATGACCTTGTCGGCGCGCTGGTGAATGGACGACGAGAGCTTGATGTCGAGGCCGGCAGACGAAAGGCTCTGCCCGGCTCTGGTCACGGAATCCTCACGTATCCTTCCATGAGGCGACGGGCGGTGCGGTAAACGGTGACGCGCTCGGCCACGTAGTCGCCGACCTGCCTGGTGACGGCGGCGTCGAGCGGCAGCACGCCCGAGGGATGGCCGAGGCGCACGTCTGAGCCGGGCTCGGCCGTCGAGCACTCGTGGACGAGCGTGCCCTCGATGCGCGCGGCCACGGCCAGGCACATCGACGAGGTGAGCGGGAAGGCGCGGTGGCAGTTGGCCATCGATATCGCGCGCCCGACCACGTCCGTCTGCTCGGGGGCGACCCGCGAGCCATCGAGGGCCGTGTACTCCGTGGGCGCGGTGACCACGGCAATCTTGGGCGTGGCCGCGCTGCCGGGGATGCCCATGAGGTGCGAAGCGGCCACGCGGATCTTCTCGAGCCGCGCGGAGAGCGCCTTGTCTCCATCGATGGCCTGCGGCGTTTCCGTTCCGATGATGCCGAGGTCGTGCGCGCGCACGAAAACCATGGGGACGGAGGCATCCACCAATGAGGCTTCGAGGCCGTCGATGACGTCACGCGGTTTGCCCGTGGGCAGAAGACGTCCCGTGCCCGCGCCGCCCGGCTCGATGAAGTCGAGGGCGATGCGCGCGCCCGTTCCCGCCACGCCCGGTAGCTCGAAGTCGCCGTGCACAGCGGGCTCACTGCCCGCCACCGGCACGCGGGCTACGATGAGCTTCTTGGTGTTGGTGTTGTGGATGCGCACCAGAGTCTCGCCGTCCTGCGGCTGGACGAGACGCTCCTCGATCGCGAAGGGTCCGACGGCGGAGGAGCAGTTTCCGCAATTGCCCGTGTAATCCACCTGCGGCTTGCTCACTTCGACCTGGGCGAAGGTGTAGTCGACGTCGGCGGCGGGGTGGTTTGACGGGCCGATGATGCACGCCTTGGACAGGGACGAGATGCCGCCCCCGAGGCCGTCGAGCTGTCGGCCGTAGGGATCGGGGCTGCCGAGCGCGGCCAGGAGGATGTAGTCGCGCTCGACGCCGGCCGGGGGTAGATCGCGCTCGTGGAAGACCAAGCAGCGGCTCGTGCCACCGCGCATGTAGACGGCTCGGACCCGTGCTTGAGTCATGTGGGCTACTCCCTGGCCCTACCCTCTCCCCAAACGGGGAGAGGGAATAGGGGACTCTCCCCGTTGGGGAGAGGGCGTTGAGTCGGCGGTTTGGGCCAGGAGGCCGCCCGCAAGGAGAATGTCTCGCTCGCGTGGGGTGAGGACACAGCGTGCCTGAAACGAGGTGCCCGAGCGCTCATTCGTCACCGTGATCTTGCGCCCCGCGTGGAGTGCGTCGCGCAGGCCATCGACATGGAGCACGTCGTCGCGCTCGATGCCTTCGTAGTCGGCCGGGTCGTCGAACTCGAGCGGCACGATGCCCCAGTTGATCAGGTTGGCGCGATGAATGCGCGCGAAGCTCTTCACGATCACGGCGCGGACGCCCAGGTGGAGCGGGGCCGTCACCGCTGCTTCGCGCGACGAGCCCTGACCGTAGATTTCGCCGCCCACCAGCACGCCCGTGCCCGCGGCCCGCGCGCGGGCCACGAAGTCGACATCGATGTTCTTGAAGGTGAACTCCGAGATGGCCGGCACGTTGGAGCGGAAGACGAGCGCGGCCGTGCCCGACGGCGAGATGTCGTCGGTGGAGACTTTGTCCCCGAGCTTGATCAGGACGGGTGCGCGCAGCGTCGACGCGACGGGACGGCCACGCGGGACCTCTTTGATGTTGGGCCCGCGGACTACGGTGATAGCGGCCGCCTCGCTCTCCGGCGATGGCGGCAGGAGCCCCGCGCTGGACGCAGTGAGGCTGGCGGGATAGTGACGCATGGGCGCCGTGCCGCGCGTGCGTGGGTCCGTGATGACTCCGGTCAGCGCGGAGGCCGCCGCGGTGAGGGGCGAGCAGAGATAGACCTGGTCGTCCTTTACGCCGCTCCGTCCCGCAAAGTTGCGATTGAAGGCGCGCAGGCTCCGCCCGCCCGCCGCGGGCACGTGCCCGATGCCGGCGCAGGAGCCGCAGGTGGGCTCGGACACCGTGGCCCCCGCGGCGAGGAGGTCGGTGAGCAATCCCTCGCGGGCCATGATCTCGAGGACACGGCTGCTCCCCGGGAACACGACGAGGTGCACGCTCGGAGCCACACGCTGTCCCTTGATGATCTGGCCCACCGCCCACATGTCCTCCCACGAGGAGTTGGTGCAGGAGCCGACCATGACCTGCTCGAGGGTGGTGCCCGCGACCTCGCGCGCCGGCACCACCTTGTCCGGCGAGGCGGGCAGGGCGACGAGCGGCTCGAGGCTCGAAAGATCGAGCTCGATCTGATCGTCGTACTCCGCGTCGGGATCCGCGGCGAGCGGCGTCCACTCCCGCTCGCGGCCGAGGAGAGCGAAGTAGCTGCGCGTCGCCTCGTCGGAGGGAAACACGCTGGTGGTCAGCGTCAGCTCCGCGCCCATGTTGCAGATGGTCGCCCGCTGGGGAAGGGACAGGGTGGCCGCGCCGGGCCCCGCGTACTCGAAGATCTTCCCGCTCCCGCCGCGCACGGAGTAGCGGCGGAGCAGCTCGAGGATCACGTCCTTGGCGTGCACCAAGGGACCGAGCTCGCCCGTGAGCCACACCCGGATCACTCGGGGCATGGCGAGGTGGTAGGCGCCGCCGCCCATGGCCACCGCGACGTCGAGACCGCCCGCGCCGATGGCGAGCATGCCCGTAGAACCGCAGAGCGGCGTGTGGCTGTCCGTGCCGAGGACGAACTGTCCCGGCACGCTGAAGGTCTCGAAGTGCACCTGATGGCAGATGCCGTTGCCGGGCTTGGAGAACCATGCCCCGTAGCGCGCGGAGGCCGTCTGCATGTAGCGATGGTCATCGGTGTTGCGCGAGTCCGTCTGGTAGACATTGTGGTCGATGTAGCTGACCACCCGCGCGGGCTTGACCCGCGGGAAGCCCATGGCCTCGAACTGCAGCCACGCCATGTTGCCGTTGGTATCGGTGAGCAGGCACTGGTCCACGCGCAGGCCGAGCTCCTCGCCGGCTACGGCCTCGCCGGAGACGAGGTGCGCGTCGATCAGCTTCTGGGCAACGCTGCGACCAGGCATTTCGCCCCTCACCCCACCCGCTCCCCGGAGGGGAGAGGGGAATTCTTCTTCGTCATCGCTTGTCTACGGGAGCGTAGGTCTTGTTCTTGGGTCCCTTGTAGTCGGCGCGCGGACGAATCAGACGGTTGTCGTCGTATTGTTCGAGGAGATTGGCCGTCCATCCCACGATGCGCGAGGCGGCGATGACCGGCGTGAAGAGATCCACGGGGATGCCAATCGAATAGAAGAGCGGGGCGGAGTAGAAGTCCACGTTAGGGATGAGCTTCTTGGTCGCGCTCACCTTGGCGTGGAGCGTGACGGCGAGCTCGTACCAGAGGGACTGGCCCGATTGGCGGCAGGCCTCCTCGGCCATGCCCTTCAGGATGGCCGCGCGCGGATCCCCCGCCGTGTAGACGCGATGACCCATGCCCATGAAGCGGCGCTTCTCCGCGAAGGCCTTGTCCACGAAGACGTCCACGTTGTCGAGGCGGCCGATCTCCAGGAGCGTGTTCATGACCGCCTCACCCGCCCCGCCATGCAGGGTGCCCTTGAGGGCGCCCACCCCGCCCGCCACCGCGGAGTGCATGTCGGAGAGCGTGGCCGCAATGACCCGCGTGGTGAACGTGGAGGCATTCAGCTCGTGCTCGGCGTACAGGACGAGGCTCGCGTCGAAGGCCTTGGTCGTCACCTCGCTCGGCTTCGTGCCCGTGAGCATGTAGAGGAAGTTGGCGGCGAGGGAAAGGTCCTTGGTCGGGGCCACCGGCTCCTGGCCGCTGCGCACCCGATGATGCGCGCAGATGGCGGTGGCGAACTGGCTGGTCAGTCGCGCGGCCTTGCGCAGGTTGGCCGCGTGCGAATTGTCGGCGGCGTCGGGATCGTGCATGCCGAGGGTAGCCACCGCGGCCTGGAGCACGCGGTTCGGGTCCGTCTTCCGCGGCATGAGGGCGAAGGCCTTCACGAGCTCAGGGGGAATGGGCCGAGCCGCGGCCAGCTCCCCCATGAAGCGATCGAGCTGCGCCCGGTTGGGCAGGTCGCCCATCCAGAGCAGATACGCGACTTCCTCGAAGGTGGCCTTGCGCGCGAGATCCTCGATGTCGTAGCCGCGATAGGCGAGGCGGCCGCGAACGCCGTCGAGATCGCAGAGCTCGGTTTCTGCCGCGACCACGCCTTCGAGACCACGAATGAGCTGGGTGCCTTCAGCCATGCTCGACTCCTCCGGGAGGGGCTGGAGTTGGTCCGGCTCGGGGCCGGCTCGACAAATATACACCGGCCACGAGACGCGGACGCCCGGCCTGCCCCGGCCTTGCCCGGGTTGCCGCCTCGCCCGGCGGCGCTCCCGCCTTCCGGTGGACGGCTCGCGTCAACCGTGGAAAGATCAAAGCTATGGGGCTTCGCGAGTACCGCCGCAAGCGGAACTTCAAGGCTACCCCCGAGCCGGCGGGCAAGACCGCGCGCGCGGGCCGAAGCCGCTCGACGGATCTAGCTTTCGTGATCCAGAAGCACGCGGCCAGCCGTCTCCACTACGATTTCCGGCTGGAGTTGGAGGGCACCCTCAAGAGCTGGGCCGTGCCCAAGGGGCCGAGCCTCGATCCCGCCGACAAGCGCCTCGCCATGCAGGTGGAGGATCATCCGCTCGAGTACGGCGGCTTCGAGGGAACCATCCCGAAGGGCGAGTACGGCGGTGGCACCGTGATGGTGTGGGACCGCGGCACATGGGAACCCGTGGGCGATCCGCACAAGGGCTACCGCCAGGGCAATCTCAAGTTCACCCTCAAGGGCAAGAAGCTCCACGGCGGATGGGCACTCGTGCGGATCCGGGGGCGCCAGAGCGGCGACGACCAGGGGCGGAGCTGGCTCCTCATCAAGGAGCGGGACAAAGCGGCGCGCTCGGGCGACAGCGCCCGCGTCGTGGATACCAGACCCAAGAGCGTGAGCACGGGGCGCACCCTTGATCAGATCGCCGCCGCCAAGGGCCGCGTCTGGCATTCGAATCGGAACGGAAGCGAGGCGGTTCCGGCCAAGACGCGGACGCCGAGGGCGCGCGCGGTGCGTGGCCGCCGCGGTGCGCGCGGCGGGGACCCGGACGAGGTCTCCGGCGCACGCAAGGCGGCCTTGCCCAAGTTCGTCTCCCCTGAGCTGGCGACCCTAGTCGATCGCGCGCCCGAGGGTGAGGCCTGGCTCCACGAGATGAAGTACGACGGCTACCGCATCCTTGCCCGCATCGAGAATGGCCGGGTGCGCCTCCTGAGCCGGAACGGCCATGACTGGACCGACAACTTCTCCACCATCGCGAAAGCCCTGGAGCGCCTCGACGCCGAAGATGCGCTGCTCGACGGCGAGGTTGCCGTGCTGCTGGACAACGGCACCACGAGCTTCCAGGCGCTGCAGAACCATCTCTCGGGATTGCCCGCGGGTCAGCTCACGTACCTCGTCTTCGATCTCCTTCACCTGAACGGGCGCGATCTGACGGGGGCCCGCCTGGAGGACCGCAAACGCCTCCTCGCCGATACGCTCGGGCCGGTGCGTGACACAGCCGGTCCCCTCCGCTACAGCGATCACGTGGTGGGCGACGGCCCCGCCTTCTTCGCCCAAGCCTGCCGACTCGGCCTCGAAGGCATCGTGTCCAAGCTGCGGGGCGCGCCCTATCGCAGCACGCGAAGCCGCGAGTGGCTCAAGGTCAAATGCTTCAAGCGTCAGGAAGTGGTGATCGGCGGCTACACCGATCCCGAGGGTTCGCGTGTGGGGCTGGGGGCGCTGCTCGCCGGTGTCCATGAGAATGGTCGGCTGGTCTACACAGGGAAGGTCGGGACGGGATTCACGGAAAAAACGTTGCGGGAGCTCACGAGCCGCCTGCGCCCTCTCGAGCGTGAGACGTGTCCCTTCGCCACGCCGCCCGCGGGCGTCGGCCGCCCGCACTGGGTCAAGCCGGAGCTGGTCGCCGAGGTAAGCTTCAGCGAGTGGACGGAAGATGGACGGATGCGCCATCCGTCCTTCCTCGGTCTCCGCAAGGACAAGCCCGCCGCCTCCGTAGTGCGGGAGCTTCCGAAGCCCATCGAGCAGGTCGCGCCGCCGGAGTCACGATCGAAGAGACAGAAGCACAGCCGGGAAGCCCGCGGGCGCCGGTGATCGCCACCGGGAAGTACATCCTCCCGCTCCAGGAAGTCCTCGGCCCGCGGCTCTACTTCCCTTCGGAGTTCGTGGGGCGCGGGGACATGAGCCGTGGCAGCCCCCTCCTTCGCCACGCGCGGGCTCAGCTCGAGTTCGACTACGTGCGAGTACTTGGAGCGGAGAGCGCCCGCGGAGCGAAGCGCGGGGCCAGACCCTTCTTACCGGGTCGTCGCGACGCGCGTCGCTGAGACGAGCGCGCCGGTCGTGGTGATTGTCCGCCGCAACCCCTGAGCCTTTTCTCGCGGCACGTCGCTTGCACATCCTTCGACGGGAAGTGACTCGCACGAGACCGGGAGGAATCGACATGGCGCGACGAACCAGCCGACGCAGATACAGCCGGAGCTCGAGCCGTGACGTGGCGAGCGCTATGCGCAGGCGGAAGCACGGCACGCTGCGAAGCGGGAAGGGCGGCAAGGGCGGCCGGGTCAAGAGCCGCAAGCAGGCCATCGCCATCGGGCTGTCCGAGGCCAGGAAGAAGGGCAAGAAGGTGCCGCGCAAGCGCAGCTAGAGTCGCGTCGACGGACGGGCGGCAGCGGCGGCTCCTGATGCTGAAGGCCGGCAAGAGGGTCTCGGTGCGTCCGGAAGAGGCCCTCCGTCCGCGCGATCTCCTTGATAAGGCCGGTGAAGACTACCGCGACGTGATCGTCAATCCGCCGTCCACCACCAGGGTTTGCCCGGTGACCCAGCGCGCTTCGTCGCTCGCAAGGTACACCGCGGCCCAGCCGACGTCCCAACCTTCGCCCTCCGTCCCCAGCACGCTGGCTCGGCGCCGCTTCTCCCGTAGCTCCGGCCCGACGTCCTGGACCATGGGCGTCCACACCTGACCGGGCGCAATGGCGTTGACGCGTACGCCCTTCGGCCCGAGCTGAGCCGCGCAGGTGCGCACGAAACCGATTACGCCTGCCTTGGCCGCCGCGTAGGCGGTGCGGCCGTGGCCGCGCAGAGCCGCGACGGAGGAGACGCACACGATGGAGCCCCGGCCGCGCTCGACCATGGGCCGCGCCGCCGCCTGCGTGGCGAGCAGCATCGACTTGAGATCGACGGCCATAACCTGGTCCCACTCTTCCTCCGTCACCTCGAACAGTGTCTTGCGCGACTCGATGCCCACGTTGTTATGAAGGATGTCCACCGAGCTCCAGCGATCGAGAGCGGCCCGCACCATCGCCTCGCACTCCGCCTTGCGCGTGACGTTCGCCGCGAACACGGCCGCCTCCCCGCCTTCCTGGGCGATCTGCTTGGCCGTCTCCTCGGCGCGCTCCAGCGCCGCGTCCACGCAGAGGACCCGCGCGCCCTCGCGGGCGAAGAGGATGGCCGCCGCCTTGCCGTTGCCGAGCCCCGGGCCTCGCGAGCCCGCGCCGGTGACGATGGCAACTTTACCTTTCAGTCTTCCGTTCAGCGCGGGGTCGTTGCTCACGACTTGAAGGCGCCGTCGATGCGCACGTCGATCAGATACGGACCGCCCGAGGCGAGCCCGCGGTGGATCGCGGGTCCCACGTCGGCCGACTTCTCAATGAGCTCACCCGCCACGCCCATCGACTTGGCGAGGCCGACGTAGTCGAGGCGCGGATTGACGAGGTCCATGGCCACGTACTTGTCATCCTCGAAGGAGAAGCCCTTGAGGGCGAGGGTGCGCTGCTTGAGGATGCGGTACGAGGCGTTGTTGAAGATGACGTAGACCACGGGGATGGCATCGTGAGACGCCGTCCAGAGTGACTGGATGGTGTACATGGCGCTGCCGTCGCCCACGAGGGCGACCACGGGGCGCGCGGGCTGGGCGAGCTTGATGCCGAGCGCGGCGGGGAGTCCCCAGCCGATGCCGCCTCCGCGCAGCCCGAAGAAGGCCTTCGAGTCGCGAGACTTGAGAAGATCGCGCAGCCCTGCTCCCGAGGAGATGCTCTCGTCCACCACGATGGCGTCGTCGGGCATCGCGTCGGCCACCGCCGCCACGAGCGCGAGCGGTGTGATGGGCGTCAGGCCTGCCTCCGCCTGCGCGCGCTTCTTGAGATCGGCGATCCTCGCCTCCCGCGCTCGGCCGAGCTCCTCCGTGCGCGCCCGCGCCGCTTTGAGGGCCTCCGGGGAGAGCCGGCGCCGCAGGGCTTCCGCGAGGTCGGGCAGGGTCGCTTTCGGATCACCCTGGATGGCGATCGTGGCGGGATAGTTCTTGCCGATCTCCCACGGATCCAGGTCGAGATGGATCACCGGCAAGCCTTCCGGCATCGGCTCCACGTCGGAGGGGAGGGACAGCGTGAAGAGATCGCCGCCCACGCTCAGGATCAGGTCGTGCTTCATGAGCAGCGCGCGGATGGGCGGTCCCAGGCGCGGGAAGGCGCCCGCGTGGAGCGGATGCGTGAAGGGGAAGGAGCAGGTCGAGGGAACGCACTCCGCGTAGACGGGAGCGCCGAGCAGCTCCGCGACCTCGACCATCTCGGCGAGACCGTCGCCGTGGGCGACCGCATCGCCGGAGATGATGATAGGCCGCTGCGCCTTCACGAGGAGATCCGCGGCGGCTTCGATGGCCGCCTTGTCACCACGGATGCGCGGGGCGACTCGCGTGGTTTCGAGCAGATCGACCTGGCGCTCGGCGTTCAGCACGTCCACGGGGAGCGAGATGAAGACGGGACCCGTGGGATGGGCGCGGGCCGTCTTGGCGGCGCGGCGCACCGCGCGCGGCAGGTCGTCGATGCGGGTGATCTCGTGCGACCATTTCACGTAAGGGCGCGCCACCGGCGGCAGGTCCGACCAGAGGATCGGCTCCGTCAAGTTCATGGCCTGATCGTGCTGCCCTGCGGTGAGGAGGAGGGGCGAGCCCGCCTTCATGGCGTCGTAGAGCATGCCCATGGCGTTGCCAAGCCCGGGCGAGGTGTGCACGTTGACGGCGGCGAGCTTGCCGCTCGCCTGCGCGTACCCGTCGGCCATGGCGATGGCCACCGATTCCTGCAGGGCCAGGATGTAGCGAATACCTGGCTCGCGCGCGAGGCCGTCCATGAGAGGCAGCTCGGTGGTGCCGGGATTGCCGAACATGATCTCGACGCCTTCCTGCTTGAGAATCTCGAGGAAGGCTTGCTTGCCGGAGGTGAAGGGCATCGGAAGGTCCTCCCAGGATGACGGATTCGGATCGCCGCGCGGCGCGCGCGACGAGGCCGCATTCTACGCCGCCTTCCTTGACTGCGCCAGAGTCGGCCTGTACGCTCCCCGCGATGGCAGCGCCTTCCGCATTTCTCGACGCGTGCCGGCGCCGGCCGACCGCGTTCACTCCCATCTGGCTCATGCGTCAGGCGGGCCGTTACATGCCCGAGTACCGCGCCATGCGCGAGCGCCGGGGCTTTCTCGAGCTGTGCAAGAACCCGCAGGCGGCGGCGGAAGTGACGCTCCAACCCGTGGAGCGCCTCGGGGTGGACGCGGCCATCCTCTTCGCGGACATCCTGCTCGTGCTGGAACCGCTCGGCGTCGGCCTCGAGTTCGCCCGGGGCGACGGCCCGCACATCGCGCGTCGGGTGCAAAGCGCGGCCGACGTAGAGCGCCTGCCGCGCGTGGCCGTGGACGACGCGGTGGGCTTCGTCTTCGAGACGGTGGCGCGCGCGCGAAAGGCCCTCGCCGAGCGTGTTCCCCTCATCGGCTTCGCGGGCGCGCCCTTCACGCTCGCCTCGTATCTCATCGAGGGCGGCGCCTCACGTGATTTCCTGCGCACCAAGCGCTTCATGCGCGCGGAGCGCCCGGCCTGGCACACGCTCCTCGGCAAGCTCGGCGAGATCACCGCCGCCTATCTCAATGGTCAGATCGCCGCGGGCGCGCAGGCCGTCCAGCTCTTCGACTCCTGGGTGGGCGCCCTTTCCCCGGACGACTACCGGGAGTTCGTCCAGCCGCACAGCCGCGCCGTCATCGAGCGGCTCGCTCCGGGCACGCCGATCATCCACTTCGGCGTGGGCACGGCGACCCTGTTGCCCTTGATGCGGGAGGCCGGCGGCGACGTCATCGGTCTCGACTGGCGCGTCGAGCTCGGGGCAGCCTGGGAGCGCCTCGGTCCCGAGGTGGCGGTGCAGGGCAATCTCGATCCCGCCGTGCTGCTCTCGAACCCGGCGGAAATCCGGACGGCGGCCCGGCATATCCTCGACGCAGCGGCCCGGCGCCCCGGCCACGTTTTCAACCTCGGCCACGGCATCCACCAGGAGACGCCCGTCGACAACGTGAAGGCCCTCGTCGACATCGTCCACGAGCTATCCGCGCGATAGACTCGGTGCTGCTGATCGCCTTCGGAGGGCCAGGCAAGCCCGAGGACATCCGGCCCTTTCTCGACATCGTCACGGCGGGACGCCGCATCTCCCCCTCGCGCATCGCGGAGGTCGCGCACCACTACGAGATCATCGGCGGCCGCTCGCCGCTCACCGAGCTGACCATGCGGCAAGCTGAGGCGCTGGGGGAGGCTCTGCATCGCCTCGGCCGCGCGGAGGCCGTCTATGTGGGGATGCGGAACTGGCATCCGTTCCTGCAGGAGACGCTGGAGTCGATGCGCGCGCGCGGACACCGCCGCGCCCTCGGCGTCATTCTCTCCTCGCTGCAGACCGAGGCCTCGTGGGAGCGCTACGTGGCCGACGTCGTTGCCGCGCGCGAGCGCGTGGGTGCCGGGGCGCCCGAAGTGAGCTACGCGCCGCCGTGGGCCGATCATCCACTCTTTATCGACGCTATGGCCGCGCGCGCCGCGGACGCCCTCGCCGAGGTGCCGCCGGCCCGCCGGGACAGCACGCTTCTCGTTTTCACCGCGCACAGTGTGCCCGTAGCCATGGCCGCGGGCTCACCTTACTCGCGACAGTTCGAGGCCACGGCCCACACGGTGGCCGCCCGTCTAGGGCATTCCAGATGGCAGGTCGCCTACCAGAGCCGAAGCGGCGCGCCGAGCGATCCCTGGCTCGAGCCGGACATCTGTGATGTGCTGCGG
>Ga0066905_100000441_pt1 | contig 11405 bp, 10 predicted proteins | sample PanSoiMetaPlot36_FD_67483 | JGI IMG/M metagenome (GOLD analysis project Ga0066905, IMG submission 67483) | Tropical forest soil microbial communities from Panama analyzed to predict greenhouse gas emissions - Panama Soil Plot 36 (version 2) | ecosystem: Environmental > Terrestrial > Soil >... | reverse complement strand
GGGGTCGGCAGCACCTCGCCGCACCAGAGGACGCGCTCGAGCGTGGGAAACGCTCCAGGCTGGACGACCCCGAACTTCGCCATGAACGTGAAGATCGAGGGAACGGCGAACCACTGGGTCAGCTCGGACGTCCTGATCAGCTCGGCGAGCTTGTGTGGAACGAGGTTGGCGGCGGCCGGCACGAGGTGCAGCTCCGCTCCCGCGAGGAACGTGCCGTAGATGTCGAACGTCGAGAGGTCGAAGTGGAGTGGGGGGTGGCCGGAGATCTTGTCGCCGGGCTTCGTCCCGAAGTGGCCGACCGCCCAGTCGAGGAAGGCGACCACGTTCGCATGCTTGATGACGACACCCTTCGGCGTTCCGGTCGAGCCCGAGGTGAAGAGGATGTGCGCGGCGTCGTCGGTCGTGTTCTCCCAGGCGACCGGCTCGGCGGACTGGCCATCCTGCTCGGCCTCCGAGAACGTCGACGAGAAGCTCTCACCGGACAGCGGCTCCGCGTCGAGCGAGCCCACCGGGATGTCGCGGCCCTGGAGGACCTCGTCGAGCAGCTGCGCTGCAGGCTTGGAGACGAGGATGAGCGACGGTTCGGCCGATTCGACGATCAGCTCGACGCGAGGCGCCGGGCTCGCGGTGTCGATCGGGACGTAGGCGCAGTCGGCCTTCAGCGTCGCGAGCTCTGCGACGATCGCCGCCGGCGTCTTCGCCACGAACAGGCACACGCGGTCGCCGCGCGCGCACCCGGCCTCACGGATGAGCCGTGCGAGCCTGTTGCTGGCGGCTTCGAGGTCGCCGTACGAGAGGCGCTCCTCGCCCATGACCAATGCGATGTCGTCCGGCCGGGCCTCGGCCTGGCGAGCTACGTACTCCTGAAGGAGGGCCGTCACTTCGAAGCAAGGGCCTGAGCCCGCTCGAAGACGACCGCAGTGTGACCGATCTCGTCCTCGGACGGCGGGATGTCGAGGATGAATGTGGTGAAGCCGAGCGAGATGTACCGCGCGACCTCGTCGGCGACAATGTCGTAGCTGCCGACGAGGTACGGGCAGAACGTGTTGTAGTTCTCGAACGGCCCCAGCCAGTAAGGGTTCTGGTCCGACACGGGCTGCTCCCCGAGCTCGGACAGTTGCTTGTGCCACTGCGAGTCCGAGACCTTCATCGCCAGCTTGTGCGTGATCTGGCCCTTGCGGTCCTCGGGGAAGCGCTCGTGCCCAACGCGCCAGGCCTCGCCGGAGTCCTCCCGGGCGATGATGCCGACGCGAACCCCCGAGTCGATCGTGTCGCCGCGCTGATCGACCTCTTCGCCGGGCGGCTTCGGATACTTGACCGCGGTTGCGCCGATCTCGCGCGCAGCGGCCAGGCCCGCGTCGGACGAGCCCGAGATCAGAATGCCCGGAGAGAGGTCCTCCGGCAGCGGGGGCGTCATCTTCAGGTTGGTGACCTTGTAGTACTTGCCCTCGAAGGTCACGGGCTCCGGGGTCGAGAGCAGTGCCTTCATGATCAGCGTGTATTCGACGGTGCGCACGTACCGGTCGTCGTGCGGCGTCTCGTCGTTCAGCGCGATCAGGTCGTTCTTGAACCCGCCCGCGAGCATGTTCAGGTAGATGCGCCGCTCGTGCAGGAAGGCGAGCGTCGAGACCATCTTCGCCGCGCTGTATGGATGCATGTAGATCGGCTGGATCGCGACGAGCGGACAGAGGGTCTTCGTCGACCGGAGGATGACCTGCGAGACGAGCCAGGGATCGGCGATTCCGTTGTCGGTGTAGACGAGGATCCCCGCGTAGCCGGCCTCGTCGCTCCAGCGGGCGACGTCTTCGACGCGCTTCAGGTACTCGCTTTGCTCGACGTCTTTCGACTGCGGAGTGGTCGAGAAGATCTGGACGTGCGTCACGTCACTCATTATGGGCGGTCGCTCGCATTCTCGTCGTTCGGCTCAGGTGAGCTGCAGAAACTGTCTGCGGTGGTACACGAGCGGCACGTTTTGAGAGGCCTCGCACGCGATCACGAGGCCGACGACGATCACGTGGTCCCCGCCGGGCATCAGCTTCTGGACGTCGCACTCTAGCCAGGCGGCCGCGTCCTTGATCCTCGGTAGGCCACCGTCGTCTTCCCAGGACACGGCCTCGAGCTTGTTCTCGCCCTTCTTGGCGCACGTCAGTCCGACGTCCTGCTGGTCGGCGGCGAGCAGGTTCACGCCGAAGCGGCGCGTCTTCCGCAGCTGTTTGAGCAGGTCGGATCCGCGATCCAACGCGACGAGCAGGAGAGGCGGGTCGGCCGACAGGGAGCAGATGGCGCTGACGGTCGTCCCGTGTGCGCTGTTGTCGCCGTTCTTCGTCGTCACCACCGTCACCGCCTGCGGGACCTGGCTGAACGTCTCGGCGAAGCTCTCGAAGTTGACCCCGGCGGAGCCGTTCGCGTTTCCGTTCCCGTTCCGCGGATCGCCGTTGGCCCCCCTCATTTCTGCACCGCGCTCACGGCCTGGGACCGACCGTTCAGGTTGTGCTCGCCGACGTCCGAGTCCCCATTGCTCATCCAGGCATCGATCGCCCGTGCGTGGTCCTCCTGCCGGCCGATGTCGAACCAGAGGCCGTCGTAGACGTAGGCGCCGACGCGCTGTCCCTCCGCGAGCAGCAGCTGGACGAGATCTGGGAAGTCGAAGTACGTCCCTTCGGGGATGTAGCTCAGGACTTCCGGCTCCATGACATAGATGCCCATGCTGATCGGAGAGACGATCTCCGGCTTCTCCTCGAAACCGCAGACGCGGGAAGTCTCGTCGAGATGCATCATCCCGTAGTCGATCTTGATCAGGCGCCTGTGCGTCGCGATCGTCAGGACGTTGCCGTGCTCGCGGTGGTGCTTGACGAGCTCGCGGTGGTCGAGGTTGGTCAGCACGTCGCCGTTCATTGCCATGAAGGTGCTGTCCAGGCCTTGAACGAGCCTGAGCGGAGCGGCCGTTCCCAGCGCCTCCTGCTCGCGGACGTACGTGATCCTGACGTGTCCGTTCTCACGGTTCTCGAAGACGGCCTCGACCAGGTGCGCCAGGTAGCCGACGGAGAGGTGGATGTCGACGACGCCGGCCTGCTCGAGCTGTCCGACGACGACTTCGAGAATCGACTGCTCGCCGACGGGCATGAGCGGCTTCGGCAAGACGGACGTGTACGGCGCCAGGCGCGTGCCGCGGCCACCGGCCAGGATGACGGTCTTCATTCCGCTGAGGGACTCGCCCGCGGCGACGCGCCTGCCTCGACGGCGGCGCGCGACGGACAGCTCGTCGGAGCGGGTGGGCATCTCAGGAGGCATGTCGCTCTAGTGGTTCGGTCGGGCGAACGCGGTGGATTTCGTCAGTGGCGCGATGCAGGTGCACGCGTGCACGTTCGCCTGCGCCCTCGTGCGCCGCGTGACCCAGACGCGTCACTTCCCGTGCGTCTGAGGCCTCCCCCGCATGACCAAAGGCTCCGCATCTACCGCAGGAACCGTGCCGCACCCGATCCGCCTCCGTCCCCTGTAACCGTTCCCCAACGGTTGAAGAACTCGTGGTTACTCTTCTTATGGCACTTAGGCGCATTTTCGTCAAGGGAGAGGCGTGAGACGTTGCCAAACGTTCACCAAAGGGCGCCAGGTCGTACCATTGAGCCTGTGAGGCGCGTCGCCGCCACATTCGTCCGCATGTCGCTCTGGAAGCGCGCGGCACTGTCCTTTGTGCTCGTGCTCTGCGCGGCGATCGCGCTCGCGCCGTCGGCCGGGCCGTCGAAGCGGATCCCGAACGGCGTCCGCATCGCGGGCGTCAATGTTTCGGGGCTCGATGCCGGGCAGGCGAACCAGCAGATCGGCGCACGCTTCGCGACACCCGTCCGCTTCGTGTACGCGCGTCAGCACTGGGCGGTCACGCCCGAGCAGCTCGGCATGAGCGCCGACGTCGACGGTGCGGTGTCACGGGCTCGGGACGCGAGTAGCGGCGACGACGTCGGGGTCAGCGTCGACGTCGATCGGGACAAGGTGAAGGAGTACGTCGCCGGGCTCGACCAGCGCTTCGGCATCCCGGTCGCGAACGCGGTCGTCGTCGGCCTCGTCGACGGCCATCCGGAGATCGCCGACTCGAAGTGGGGCCGCACCGTGCGCCGCCAGACGATGGTGCGCGCGATCGTGCGCACGCTGCGCACTCGGATCCGGCCGGAGCTGCCGGTCGTGATGAAGACGCTGAAGCCGTCCGTGTCGAAGGCCGGGTTCGGGCCGGTGATCGTGATCCACCGCGGCTCGAACAGCCTCCAGCTCTTCAGCGGCGAGCAGCTCGTCCGTAGCTTCCGTGTCGCGACCGGCCGCTCGCAGTACCCGACCCCGACCGGGAGCTTCCGGATCGTTGACATGCAGATGAACCCCTGGTGGCGCCCGCCGGACTCGGCCTGGGCGAAAGGGCTGAAGCCGATTCCTCCGGGGCCGGGAAACCCGCTCGGGACGCGCTGGATGGGGCTGTCGGCGCCGGGCGTCGGGATCCACGGGACGCCTGATTCCGCCTCGATCGGCTACTCCGCCTCGCACGGCTGCATCCGCATGCTCATTCCCGAGGCGACCTGGCTCTTCGACCACGTCCAACTCGGGACGCCGGTCCTGATCGTTAACTAGACATCGCACTCGTCATCGCCCTTTTCCTGGCGATCTTCGTCCTGCCGCGGGGCCTCGGGATCGTCGCCATTCTGGTCGGGATCACCATCGAGCTCGGCGAGGCCGCGTTCTGGATCCGGATCTCGCGCCGACTGCGGCCGAGAGTCGGGGCCGAGGCGCTGATCGGCGCCGAGGGCGTCGCGCTCAGCGACTGTCGGCCCTCCGGGCGCGTGCGCGTACGGGGCGAGTCCTGGCGCGCACTCTGCCGGGAGGGGGTCGACGCAGGTGAACCGATCGTCGTCCTCTCGGTGGCCGACCTAACGCTCGAAGTGCGCCGTAAATAGACTCACTTCCGTGGCCCGGATCGACGAGATCTCGGTCGAAGAGCAGCCTCTCGAGTGGGACACGCCGCTCTTCCGGACCGCTGTTGCACAGTACGAGGAGGCGCTCACGCACGCCGACGTCGACGCGGGCGCGGCCGAGCGGATGCGCTTTCCGGAGACCGCGGTCATGGTCAGCGTGCCGGTGCGGATGGACGATGGGACGTGGGCCGTCTTCCCCGGCTACCGCGTGCTGCATTCCAGCGTGCTCGGGCCGACCAAGGGCGGGGTCCGCTACGACCCGCACGTCTCTCTCGGCGAGTGTGCGGCGCTGGCGATGTGGATGACCTGGAAGTGCGCGCTCCTGCGGCTGCCGTACGGCGGCGCCAAGGGCGGGGTTCGGTGCAACCCACGCGAGATGTCGACCGACGAGCTCCAGCGCCTGACGCGCCGCTACACGATCGAGCTCCTGCCCGTGATCGGGCCGGAGAAGGACATCCCAGCGCCGGACATGGCGACGAACGAGCAGACGATGGCCTGGATGATGGACACGTACTCGATGCAGATCGGGCACGCCGTCCCGGAGGTCGTGACCGGGAAGCCGATCTCGATCGGCGGCTCGGTCTTCCGGAGTGAGGCGACCGGCGCGGGCGTGGTCATGGTCATCGACCGGGCGTGCCACCGGCTGGGGTGGAACCTCGCCGAGCAGGGGTGCGTGGTCCAGGGCTTCGGGAACGTCGGCGGCGTCGCGGCGCGCGAGCTGGCGGGGCGCGGCGCGAAGCTGCTCGCGGTCTCGGACATCTCAGGCGGCGTCCACTCGCCCGACGGGCTCGACTACTATGACCTGCGCGCCTGGGTGGACGCCCATGGGACACTGGCCGAGTACCCCGGAGTCGAGCACGTGTCGAACGCCGAGCTGCTCGAGCTTCCGTGCGACATCCTCGTTCTGGCGGCGCTCGAGGAGCAGCTGACCGCCGAGAACGCGCCGCGAGTGCAGTGCCGGCTCGTGGCCGAGGGCGCCAACGGGCCGACGACGATCGAGGCCGACGAGATCTTTGCCGAGCGGGGGATCCCGGTACTGCCCGACGTGCTCACGAACGCAGGCGGCGTTACGGTCTCGTACTTCGAGTGGGTGCAGGATCTCGGCCGGCTGTTCTGGGACCGCGAGGAGATCAGGGCCAAGCTTGCGGACCAGCTGAGCGACGCGTTCGACCGGGTCTGGACTCTGGCCGAGCAGCAGCATCTGTCGATGCGCAGCGCGGCGCTGGTCGGTGCGATTCGCGAGGTTGCGTCCGCGCTCGACGCGCGGGGGATCTACCCGTGAGCAAGGTGCGGGAGGCGATGGTGCCCGAGCCGCGGACGCTCGACGCGGCGGCGCCGGCCACCGAGGCCGGGGAGCTGCTCGCTCGAGAGGAGGTGCGGGCGGTCTTCGTCTCGCGGGACGGACTGTTCGTGGGGGTGTTGACGCGGAAGACGCTCGTTCGTGAGGTCGTTGCGCCGGGGCTCGATCCGAAGACGACTGCGGTCGGAGAGATCGCGGAGGAGCCGTACTACACGATCGACTCGGACATGGACCTCGAGGAGGCGTTCCGGTTCCTGGAGGAGCACGACGCGGAGCGGGTGCCGGTGGTCGAGGACGGCCGGCTCGTGGGCGTGCTCGCGCGCGAGCTCGTCCAGCGGCGCCTCGCGGAGGACGAGCCGCCGGAGCCCGAGCCGCTCGCAGAGGCTCCGTCCTAGGACCCAGCCGGGGGAAATCGGGCGAGACCCGGGTCGCGCGGTTCGATACCTTCCGCGCGACAGGCGATGGGGTAGGGGAGAGCCGTGGCAGACGAGCGCACTGGCCGGCGGGAGTTCCTGATTTCGAAGGCGTGGATCCAGGCCGCCGTCCTGGTCGTCCTCGTCGGCTTTTTCGTCCTCGGGCTGCTCGCCTACCGCACCTACCAGGCGCATCCGCCCGTTCCGAAGCGGGTCGTCGACGAGAACGGGAGCCTGCTCTTCACGGGCTCCGACATCAGCAAGGGCCAACAGGTGTTCCTGCACAACGGCCTCATGGAGTACGGGTCGGTCTTCGGGCACGGCGCCTACCTCGGCCCTGACTACACGGCCGACTACCTGCGCCGCTCCTCCGATCTCGACCGTGAGCGCTTCGGCGGGCCGTCCTCACCCGCATCGGCCGAGCAGACGCTCGAGGACATGCAGGCCAACCGCTACGACTCGGACACGAAGACGCTGACGTTCAGCGCCGGCCAGGCGGCAGCCTTCCGGCAGCTCGTTCCCTACTACAGCGACTTCTTCTCCGACCCGAAGACCGAACATGGGCTGCGCCCGGACGCAATCACCGACCAGACCCAGCTTCGGCAGCTGACGTCGTTCTTCGCCTGGACGGCCTGGGCAGCTTCGGCCAGACGGCCGGGGCACAACTACTCGTACACGAACAACTGGCCTTCCGAGCCTCGCGTCGGGAACGCGCCAACCGCGAACGTGATCGTCTGGTCGGTCCTGTCGCTGATCGCGTTGCTCGGTGGGATCGGCCTGCTCTTTGCCGCGGTGGGGAGATGGGGAACAAGGCTCGGATGGCACGGGCGCGAGCAGGCGACGCTCAGCTTCCGCTCGCCGGGCGACGTTGCCCTGACCCCCGCGCAGCGGGCCACCGTCTGGTTCTTCTTCGTCATGGCGTGCCTGTTCGTGATCCAGACCTTCGTCGGCGCAGCCGCGCAGCACTACCGGGCCGAGATCGACAACTTCTTCGGCTTCGACCTGGCGCAGGTCTTCCCCTACAACCTGATGCGCACCTGGCACGTTCAGCTGGCGATCTTCTGGGTCGCAACCTCCTTCGTCGCGGCCGGCATCTTCCTGGCGCCGATGATCGCCCGCCGCGAGCCGCGAGGGCAGGGCAAGCTCGCCTTCGCCTTGCTCGCTGCGCTCGCCGTCGTCGTTTTCGGGACACTGATCGGCTCCTTCCTGGCCGTACACGGGACCCTCCAGAGCGCGGCCGCCAACTGGTTCGGACTCCAGGGCTTCGAGTACCTCGACCTCGCACGCATCTGGCAGATCCTGCTCACGATCGGCCTCGTCGTCTGGGTGGCGATGCTCTGGCGCGTCCTGCGCGTGCGGCTGAAGGGCGAGCACTTCGGGAACATGCCCTGGCTCTTCTTCCTCGCTGCGTGCGCAATCCCGGCCTTCTACGCGGTCGGCCTGATCGCCCGCACCGACGACAACTTCACCACGACCGAGTTCTGGCGCTTCTGGGTCGTGCACCTGTGGGTCGAGGATTTCCTCGAGCTGTTCACGACCGTGATGGTCGCGTACATGTTCGTGCTGCTCGGCGTCGTGCGCGAGCGGATCGCGCTGACAGTGGTCTTCCTCGACATCATCCTCTACTCGGCCGGCGGCGTGATCGGGACGATGCACCACCTCTACTTCTCCGGAGAGCCGGCGGAGCACATGGCGCTCGGCGCCTTCTTCTCGGCGGCCGAGGTGATCCCGCTCACCTTCCTGACGGTCGAGGCGTGGTCGTTCCTCCAGCTCGGCGCCGCTCAGCAGTCGCGCTCCCAGACACCGTTCCCGCACCGCTGGGCAGTGATGTTCCTGGTCGCGGTCGGCTTCTGGAACTTTCTCGGCGCCGGCATCTTCGGGTTTCTGATCAACCTGCCGATCGTCTCCTACTACGAGATCGGGACCGCGCTCACCGCGAATCACGGGCACGCGGCGATGATGGGCGTCTACGGGATGCTCGCGCTCGGCCTGGCGATGTTCTGCCTGCGTTATCTGATCCCGGCCGAGCGCTGGCCGGAGCGGTGGGCGAAGGTCTGCTTCTGGTCGACGAATCTCGGCCTGGCCTGGATGTGCTTCGCCACGCTCCTTCCGTTGGGGATCCTGCAGCTGTACAAGTCGGTCGACTCGGGCTACTTCGAAGCTCGCCAGCTGAAGTTCTTGACGAACTCGACGAACGCGGCGATCGAGTGGCTGCGGCTGCCCGGTGACCTCCTCTTCATCGCCGGAGGCGCCTTCACGGCGCTCTACATCGCATACCTCGGCATCCGCTACACGGTCAAGTCGGTCACGCTCGGCGGGCCTGAGGGCATCCTCTTCACGGATGTGGAGCAGCCGGAGGGGATCTCGCACTCGGGAGAGGCGGAGGCGACCGCGGCGAGGCTGTCGTGAGCGCCGAAGTGCTGATCGCGACGGGCTACGCGGGCTTCTTGGTCCTGGGCGCGCTCGCGCTCGACTGGTTGTCGGCCCACACCCACCGGCGCTCGCTTCGCTACCGGACGGCCGGCTTCAGCTACAACGCCGACCACGACCATTGGCTGTGTCCCGAAGGGGAGCAGCTGTGGCCGCACGAGCTCGACCGCGAGCGGCGGCTCGTCCGCTATCGCGCACGGCCTCACGTCTGCAATGCATGCCCGAGCAAGGGCCGCTGCACCGACTCGGACGAGGGCCGCGAGATCGTTCGCCCGGTCGACCCCTGGCCGCACTCCGAGGCCGGCAGGTTCCACCGGACGATCGCGCTGCTCTTGGTTGCGCTTGCCCTGCTCGTCCTCGTCGTCGAGCTTGCGCGCCACCATGACGCGAGCGAGGCTGCGGTGCTGGTCGCGGTCGTCGTTCCGGTCTTGTTCGTCGCGCGCTGGTTGATCCGTGACCTGCGCGTGCACCCGGCGGGCTTTCCCGAGATTTCAGCTTCGCACAGCCCGCACGACTCGCTGACCGGGGCGACTCAGCAGCAGGTGTACGCGCCTGGTGGAGCGTCGCCCTCAACCGGCTCCGGCAGCTTCGCCGCCTCGAGCGCCGCGCCGTCGAGCAGGTCGCGCTCGCTGACCGCGATCTCGCGGAGGTCGAGGTAGCGCATGATTTCGAGCAGGATCGCCGCGCCAGCGACGATCACCGGTGCCCGCTCCGGCTCGAGACCGGGCACCTCGCGCCGCTCGGCCAGTGGAAGCGCCGCCAGGCGACCGAGCTGTTCCGCCACCCCCGCCTCGCTCAGGAGATGGCTATGCACGCGGTCAGGCTCGTACTCGAGCAACTCGAGGTCGAGCGCCGCGAGCGACGTAACCGTGCCGGCGACTCCGACGCCGTACGCTGCGGACAGGTCGTACTCGGAGATGACCGCCCGAATCGCGTCGCGAAGCGCAAGGAGCTCGTCCGCGCTCGGTGGGTCCGAGTCGAGGAACCGCTCTGTCAAACGCACCGATCCGAGGTTCGTGGTCACTCGATCCGACGACGAGACGAGCTCCGTCGACCCGCCCCCGACGTCGACGACGACGGTCTCCGCGCCCAGCTCCCCGACCCCGCGCAGGGTCAGATCGGCCTCGTCCTCACTGCTCAACAGGCGCGTCGTGAATCCGTAGCTCCACTCGATCTCGCCCAGGAACGCCTCGCCGTTCTCAGCGTCCCGAACTGCACTCGTCCCCACGGCGAGCGCCCGCTCCGCGCCGAGCGACTCGAGCTCCCGCCGGTAGTCGGAGAGGCAGTTTCGGACACGTGCGATGGGGAACGGCAAGAGGCGACGGCGCGCATCGACGCCCTCGCCGAGGCGTGTGATCGTGCTTCGGCGGACAACGGGCTTGACGTGCCCGTCGACGACGTCCCCGACCAGCAGCCGGGTCGTGTTCGTGCCGAGATCGATCGCTGCTACACGCATCGTTCCTCGTGGCGACGGTAGCTGTTCATAGAATCTTCACCATGCGTCGGGCGTGGGACGCAGTCAAGCGGCGGGACGGTGTGCGGCAGATCCTGATCGTGCTCTGCGCGGTCTGGGCGTACGAGCTGGCGCGGATGATGATCCATCCGAACTGGCCGGCCGCGATGGAGAACGCGCAACGGGTCGACAACTTCGAGCGCGCGCTCAACTTCGCGTGGGAGCAGTCGCTGCAGCGCGCGTTCCTCGGCGTGCCGGAGCTCGTCGAGGCGATGAACCTCTTCTACTTCGTCGGGCATTTCCTGCTGACCGCGGTCTTCTTCGTCTGGCTCTACCACCGCTCGCGCGACGGCTACCGGAGCTTCCGCAACGGCTTTCTCGCGGCGACGGCGATCGCCGTCCTCATCCACTGGCGGTTCCCGACCGCCCCGCCGCGCCTGCTCGAGGGCCTGGGAGTCGAGGACACGCTCGAGGCGATCTGGAACGTCGACATCGGCTCGCCGCACGCATCCGCCTTCTCGAACCCGGTCGCCGCCGTGCCGAGCCTGCACGCAGGCTGGGCCGTCGGCGTGGGGGTGGGGCTCTGGAGATATGGCCGGCAGCGCTGGGCCCGGATCCTCGGCGTGCTCTACCCGATCGCGGTCGTCCTGACGATCGTCGTCACCGGGAACCACTTCATCTTCGACGCGCTGGCCGGCGCCGCGGTGCTCGGGGCCGGCTTCCTCGTGGCCAACGTGCCGCGGATCGGGCGGCGAGCCCTGAGCTATACTTGAGCCCACGCCGCGGGGTGGAGCAGTCAGGTAGCTCGCCGGGCTCATAACCCGGAGGTCGCGGGTTCAAATCCCGCCCCCGCTACT
>Ga0066905_100000440_pt1 | contig 11409 bp, 9 predicted proteins | sample PanSoiMetaPlot36_FD_67483 | JGI IMG/M metagenome (GOLD analysis project Ga0066905, IMG submission 67483) | Tropical forest soil microbial communities from Panama analyzed to predict greenhouse gas emissions - Panama Soil Plot 36 (version 2) | ecosystem: Environmental > Terrestrial > Soil >... | reverse complement strand
CTCGTGCCCGTTCGGAGTCGACGCGTTCGATCGCCTCGCGTGTGAACCACTCGGCCTTTCCCCGCCGCGGGTCGGTCGCGGGCAACTGCATCGCGACCTGGGCTGAGGCCAGGCCGAATAGCGCCCACGTGAAGACATAGCCCTCGGGAAACAAGGCCTGCATGCGGGTCGCCGCGCCGTGCTCCAGATCCCAGTGGAGATAGCGGAGCTGGGCGATCGCCGTGTCGATGCCACCCGGTCGATGAGCGCGGCAATTGACGAGCAGGAGCACCGCAGCAGGCACGAGCCAGAGGAGAAGCCTGGCATACCGTGGGCGGAGCACCCCGCGAGGCGCCGAATGCATTTCCGGCGAGCTGCGCCTGCTCATGGCGCCATCCTCCCGGGTGGCCACGGGCCATTCAAGCGAGAAGCCCCCGCAATCTCACGGATCGCGGGGGCATTCGGGAAGCTGGCTCCTCGGGTAGGATTCGAACCTACAACCCTTCGGTTAACAGCCGAATGCTCTACCATTGAGCTACCGAGGAACGGAACGGGGCGCTCCGCCGGGAGAGGTCACGGCGGGCGGCGGCCGAAGACAGTAACCGGGCCGGGAAGGTCGGGTCAAGTCAATGCGCCGCCTGAAGCTGCGCGACTACGCCGCGCGCCGCTCGGGATCGGCCGGGTCCGTGTCCGGCCACGCGATGCCCTTGGCGCCCAGCTCCACCTTCACGCGCGCGACCTCGGCCTCGAGCGCCGCCAGCTCGAACACGGCGCTGCGCATGTGGCGCGTGAGCAGCACGATGCGCAACCCGGCGCGCACGCGCGCCAGCAGCTCGCCCTGGTCGCACGGCTTCACGAGGTAGTCGTCCGCGCCGGTGTCCAGCGCCAGCAGGCGGTCGCTGATCTCGCCCTTGGCGGTGAGCAGGATGAAGTACGGCGCGGTCTCCTTGAGCCCGGTCTTCACCGACTGGCACAGCTCGAGCCCGTCCACGTGCGGCATCATCCAGTCCGAGACCACGAGGTCGGGCTCGTACGTGACGATCGCCTTCATGCCCTCGCGCCCGTCGGAGGCGGCCTGCACCTGGTAGCCCTCGGCCGCCAGGCGCTTGAGCAGCACGCGCTGGAAGTACGGGTCATCCTCCACGACCAGGATGCGGACGTCGGACGGGCTCTTCACGCGGCACGCTCCATCAGGCTCACGGCGAGCTGGGCGAACTGCTCATGGTCCACGATCGGCTTGGAGACGTAGGCGTCGGCGCCGCTCTCGGCCAGCAGCCGCTCGGCGTCCCCGCGCATGGCGTGCGCGGTCGCGAGCAGCACGGGCACCCGCTGCAGGCCCTCGTTCCGGAGCAGGCGGCAGATCTCCACCCCTCCCACCGGCCGGCCGAGCCAGCGCGAGCGCCGCAGCGCCACGTCCATCACCACCAGCGAGATGCCGCCCGCCCGGACCAGCGCGAGCACCTCCTCCGGGTCCTCGGAGACCGTGACCTGGCATTCCGCGCGCTTCTCCAGGACCTTCCGGAACAGGATCGCGTTGTGCGGATCGTCCTCGACCACGAGCACGCGCCTCATGCCGCCCTCCGCTCTTCCTCGGCCGGCTCCTCGGCCACGCCGCCGCGCGAAACCTGGAGATGCCAGTCGAGGACGTGCGGGAGCAGCTTCGGGCTCTCGTGCACGGACGACTTGGACACCACATCCAGCACCATGCCGTGCTCGAGCAGCCGCCGCTCCTCCTCGCTCCTCGGCTCCGGGAAGTTGGTGAGCACCAGCACCGGGAGGTCGGGATGGAGGCCGGACAGCGTCATCTCGCGCAGCACGTCGTAGCCGCTCACCTCGGGCATCATCAGGTCGAGCAGCAGGATGTCGTAGCCCTTGGGCTGCGTGCGCAGGATGTGCAGGCACTCCTCGCCGTTGTTGGCCACGTCCACGAGGAAGCGCTCGGAGGGGAGCACCTTGCGGACGTACGCCGACACCGTCGGGTCGTCGTCCGCCATGAGCACGCGCAGCATGCGATCGTTCGAGCTCCCGGCCAGCTCGCTGATCTTGGCGAGCAGCGCCTGCGGCTCCACGGGCTTGACCAGGTGCGCGGGCTTCCGCGCGAACGAGGTGGCGTGCAGGCGCCGCGAGAGCTCGCCGTCGAACCCGGTCACGAATACCACCGGGATGTGGCGGGTCTCGGGCTCGGTGGTCATGCGCCGGGCGAGGTCCCAGCCGGTGCGCATCGCCGCGCCTTCCTGGCAGGAAAGCGCGTAGTCGAGCACGACCGCGGCCGGGCGCAGGCGCCGCACCAGCACCCAGCCCGCCTCGGCATTCTCGGCCTCGACCGTGCGGTAGCTGCCGCGCTGAAGCACGGCGGTGACGAAGCGGCGGAACACGGCGTCGTCCTCGATGACCACCACGAGCGGGTCGCCGGCCGAGCCCTCGATGCGCTCGCCGGCCCCCTCGAGCGGCCCGGGCTCGGCGCTCCCGGACTCGCGCCAGAGCGGCAGCGAGAAGTACACGCGCGTGCCCCGGCCCTCGCCGTCGCTGTGGATGCCGATGATGCCGCCCATCAGCTCGACCAGGCTCTTCGAGATCGCGAGCCCGAGGCCGGTGCCGCCGTAGCGCCGCGTGGTGCTGCCGTCGGCCTGAACGAACTTGTCGAACACCACCTTCTGGCGCTCGGGCTCGATCCCGATCCCGGTGTCCTCCACCTCGATCATGACGTGGCCCAGTTCGGCATGCGCCTTGGCCCGGACCCGGACGTAGCCCTTGTGCGTGAACTTGAGGCTGTTGCCGACCAGGTTGATGAGCACCTGCTTCACCTTGCCCAGGTCCCCGCGCCCGTGCGCGTGGCCGTGCGTCTGGTCCTCGAACTCGAGCTTCAGGCCCTTCTGCGAGGCCTGGACGTGCGTGACCGTGTAGACCTCGTCGAACACCTGCTGCAACTCGACCCTCCCGATGTCGAGTGCCAGCTTGCCGGCCTCGATGCGCGCGATGTCCAGGACGTCGTTGATCAGCCCGAGCAGGTGACGTGAGCACTGGAGCGCCTGGCGCAGGAACTCCTGCTCCTCGTCGCGCGAGTCGCACATGCCGTCCAGGACGAGCTGCAGGAAGCCCAGCATGCCGTTGAGCGGCGTGCGCAGCTCGTGCGAGGTGTTGGCGAGGAACTCGCTCTTGAGCCGTGAGGATTCCTCGAGCTGGGCGTTCAGCTCCTCGAGCCGGCGGTTGGAGGCCTCCAGCCCCTCGGCGAATGCGCGAATCCGTTTCTCGGCCTCGACGCGGTCCCGCACGTCGCGCACGATCGCGGTGAACACGAGCGCGTCACCCTCGCCGGAGCGCGCCACCGAGACCTCGACCGGCACGCGCGAGCCGTCGGCCCGCGCCACCTCGCCCGTCACGACCGAGCCCGCCTGGGGCAGCGAAACGGGGCGACCCTCGGGGCCCCAGTGGAGGAAGCGCTGGATGGGCTGCTCGGCGAGCACCTCGAGCGGCTTCCCGATCATCACCTCGGCGGCGCGGTTCACGGTGCGGACGCGCCCCAGCCGGTCGAACGTGAGAATCGCGTCGAACGCGGTGTCGAAGATCGCCTGCACGCGCCGCGCGTGGCTCTCGGTGAGCTCCAGCTCGCGCCGCGCGAGCCCGACCGTGTACGAGCGGCGCCACGCGTACGCGAACGCGAGGAACACGGCGAGCAGGACCAGGTCCAGCGACGCCAGCGCCTGGCGCACCGAGTCCATGCCGCGCATCATCTCGGAGCGGCTGGCCTGGGTGACGTAGCCCCAGGGCGCGTTCTGGAGCGGACGGGTCACCGACCAGACCAGGTCCTGCCACGCGTTCTCCTGCTGCAGGCGCGAGGACACACCCGTGGCCGCCATGGCCGCGGCCATCCCCGCGGTCTCCTGCATGGGGACCAGCGTGCCGGCCTGGGGCTGCCCGGGGAGCGGCGGCATGGAGAGGATGCGAACGTCCTGCCCTTCGGCGCGGACCAGGTAGGCGCCGCTCGAGCTGCCGAACCCGGGCCACGCCTTGAGCAGCGGCTGGATCGTGGCCACGAGGTCGGCATGCAGCACGAGCCACCTCGGCGGCTCCCCCGCACGCGGGGACGGGACCGGCGCCGCGAGCGCGAGCCGGCCGCCGCGCGGCACGCCCCACTCCGGGCGCCCGGAGCGGAGGCCGGCGAGCACGGCCTCGTGGTCCACGCGCACCTGGGCCTCGGCGCGCGGGTGCCGCTCGTACAGCGTCTCTCCGGCCGCGTCCAGCACGGCGAAGTTCCGGAACTCGAAGTCGTCCACGCGCGAGGCCAGCGCCTCCAGCCGCCGCCCGCGCTCCGCCTCGGGGCGCGCGGGGTCGAGGCCGTGGACGAGCGCGGTGATCACGGGCGCGCGCGCGATGCTCACCGCCTCGCGCCGGATCACGGCCAGCACGTGGTCCACGTCAGCGCGACGCACGTCGGCCGCGGCCTCGAGGCGCTGCCAGCTCTCCCGCTCGATCTGGCGCGCGGCGTTCCGCCACAGCACGACGTTGAGCGCCACGACACCCGTCACGAGCAGCGCCGCGAGCCCGGCCACGATGCGCACGCTCTCGCGCCGCATGTTGAGGCCGCGCGACAGGACGGAGGAAGAGACGGACGGGGAACCGGAGAGCTCGGCTCCTCCCAGTCCGGCCCGAGGAGAACCGGGCGATGGGGTCATGGGCGGCGCGTCCCTCACAGGGGCCCACCGGCGGGGTGCCGGGGGTGCGCCGGGGTCATCGGCTCACGGGGATCGGAAAGTGAGCAGATTCTGGCCGTTCGGCCTCGGGGAATAGAACCGCCTGCAGGCGGACCTTGTGCTCGGCCGTGGCCTCCACCCATAGCGCCAGGTATTGCCCAGCACGTGCTCGGCGAAGGCGAGAACTGCTCGAAAGTCGGGATGCAACAGCTTCCACCCGTCGTCATCGCCTGCCCGAGCTGCTCAGCTCAGCTGCATTCCGCCCGTCGAGCTCGAGCAGGCGATCCACCGCACCTCAGCCAAGAACGACCGAGACGCCAGCGTTCACGCCATGACCAATCCCGGGAACGCGGCGCGCTTGATCAATCTCCGCGACCAAGAAAGACACCTCCGTAGGCCATGACTTGCTGTCCGACAAGGACTACCTTCTGCAACCGTTCATTGCACCACCATAGGTCCCAATGTTCACCAAGCCCCATGCCAGGGCGAAGATTCGAGACGAAGTAACCACCCCGTGTGGGAACACAGCCCAGCACTCGACTCCATACTGTCGTGACCTTGAGAGCGCCCGTCTTGAGCTCGTAGACTCCGATACGATCCGCATGCCGGCGGTCCCTTAAGATCACCACGGAACGAAAAGGATCATAGGCAAGCGGTGAATAGCCCCTTATTCCGAGCCGTCTCCGGTCACCCTTCCAATCCAACAAGAAAAGCTCGTCATCCACCGATACTAGTATCTCATCGGTTTCACTCACATACACCGGGGCCGGAAAGACCTGTAGCAAGCCACTCAATGGCCCAATCAGCCGCCTGCCGCGAGTCACGGTGGTGCCGAGGACTTCGCGGATTACAAGATACGCCGAGTCAGGACCACTGATGTCGACGCTTACCACTGCTCGGTGCGACGGCCATCCACAAGGCGCTATGCCATGACTCACAATCCGAGTGGCTCGGGTCTCGGTATTCAAGAGCCCCACCACGTTCTTCCAATCCTTGCCCTTCAGACACACCACAAGGGTGTCGCCGATGAACGCGCTGGGCGGGTACATCAAAGCAACAGACGAAGCCAACAAGTCCAAGCTTCCCTTGCGAGTGTCGAGCCGATGAATGCCCTCTGGCACCCCAAGGTAAAGGGTCCCATCTGGGACACCGCCACGCTTGTTTGGTTGCGCAGTACAACCTGCTGAGACCAATTGCGCTAGTAGAAGTGCCGCGGTGACTGGCTTCATCTGACTCTCTGGGGATGCCTGGCTTTGTACAGATGCCAATAGACGTTGCGCACATGCATGGCCCAATGCTGGCAATTGTAAGACAATCCCTCGTACGCACTAGCCGGCGCCATCATCTTGCCTATTGCTTCCTCAGTATCGCTGATGGCGAGAGCTCAGACGCGCTCCTCTGCCTTCGACCTGGGTCAGGTTCCGGTTCTCACATCAGGGCCCGGTCACTAAGCCTTGCGCCATGTCGGAGCCCTGCCGCTCCCAATCGGCGACGCGTCTGGTCGACGCGAACGCCCGCGTGAGTCACGTGCGGCTCAGGGGCTGTTCGCAGCCCGGCTCACTTCGTGGCTGCTGCCCCCGAATCGACGCCGGCCCGTCCCGGCGGTGAACCGGAATCAGCGACAGCCGATCAGCCGCCCGACTTCTGCCAGTACCTCGGCCGCAGGTTCGCCGCCAGCACCCGCTTGCGGAGGCGCAGCGAGCTTGGCGTCACCTCGAGCAGCTCGTCCTCGCGGATCCACTCCAGGGCCTGCTCCAGCGACAGCCGGTGCACCGGCACCAGGCGCAGCGCGTCCTCGCCCACGGAGCGCATGTTCGTGAGCTTCTTCTCGCGCACCATGTTCACGTCGATGTCCATCTCGCGCGAGTTCTCGCCCACGATCATGCCCTCGTACACCCGGTCGTTGGGCTCGACGAAGATCTCGCCCCGGTCCTGGACGTGCTCGATGGCGTACGGGGTCACCTTGCCCGCTCGGTCGGCGACCAGCGCCCCGGTGGTCCGGTGCGGGATCTCGCCGGTCCACGGTTCCCAGCCGTCGAACAGGTGGTTCAGGAGCCCGGTGCCGCGCGTGTCGGTGAGGAACTGGCTCCGGAACCCGATCAGGCCGCGGGACGGGATCCGGTACTCGAGCCGGACCCGGCCGGTGCCGTGGTTCACCATGTTCATCATGCGCCCCCGGCGCGTGCCGACCTTCTGCGTGACCACGCCCACGAACTCCTCCGGGCAGTCGATCACCAGGCGCTCCATGGGCTCGCGCGTGACGCCGTCCTCCTTGCGCGTGATGACCTCGGGCTTGCTCACCGCCAGTTCGAAGCCCTCACGCCGCATCATCTCGACCAGGATCGCCATCTGCAGCTCGCCGCGGCCCGACACCACGAACGCGTCGGGGGTCTCGCCGGCGTCCACCTGGAGGCTCACGTTCGTGAGCAGCTCGCGCTCGAGCCTTTCCTTCAAATTTCGGGTGGTGACGTAGCGTCCCTCCTGCCCCGCGAACGGCGAGTTGTTGACGCTGAACACCATGCTGACCGTGGGCTCGTCCACCTGCACGGGCGGGAGCGGCCGCGGGTCCTCGGGGTCGGTCACGGTCTCGCCGATGTGCACTTCCTCGAACCCGGCCAGCGCGACGATGTCACCCGGTCCGGCCTCCTGCACCTCGGCGCGCTCGAGCCCCTCGAAGGCGTAGAGGTTCGTGACCCGCGAGCGGACCTGCGTGCCGTCCCCCCTCGCGAGCAGCACGTCCTGGCGCGGCCTCACCGTGCCGTTCACGATCCGCCCGATCGCGAGCCGGCCCACGTAATCCGAGTAGTCGAGGTTCAGGACCAGCATCTGGAGCGGGGTGTCGCGGTCGTAGCGCGGCGCCGGGATCGAGCGCACGATCTCGTCGAACAGCGGCTTCAGGCGGTGGTTCTCGCCCTCGGGCTCGAGCCGGCACACGCCTTCGCGCGCGATCGTGTAGAGCACCGGGAACTCGAGCTGGTCCTCGTGCGCATCGAGATCGATGAACAGGTCGTAGATCTCGTTCAGGACCTCCTTCACGCGTGCGTCCTTGCGGTCGATCTTGTTGATCACCACGATCGGCGGCAGGTTCAACTCCAGCGCCTTGCGCAGCACGAACCGCGTCTGGGGCAGCGGGCCCTCGCTCGCGTCCACCAGCAGCAGGACGCCGTCCACCATCTTGAGCGTGCGCTCCACCTCGCCGCCGAAATCCGCGTGCCCGGGCGTGTCCACGACGTTGATCTTCACGTCGCCGTAGCGGACCGCGGTGTTCTTGGCGAGGATCGTGATGCCCTTCTCGCGCTCGAGGTCGTTCGAGTCCATGACGCGCTCGGCGACCTCCTGGTTCTCGCGGAACACGCCGCTCTGCCACAGCATGGCGTCCACGAGCGTGGTCTTGCCGTGGTCCACGTGCGCGATGATGGCGATGTTGCGGACGTCCTCGCGGACGGCGGCGGACTTGAGCGTGGCGGTGACGGGCTTCATGGCGAGACCTCGAGCTCGCCGGGACTGGCGAGCAGGGAATGCAGTTTCTCCCAGCGGCCGGGGCGCTCGAACAGGGAGTCGTAGGAGTAGAGCGCCACGGTCCGGTAGCCCAACGCGCGCGCGGCCTTGATCTTGGCCGCCGCGAGCGAGGGCGGCGTGTTGTAGACGGCGATCCCGGGTACGAGCCGCTCGGCGTCCATCTGGCGGCGGGCCATGCTCAGCTGGTCCAGGACGGTCTGCACCTCTGGGGCGTAACACATGAGGTAGGCGCGGTCGAGCAGCCCCTCGCGGACCCAGCGGCTCCACGACTGGCGCTTGAGGTTCTGCGCGCTGAGCGTGTCGGCCACGACCGCGGCGCTGAGCGGGAGTCCCGGCCGCACGGCGGCGATCGTCTCGCGCACGTCGCGCACGATCGCGGTGACCTGGTCGAGCTGGAACGCGGCCCACGCCGAGTCGAGCTTGAGCCGCTCCCACGCCGGACGCCGGCGGATGGTCGAGGGGTCCACGCCGGACTCGAGCGCGAAGCGCGCCCGCGTCGTGGGGTCGAACCCGACCGCCACGCCCGGCTGGCGGATGTAGTCGAGGTGGATCCCATCCACGGGATAGCGCTCCACCACCTCGCGCACGTTCCCCACGATCCATTGGCGCACGCTCGGGTGCGCGGGCGAGAGGAACACGCCCTCCACGCGCAGCCGCTCGCGCTGTCGCGTCGTGAGCCGCGTCATGGGCCGGCCGTCGGCGAGCCGCGCGATCCACTCCGGGTGTTGGTTCAAGACGTGGCGCGGGTCGCGCGGGCGCGTGGGCGCGGACCAGACGAGGCAGCAGTTGATCCAGGCGTGCACCTCGAGCCCGGCAGCATGAGCGAGCGGTAGGATCTCACCCAAAGGATCGCGGCCGCGGCCCTGGAGCGGCTCCGGGGCCGGGAGCCGGTCCGAGCGGTACCACGCGTCGCCGCGCCCCACGACCTGGACGAGCAGCCCGCGCACCCCCATCGCCTTCGCGCGCTGGACGACGCGCGGCACGTCCTCCGCGCGCACGAGGGAGTTCCGGAGCACCCACAGGTAGTCCACCGGCGGCTCCGCGGCAGCGGCCGCCGGGGCGACCGGGACCGCGAGCAGCAGGAGCAGCGCGGCGAGCGCCGTGCCGGCGGCCGCGGGGGCTCCGCGGAGCCATGGCGAACGCGGGCGGAAGGTCACCCTTCCGCCCGCGTCGTGATCTCGAGCCGCCGCGTGGGGCCGCAGGACCTCAGCCTCCCCCGACCTTCCGCGGTCCGGTGCGCTTCTGCTTCCCGCCACCGCCCGGCCCGACGCCGGCGCCCACGCGCTCCCTCTTGCTGCCGCGCTTGGGCTTGTCCTCGGCGGCGGCCTCGTCGGCGTCCGCCTCCTCCTCGGCCTTCTTCTTCGACTCGGCCTTCTCGCCGCTCTTCGCGAGCGCCCTGGCCTCCGCGGCCGCGATGCGCGCGGCGCGCTCCTCTTCCTTCTGGGCGGCCGACTTCACCAGCTCGAGCAGCGCGGTCTCGCCCGCGTCGCCCAGGCGGTGGCCCACCCGCACGATGCGCGTGTAGCCGCCGTTCCGCTCCGAGTACCACGGCGCGATGGTGGTGAACAGCTTGCCCACGACCTCGGGCTTCATCACGAACCGCGCCACGTGCCGGCGTGCGGCCAGGTCGCCCTGCTTGCCGAACGTGATCATCCGCTCGGCCAGCCGCCGGGCCTCCTTGGCCTTCGCGACGGTGGTCTCGATGCGCTCGTACTGGAACAGCGCGGTCACCAGGTTGCGCAGCAGCGCGTGCCGGTGCTCCCGCTTCCGTCCCAGCCTGCGATGGTCCTTGCGATGTCTCATGGGTCCGCTCGTCCTCTAGAGCTCGGCCTTCACCACGGGCTTCGCGTCGTAGTAAGGGGTGATGTCCATGCCGAAGTGCAGACCCATTTCGGCGAGGATGTCCTGAATCTCCTTGAGCGACTTGCGCCCGAAGTTCCGGAACTTGAGCATCTCGGCCTCGCCCTTCACGACCAGCTCGCCGATGGTGCGGATCTCCGCGGCGCGCAGGCAGTTGCTCGAGCGCACCGAGAGCTCCAGCTCCTCGACGCTCTTGTCGAGCGTCTTGCGGATCCGGACCTTGTCCTCGTCCACCGCCGCCTCGACCTCCTCCTGCGGCTCCTCCTCGAAGCTGATGAGCAGGCTGAAGTGGTCGCGCAGGATCTTGGCCGACATGGACACGGCGTCGTTCGGCAGGATGCTGCCGTCGGTCCAAACCTCGATCGAGAGCTTGTCGTAGTCGATGCGCTGCCCGAGGCGGGTGGCCTCGACCGTGTAATTCACCTTGGTCACGGGCGAGAACAGCGAGTCGATCGGGATCACTCCGATCGGCCGGTCCGCGCTGGTGTGCTGGTCGGCCGAGACGTAGCCGCGGCCACCGTTGATCTCGACCTCCATGCGCAGGTCGCCGTCCCGGTTGAGCGTGGCGATGTGCTGGTCCTTGTTCAACACCTCGACGTCGGCGTCCACCTGGAGATCGCCGCCGCGCACCTCACCCTTGCCGCGCATCTCGAACACGCCCTTCTTCGGGCCGTCGCCGTGCAGCTTGAGGCGCACCTGCTTCAAATTGAGCACGATCTCGGTGACGTCCTCGATCACGCCCGGGAGCGTCGAGAACTCGTGCAGCACCCCTTCGATGCGGACCGACGTGATTGCGGCGCCCTGCAGCGAGGACAGCAGGACGCGGCGCAGCGCGTTGCCGAGCGTCGTGCCGAAACCGCGCTCGAGCGGCTCGAGCGTGAACCGGCCATAGCGGTCCGTGTTGCCCGCATCCGGCTGGAGTCCCTTCGGCATCTGGAGATTCTTCCACTTCATCTTCATGCCTCCCGGCGTGGAAAGGCGATCGTCACTTCGAGTAGAGCTCGACGATCAGCTGTTCGTTGATCGGCACCCCGATGGAGGCGCGGGTCGGAATGTGGAGCACGCGTCCCGCGAGGCGGTCCGCATGGAGCTCCAACCAGTCCGGGGTCCCCTGCCCCTTCCGGGACTCGAGCGAGTGCTTGACGCTGGTCAGCTCACGACTCTTCTCGCGGATCCTCACCTCGTCGCCCGCACGCACCTGGAACGACGGGATGTCCACGTTGCGGCCGTTCACGGACAGGTGCCCGTGACGGACGAGCTGGCGCGCGGCGCTCCGCGACGGCGCCAGGCCCAGGCGGAACACGACGTTGTCGAGCCGCCGCTCCAGCATCTGGAGCAGCACCTCGCCGGTGACGCCCTT
>Ga0066905_100000439_pt1 | contig 11413 bp, 6 predicted proteins | sample PanSoiMetaPlot36_FD_67483 | JGI IMG/M metagenome (GOLD analysis project Ga0066905, IMG submission 67483) | Tropical forest soil microbial communities from Panama analyzed to predict greenhouse gas emissions - Panama Soil Plot 36 (version 2) | ecosystem: Environmental > Terrestrial > Soil >... | reverse complement strand
CCGATCCCCGCTTCCTACCGCGCGGTGACCGTGCGCAAAGACGAGGTCGCCATGTTCGACGGCCTGGACAGCCGCGACAAAGACCCTCGCAAGTCGCTCCACGTCGACACGGTCACGCTGCCGGCAGTGGGGCCGGGCGAGGCGCTCATTGCCGTGATGGCAAGCGCGATCAACTACAACACCGTCTGGACGTCGATCTTCGAGCCGGTCCCGACCTTCAAATTCCTCGCGCGCTACGGCCGAATCAGTGATCTCGCGCGGCGTCATGACCTGCCCTACCACGTCGTCGGTTCCGACGCTGCGGGAGTAGTGCTGAAAACGGGTCCTGGGGTGACGAAATGGGGTCCTGGTGACGAGATTGTCGCCCACTGCCTGTCGGTCGAGCTGGAAGACCCTCAGGGCCACGACGACACGATGCTTGACCCGCAGCAGCGCATCTGGGGCTTCGAGACCAACTTCGGAGGCCTGGCCGAGCTTGCGCTCGTCAAGGCGAACCAGCTCATGCCCAAACCGGGCCATCTCACCTGGGAGGAGGCGGCGTGCCCGGGCCTGGTCAACTCGACGGCCTATCGACAGCTGGTATCCCACAACGGCGCGGCCATGAAACAGGGTGACACCGTGCTGATCTGGGGGGCGAGCGGCGGTCTCGGGTCCTACGCCACCCAGTTCGCCCTCAATGGCGGGGCCATCCCTGTCTGTGTGGTCTCGAGCCCGGAGAAGGTAGCAATCTGCCGCCGGATCGGGGCGGAGCTGGTGATCGACCGTGCAGCGGAAGGGTTTCAGTTCTGGACGGACGAGGAGACCCAGGATCCCGGCGAGTGGCAGCGGTTCGGGATGCGGATTAGGGAGCTGACCGGCGGAGACGACCCCGACATCGTTCTGGAGCATCCGGGCCGGGAGACGTTCGGCGCAAGCGTCTATGTCGCCAAGCGCGGCGGCACGATCGTGACCTGCGCCTCGACATCAGGGTTCCTGCACCAGTACGACAACCGGTACCTGTGGATGAATCTCAAACGGATCATCGGTTCGCATTTCGCGAACTACCGAGAGGCCTGGGAGGCGAACCGGTTGATCGTTAAGGGCCGGATCCATCCGACGCTCTCGCGTACCTACCCCCTCGATGGCGCCGGCCAAGCGGCCCAGGACGTCCATGCCAACCTTCATCAGGGGAAGGTTGGCGTGCTTTGCCTTGCACCGCGGGAAGGACTGGGGGTGCGAGACCCCGAGCTGCGTGATCGACACGAGACCGAAATAAACCGTTTCCGCAATGTTTGACCAGTTGCTAGGCCCTCGTCCTGGTCCGCGCTGAGAACGGTGACCAGCCTTCACATTCGCCGACTTCGTTAGCGTGGATCCCGCGCTTTCTCGGATTTGGCAGAATCGGTCCGTGAGCCACGAGCCGTGGATCGAGGTCAGGGAGACAGCCACTGGGCCGCCGCCAGACTTCGAGGGTTTCGACATCGTGCTGCGCGGTTACGACCGGCAGCAGGTCGATGCCTATCTCACGGCGCTCGAGGACGACCTCAACGCTGCGGTGGCCGAACGTGACCAGGCCGTCAACAACGTGCGAGTTCTGTCAGACCAGATTGAGCAGGCATATCGCGACCTCAGGGACTCACACCGCACCATGGCGGACGTCCGGCAACGGATGGGACAAGCCGACGATGAGGTCGGTCCGCTCAATGAACGGCTGGATGCGGCGTTACAGGAACTCGCCGAGGTCAGCGATCAACGTACCGAGGCTGAGCAGGAGGCAGACGATGCTCGCCGCCAGCTCGCGGGCCTGCGTCGCCAGCTCGAGCGTGGCCAGGGGACCGCGGAGGAGTCGGTCCGGCTTCAAGCTGAGATTGAGAGTGTGCACGCCCAGCTCGCGGTGGCCAGGGAGCAGCTCCTCGCGTCTGGCGAAGGCGCGGAGAGCAGGCGCCATGAGCTGGTGCGTACTTCCGCCGAGCTGACCGCGGCCCGTGAGCAGCTCGCCGAAGCAGAGCGTCGGCTCGCAGCGACGACCGATGAGCTTCGGCAAGTCAGAAACCGACTTGAGTCGGCGGACGCCGGACGTGACCGGGCGGCCACCGATCATCAGCGGGCGGTGGTCGAGCGGGACCGCGAGCGAGGAGACCTTCAGCAAGCGCTCGCCGGTCGTGACCGACAGCTCGAGGAATACGAGCGGACACTCGCCGAGCGCGAGGCGCAACTCGAGGACGCAAACTCCCGGCTTGCCCATGTCTCGGTGGGAGCCGCAGGCGCACGGATCGAAAAGCTCCTGCGGGATGCCGAGGACGAGGCCGCCCGTCTCAGGCGCGAGGCAGCATCGGAACTCGAGACCGAGCGAGCACAGCTCACACAGGTGCGCGAGGAGGCCGCCGCCGAGCTGCAGCGGCAGAACGCGGAGTTCGAACGAGTGCGCGCCGAAACGCTCGCCGGGCTGGCGGACCAGCGTGCGGCGGCCGACCAAGTCCTCGCCGACGCTGAAGAGAGACGCAGGAGGATTGTCGAGGAGGCGCTCTCTGAAGCCGCGGCCAGGCGAGAGCAGGCCGACACTGATCTCGCCGCCCGCGAGGCGGAGGCGCTGGCCCGTGTTGCCGCGACGCAGGCCGAAGCAGACGACCGAGTCTCGAGCGCGATCAAGCAGGCCGAGCGGTTGATCGGCGGCGCTTCTGCACAGGCTGAGCGCCAGCTCGCTGAGGCAAGATCGCAAGCAGATCGGCTGGTTCATCAGGCGCGCACGCAAACCGACAGGACGACAACGGATGCCAGAACGAGTGCCGAACGGCTGATAGCCGAGGCGACCGCCGAAGCAGATCGCATGGTGGCCGACGCCACCAGCAAAGCAGAAAAGCAGATGCGGGATGCGGGCAACGCCTCGCGGCGACAGCTCGACGAAGCGCAGGCAGGGGCCGACTCGCTCGTCGCATCGGCGCGTGAAGAGTCCGACCGCCGGCTCAGCACCGCACGGTCGGAGGCCGAGTCGGTGGTCAGCGTGACAAGGGCCGAGGCCGAGCAGCTCCTCGCTGCCGCAAAGGCCGAGGCCGGGCGGCTCACCTCGGCAGCTTCCGAGCGGATGTCGACTGCGACGGCCGAGGCGGACCGATTGCTTGGACAGGCTCGCGCTGATGCCGAGCGGATCGTTGACGAGGCCACCAATAAAGCAGAACGTGAGGTCGGCGAGGCGGTCGCAAAGACGCAAGAACGGCGGATGGCCGCGGCCGCGGAGGCGGAGCGGGTTCTCAACGCGGCGCGGAAGACAGCCACCAATGAGCTCGACAGTGCCCGTACGGAAGCCGAGCAGGAGCGCGCGGCGGCCTATTCCGAGTATCACCAGCGGCTGACGAGCGCACGCGCTCATGCGCAGCAGATGCTCGCTGATGCTGAGGACTCAGCGAAGAAAGCGGTCGAGCGCGCTCGACAGGAGGCCGACGCGCTCGTGGGCCGAGCCCAAGCCGAGGCGGACGAGTTGCGCTCGACAGCAAACCGGGAAGCGACGGAGTTCGAGCGGCAGCGCGACGAGATCGCTGCCCAGTTCGCGCGTATGCGCTTCGTTCTCGAAGGCGGTCTCGATGGAGATGGGGTGTTCCTCAGCGGCTTCGGCAGCTCGACCGACACCACGCCGAATGGCACATCCACAGAGTGAGTGCGTGGCCGCCCTGCCTACCGATTCTCCCGGGCCGGACGGGTTGCTTACGCCCGACGTCCGACATCCGACGACGGGGTTTGCCGTAGGGGTCGCACGCGAGCCTGAGCTCTGGAACTATGTCCCGCATGACTGACCCCCGCACATCACAAGCGACCTCGGCCGACGAGGTTGGATCAAGCTTTGACATCGTCCTTCGCGGCTACGAGCGCAAGCAGGTCGACGAGCATCTCTCGAGGACCGCCGCCGAGCGGCAGGCCGCCGCTCAGCGGATCGGTGCCTTGGAACGCAGGGTCGAGGAGCTGCATTTCGAGCTGCAGAACGCGCAGAAGCAGGGTGGCGACGCCGAGCCGAGCTATGCCGGCCTGGGTGCGCGCGTTGAGAAGATCTTGCGGCTGGCTGAAGAAGAGGCCAAGGACTTGCAGGCCGAGGCGCTGGCCAAGGCGGAGAAGGAGCGCAAGGCCGCGGAGGTCAACGCCGCCCAGGTCCGCGCTCAGGCTGAGGAAGACGGCCGGGCCCGCCGGGAGCAGACCCGGCAGGAGGCCGCGAAGCTCCTTGAGGAAGCCCGCAAAGAGGCCGCGCAGGTGCGCGCTGAGGCGGCGAACGAAGCCGCGGCGAAGCGGGACGAGGCCGAGGGCATCCTCGAGGCCGCGCGTGCTAAGGCCGCGCAGGCCGCGGCCGAGTTCGAGGCAAGCCTCGCCAAACGGCGTGAGCAGGCCGAGCGCGACCTGGCCGTCCGCCAAGAGGCAGCTGAGCGACACCTGAAGGAGACCAGCGAGCAAGCCGATCAGCTGCGGCTCGAGGCGCAGAAGCTCCGTGACGAGGCAGAGCGGCGCTCGCGTCAGATGCTCGAGACCGCACATCGCGAGGCAGAGGACATCGTCGCCGACGCCCGCGCCAAGGCTGAGCGGTCCCGCCTCGAAGCCGAGCGCGAGCTCGCGGCGCTGACCCACCGCAGGGACAGCATCAACGCGCAGCTGTCGAACGTGCGCGAGATGCTCGCGACGCTCACCGGTGCGGCGGTGCCCGGGCCGGACCCAATAAAGGTGCCCGCTGGGGCGGCCGCCAAGCCCGGGGCCGTCAAAGATGGCGACGGACCGAAGCCCGCGGTCCCGCAGCAGCCGGTCAAGCCCGCGGGAACTCCACAGGGCTGACCGAGCGGATTGGATGCGCCGCCCGGCTAACTGCGCCCGGGCGGCGCCTCCATTGTCAGGCTCGACAGCCAGGACGTGATCGCCTCGCTGAAAGCCGTTGCCTGCTCGAGCGCGCTGAGGTGACCTGCCTGCCGGATGCGTACCAGCGCCGCACCGGGGAGCGCCGCAGCCATTGCTTCCGCCTCTGCCGGTGGGGTGAGCACGTCTTCTTCACCGACGATGACCAGTGCCGGCAGGCTGGCACGCCGCAAGGTATCGACCGAGTCGGGACGGGCAGCCAGGGCCCGCTGCGCCCAGGCGATGGCGGTGGGCTCACTGGCGCGGATGTGCGACCTCACCAGTTCGACGACGTCGGGGCGGGTCTTGAGGGTCGTCTGGCCGACCAAGGTGGGTAATAGATCCTCCGCAAGGGCGGCAGTGTCACCGCCTGCGAGCATTGCCTCGGCCATCCGCTCCCGGCTTGCCCGGGCGGCCTCGGTGTCGGCGCCGGCCTTCGTGTCGGCGAGGACGATCGCTCGCACCCGCTCCCGGTGGCGGCGCAGGACGGCCATCGTCACGTAGCCGCCCATCGACAAGCCACCAAGAACGACGGTGTCCAGCCCAATGTGATCCAGCAGGTCCTTGACCTCGTCGGCCATGAGGTCGACGGACGGTTGGCCCCTTGCTGAAGGAGACCGGCCGAATCCTGGCAGGTCGGGTGTGATGAGTCTGCTCACACTGCCGATCGGGCCGTACTGGGTTTCCCACATCGCTGCTGACAGCGGGAAGGCGTGGAGCAGGACGACCGGCGGGCCCGAGCCGCTTTCCCGGTACGCCAGCGTCACAGGTCGCTCCAGGTCTCGTACGGCCCAATCCACTGCGTCGGCAGGGGTGTCTCCACCTCGGGTGCCACCCGCTCCACGATCTCGTTGAATGCCCGCCGGACAAACCGCTCGCCGAGCAACAGATGCTTGGCGCCATCGACACCGACGACTTCGGCCTGCGGAATCCGGGCGAACCGCTCTTTCGCCTCAGGCGGCCGCAGGTAGTCGTCGAACTCGGGAACGAGAATCAGCATCGGCTTGCCGAACCTCGCCCATGCGTCGAGGTGCTCGTCGCGCGCGTGCCGCAGCGGCGGCGAGAGCAGGATCGCACCCTCAATAGAGGGATCGGTGCCGTACATGAGCGCGAGATCCGTCCCGAAGGACCAGCCGACCAGCCAACGGCGAGGCAGGTCGTGGTACTCCGCGTACTCGATCGCCGCAGCTACGTCATAACGCTCGCCCACTGCTGAATCGAACTCGCCGCCGCTGCGCCCCGCCAGCGAGGCTGTGCCCCGTGTGTTGAACCGGAGGACAGCAAGACCGGCGAGTGCCGGCAGGCGCCACGCAGCCTTCCTCAACAAATGGCTGTCCATCATCCCGCCGTGCGTCGGCAGCGGGTGCAGCGTCAGGAGACTGGCGATCGGCGGCCGGTCCGCCGGGCTCGCCAGCTCGGCAACCAGCTCCAGACCGTCTGCCGTGTGCAGCGTTACCGACTCGCGTCTGGCCGGCAAGATCATGCTGGAACGGATCTCGGTCATCTCAGCCTCGACCCTATCCGCCGGTTGGCAGACCGCGACCCAGCCTCTTGCGGCCCCGAAAGGGCACAACCCCAGGCACGATCCACGCCGGATCTCGCGCTGTCGAGATCCCTACCGGGACACAGAACACTAGTCGGGAGGCTGCGGTGTCATCGCTGAGATCTGACCGGCGCCCTCCAGTTCGCGGCCGTGGTGCAGGCCGAGTGTGATGACCGGCAAGGGCAGCATGCGCTGTCGCCCACGGTGGGCCTCGACGGCCACCTCGTGGTAGCGCTCGAGGGCCTGGACCGACTCGCGCAGGGCGTACGCACGGCCGTCGACGAGCGGTCCTTCGGTTCCCTCGATCACCGCTATCACGTCGTCCCCCGAGATCGTCCTGTTGGACTCGAGCGCGTGCGCGACGGCGAGTACGGACCGGCGATTCTGCTCGAGCAACTGTCCGGTCCGGTCGGCCAAGCTCGACAGCAGCTGCTCGGCCTTGCGTCCGAGATTCGTCTCGAGAACGCGCCGGTCGGTACCGTCGACGATCGGGTAGCCCTCTGTCTTGAACAGGTGGGCGGCGTGCGACCCGTACGTGGAGCCCATTCCCCACAGACCCTCCATCATGAGGGAGACGTGGGTGGCATTGTGCAGGTCTCCTGAGACTCCGGAAGAGTTGTCGCCGCCGAAGAACATCCGCTCGCCGACCAGCGAGGCCAGCGACACCATCACGTCGGCTTCATACTCCGAGCGCCAAGAGGTGAACCGCTCCTCTATTGGAATCGGCTGAACGAAGCCGAGGTGGCCCTGGCCCTTTTGGATGGTGGCCGTGTCGATGACGTTGCCGCGCTGGACGAGATAGCTCATCACGGCGTGGCAGGCCTCGTGGACAGCCACAGCGTGCCGCTCGCGCTCGATGTACTCCACGCCTTCGGGAGGACCGACGTTCTTGAGCAGCTTGGCTCTGACCACGTCGTTCCAGGTGATGGTGTCGCGACCGTCCCTGATGGAAACGATGAGGGCCTCGTTGACCATGTCCTTGATGGATGCCCCGGTTGCGTAGGGGGTGATCGTCGCCAGCCGGTCGACCTGCTCCTCGGTGAGCTCGTTCCTGACTTTCGACAGGTAGCCCTCGTAGGTCCGCTTCCTGCCCTCCTTCGCGGGATAGCCGACGTGGTAGATGCGATCGATACGACCAGGCCTCAGCAGCGCCTCATCGAGGGCACTCGGCATGTTGGTGGCCATCATGACGAGGATGCGGTACTTGGGCGGCGGCTTCGGCCGCATGCCCAAGGCCCGGCGGACGTGCCGGTTGATGAACCCGCGCGGCTTCTTCAGACCGGACAGCTCCGTGAGCAGCGCCTGCAGCGTGCCCATGCCTTGCCCGCCGCCCATTCCACCGCCGAAGACGAAGCTGCGGCGACCGCCGGGGGGTGGCTCTCCTCCGCTGCGCATCCAGGTCGGAAAGACTTCAGCCTGGGTGTGGGGCGACAGATAGGCGAAGCCGTGGCAGGCGTCGAGAGGTCCGTCAGGGCTGAACTGGCCGCGCGGCCCGATCGTCCCGACGCCTGCACCCCGGTTTCCGAGCGAGTCTGCCTCATCGAAGAAGGCGATCACCCCGCCGTAGCGCAGCGCTAGCTTGCGCAGCTTGCGGAATAGCAGTTTGATCTTGATGATGCCAATGCCGAAGAACATGTTGATGAACGCGCCCGGGTCGACGAAGACGTAAGGCTTGCCGGTCTCGCCCGCCACCGCCTCGGCGATCAGGGTCTTGCCGGTGCCCGGTGGGCCCCACAGCAGGATGCCGCCGGGCACATAGCCGCCCTTCGTCTCGATCTCCTGCGGGCTTTCCAGGAAGACCATGTTCTCCTGCACCCGCTCGAGCACATGGTCCTGGCCCCAGACGTCGCTGAACCTGGTTTTGACGTCCTCCGGGTAATAGACCTCGGTCCCGCCACGGGTCAGCAGCCAGAACAACCCAATGAACTGGAACGCGATGAAAAAGAAGGCGAACAGCAGCTGTGCGAACAGCGGCAGCCAGCCCCAAAGCGCGGATGGGAGCCGAACCAGCGCCCGCACCGGGGTGGTGTCCCACGCCGCGGCGAGGACGACGGCCAGCAGACCGACCCAGAACAGCCACTTCAGCGTGCGGGCCAGCCGGAATCTGGTCCAGTCCGACAGTCGACGCTGCCCAGTGCGCTCGAGCCCGCCGAAGACCCGGTCGACCCAGAAGCGGTTGTAGCCGGCCCAGTACTCACTGATCAGGAAGTGGATCTGGCGCAGGACCTCGATTCCGGCCAGCGCCAGCAGCCACCAGCGCGTCTCGGCGGTCCGACGGATCGCCTCAGAGACGGGCAACAGCGGGTTGTCGAGCTCGGTCGCCACGAGGAATACGAAGAGCACGGCGAAGAGCAGGAGGAATTTCACCCGGTCCCAGAACGGCAGGTGTTTGCGACGGCCGGTGACACTGGCTTCGCGAGGACCGTCCTTTACCCCCGTGCCGGTATCGCTCGGACCGTGTTCCAGTATCTCCGTCATCCTGAATCCTTAACAGTGAACGACTTGACCGCCTTGTCGATCTCGTCGAAGTTCGCCACATAACACGCCGTGGAGCAGCGGACGATCAAGGAATACATCGTCGCACTGTCGTCGGAGACGTAGGCGAGGAGATCAACGGTCTGCAGCGGCAGAGTGCCGAATTTGACGTTGTAAGCAGTGCGGATCCCGTGGATTCCGCCACTCGGCGTCAAGACCTGATCGGTGAGAACCTCGACCTTGTACACCGAGCCTTGCTGAGCGAGCAGCTGTTTCGCCTGCTCCCGGGCGTCCTTCGAGACCGGGAAGAGGGTATCCCGCATCGTGTCGAGGGAGACCTTGCCGCGTTCCTCCGAGGTGAGCTTCTTGACCTGGGCGATGACGACCGGAGCGTCGGGAACGCTACCGAGCTGAAGGTGCGCGAGCGATGGGGAACTTGCGGCGTCGTAGGCGACAACCCACTTGCTCGCCTCGGACGACGCTTCCTCCAAGGAGGAAGGATCACCGTTGATGAGCGCCCGCTGCAGCTCGTTGTCGTCGAGACGCTGCCATTTGGATGGGACGCGGAAGTAGGTGTGCTCGGCCGAATTGGACACGTACTCGTACTTTGATGATCCACATCCGACGACCAACCCAAGGAACGCGGCCGCGACCAGCGCACCACCCCAGCGAGTCACCGACCGCGGCATCGAGCTGCTCCCATCCGCCCGTGTCTCAATTGAGTATCAGTGCCTATGCCCAGATTGACCAGGCCAACGCCTGGCGCTAGTCCGCCCACCTGGGATTTCACCGAGCGGTCAGCGGAGAGCCGGTCAGCGCCGATGGACGGTTGGCGTACGCCGATCCCGCCGTTCCCAACAGGCAGTGTGCCAGTGCCGCCGCTCCCCGAGGCGCCGGTCGGGGGCGTCGTTATCCAGCGGCCAGGCGACGATGTGCGGGGTAGCCGGCCGGATCTCCTGGTCGCAACCTGGGCACCGGTAGATCTTGGTCGAGGACGAGCCGGTGATCGAGCGTACCGCCCAGTCCCCGCCGGTCCACGGCTCGACCCGCGGGGGAGTTGGCGCCGCACTCGACCCGGCGCGTGGCGCCGGCTCTTCGCGGCCACGACGGCCTGCGCGCGAGCTCACCCGACAACACTAGGCACTGTTAATGCAACGCGGAACTGGTGCGGCGGTCGGCATAGTCGTGGAAACCACGCCCCGTCTTTCGGCCGAGATAGCCGGCGGTGACCAGCTGCTCGAGCAGTGGCGCGGGCGCGAAGCCCGGCTCCCTGAACTCCTGGTAGAGGGTCCGCTGGATCGCCAGTGCCACGTCGAGACCGACGACGTCGAGCAGCTCAAATGGTCCCATCGGGTACCCGCAGCCGACTTTCATCGCGTTGTCGATGTCGTCGGCGGAGGCGTAGTTCGCCTCGAGCATTTTCACCGCGTCGTTGAGATAAGGAAACAACAGGGCGTTGACGATGAAGCCGGCCCGATCGCCGCAGACGACAGGATGCTTGTCCAGCCGGTGGCATACCGCCACGGCCGTGGCCGCCGTCTCATCGGCCGTGGCGACCGTTCGCACCACTTCGACCAGCTTCATCGCGGGCGCAGGGTTGAAGAAGTGCAAGCCCACCACGTCGGCCGGCCGCGAGGTGGCAATGGCCAGGTCGATGACGGGCAGGCTCGACGTCGTCGTCGCGAGTACCGAGCCCGGCTTGCATATCTCGTCGAAGGTCGCGAAGAGCGCCTGCTTCACCGACAGCTCCTCGACGACTGCCTCCACCACCAGGTCACAGTCGGAGAGATCGTCGAGCGATGGTGATCCGGTGAGCCGGCAAAGCGCCTCATCGCGGGCTGCCTCCCCGATCTTGCCGCGGAGGACCGCCTTCTCCAGCGATCGTTCGACTGCACCCCGCACTCGGCTTACCTTCTCGCTGCCGCGCGCGACGTACACGACGTCAAAGCCGGCGCGGGCGAAGACCTCGATGATCCCGGTTGCCATGATGCCCGAGCCGACGACGCCGACGGTCTGGATGTCGCGGCCTGACGTCTCTCGCTCGCTGTCCGACGCCTCAGCGGAAGGCGAGAGGGAATCGGGAACGACCCTTGGTGAGTCTGGAGCCTCATAGGCGTAGAAGCCGCGGCCGGTCTTTCGACCGCGCAGCCCGGCCGTGACCATCTGCTTGATGATCGGCGCTGGCGCGTGCAGGCGATCGCGCGACTGGCGGTACATGGTGTCGAGAATCTCGTACGCGGTGTCCAGTCCGATCAGATCGAGCAGGGCCAACGGTCCCATCGGGAGCCCACAGCCGAGCCGCATTGCCGCGTCGATGTCTTCTCGAGTCGCGAACCTGCCTTCGTACATAGATACCGCGTGGTTGAGATAGCCGAAGAGCAGCTTGTTCGCGATGAAGCCAGCCTTGTCCCCGATCACGACTGGCGTCTTGCCTATTCGGCGGGCAAGGCCCTCGATATCCGCGACCACCGCGGGGTCGGTCACCACCGTCCGGACGACCTCGACCAGCTTGAGCACCGGCGCCGGGTTGAAGAAGTGCATGCCGACGACCCG
>Ga0066905_100000438_pt1 | contig 11418 bp, 9 predicted proteins | sample PanSoiMetaPlot36_FD_67483 | JGI IMG/M metagenome (GOLD analysis project Ga0066905, IMG submission 67483) | Tropical forest soil microbial communities from Panama analyzed to predict greenhouse gas emissions - Panama Soil Plot 36 (version 2) | ecosystem: Environmental > Terrestrial > Soil >... | reverse complement strand
GGGCTGGACAGCGCCCGGCGTCGCGACTACGCGTTCGCGCGCAGCCTTCTGAAGCTGCCGAGTCTTGACGCTCCCGAGGTGGGGGCAGCGCTCTTCACACCGGCCGCTATCAAGCCATTCGAGCGGGTGCTCTACTACGCCCAGCTCGCACGCCGCTATATGCCGCCCGGCTTGTTGCCGCGGGCGACTACGGGACCGCAGCGAGTTCGCCGCGCCGGGGAAGATGTGCGCTTTCCGAAAGAGCAGACGTTGCCTCGGTTTCTGGTACGCGCGGCCGAGCTGTCGTTCTTACTGAATCCGACCTCTGATCAGCCGCAGCGATACGCGGGCCAACTGACCGGTCTGGCCTCGGAGCCGGCGTTGTACGGCCGCCCCATGCTGGCGGGTGCGACTGGTCCGCAGTTCACCGCCGGCGCCATGGTGAATCATGTGCGGTCCATCCCGCTGGACACGGCGGGTGCCACTATTGGCGGCCTCCCGCTTCCGGCATTCGATGTCCCCGGGCTGCCCCTGCGCCTCGACCCCGGCTCGGGAACCACGCAGCTCGGCTTCAACCTGAATGGCGACACGATCCATGCGCGCTTCGCGCTGCGATCGTCGAACGTGCGCTGGGCCCACGACTCGGGTCTCACCAACACCACGATCGGGAACCTCATCTGGCAGGCCGTCTCCGGCATCTCGAATCTGGAGCTTGAAGCACGCGTATCGGGCGCGCTGCACAATCCCGATTTCGCCGTGCGATCGAATCTTGACCAGGTGATTGCGACTCGCCTGCGGACGGTGCTCGGCGAGCAGCTGGCGGTGGCGGAGCGGCAGGTACGGGCTCGGGTCGATTCGCTGGTCAACGTGAAGGTGGCGCCCGTGCGCGCCCAGGTGACGGAGCTGCAGACCGAAGCCCAGACGCAGATCGCCCAGCAGCGCGCGCGCATCGATGAGCTTCAAAAACAGCTCGAGCAGCAGCTCCGTAACCTCACGCGCGGGATTCGCTTGCCGTGAGCGGTGCGTGCCTGTTCAAACGCCGCGGCGCCTGACGGCATCTTAGATCCGTGCCCCCCCCGGACGATCTCGTCGCCCGAGCCCAGGCTGGCGACCAGACTGCTTTCCGGGACTTGTACCGCCAGCACGTGGGCCGTGTTTACGCGCTTTGCCTGCGTCTCACCGGCAACGCCGGCGATGCCGAGGACCGCACCCAGGATGTGTTCGTGCGACTCTGGGACAAGCTCAGCAGTTTCCGAGGCGAGAGCGCCTTCTCTTCCTGGTTGCATCGGCTCGCCGTGAATGTCGTGCTGAACGAGGCTCGCACAACGAAACGGCGCGAGCTGCGCGTCATGCCGACGGCAGATCCGGATAGTGGGGTAGGGGCGGGAGGGGGGGCCCAGCATGCTGCGCCCCCACGCGACGTGGCCGGACTGAGCATCGATCTCGAGCGCGCGATTGCCGAGCTGCCGGACGGCGCGCGCGAGGTGTTCGTGCTGTTCGATATCGAAGGCTATGGACATGCCGAGATCGCGCAGCTGGTGGGAATTGCAGAGGGGACATCAAAAGCGCAATTGTTTCGCGCGCGACAGTTGCTACGGGAGAAGCTGGACGCATGAACGAAGAGGAACTGCAGCGGGCGGTTGGCCGCCTGCCCAAGAGTATTGAACCGCCGCGCGACCTGTGGCCGGGCATCGAAACCCGGCTGCGGAAGCGTAGGTGGAGTTCTTGGTACTGGGTTCCGCTCGCCGCTGCGGCGGTATTCGCGCTTGTGTTGATCGGCCGATCGTTGGAAACGCATCCCGCCTTTGACGTCACGAGTCTCGCCGGCCGGCCGCTGCTTGGCACGACGCCTCTCACAGCATCAGGGCGTTTGCGCGTCGGGGACTGGCTGCTAACCGACGACTCTTCTCGTGCGCTGGTCGCGGTCGGCCGCATCGGCGAGGTGGAGGTGAAGCCTGGAACTCGGCTGCAGTTGGTCGCCGCGCGCGCCGATGATCACCGCTTCGCTCTCGCCCGCGGCGCCATCCAGGCCACGGTCGATGCGGTGCCGCGCATCTTTTACGTCGACACGCCGGCGGGCACCGCGATCGACCTCGGTTGTGCCTACACACTCGAGACCGACTCGCTCGGCACCGGCCGTCTGCATGTGACGCGCGGGGAGGTGGAATTCGCCACCGCGAACCGCGGCTCCCGTGTGCCGCTCGGCGCCATCGTTCAGACCCGGCCGGCGATCGGGCCTGGTATTCCGTACGTGGAAGATGCCCCGGCGCCCCTCGTGCGGGCCCTCACGGCCTTCGACTTCGAGAAAGGCGGCGCGCGCGCGGCGCGCAATGTTCTCGCGCTCGCGCGGGCCCAGGACGCCCTCTCGCTCTGGCACCTGTTGCAGCGCGTCGACCCGACGCTCCGGGCTACCGTGTACGACCGCCTGGCTGCGCTGGTCCCCCCGCCGCCGGGCGTCACACGTGCTCGCGCCATCGCGCTCGAGTCGCGCGCGCTCGAGGGGTATTGGACCAAGATCCATCGCATCCATTTCCGGCGAATGGTTCTGCAAGGGGTACGGGAGATCGATCCGCGCACGGGGACGACGAAGCGGTAGGAGCCGGGAGCTAGGAGTCGGGATCCTGACTCCTGACTCCAAACTCCCGCAGTTCGACCGGTATCTCATGGGTGAACCCCAACTGGAGCCACTCATGCTATCCAAGATTCGAACCGTCTCACTGATCGCACTTGCGTCCGCGCTGCTTGCGGTGCCCGCAGTCGCGATCCTCGTTGGCCCGCCCTGGATCTCGATCGAATACCCGGTGAACCCGCACGATCAAACAATGCGCAATGCCTTCCTGGTGGTGCACTGCTTCCATCACTCGGAGCCTGTGGCGTGCCCGATGACCGGGACGGCGGAAGGGATCGTGAATGGTGAGCGTCGCAGCATCAAGCTGTCGTTCACCGAGACGCGCCGCACCGGCGTGTACGCGCTCGCCCGGCAGTGGCCGAGCGAGGGCGTGTGGACGCTCGTGATTCGCGGCAGTGCCACGGCGGTCGTCGACCTTGCGCCGGATGGGCAAGTAGCGTCAGTGCGTGTGCCGAGCCGGCAGCAGGATGGTTGGACGATTCCCGTCGACGTCTCAATGAGTGAGATCGATCAGGGGCTGCGCACCCGTGCGAGTGCGCTGGCCGTGCGGCAGTAGCTGTGTAGGGGCGCAGCAGCGGTGTAGGGGCGCAGCATGCTGCGCCCCTACGATGAACCTGCGATTCGCTAGTTCTGTCCGCCTGCTGCCCGCGGGCGCTCCGCCTCGAGGCTCGCGTCCAACGCCTTCGTTATGCGGGCGCGGGACTCCTGGAGATGAGCCACGGTGTACGCATCGAATGTCGCCGGGGTTGAAAGGCGCGCACCGAGTCTCCGGTTCAAATCCACCAGCCGCGCGCGGGCGACGGAACGAGCATCCGCGGGCGTGCGATCTCCCGGCGTCACGATCACCGTCGTGAGCTGATCGATGTAGGTGCGCTGCAAGTCGCGCCGGATCGCGCTGACGTTGCGGCCGGGCGCCGCCCATACCTCACTCCAGGTCGCCCGAGTCAACTCGTCCATGACTTCCGGAATCGTGACGACGTTTGCCTGCCCAAACTTCGTTTCGCCGTCGCGAATGGCCGACAGCCGTGATGGACTCAGCATCTGGGTCATGACGGCCGTCTGGAACCCCACGACTTGCTCATGGAACGGGAAGTCGATCCGCCCATTCCACGTCAGCGGCGTGCCCCAGTGCAGCCAGCGATTCGACCCGAACTGCATCAGCACGCTTTGCGGCAGGGCGAACGCCCGCTCGACGAACACCCGATCGATGAGGAACGTGAGCGCCTCGCGCTGCTTGGCTCGCGGCACGGCCACGAACGGCATGCGCGCGTTCGGGTCGCCAGAATGATCGCGGTTGATGTACTGGCCGCCGATATACTTCACCGCGGGCGACACCGCCTGCGCATACTGGCCGAAGAGATTCATGTACGCCGTGGTGACCTCAAATGGCCGTTTGTTGTCGGTCAGCACGTTCTGGGGCAATGTCTGCCACAGAGAGCGAATCATGTCCGTGCGCTGCCGCCCCCACGCCAGCGGATCGTCGCTGAGATCGAAGACGTTGATCGACGGATCGATGGCGCCCGGGCCGCCCGCTTCGGCGTTGGTCCCGTATAAATGCTTCGGATCGGCGACTTCTCGCGCCAGCGCATTGGCGCGCGCGTCGTCGGGCGTGTAGGCGTACGAAATCGCCCAGCGATCGTACGAGCCGACAATCGGGGTGTAGAAGTAACCGTTCGGCGTGCCACGTGGCGCCACGTTCGGCGTCGGGTATTCCATCACCGAGCTGAAGACGCCGTTGGTCTCGGCCCACGCCTTGTCGTACAGTTTGGCGAACGGCGTCGACGCCGACGAGCGGAAGTTGTGCTGCAGTCCCAGCGTGTGTCCGACTTCGTGCGCGGTTACCCAGCGGGCAACCTGGGCGACGTACACCTCCGGCACCGCGTCGCCGGGCCCGACTTCCCCGCGATTGGCGAGCATGACGCCGAGCAGCGCCCCCTGCGAGACGATGGCATTCGCGAAGCCGGCGATTTCCCCGGCGCCGCCTTCTTCGAAATTCAGGGTCTGATTGAATGCTTCAGCTGCCGTCGAAGGCGCGACGAGGTTCCGCCACGCGTTGCGGAAGCCGCTGAACATGCTCGCTTCAAAGAGAATGTCGGCATCGAGCACTTCGCCGGTACGCGGGTCGACGACCGACGGGCCGATGGCGCCGTAACCCGGCTGATCGGACACGTTCCAGCGCAGCGTGGGATAGCGGATATCCTCGGGATCCGCGCCCTGTGGAAGCGGCTCCGCGCGAATCGCGTCCTTCCATCCCGCCGCCTCAAACGCCGAGTTCCACATCTCGACCCCTTCCTTCATATACGTGCGGTACGGCTCCGGCACGTTGGGATCGATGTAGTAGGTGATCGGTTTCTTGGGCCGCCAGAGATTCCCAACCTGCTCGCCCTTGTCGAGCCGCCAGCGATTCACCATGCGAACGAACGTCGTGGTGTCATCCTGAGAGAAATCCTTGTGCACGGTCAGGAAGTTGCCCACTCGATCGTCGCCGAGACGGGGGGTCATCGGATCGGTGGGCAGCGCGACGAGGCTATAGTGAACGCCGACCGGGATGTAGCGGCCGTCCGGCACCGAAATGAACTGCGCCGGCTCCTGCGGCTTGAAGGTCAGCTTGGCGCGGATGTTTACGTTCTGGGGGAACGCCTTGACCGACTCGAGATAGCTGCGCGGTTTCTCGAACGCCGCCTGGCCAGGGCGATTGGGCGTGGTTGAGACGGCGAAGCGCACCCGCATGCCGACACCCGACAAGTCGGACACCCACCAGTCGTAGGTGTTGATGACGAGCGCGGAGTCATCGCGGATCGATTCGATCTTGGCCTGTTCGAGGACCGACGAGCCAAACGTCAGCGCAACCGCCTGCTGCACCGCAGGGCTTTTCTGCGCGGTGAAGCGGCCGGGGCGCTCGAGGAGAAACACGCGATCGCCGTGGCGCTCCAGCGCGACCTGGTGGCCCTCGAAAATGTCGAGCATCGTACCGCCGAACAGCCCCGCCGCGCCGATACCCTGAGAGATCTCGTAGACCATCAGGAAATCCTGACCCAGCTTGTCCTTGGGAATGACGAGATAGAGGTTCTCGCCCTTCTCGTAGGTATCGAACAGTCCCGGCCGATGCGTGGCGCCGCGGACGACATCGGCAAACTTCTTGAATCCGCTGGCAGGGGGCGTGCTGTCCTTCGCGGCCTGTGCCGGAGCGTTAGCTGTGCGATTCTTGTCAGCCTGGGCCGCAGCGGTGTGGCAGAGAGGGGGGGCCAGCAAGACAGCACCGAGCATGAACAGTGTGCGCTTCATTGAACGGACCTCCGGAGAGCAGTAGGCAGTGATGACGGCAGGCTGCGAGCGTATCCTTCCTGAAACACGAGCGTAAGACCAGCGAGCGCGTTCTGACGCGATCCGGACCCGCTTCGTTATGAGAAGTAGCTGAACGTGGCGGAGAAATCAGGAAGGCGCTAGTTAGAAGCACCTATGACCACCTATGCTCGACGGCTCGGCCTGTTTTCAGGAACCATGGCTGTCGTCGGCGGGATCATTGGTGGCGGAATCTTTCGGACGCCCGCGACCGTCGCCGAACGACTCGCTTCGCCGGGGATGGTTCTGATCGCCTGGGTTATGGGTGGAGTCGTCGCGCTGATCGGGGCATTCTGTTGGGGGGAACTCGGCCAGCGACGCCCACGGGCTGGCGGCGGCTACGTGTATCTCCGTGAAACGTTCGGATCGCTGCCCGCCTTTCTCTACGGCTGGACGCTGGTGCTCGTCATCGCGACGGGTGCGATCGCCGCTGTCGCCGTCACGTTCGCCGATTACACCCTCGCGCTCCTTGGATTGCCGCAGCGCCTGTCCGTGCCCCTCGCCGTCGCGGCGATCGTTTTGCTCTCGGGAATCAATTACGTCGGCGTTCGACCGGCTGCGATTACACAGAACATCTTCACGATTCTGAAGCTATTAGCGCTAGCGACGCTCATTGGCGTCGGTCTGGTCGCTGGCGGTCCGTCGCCGCCGTCTGCTGCGCCCGCGCAGCCGCAGCACTTTGCTGCCATCGGTCCTGCCCTCGTCCCGATTCTGTTCACGTACGGCGGATGGCAGCAGACGAACTTCATCGCGGAGGAGATCGTGGATCCTGAACGCAATCTTCCGCGCGCGCTCGTGTTTGGCGTCGTGATTGTGGTGACGGTCTATCTCCTGACGAACTTGACGTACCTCCGCGTGCTGGGGCATGAAGGGCTCGCCGCCAGCACGGCACCCGCCGCGGACACGATGCAAGCCGTACTCGGGCCCGTCGGCGGCAAGTTGATTGCCGCCGGCATCGCGATCTCGACGTTCGGTTTCTTGAACCTCGTGATTCTCGTAACTCCGCGGGTCCTGCAGGCGATGGCGGCGGACGGCGTCTTCTTCCGGCGGCTAGCGGACCTGCATCCGGTGTATCGCACGCCGACTTTGGCGATCGTGTCACTTGCCGTCTGCGCGATCGTGCTCACACTCTCGGGCACCTTTGGCCAACTCGTGGACTACGTCACGTTCGGAGACTGGATCTTCTTTGGAATGACGGCCGCGGGATTATTCGTGTATCGCAGCAGAGAGCAGGGACCGGCGCCGGGCGCTCCTTCCTTTCGTGTACCGGGCTACCCGTACACCGTCGGGCTGTTTGTTCTGGCCGCGGGCCTCGTGGTATTCAGCGCCATCGCTTCCAATCCGCGCAATGCCGCGATCGGGGCCGGGCTGATCGCCTTGGGGATTCCAGCCTTCTTGTATTGGCGGAGGCGCGGCTGACTTCTACAGCTTGTTCACGATCAAGTAGTTGATGTGATCCGTGTTCGGATATTTCACGCCGGCGCGCGCGTAATGCGCCGCGAGTTGACCTCTGTGGTGGTAGCCGTGTGTTAGCAAGTGATAGATGATATCGAGAACCTGCGCATGATACTCCTCTCCGGATGCACGCTGGAAATCAACCATGTTGTCTAGCCTCGAGCGAATGAGCCGCCGGAGTGTGTCTGCGTTCTCCTTGAAGCCTTGCACGAGCTCGTCTCGACTCAGCAGGGCAAACGTTGTGGTCGTGTTCGGGCGACCATCGATCCGGTCGAACCAGACACGCTCGCTATCCATCATATGAGCGAGCAGCTCGCGGGGGCGCGGCTCTCGATCCTCCCGCGCATACACGAAGTCGACCCATTCCAAATTGGCCCAGAGCGAGTGGTCGATCAGTCGCAGTAGCTCCATGAGCATAAGCTGCAGCGTCGCGCGACTTGCGCTATCCGGTTTTGGTCATCAAACCCCGACATATTCCTTTACGCCCTCAGCAGGCGACGGTAGCTTCTTCGCCATGACACGCACACTTCGGATTCTCGCCCTCGCGGCGGTCGCTTTGTCCCCTTCATTATTTGCTCAAGCACATGACCACGGCCGCACCGGCGAGCAGCTCGGCCGCGTCGTGTTTCCCGTGAGCTGTAACGCCGAGGCGCAGAAGCGCTTCGTGCGCGCGATGGCTCTGCTGCACTCGTTCTGGTGGGAGGAGGGGAGTACAGCATTCCGAGACGTCGCGGCTGCCGACAGCAGCTGCGCGATGGCGTACTGGGGAAGCGCGATGAACGCCTGGGGCAACCCGTTCGCCGGCGGGCCCGCAGGGCAGGCCCTGGCGTCCGCCGGGCAGGCCGCCGAGCGCGCGGCGGCAATGGGAGGCAAGACGCCGCGCGAGCAGGGCTTCATCTCGGCGGTAGCCACTCTATACCGCAATAACGCCACCGTCTCGAACGTCCAGCGTCTCCGCGCGTACTCCGATACGATGGCTCGCGTGTATCGCGACAATCCGAACGATGTGGAGGTCGCGATCTACTATGCGCTGTCGCTCGTCGCGACTGCTCAGGCGACCGATACGACATTCACTCGGCAGAAGCAAGCGGCCGCGATTCTCAATCCGTTGTTCCAGCGCTTCCCGCAGCATCCCGGCCTCGCCCATTACATCATCCACGCGAACGATTCACCACGCCTGGCGTCGCTGGGCCTCGATGCGGCGCGCCGCTACGCGCAGATCGCGCCGTCGGCGCCGCACGCGCAGCACATGCCGTCGCACATTTTCGTTCGCCTCGGGTTGTGGGAAGACAACATCGCGTCTAACCAACGCTCGTACGACGCGGGCCTCGCGTACGCCAAGGCGCAGGGCCTCACGGGCGTCCTGTATCACGAATTCCACGCGCTCGATTACATGGTGTACGGATATCTGCAGCTCGGTCAGGACGCTGCGGCACGACGCATCGCCACGAGCGCCGACAGCATGAGTCAGGCCGACGCGCAGGGGCCATTCGTCACGAGCTATAACCGCTCGGCACTGTCCGCGCGGGTGGCACTCGAGCGAAGCGACTGGGCCGCGGCAGCCAGGCTGCCAATCCCGTCCGCGGCTCCGGCGACGCTCGGCGCCGTCACGCGGTTCGCCCGCGGCATCGGCGCCGCGCGCTCGGGCGACACGGCCCAGGCCCGTGCCGAAGTGGCCGCGTTGGCGGAGCTCGAACCGGCCGCCGCGGCTGGACCACAGGGCGCATACTGGAGCCGCGTCGTCGGCATCAAGCGCCGCGCCGTCGAGGCGTGGCGGCTCCTGGCGACCGGTGACACCGCGGGCGCGCTGCGCCTGGCGCAGGAAGCGGCGGACATGGAGGACGTCACGGAAAAGAGTCCGGTCACGCCGGGAGAGCTGCTTCCAGCGCGCGAGCTGTATGGTGATCTCTTGCTTGCCGTTGGACGCTACGCCGATGCGCTTAAGGCGTACGAACTGACGTTGGTTCGTGAGCCGCACCGAGCGCGGGCCATCTTTGGCGCGGGCCAGGCGGCTCAACTGGCTGGGGACCAGTCGGGCGCGCGCAAGCGCTACGATGAGTATGTCGCGCAGATGAAAGCGTCCGACGGGGATCGCGCCGAGCTGGTGCGGGCGCGGGAAGGGCTGCGCTAGCCTGGTAAGGCGACGCTAGGGGGAGGCGACGCGGCGGTCGGGGCGGTCAAACGGCACGGCGGCGGTCGAGGCGGTAAATGACCAATGCGCAGTCAAGTGATTCGCATCGCGTAAATCCGGTGCCATCTTGCCGTCATCGATTTGACAAGTTCCTCCCATGATGCCGTACGAGAGACTGCATGCCTGGAAAGCATGCGATGACCTTACCGTCGCTGTGTACAAGGTCACCAGGGCGTTCCCTCGCGAGGAACTTTACGGCTTGACCTCTCAGGCGCGCAGAGCGGCCGTTAGCGCGGCAGCGAACATCGCCGAGGGTTCCGCCAAACGGGGGCCGCGTGAGTTTCGTCGGTACTTGGACATCAGCATCGGATCACTCTCCGAACTCGCGAATCTTTTGCACGTCGCGAAGAGGCTAGAATACTTGACTCTGGAAGCATGGCATGAAGTGGATGAATTGCGCAGCAAAGCCAGCAGGCTTACCTGGCATCTCTACAAATCGATGAACTGAGAGCGGTCGCCGTTGCTTTTGACCGCCTCGACCGTCGCATTTGCAGTTTGACCGCCCCGACCGCCGCGTCGCCTTCCTTGCGTCGCTTTATCCTAGCGTCGCCTTATCCTATCCCGCTGTTTCAGGTTCCAGATACTCCTCGCGGTACATACGGATCAGCTCGAACAGGTAGCTGAGCGCGAGCGGCCCGATCAGTAGTCCCAGCAGGCCGAACTGGCTGACGCCGACGACTGCGCCGATGAGCGTGATAAGCGGATGGATAGTGGAGAAGCGCCGGTAGATCAGTGGCCGCAGGAGCGTGTCCACGCTGCCGACGACCACCGCGCCCCAGATGATGAGCAGCACACCCGCGACGGGGCGGCCCTGTAGGATGAGCGCCACCGCCGCGGGCCCCCACACCAGGCCGCTGCCGACGACCGGGAGAATCGCCACCGCGATCGTGACGACGCTCCAGAAGAGAGCATTGGGGACGCCGGCAATCCCAAAAGCGACGCCCAGAAGCGCTCCTTGGATCGCTGCGATCACGCCCGTGCCGACCACCGTAGACACGGTCACGTCCTTGAACCGCTGGCCGAGCTTCTCCGCATTCCTGCGGGAGAACGGGACGTAGGGCAGTGCGTTGTTCCAGGGGTCTTCGCCGGGATACTTGAGGACGTAATAGAGACCGAAGAAGGCAATCGTGAGATTGAGGCTCAATCGCGTGGCCGTACCGAGCAGCCCGACCGCGCTGGCCCCGAGCCATCTCACCACGCTGCTACCGACCTCGGCGATTCGTGGACCCACATGGAAGTCGGCGATCTGCAACGTCGAGAGCCGCTCGAGGATCGGGCTCTTCAGCACGTTGGTCGCGACTTGTTGTGCTTCATTGATGATTAGGCCCGCGAACGCGATGATCGGTACGATGATGACAATTGCGCCAAGCAGCGTGACGAGCAGCGCGGTGGGCGCTTCTGGAAGTCCGCGACGCACCATCCAGTTGTGGACTGGTGCGAAAACTACGGCTAGCACCGGAATGCCGATGATGCCCGTGAAGTAGGGCAGAATGGCCCACACCAGCGCCGCGCCGAGGGCGAAGACGATCAGCGCGGCGCGTTGATGCTTGGTGTCTATGATGGCCATCTGATACCCGGTGATCGGTTTTCGGTACTCGAAGCCCGAGTACCGAAAACCGAGTCTCGATTATCGGTCACGCTCGACACGAAGCACGCGGGTCAAGGTTTTTCCATCGACCGTTATACTCACCGTATAGTCACCCGGTGAGACTGGTGGCGCGCCACCACCCCCGAAGCCTCCACCCCCGCCTCCTGCGCCCGGGGGCGTGGGGCCGCGAATGGCCGTTACGACCTGGCCGAGCCCACCGAAGCCACCCCCACC
>Ga0066905_100000436_pt1 | contig 11427 bp, 9 predicted proteins | sample PanSoiMetaPlot36_FD_67483 | JGI IMG/M metagenome (GOLD analysis project Ga0066905, IMG submission 67483) | Tropical forest soil microbial communities from Panama analyzed to predict greenhouse gas emissions - Panama Soil Plot 36 (version 2) | ecosystem: Environmental > Terrestrial > Soil >... | reverse complement strand
TTGCCCGCCGTGTGCGGCCTACTTGGACAGCAGCGTCATCGGCTTTGCCCGCTGTGCGGCCTATTTGGGCATCCGCCCCATTGGCGGGCGGATGGGGGGGATGGCGGGACCGGGATTCCGGCGCGGTCCCGACCACAGCGCCGGCACGGCGTCGACGGCCTTTGCCACCGCATAGGCGGCCTGCTCGTAGTTGAGCCGCCAGCCGACGAACTCGGGCCACGCCTCGGCGGGGTCGCGCTCGATCGGGAAGTCGACCTTGCGCATCCGGCCGACCGCGTCGAGGAACTCCTGGTAGGTCAGGCTGATCTGGGTGTTCGGGTCGGGCTCGTCTGGGACGTCGAGGCCCATCGCCAGTGCGATCTCCCGGAAGCACAGGAATCCGCTGCGCAGACACAGGCGGGCCGGCACCACGGGCGCGGACTTGGGGGACAGCGTGAGAATGAGCGCCGCGGAATCCAGCACGGCGAGCAGCGCGATCACCCAAGACGACAGCGGCCTGGGTGAGCGGAAGCGCACCAGCGGCAGGTAGCTGGTGTGGCTTTCCGCGATGTCCGCGGCCCAGCGCTCCCACCGGTCATACAGGTCGGGCAGCGTATCGATGGTAGAGACCCCCGATCCCAGCGCGTAGTGGGTGCGCGCCAGAAGCTCCGGTCCCCAGGACGGGACGCCCGCCCGGGCGTTCAGCAGCGCCACCTCCGTTTCCCTCCGGTTGAACGCCGCATACAGGGTCGGCAGGTAGGCGATCTGCAGCGTGATGATCACCAGGCCGGTCATCGCCGCCGCGAACACGAACGCCGAGGGCACCCCGCCACGCGGCTCGGAGAACCCGAGCGTGAACATCGCGGACCCGGCGCCGGTGAAGGCATCCCCCAGCCCTCCGGTTTCGAACGGCCACAACAGCAGCATGTACCCGACGAAGGAGATCCCGAGCCAGGCGATCAGCTGCGCGAGCAGGATCGCCGGCGCCTGCGCGGCGAGCACCCGGTCACGCACCCTGGGGTCGTCGATGGCGCCGGTCACCATCCGGAACGCCCCGTTTACGGCGAGGTCCGTCCATCTCGTCAGCCAGCTGGTGATCGCGCGGGGCACCATCAGCGTTCCGATGACGCTGGCCCACGCCGTGAGCACGAGCAGGCCGCCGGCGGCAGCGGCCAACGAGCGGCCAACGAGCGGGACAACCATGGCGTTCTCCTCGACGGTCGGCGACTATGCCGAACCTACTGAGGTCCGGCCGGCCGGGGCTGGTTCCCGGGCCATACCGGACCTAGGGTGACATCAAGGTCATCGTCGGACTGCCTGTCCGAGTGACTGTGGGCCGTATTCCACCCGGCCACGCTGCGGTCCGGGCCGCGTCCACAGCCGCTGGCCGGGCTGGGAACCAGGAGGGATCAATGAAGACCAAGGCTGCGATCCTGCGCGGAGTGGGCCAGGACTTTGAGATCACCGAACTCGACCTGGATCCCCCCAAGGCCGGCGAGGTGCTCATCCGTTATGTAGCCGCGGGGCTGTGCCATTCCGACGAGCATTTGCGGCACGGCGACATCGTGCCGCGCTTCCCCCTCGTGGGCGGCCATGAGGGTGCCGGGATCATCGAGGAAGTCGGGGAGGGCGTCACCCGGCTGCAGCCCGGCGACCACGTGATCTGCTCGTTCCTGCCGGTCTGCGGCCATTGCCGCTGGTGCTCGACCGGCAAGTCGAACCTGTGCGACATGGGCGCCACCATCCTGGACGGCTGCTTGCCCGACGGCACCTACCGGTTCCACTCCGGTGGCGAGGACCTCGGCGGCATCTGCATGCTCGGCACGTTCTCTGAGTTCGGGACGATCTCCGAGCACTCCGCCATCAAGGTCGACCCGGACCTGCCGCTGGACAAGGTCGTGCTCATCGGCTGCGGGGTCCCCACCGGTTTCGGCTCGGCTGTGCACGCCGCGGCCACCGAGCCCGGCGACACCATCGCGATCTACGGCATCGGCGGGATCGGCATCAACGCGGTCCAGGGAGCCGCGCTGGCCGGCGCCAAGAACGTGGTGGCGATCGACCCGCTGGCCAACAAGCGGGAGATCGCGGAGCAGCTCGGTGCGACGCACGCCTGCGAGACCGCCGAGCAGGCCCAGGAGCTGATCACCGAGCTGACCCGCGGCGTGGGCGCGGACAAGGCGATCGTCACCGTGGACATCGTGACCGCGGAGGTCGTGGCGAACGCCTTCAACGCGATCCGCAAGGGCGGCACGGTCGTGGTGACCGGGCTCGCCGACCCCACCAAGAACACGATCGAGCTTCCCGGCGCGCTGCTGACCCTGTTCGAGAAGCGCATCCAGGGCAGCCTGTTCGGTTCCGGCGACCCGTTCCACGACATTCCGCGGCTGGTGGAGCTCTACCAGTCCGGTGACCTCAAGCTGGACGAGCTGATCACCACCACATACACCCTCGACCAGATCAACCAGGGGTACCAGGACCTGCTGGACGGCAAGAACGTCCGCGGCGTGATCCTTTATGGCAGCTCCTGAGCCGGGCCCGCTGTCCGCGCAGCCGGGCCTGGTTCCGCCCATCGTGGGGCTGCGGCGGGAGCGCGAGGTGCTCACCGTCGCGCTGGAGGCCGGCCGGCACGTGGTGATCGAAGGCCCGCCGGGCACCGGCAAGTCCACCCTGCTGCGGGACATCGCCCGCCAGGCGCGCAAGGCGGTCGTGTTCGCCGAGGGCAACGCCGAGCTCACCCCCGCCAGGCTGATCGGGCAGTACGACCCGGCGCAGGTGCTCGCCGAGGGGTACGTGCCGGCCAGCTTCACCGACGGCCCGCTGCTGCGGGCCATGCGGTCCGGCGCGCTGCTGTACCTGGAGGAGTTCAACCGGGTCCCGGAGGAGACGCTCAACGTCCTGATCACCGTGCTGACCGAGGGCGAGATCGCGGTGCCCAGGCTCGGCATGGTCCAGGCCAGCGCGGGGTTCCGGCTGGTCGCCGCCATGAACCCGTTCGACGCGATCGGGACCGCGCGCGTGAGCCACGCCATCGCCGACCGGATCTGCCGGGTCGTTCTCGGCTACCAGGACGCCGCCGCCGAGCGCGAGATCACCACCGCGGTCACGGGGTGCGGTGGCGGCCGGGTCGTGGACTTCGCTGTGACGCTCACCCGCGCCACCCGGGAGCACCGCGATGTGCGCATGGGCGCGTCCGTGCGGGGCTCGATCGACCTCGTACTGCTGATGACCGGGCTGGCACGGCTGCGCGGCGAGAGCGGCATGGCCCGGGCGACGGCGCGGGACGCGGCGCACGCCGCGCTCTCCGGGCGGATCCGGATCGCCGACGGCTGTGACCGGACCTCCGAGTCGGTGCTGGATGAGCTGCTGGAAGTTGTCTGGCCGGCGGACTCGCCGCAGCCCCTTGCCGTGAGTGGCTTGCCGGGCGCCGCCGATGACACCGGCACACCGGGCGGCCGGGGAAAAGCTGAAGGCCAGCGCCGTGCGCCGGCGCCGGCCTTCCGCCGCGAGTCCGCCTCGGCGGTCCGCCGCGACCGCGGCCACGGCACGGCCGGTGCCAGGCGGACAGTCAGCCGCGCCGAGCTGGCCGCCAGGCACCCGTCCTTCGCGGCCGTGTCGCCCGGGGTCGGCCGGCTCGACGAGGACGCGTTCGCGCAACTGCTGGCCGCCGACCCGGACGCGGCGGTGACGTTCCTTGCCGACCTCACGCGCGCCACCGACCGGGATCTGCGCGCCGCCGCCCGCCGGCTGGCGGCCCGGGTGTTCTTCCGGCTGGGCCGGGTGGGCCAGAAACCGGCCCGGGGCACCCGCCGGCTCGGCGCCGGCCGCGCCGAGGGGGATCTCGACCTGGACCGCACCCTCGACCGCTGGTCAGGGCCCTGGCCTCCGGAATCCGGCGAGCTGGTGACGCGGTCCTGGCTCGCTCACCGCCGCGCGGTGTGCCTGGCCATCGACAGCAGCGGCTCGATGTCGGGTCTGGCGGTCGCGATAGCGGCCGTGGCGGCTGCCAGCGTGGTCCTCGCGGCGGACGGGCGGCTGGCCCCCGGGATCATCGCGTTCAGCGGCGGCGTCAGCGTGCTGCAGGGGCTGGGCACCCGACGCGCGCCGGGGGAACTCGTCGACGAGCTGATGGCGCTGCGCGGGCACGGGGTGACCGACCTGGCGGCCGCGCTCCGGGCCGCCGCCGCCCAGCTGGCCGACGCCGCCACTGACGAGCGGGTGGCGGTGCTGCTCTCCGACTGCCAGCCGACCGCCGGCGGCGACCCGGCGCTGGCGCTGACCGGGATCAGCCGGCTGCACATACTCTGCCCCCTGCCCACGGCGGAGTCGGAGCAGGCCGCCGCCGCCCTGGCCCGGCGCGGCGGTGGGGTGAGCCAGCCGCTCAGGAGGCTCGCCGACGTCGCGCCGGCGCTGACCCGCGTGCTCTCCTGAGGCGTCCGGACCAATCGCCGCCGGTGGGCGCCGCGGGTGCGAGCTGCCCGTTCGAGCCGAAGGTCTACGCCGCCCGTTCGAGCCGCCCGCTCGAGCCGCAGGTCCGCGCCGTCAGCTCGTGCCGTCAGTCCGCGTCATCGGGCTCCCAGTCGATGCCGTGGCTGGCGAGCCAGCTGCGTTCTTGCGCGGGAAGGCCGCCTGGGCCGGCCGGTCCGCCCAGCCCGGCCGGGAGCGTCTCCACCGTGCCTACCTGGAGGCCGCCCGTGCTGCCGACGTGCGCGGCCCATTCGTCGCCGCGCTCGAGCACGATCTTCTGGAACTCCGGTGGCCTGCGGAACAGCAGCCGCCTGGTGCACCTGGTGCACGACCACTCCTCGACGCCGCGCGCCAGCGTCCTCGTCCGCGTCATCTCATGTGGGGTGGACATCGGAACTCCAATCCGCACGCTCTGCCGTGCGTACTCTCCCATGCCTACCCTCCCGCCCCGCGCCAAACAAAGCGCCACGCACACGGACCTGCACTGATGCGGGGCCGACAGGCAATTCTCTGACAGGTGTATCTGCCGGCGGATGCCGGGCTCCGTACTGGTGGCCGCCCGGACAACCGGCGCCGGAACGGGGGCCAGCACGGGCAAGCGCCCGCGCAGCAGCGCCAAACGGAGGAGACGCAAATGCCACTTCAATCAGGTTCACTCCAGACACCGGTGACTGATTTCGCCGTCGCCGGCATTCTGGACGGCCAGGTGACAGCCATGGACGTGCTCGACCCGACCGAGAACAACGAGAAGACCTCGCTGCTCGAGGTGGACGACGAGTTCGATGTCAAGCTGACCTGGCAGCTCACGGGTGCCGCGACCCCGGTCGTCGGCGGCAGCTGGATCGTCTCGCTGTACAGCGACGACATGGACGGGGTCGGCGCGATGACCGGCCTCATCGCGGGGCCCGCGACCGTCCCGATCACCGGCGGCATCAGCCCGCTGCACTTCCAGCACACGTTCAGGGTCGCCCCGCCCAAGCCCAAGGTCGGTCTCTACAAGCTGACGGCGACCATCAGCCACTCGCCGACGGGGAACCCGGCCCAGCTGTCGGAGATGTTCGGGTATGCGGAAGCCACCCCGATCAACATCCGCCTGACCGTGGTGGAGTCCAACTAGCCGCCGCAACCTCAGAATCCAGCCGCCGCGGCCGCCGGGTGCCGCGGCGGCTGGCGCGTCTTGGCCGGCCAGTGACGCCGGGCGGCGATACCCGGTTGAGCCGTGGCATCCGGCGACCGTAGGTTGAGCTACGTCGGCGAAACCGCGCTCGCGGGACAGGGAGGTCATGGGTCGCGGCGACAGCTCAGCGCCTTTGCGCGAGGACTCCCCGGCGGTGGCCCGGGCCCTGCCGGTGAGGCTGCGGGTCAATGGCGTGCTCCGGGAACTGCGGCTGGACGCGCGGGTCACGCTGCTGGACGCGCTGCGGGAGCGGCTGGGGCTGACCGGGACCAAGAAGGGCTGCGACCAGGGAGCGTGCGGCGCCTGCACCGTGCTCGCGGACGGCAGGCGGGTGCTGTCCTGCCTCACGTTGGCGGTGACCTGCGAGGACCGCGACATCACGACGATCGAGGGCCTGGGGTCGGAGGGCGCGCCGCACCCGGTGCAGCGGGCGTTCATCGCCTGTGACGCGTTCCAGTGCGGGTTCTGCACGCCGGGGCAGATCCTGTCGGCCGTCGCGCTGCTGGCGGAGGGCCGGGCGGGCTCCGACGCGGAGATCCGCGAGTTCATGAGCGGCAATATCTGCCGGTGCGGCGCCTACCCGAACATTGTCGCGGCGATCCGTGCGGCGGCAGGGGAGGCGGGCCGTGCGGGCGTTTGAGTACCTCCGCGCCAGCGACGTGCACCACGCCGTGGCGACCGCGGCGGCCGGGCAGGAAGCCGCGTACCTGGCCGGCGGAACCACGCAGGTCGACCTGATGAAGGACGGCGTGCTCGGCCCGGACGTGCTGATCGACATCACCCGCCTGCCGTTGCGCGGTGTTGTGCCAGACGGCGGCGCGGTGCGCGTCGGGGCGCTGACCACGATGGCGGAACTTGCCGCCGATCCGCTGGTCTCGCGGCGCCTGCCGGTTGTCAGCGAATCCCTGTTGCTGGCCGCCTCGCCGCAGTTGCGGAACATGGCGACGGTCGCCGGGAATCTGCTGCAGCGGACCCGCTGCCGCTACTACCGCGACCTCAGCTGCGCCTGCAACAAGCGGCAGCCCGGATCCGGCTGCGGCGCGCTGGAGGGGCACCACCGCATGCACGCGATCCTGGGGACCAGCCAGCACTGCATCGCGACCCACGCCTCCGACCTGGCGGTGGCGCTGGTGGCGCTCGGCGCGGCCGTGCGCGTCCGCGGTGTAAACGGGGAGCGCACGGTCCCGCTGACGCAGTTCTACCTGCCGCCCGGCGACACCCCCGACGTGGAGAACACGCTCGGCCGGGGTGAGCTGATCACCGCGGTGGAGGTGCCGCTGCTGCCGGAGGGAGCCCGGTCGGGTTACCTGAAGGTCCGGGACCGGGCCTCGTACGAGTTCGCGCTCGCTTCGGCGGCCGTGGCCCTGGTGATCACGGACGGGGTCATCCGGGACGCGCGGGTCGCGCTCGGGGGCCTGGCGACGGTCCCGTGGCGATCCCACGCGGCGGAGGATGCCCTGCGCGGCGCCGCGGCGGCGCCGGGGACGTTCGCCGCGGCGGCGGAGGCGGCGCTGAGCGGCGCTTCCCCGCGCCCCGGCAACGCGTTCAAGGTCGAGCTCGGACGGCGGACCGTTGTCCGGGCGCTGTCGACGGTGGCGGGCCGGCAGGCATGACGACGACCACCGAGACCGCCGGGCTGGTCGGGGCGGGCGTGGACCGGGTGGACGGCCCGGCCAAGGTGACGGGCGCCGCGCGCTACCCGGCGGACTTCGGCTTCGCAAACCTGGCGCACGCCGTCTTGGTGCAGAGCACGGTGGCCGCGGGCAGGATCCGCCGGCTCGCCACCGACCGGGCCGAGGCCTCGCCCGGCGTGCTGACGCTGATTACCCACCGCAACGCCCCGCGGCTGGCCCGCGCGCCCAACGGTCTCGGCATCGGGCCACCGCCGCCGCTGCAGGACGACCGGATCGTGCATCACGGCCAGCACATCGCGGTGGTGGTGGCGGAGAGTCTGGAGGAAGCGGCCGCGGCGGCGCGGCTGGTCGAGGCGGACTACGAGCCGGCCGAGCCGTTGCTCGACCCCGCCGATCCGCGGGCGGAGCAGGTGGAGAACGCGTCCGGCCGCGACGTCTCACGCGGAGACGTGGCCGCCGGGCTCGCGGCCGCCGAGGTGATCGTCGACGCCACCTACACCACACCGGCCCAGACCAACAACCCGGTCGGGCTGTTTGCGAGCACCGCCTACTGGGACGGCGAGCTGCTGACCGTCCACGATTCGACGCAGGGCCCGGCGTTCGTCCGGGCGGCGCTCGCCGCGGCCTTCGAGGTGCCCGAAAGCGCGGTCCGCGTACTCGCGCCGTTCGTCGGCGGCGCGTTCGGCGCCGGACTGCGGACCTGGCCGCACGTCGTGCTCGCCGCGCTCGCGGCCCGTGTGGTCGACAGGCCGGTCAAGCTGGTGCTGTCCCGCGCGCAGATGTTCACCTCCATCGGCCACCGCCCGCCGACCGTGCAGCGCCTGCGGGTCGGGGCGATGCGCACCGGCGAACTGGTCGCGCTCGACCATGAGGGCACCGAGCAGACGGCGGTGGCGGACGACTTCGCCGAATCGCTCACCAGGGGCAGTGCCGCCCTCTATGACTGCCCCAACATGTCCGGGCGTACCCGGCAGGTACGGCTGAACGTGGCCTGCCCGACCTGGATGCGCGGCCCCGGGGAGGCGCCCGGGATGTTCGCGCTGGAATGCGCGCTGGACGAGCTGGCCTGGGAGCTTCGCATGGACCCGGTCGAGCTGAGGCTCCGGAACTACGCCGAGGTTCAGCCCCAGACCGGCCGGCCCTGGACGAGCAAGGCGCTGCGCGCGTGCTACGAGCAGGGCGCGGAACGGTTCGGATGGTCGCGCCGCACGCCCGAGCCGCGGTCGATGCGCAACGGCCGGATGCTCGCCGGCTACGGAATGGCCAGCGCCTACTACGGCTACGTCCAGGTGGCCTGCCAGGCGAGGGCGTCGCTGGGCCACGACGGCGTCGCGTTCGTGCGGAGCGCGGCGACCGACATCGGCCCCGGCACCTGCACGGTCATGACCCAGGTGGCCGCCGACGCGCTGGGGCTGCCGCCGGACCGGGTCCGGTTCGAACTCGGCGACACCGCCATGCCCCCGGCGCCACTGCAGGGCGGATCCGGGCTGACGGCCGCCCTCGGCAGCGCGGTGCATAACGCCTGCCGGCAGCTGCTGCACGCGTTCGTCGAGCTGGCGGCGGGCGACGCGGAGTCGCCGCTGCGCGGCTGCGGCGCACAGGACGTGGTCGCCGCCGACGGCCGCATCAGCGTGGCCCACGCCGGCGGCCCGGGACAGGGTGAGACCTACGCCGCCATACTCGCCAGGCACGGCCTGGCTGAACTGTCCGCTGACGGCGCCAGTGCCCGCCGCCGGGACCTGGACGCCGATCCCGGCATCTTCGCCGCCAAATTCGCCGAGGTGGAAGTCGACCCCGACCTCGGGCTGATCCGGGTCACCCGTGTCGTGGCGGCGGTCGACGGCGGCCGCATCCTCAACGCGAAGACCGCGGCCAGCCAGATCATCGGCGGCACGGCGGGCGGAATCGGCATGGCGCTGCTGGAGGAGACGCTGTCCGACCCGGGCACCGGGAGGATCGCCAACGCGACGTTCGGCGACTACCTAGTCGCGGTCAACGCGGACGTCCCCGACGTCGACGTGATCTTCGTCGGCGACCCCGACCCGATGAATCCCATCGGCGTCAAGGGAATCGGTGAGGTCGCGATCGTGGGTGTCGCCCCCGCCATCGCCAACGCCGTCTTCCACGCCACCGGACGGCGGATCCGGTCCCTGCCCATCACAGTGGAGCAGCTCCTCTGACCCGGCGGCGCGGTGGCCCGGCGGCGCGGTGACCCAGCGGCGCGATCCGCGGCAGCGCCGCAGGCCCCCGGCCGACGGCGAACCGCGGGCCGTCCGGACCACCAGGCGAGAATACGACCGGCATGTGAACCTTGAGCCCCGCTCAGACGTCCTCAAAGTAGTGCCAGGCAGTCTGGGACGGCATCCCATGTCCGGTACCAGTGCTAACAGGAGTAATTCTCCCTCGCGAACGCCGCCGACTGCCTCTGGCGATCTTGTGCGCTCTTGGGTCCCTTAGGGGGTATCCGTCCCGTTGCGGGAGTGATTGGGCAGCCTAATCGGCCGCATGGTGCGGCCCGGCTTGGATACTCTCGCCACACCGGGGCCGAAGCTTGGACTCGGTGCAGTACCCCGCTGTTGGAGGCCACCGTGGACCCTGGACCGGCGGGTCTGGGGCTCGGCTGCCGGTGGCACCCGTGCGGGTGCCCTTAGGAAAGCTGGACTACGGTGGGGGTCGGCCGAGCGCATGAATCGAGCAGACCCTCCGAATCCGGCGCACGTTCCCCCTGTAACCGGGAACGGCAGGTTCGGGAATGCGCGGCCGCCACGTGGCCGGGCATGCCGTTCCGGGCATCGCCAAGGGCAACCGCACCGCTCCCGTACCCGGCACGAGACGACGGAGATGATGACCCTCGGCAGGGGTTTCCGCGACGACGCAGGGACCCTAGAGCAAACGGCCGCCCAGGTGGCCGTTGGTGCGCTGATCGTCACCACGGTTCCCACCAGCGGGTGGGCGGACCCGGCCGCGTCAGCTAGCGGCGCCCACCTTTCCGCGTCCTCGTCACCACAGGTGGAGCTCACCGTGGCGCCAGCCGCGGACGGGCTCCCAGGGACCCTCCACGGCATCGCGGCCGGGACGCGCGACGCCGACAGCCGACACCACGAGGCCGGAACCTTAGGCAAGCGACAGAACTGACCCCGTGATAAGGACAGGACTCTATATGCGTGCCGACAACGCAAGCTGGCCATCTGACGCTCCTGGTGGGGGGGAGCCGGACTGGCCGGGCGGCGATGGTCACCCGGACTGGACTGCCGACGGCGATAGCTGGCCACCGCCCGGCGGCGGCGCCTCCCCCGGCTTCCCCTACGGCGAAGACCACCCCAGCTGGCCAGCCAGCAGCCGCCCCGACTGGACCGCCGGCGACGATAGCTGGCCACCGCCGGGCGGCGGCGCCTCCCCCGGCTTCCCCTACGGCGAAGACCACCCCAGCTGGCCAGCCAGCAGCCGCCCCGACTGGACGGTCGACGGCGACCACCCGAGCTGGCCGCGCGAAGGCGGCGGGTCGGCCCCGCGAGGACGGGAACCGACCGCCGCACCACGTCACGACCCGCGCTCACCGACCGCGCCGCCGCCAGCGCCCGTGGGGCGGGTGCCGGTTCCGGCGGGCGGCGGGCCGGGCGGGACGGGGCAGTGGTCAGACCAGCGCGCCGCGGCGGGCGCGGCGCCGCCATACTACGAGGTCGCTGTCGGCGACGGCCCGGTCCAGGTCATGCTGCCCCCGACCAACCAGGAATGGCCGGCGGGAACCGGCGCCGGGCAGATGCCCCAGCTCAGCGGCGAAGGCCTGGCCGAGCTGCGTGACCCCGTCCGGCAGGATGCCGCGGGCTCCCGGAGCGCGGACTCCGTCCGGCTGGCGGAGCGGATCCTCTCGGATGCCGACAGCCAGGCCGTGGGGATCAGGCAGGAGGCCTGGGACCATGCCAACGCGATACGCGAAGCTGCCGAGCGGGAGGCCGAAGACGTAAAGAGACAGGCCGCGTACCAGGCCGACGCGGCACGCGAGGCCGAGCGCCAGGCCGAGGAGATAAAGCGGCAGGCGGAGTACCAGGCCGACGCGATACGTGAGGCTGCGGCACGAGAAGCCGACGAGCTACGCGCGGGCGCCATCAGGCTGTCGGCTGAGCTGGGCCAGGTGGCCGCGTACGTCACCAGGACCCTCACCATCCCCGCGAT
>Ga0066905_100000435_pt1 | contig 11429 bp, 7 predicted proteins | sample PanSoiMetaPlot36_FD_67483 | JGI IMG/M metagenome (GOLD analysis project Ga0066905, IMG submission 67483) | Tropical forest soil microbial communities from Panama analyzed to predict greenhouse gas emissions - Panama Soil Plot 36 (version 2) | ecosystem: Environmental > Terrestrial > Soil >... | reverse complement strand
TCTCCAAAATTGCTCACGCCCGCGTTCCTCAAGCTGCTCGATCAGGCAGTGCGCGAGAAAGGCGTCGGCCTCTTGGTCCAGGTCGGTCCCCTGTCTTTGCCGCATGATTTCGATCAGTCGCTGCTCGATCTCCTGCCCATACAGATCGACCGCAAGGCGGCGGGCGTGCACGCCCCGGCAGCGAAACCGTTCAAGCTGGAGCTGACCCCCGACGGGGTATTGCACGAAGCGATGCAACTCTTCGACGACCCCGGCCGCAACCAGGCGGCCTGGGCGCAGATGCTCCCGTACCAGTGGTGCGTGGCCGCGATCCGCCCAAGCCCGGCCGCGACCGTGCTCGCCGTCAACCCGAACGTCCAAAACAACTACGGCAAGCTCCCGCTCATCGCCTGGCAGAGCGCGGGCAAGGGGCGGGTCATGCTGATCGGGACCGACTCGACGTGGCTCTGGAGGCAGAACGTGGCCGACCGCTTCTTCTACAAGTTCTGGGGGCAGTCGATCCGGTTCGTCGCCCGGACGGAAGACGCCGGCCCGAAGAAGAGCTGGATCGAGGTCAAGCCGGTCCGGGCCCAGCCGGGGGAGGAGGCGCTGGTCGAGCTACGCGCGTACACACGGGACGGGGCCCGCGTGCAGCAGCCGTCGCTCAATGTGACCGTCAATGGTCCGGGCACTGGGACTATTCTGGTCCTGGACGCCGACCCGAACACGAAGGGCAGTTATCTCGGTCGGTATCGCTTCCCCGCGGTGGGCAACTACCGATTCACGTACGACAACGGAACCGCCGAGGCGCGGCTGCGCGTGCTCGCCGCTCCCGAGGAAATGCGCTACCCGAACGTGAACCGGCCGGCTCTCCGGGCCCTGGCCGAGGCGACCGGCGGGGAGCTGGTGGAGTTGACGGACCCCGTCTGGGCGCGGAAGATCGTGGGCAAGCTCCAGGGCGAGCCGAAGGTGACTCGCCGCCCACCCCAGGAAGCCACGGTCTGGGACAACTGGATGGTGCTGGCGGCGCTGGTACTTGTGTACTCGCTCGACGTCGGCCTGCGACGGCTGGGTGGACTGTCATGAGCAAGCGTCTGTCAGAGCCGCGCACGGAGCGCAGCGGAGTAAGCGGCACGAAGACGGGCCCCGGGGACCAGCTGGCTTCCGGGAGCCTCTCATGGCGCCGCTTACTCCGCTGCGCTCCGTGCGCGGTTCTGATTGGCCTGATGGCGGCTCTCACGGTCTTCGGCCAGCCGAAGTCTGATAGCGCGGACTTTCGCGAGGTCACCTCGCCAAAGACCGAGCCGAAGGTCGTCGAGCAGGTCAACGCCTCGATTGATCGCGGGCTCGAGTACATGGCCGCGAAGCAGCGCAAGGACGGCGGCTGGCACACGAACAACGCCATCAACTCGCTCGCGGTGTTGGCGTTCATGGGCCGCGGACACGTCCCCGGCCGGGGCCGTTACCCGGACGTTTTGGAGAAAGGGAAGAAGTTCATCCTCGCCAACGCCCAGGACAACCCGAAGGGGTACCTGGCCCAGCTCGGCGGCGGGTCCATGTACGAGCACGGGCTCAGCACATTAGCTCTCGCCGAGATGTACGGCATGGACCCGGACCCGGAACTGGAGACCCGGCTGCGCAACGCGGTCGCCCTCATCGAGCGGACGCAATCGCCGAAGGGTGGGTGGCGATACGGGCCGTCGCCGGACAACCAGGACCTGAGTGTCACCGTGATGCAGATCGTCGCCCTGCGCGCGGCCAATAACGCGGAGGTCGCGGTCTCGCAGCAGGTGATCGACAAGGCGGTCGCCTACGTGAAGTCGTGCCACTACCCGGCCGGCGGGTTCGGCTACGAGGGGCCGGGCCAGGGCGGGCCGACGACCGCGGCCGGCGTGCTGTCGTTGCAGTTGCTCGGCAAGCCCGACGACCCGACCATCCCGAAGTCGATGGACTACCTGAAGACGTTCCTGCGACCAACGGCGAAGGAGCAGTGGGACAATTCGGGGCTCGGGTACTTCTATTACTTCCACTACTACGCGGTGCAGGCGTTCTATCAGTACGGCGGCCATCACTGGAACGACTGGCACCCGAAGGTCCGCGACGCCCTCTTGCTCAAGCAGAACAAGGACGGGAGCTGGGACGTGCCACCGGGCTCGTCGGAGGCCGCCCACGCCGACCCGAACAAGGTGTACTCGACCGCGATGGCCTGCCTGGTATTGGACATCTACCTGCACTTCCTGCCGGCGTATCAGCGGTAATCTCGCGACTCAACGGCCGGTATATTCTCACCGGCTAAGTGGTCCGTACGGGGCTTTCGACAAGGGCCGAGTCGCGGAGGCCGAAGCGCAACGCGGTAAGGCCCGCGCAAGTACCCAGTACTCAGTACGCAGTACTCAGAAACTGTTCCATAGGCCGCGAAACCCCTTGGTTTTCGGGGCTTTTCCGCAGCAAAACCGGACATATGGAACAGATTCGCAGTACTGCGTACTGAGTACTGAGCACTGAGAACTTGCCCGGGCCTTGCCGCGTTGCGCTTCGGCCTCCGCCGCTCGGGCTCACCGGTCGACCAGTGACTCGGTCCGGCTAACAGGTGCAGGAGAACACGTACCCGGCGTCGGCCGTTTCGTCGGGGACGTACGTCCCGGTGGCGAGCCCCCAGTTCCGCCAAAACTCCCGCCGGCTCGCGTCGTAGGCCATGAATTCCTGGAGGGACATACCGTACTGGATGTGGGGGGTCCCGTCGCGGAGGAAGTCGCGGCCGTACTGGATCATGTCGTCGGCCGTGTAGGGAGGGCCCCCCTCGTCAAGTTCGTGCGAGTGTTGGGCCGCAAACCCCTCGAACCACTTCCGGGCCGCCCGCGCCGCCTTCGCCGTCCACAGCCGGTGCCAGTCGGCCTCCTCCGGCCGGTCGTGCTCGTCCAGCCAATCGGCGTAGACCTTGTGGGGGGCCTCGTCGGTCGGGGCCACCTCGATGGCCGCGAGGAAGTCGCGCTCGTCGCCGCTCATGTGGTCCTCCCCGGCATCTTCGGCCGGAACGCGGGATGGCTCCAGACGTGCCGCAAGTAGGTGATTGTGCCCGGGTAGAGCAAGAGCCAGCACCGCTCCCCCTTGCAGACGGTCTCCCGGAGGAACGGGTCGATGACGCCGACTGCCCCTTCGGTCGTCGCGAACACCTCGTCCGTGCTGCCGTCGCGCAGGCCGACGTGCGTACCGGGCCGGAGGTCCTCCGCCGCCGTCACCGGGGCGACCGGAACGTGGATCGCGTCCCGGTGCCGGGGCTCGGTGATGACCTTCCCCAGCCCCAGATCCTCGTGTGCCATGATCACCGCCTCCCGGAGTTGCCGTCCAGCCTACAGGTCGGGGCCGCGGTTGGTCACTGGCCGACGCGTGCCGGCCGGCTGAGCACGTGATTGTGCATTGCAGCTCAATGATTCCAGGCACGTCTGGACGGCGACAGCAGATCTCGGTGTACTGTACCCCGAAGGGGTTGCATCGCAGAGCCGGGGGTCGCGACGCAGGAGCGCACCCCCGGTCAACTATTCAGAGTTGTCTTTCAACCCCAATGGGGCCCCAATGGGGTTGTATCACGCACTCCGCTCGCGGCGCTTGATCGAACCCCTTCGGGGTACACGCGATCTATTGGCGCCTTGTGTCCGGGGGTGCGCTCCTACGTCGCGACCCCCGGCTCTGAGATCCAACCCCTTCGGGGTACAGACCCGACGCGTCCGCACCCGACACTCGGTGTCCGCTCCAACTGACCGGCAACGAACCGCTTAGACCCAAATTCACGCTTCCGTAGCGGGAACCGCCGGCACTTCCGCCGTCGCAAAAGAGCGGAAGTCTGGCGACCTCCGCTCCAACGACGTGAGGTCCGCTCGACGATTGATCCAATACACCCTGACCAGGGCGATTGAACCCAATTCGGCTACGGAGTTTCCAAACCGGCCGCCGGGACGGTATGTAGGTATTTGCAGGGAGGGTGCGCGCTCCAATGGTAGGAGGTGTTGTGTTGGCGGGCGTGTCCCAAAATGTCCCAGAATGTCCCACCGGGAAAAAGATCCTGTCCCATTTTGTCGCGTTTTGTCGCAATAAGAAAAAGATGTTGTCGGTCCGAGGCATTTCGGCAGCGGGTCGGCCGCGAGAACCCGCTTCCAACTCCTGATTCCCGTTCAAGACCATTACGCTCACCCATCGAGGCCGTACCATGCCGCGCTTCCGAATTGCTTGCCTGCTCGCCCTGGCACTCGTTCCCGTCGCCGGGGCCGACACCGCCCCGGAGCCGCCCAAGACCTTTGATCCGAAGGCGATCGACGAGTTCCTGTCGAAGAAAGTCGCGGCGGACGGCTACGTCGGCATGTCCGTGGCACTCGTGCGCGACGGGACGGTGCTCCTCGCCAAGGGGTACGGCAAGTCGGCGATCAAGGAGGGGGGAGCGGTCGAGACGAGCACCCCATTTGCCGCGGGCTCGGTCACCAAGCAGTTCACGTGCGCCTGCATCTTCCTGCTGCAAGAGGACGGCAAGCTCTCCGTCAAGGACAAGGTGTCGAAGTACTACCCCGGGCTGACCCGGGCGGACGACATCACGCTCTACGACCTGATGACCCACGTCGCGGGCTACCCCGACTACTACCCGCTCGACTTCGTGGACCGGCGGATGGAGAAGCCGATCCCGCCCGACGACCTCATCAAGGAGTACGCCGGCACAAAGCTCGACTTCCCCCCGCACACGCGCTGGTCGTACAGCAATACCGGGTACATCCTGCTCGGCCGCGTGGTCGAGAAGGTCAGCGGCAAGACGTTCCCCGAATTCCTCACCGACCGAATCCTCAAACCACTCGAGATGACCGACACGCTCTTCGAGCCGAAGCCGGGGCACAAGGGTCTGGCGCTTGGGCACACGTCGTTCGCCCTCGGCGAGGCGGAGCCCGCGACCCGGGAGGCGGACGGGTGGATCCACGCCGCCGGCGGGCTGTACACGACGCCGTCGGACCTGGCAAAGTGGGACCTGGCGCTCGTGTCCGGAAAGGTCCTCAAGCCGGACTCCTACCGGCTCATGACGTCGCCGCGAGAATTGGCCGACGGCCGGACCCGCGACTACGGGTGCGGCCTGGGCATCGTCCGGCGCGAGAGCGAGACCATACTTCAGCACTCCGGTGCGGTCAGCGGCTTCCTGGCGTTCAACGCGATGATCCCACGGACGAAATCGGCCGTCATCCTCATGACCAACTGCGAGCACCTGGACGCCGGGGGGATTCAGCGGGAACTGGTCGGACTGTTGCTCAAGGCTCACGCGGGTGAGTCGGATATTCCCAAGGTGATCGGGCCGGCCCCGAAGGAGGCGGCACTGGAGCTTCTCCACCAGTTCCAGGCCGGAGAGGTCAAGCGCGCCGGCCTGGGCGAGGAGTTCAACCACTTCCTGAATGCCGACCGGGTTCGGGCGGCGAAGGAGCGGCTCGGCCCGCTCGGGGAACCGGCATCAGTCGAAGTGGACGACGTGTACGAGCGCGGCGGGATGGAGGTGGCGGTGATCCGGTTCACGTTCAAGAGCGTGAAGGCCAAGGCGACCCTGTATCGCACGCCGGATGGAAAGGTGCAGCAGTTCCTGCTCTACAAGAGCTGACGGGCGAGGAACGTCGTCACGTTGCGGGCGTCACGTACAGGGCCCACGACAGCAGTCGCCCGATGTCGCCCTCCGCGAGATCCTCGATGATCAGCTTCCACCGGCCGCGGGTGACCTGACCGGCAAGCACGGCGAGCGGAGTTTCCGGCCGGAACTCGCCGCGAAACGGAGCCGTCCCGGTGACAAGGTCCGACTCAGCGTCGTCTGAGAGGACGGTCCGGGTGAAGTTCTCGCCGTCCCCGCCACGGCGGTCAATCAACACGACCCGCGTCCCGGCGGGTGAGACCAGGGTGACGCGCAAGTCGGAGTCGCGGGTATGCTCCAGATCCAGCCCAACGCGGAGTCGGTCGATCGGCACCGCCTTGCGGACGGTCAAGGTTGTCGCAACCGTCCCGGTGTCGTGCAGGGCGAGCGGCCCGCGGCCATGCCAGCGGAACGCGTGCTCGGGAGCGACCAGGTACTGAATGCCGGCGTCCGCGGACTCCCCGAACATCATGTTCCCGTTCATGTCCATCGGGCTACCGTACTCGTCTGCAACGGCAGGACCGACCCGGATCCCGTACGTCCCGGCTGCCAGCATCGGGTCGGTGCGGACGATGAATGTGCTGTCGGCCGCCCCGACCCGCGGAACGATCGATCGCACCCGCACGGGGCGTCCGTTCGGGCCGATGACCTTGACGTCCTTCGCCGAAACGCTCGCGCCGACCACCGGAACGCTGAAGTCCAAGTCCACCCCCTCCGGCCATTCCGCATCGCCCTTGCGAAATCGGACGCCGTCCAGTGTGACCGCGGAATGCGCGGTGTCAGTCCCCACGCAAAGGCTCCAGCCGTTAAGTGTGCCCGCGGCCCCCGCGAACAGGTCCGTGACGCGGAGTTTCCATTCCCCCGCCGCATCCTCACCGCTCAGTTCGCCCAGGTCGCCGACGGGACGGTACCACCCCCGATACGGCGCGGTCCCGGCGGCTACCGGTTCGGTCGCCCCGGTGTCGAACCACGTGTCGGCCAGGTCATCCCCGTCGCCTCCTTGTTGATCGAAGAGTGGCACGACGGTCCCGGCGGGGGAGACGAGCTCGAGTCGCAAGTCACCCACATAGGGATGGGTCACATCCACCGAGACGTTGACGTCCGTCAGGTGGAGCGACCGGCCGATCGTCAGTTTGAACTCGGCCGTGCCGCCATCCGGGATCAACCCGCCAGTCCCGGGAAACGCGAACACATGACCGACATACTGGTCACCTCCAAACTCCCCGGGTATGCCGTCCTTATCCTGGTCGAGCGCCATGCCCATGTCGGACCGGACGGACGGGGCAACGTGGACGCGCAGGCCGGCCGGCCCGGACAGGGCTTGTGGGGTGAAGGACACATTGAACTGGGTGCAACTGGAGTCCACGCGCCGGACGCGGCCGACCCGGATCGGATCCCCGGTTGGCCCCGTCACTCGGACGCCGGTCCGAGTGAACGTCCGCGGGTCGACCGGATCGCTGAACTCGACCCGCACCGCGTTCACGCGACCGGCCCGGTCCGCGAGCGGAGCAACTGCGTTCACGATGAGTGGCCCGGCCCCCCCACCAGGGCCGCCGCCATCGATCAGATTGGCAAGGTTCAAGCGCCCGCCGCTGATGGTCTTGCCGGCAAGGGCGGGAATGGGCGTCACCGTGTCGAGCAGACGGGCCTTCAACTCGGCAGCAGTCCAGTCCGGATGCTGCGACTTGAGGAGCGCCAGAGCCCCGCTCACGTGCGGGGAGGCCATGGATGTGCCGTCGTCCATCTCGTAGCCGCCCGGAACTGTGCTATACACCCCCACTCCAGGGGCACCGAGATCGACGCTCTCATCTCCGAAATTGGAAAAGGATGCCAGTCGATCCCGGCGGTCGAGGGCGGCCACCGCGATCACGTTGTCGACGGGCAGGCCGGCCGGGTAGAAGGGGATCACGTCGGTGTCGTCGCCGATGCGGTCCGACCCGCCGTTCCCGGCGGCGGCGACGTACACGTGACCCGCGTCGCGGGCGGCGGTGATGGCGTCGAGGAGCGCCTGGCTAAATGCGAGCCCGCCCCAACTGTTGTTCGAGATTGCGGCCCCGTTCGCGACGGCGTAGTTGAGTGCCTCGATCGCGTCGCTCATGAACCCGCCGTCCCAGCTCAGGAACCGGAGGGCCATGAGCCGGGCCCGCCAGGCGACGCCGGTCACTCCGAGGCCATTGTTCCCGCGAGCGGCGATCGTCCCGGCCACGTGCGTCCCGTGCCCGACGTCGTCCTGCGGGTCGCCGTCGTCGTCGTGGAAGTCGTAACCGTGGACGTCGTCGATGTACCCGTTCGCGTCGTCGTCCAGTCCATTCCCGGGCACCTCGCCCGGGTTGGTCCACATGTTGGCGGCCAGGTCCGGGTGCGTATAGTCGATCCCGGTGTCGATCACGGCCACCACCACGTCGGAAGCGTCAGTGATGGTATTCCATGCTTCGCGGGCATCGATGTCGGCGTCCGGCTTGCCGCCGTACTGGCCGACGTTGTGCAACCCCCACTGGCTGCCGTCACGAAACCGCGGATCGTTGGGGACTCGCTCGGCATAGACCCGGTAATCCGGCTCGGCGTACCAAACGCCCGGCATCCGACCGAACTCCGCCAGCGTCTCGGCCGTCGTCCGTCCGGCCGTCACGGCGACGGAGTACAGGTCCTGGCCGCCCAGGGAGCGGGCGGACGTCGCGGCCGGCAGGCTGGCGTCTTCGCGCAAGCGGACGATGATCCGGTCAGCGCGGAACTCAGTGGGGTCGCCCCGGAGGGGGGCGGGGGCGGTTCGATCCTCCAATGGCTGGATGGTGAGCTGCGTTGGGCGCGGGCGCCAGGCGGGCCGCATGCAGAGTCCTCGGACGGCCGTGGCGGATTCCGACCGCCGAGTGGGTGGTGCGGGCACCTGGGAACACAATCGGGCGGAGCGCCGAATCGCGAGTCAGGGCGAGTAACGCTGGTAGGTTGTACCTGATCGAGACAATTGGTGACAGGCGAGAATCTGAGGCAGTCCGAATGGCTGATCAAGTTTCGCCTACCCGCACACCCGCGGCGACGCAACGCATCACCTGCCGGCGCTCGCGGCGGAACCGGGCGGCGAAGACTGCCCTGAGCAAGAACAGGACGTTGTCGCGGTACCGCCCGGCCAGCCGTCGCGGCTCCTGGGCCAGTCGATAGAGCCACTCCAGTCCCGTTTTTTGCATCCACTTCGGCGAGCGCTGGACCCGTCCGGCCACGAAGTCGAGGGACGCTCCCACCTGGACGCAAACGGGCACGCCGAGACGGTCCAGGTTGTCGGCGATCCAGAGCTCGCCCTTCGGCTGGCCAAACGCGACGAACAAAATGTCCGCCCGGGCGGCCCGGATGCGGGCGAATTGCTCGCGCTCTTCGGCTGTCGTGAGCGTGCGGAAAGGGGGGCATTCGACTCCGACGATCGTTAGCCCCGGACAACGCTCCGTGAGCGCCGCAGCCGCCGCGTCGGCGACGCCGGGCGCGGCTCCGAGCAGGTACACGCGGTGCCCGTGCCGAGCCGCCCGCTCGCACATGCTGTAGATCAGGTCCGATCCAGCTACGCGCTCCGGCAGCGGCCGCGAGCCGAGCCGGGACCACCAAACGAGCGGCATGCCGTCGGCCAGCAAGAACGCGGCCTGATCGTTAAGCCGCTTCAGCCGGTCGTCGGCGTCCGCGAGCATCGCGTAATTCAGGTTGGCCGTGATGAAGAAGGCGGGGCGCCTGTCGGCGATCAGTTGTTCGATCCGATCCAGCGCTTGCTCAAATGTGTCCGGGACGAGCGGTAGGCCCCACACCCAGACCGGTTCGGTGTCCGACGTCATGTCCGAGTCCCCATTCCGTGGCATACCGCTTCTTTCTAAGGCCCGGACGGCTTCGTTGACACCCCACCTGCCGATCGCGGACGATTTGCTCGATTCGTAAGCCGATCCTGGCACAGTGGATGCGACCCCCGGGGTCAGAATTAGTGGCGAATGGCCGGACTCGCTCGGTTCGCGCCTGGCGTGAACTTTCCGGACACCGGTTGTCAAAACCCATAGACTTGTTACCTTCTCCTACCGGCGTCCCCAGACGCCATGGCGGGCGGGAGCGGCATGATGCTGATTGGGGACTGGGTCCTACTCACGCTGGCCGGTCTGGTGGTCGTACCACTCCTGGTACTCGCCGTCGAGGCCTTCGCGTCGCTCCTCCCGACTCCCAAGTCGAACGTCGACTCCAATCGTCCCCGCTGCGCAGTCCTCGTGCCCGCCCACGACGAGGAGTCGGGGATCGCGACTACCATTCGCGGCGTCCGGGACCAAGTTGTGGCTGGGGATCGAATCGTGATCGTCGCCGACAACTGCACGGACGACACCGCCGCGGCCGCGCTGGCGGCAGGGGTCGAGGTGATTGAGCGTACGGACGTCGAGCGCCGCGGGAAGGGGTTCGCCCTTGAGTTCGGGCTGCAAATACTCGCGGCCGACCCGCCGGCAGTGGTCGTGGTCGTGGACGCGGACTGCGAGCTCGGGCCCGGCGCGCTCGACGCGCTGGTCCGCCAGGCCGCCGCGACGAATTGCCCGGCCCAGGGCGTGTATCTGATCGGCACGGGTCGGGAGGCCGACCCGCGGCGGCGGCTTTCGGCCTTTGCCGTGCTCGTCAAGAACGAGATTCGCCCGCTCGGACTGCACCGCCTGGGGTTGCCGTGCCTGCTAACCGGCACCGGGATGGCTTTTCCCTGGGACGTGTTACGAAAGGCAAACCTCGGGACCGGGAACATCGTCGAGGACATGAAGCTCGGCGCCGACCTGGCGCTGGCCGGGCACGCGCCGCGGCTGTGTCCCGAGGCGATGCTCGTTGGTGCAGCAGCGCCCGACCGGCGGTCGGCGATCCGGCAGCGTACGCGGTGGGAGCACGGACACGTCCACACCCTGATCACGCAAGCCCCGCGACTGGTGTTCGCCGGTGTGACGCGGCTCCGACCGTCGCTTGTCGGGCTGGGGCTCGAGGTCGGTGTGCCGCCACTCTCGCTGTTGTTCGCGACGTGGACGGTCGTTCTGGCCGGGTGTCTGGCGTGGTGGCTGTGGGCGGGTGGGTCATGGGTGCCGGCGGGAGTACTGTGTGCCGCGCTCCTGGTCACCGGTGCCGCGCTATCACTCGCCTGGGTGAAGTTTGGGCGAAGGATGCTGCCCTTCCGTACCCTCCTGGCGTCGCCCATGTACGTAATGTGGAAGGTGCCGATTTACCTGAAGTTGCTCGGATCGCGTGAAAAGGCGTGGGTTCGGACCGAACGGAGCAGCGTGGCCCGATTGTAGCCGGCATGTCGGTTGCAATTGATTTTCCGGGCGTCCGCTGGATATAATCGTCCCCTTCGACGGGGCACTTGTTCGATCCACCTCTCCGGGATTGGGGAGGATGCCCACTAGGACGTCCTAAACCAAGCTGGTGAGTCAAGGATGCAGTCGGTTCTCAAACCATCAGTTCCTTCCAAGACCGCTCCCCCCGCCCCCGCGGTCACCCACATTCCGGTCTACGTTCGGTCAACGGCCGGGCCGTCGGCCGCGTACCTGACGGCAAAACGGCTGTTGGACGTCGGCGTCTCACTGGCCCTCTTGGCTCTCCTGTCGCCGTTGTTTCTGATCGTGGCGCTGTGCGTGAAGCTCACCGACGGCGGGCCGGTGTTCTTCCGGCAGAAGCGCGTCGGCCTGCACGGCCGAGTCTTCGACTTCTACAAGTTCCGGTCAATGGTCGTCGACGCCGAGGCGCGCAAGACCGAGCTCATGCGCCTGAACAAGCACGGCAATTCGATCACGTTCAAGATGCTCCGCGACCCGCGCGTGAC
>Ga0066905_100000433_pt1 | contig 11432 bp, 10 predicted proteins | sample PanSoiMetaPlot36_FD_67483 | JGI IMG/M metagenome (GOLD analysis project Ga0066905, IMG submission 67483) | Tropical forest soil microbial communities from Panama analyzed to predict greenhouse gas emissions - Panama Soil Plot 36 (version 2) | ecosystem: Environmental > Terrestrial > Soil >... | reverse complement strand
TCGGCGCGCACGCCCATGCCACGATGGTACATGAACCCGATACCGGCCTGAGACCGGGGCTCGCCCTTCTCGGCGAGTTGTCGCCAGATTTTCAAGGCCGTTGCGTAGTCGCCGGTGTTGAAGGCCGAAAGCCCGCGACGAAAATCGTCGTCATCGCTCGCAGCGCGCGTCGTGCCGACAATCGGGCCTTCGGCCAGACAAAGGATCAGGGCGATCAACGCGATGAATTTGCTCATCAGGCAACACTACTGAAGCGGCGCGGGCTTGTACACGTCACCGCGGGCTCTCGCCGTGTTTGCCCAGTACTGTTAGGCTTCCGCGAAGTCTAGCTGTGGGAGAATTAAGATGCAGAAACAATGCTCATGGCTGCTCGTGGCCGTCATCGTCAGCAGCCTTGCCGCATCGGCCAATAGCGCCGCACAATCACCGGGCACTGCCCCAAAGGCCGGGACCCGCCTCATCACGCTTGGAACGGCGGGCGGGCCCGTACCGCGTGCCAAGCGGGCGCAATCGTCGAACCTCCTCATCGTCAACGGGGCGCCCTATCTCATCGACGCCGGCGACGGCACCGCCCGCAGGCTCGCGAAGCTGAAATTCAATCTCCGCTCGCTCGGCACCATCTTCATCACCCACGGCCACAACGATCACACCGGCGGGCTCCCTCATCTGCTGTCGGTGCAGTGGGGCGCGCAGCGCTCGCAGCCAATCAATGTCTACGGACCGCCAGGCACCCAGGGAATGATCAGGGCTGCGATTGCGTATCTGAACCACGACGCCGAGATCAGGATCAGCGACGGGAGCAGGACCACGCCGATCGAGAAGGTGTTCTTCGGCCACGACGTCGGCACCGGCCAAGTCTACCAGGACGCCAACATCACGGTGACCGCTGTCGAGAACACCCATTTCCACTTTCCGGCAGGCAGCCCGGCTTACGGGAAATACAAGTCCTATTCCTATCGCTTCAGGACACCCGATCGGGTGATCGTGTTCACGGGCGATACCGGGGAAAGTGACGCGCTCACCGAGCTTGCGAAGGACGCGGACATTCTGGTCTCCGAAGTGGTTTCGGTCGGGGACATCAAGGAGGCGCGGATCCGGGACGGACGCTGGCAGGCCATGAGCCCGAAGGAGCAGGAAGAATTCATCCGGCACATGATCGAGGAGCACATCACGCCCGAGCAGATCGGCAAGATGGCTGCGCGCGCCAACGTCAAGACCGTGATTCTGTCGCACCTGACGGCGCGCCCCGATAGCGACGACTACACCGCCTGGGCCGAAGAGGTGAAGAAGCACTTCTCCGGCCAGGTGCTCGTTGCGCAGGATTTGATGGAATTCTAAGAGCACCAGCCGGTCACGGCCAGCGCCAGGCCAGGATTGCCACCAGCGTGTCTGGCAGCCCTATCAACTCCTGCACAGCCTGCGTGCTCAGGCTCAGCGCCAGCGCACCCGCAAGCGACACCACCGTGCCCGCAATGACAGTTCCTCCGAACACCTCGTGCTGCGGGTTGAGCCAGCGGCTGAAATAGAGCCGGAACAGAAGCGAGAGGCGGTTGATCGGCGACACCACCGTGACCGGCGCAACCGCCATCGCCATGTAAAGAAACATCTGCGACAGGAACACGAGGACGCCCGAAAGCGTGAACCACTTCGCGGATTCACGGTCGACCGCAAGGGCGTGGCGCAGCCGGCCGGGCCACGCGAGCAAGAGCGCCATCACGGCGGTCGCCGCCACGTAGGCGACAAGCCCGCCCGCAAAGCTCGCACCAATGCCTTTGTGCTCGAGGCCGACGCGCACCAGGATCGGGCTGAGCCCATAGCCGAGCGCAGAGAGTAGCGAGAACGTGATGCCTTCCGGGTATTTCGGCTCGAACGCTAGCGGCCGCTCGGCGTCGATACCGGTGATCTTCTCGTCGGAGACCGCGCGTTCCGTGGGAGAGCGCCGCTCGCGCATGGTGATGCTGGGGCCGACGAGGACGAGCGCGATGCCGAGAAGCTTGAGCGCGGTAAGCTCCTCGCCCAGGAGCCAGATCGCCAAGAACAAAGTGACGAGCAGATTGAATTGCTGGATCGGCGCCACCAGGTTGGTGCCGATCGCACGGGTGGCGCGGTAGTTGCAGTAGCGGCCCCACACGAAATGCAGGATGCCGGCGAGCGTCAGCGCCACGTAGCCCTGCGTCGAGAACGTAAGCACGTCGCCGAGCCGGCCGGTCACGAGCGCCGCGAGGAAGAACAGCGGCACGCCGATCGGCACCGTGATCGCCATCGCCTGCGCGACCGATCCGGTCAGCACACCTCGCCTGACACTTGCATTGTTGAACGCAAAGGTCGCCGCAGAGCAGATGGCGAGAAGTCCTCCGAGCACTCTCTAACTGTCCTGTTTGCTTATGCGTTGTGCCGGATGTTTGCGTTGTGCCGGATGGTCACCGCGCCGCAAGATTTGCGCTCTTTGCTACCTCCGCCCATTTGGCGGTCTCGGCCTTGAGAAACGTCGCCAGCCCTCCCGGCGAGCCGCCGATGAAGCGATAGCCGAGCGTGACGCCGCGCGCCTTGGTGTCGGGCTGGGCGAGGATGCGTCCGACATCGCGATTGACCTTGTCAACGACCTCGCGCGGCGTGCCCTTGGGAGCGAAGAACGCAAACCAGCTCGACTCTTCCTCCATCGCCACGCCCTGCTGCTTGAAGGTCGGCACTTCCGGCAACGCCGGTGTGCGCTCATGGCCCGACACCGCGAGAGCGCGCACCTTGCCGGCCTGCACATTGCCGAGCGCGCCGCCGAGCGTGGCAAGCCAGAGCGAGATCCGCCCGGCCATGATGTCGGTCACCGCCTGTGACATGCCGGCGGGATAGGGCACGTGCCGCAGTTCGATGCCGGCGACCCGCGCGAACAGCACGGTCGCAAGATGCGCACTCGAGCCCGGCCCGAGCGACGCATAGGTGAGCGCATCCGGCCGCGCCCTGGCGTCGGCGATCAGATCCTGCACCGTGCGATAGGGCGCGTTCGGCGCGACCATCAAGACATCCTGCGCGGTCGCGACCAGCATGATCGGCTCGAGGTCGCGCAGCGGATCGAAACCCTGGTGCGGCGCGATGGTGACGTTGACGGCGAGCGTCTGCGCGCCAAGGTGCAGCGTGTAGCCGTCCGCCGCCGCTTGCGCAGCGGCGGCCGCCCCGAGATTGCCGCCGGCGCCGGGGCGGTTCTCGATCACGACGTTCTGGCCCCATTCCTCGGAGAGCTTGGCGCCGAGAATGCGCCCGAGCGTGTCGATCGACCCACCGGCCGGAAACGCGATCAGGAGCCGCACCGGCTTATTGGGATAGGACTGGGCACACGCATGCTGAGCCAAAACGGCCGTGATGACGGTCGCCGCGATGGCGAGTGCGCCGACAAGGCGTCCGTGCATGCGTTCCTCCCGGCCGATTGCGACGCGTCAGCTGCGTTTCTGGAACGAGGCCCAATAGGTGAGCTCAGCGATCGGGGCGCTTGTCTGCTCCCGCATCGGCCGGCCTTCGCTTTGCAGCACAAATTCTTGGCTCAGCAATGCTTTGATGTCGAGGCCATCGCTGACCCATCCGCGCTCGACAGTCGGGACCGCCCGGTCATCGTTGTTGAGGATGAACAGCCCGCCGCCGGGCTTGAGGGCCCGCTTGAGCCGCGTAATGTCCTCGGTCGGGAAGGGGCAGTGCTGCAGCACCCAGATCGAGATCGCGGCGTCAACGGTGAGCCCGCGTTCAATGAGCACGTCGAGCATCTGGGGCGGGCAAGTGAAGAAGCGATCCGACTGGACATAGTTGACCGCCAGCGCCCGCATCGACGCACTGATGTCGATCCCGACAACGCGGCAGCCATGGCGCGCGATCAGCTCCTTCGCGATCCGGCCAATGCCGCAGCCATAATCAAGAACGAGCGTGTTCGATGTCGGTGCGATGCTTTGCGCGATCAGATCCGCCACATAGGGAGTTTCGATCTGCCAGCGCTGTTCTGTCGGCACCCCTTCCGGGGTCAAGATGATCCGTTTCGCGGCGGCAATATCGGTGACGTCAAACACCGCCGGATTGTAGGTCAGCTCCAATGTAGGGCTCATGCCGCCGTGCCGAAATTGCTCGATATCCACCGCGGATGCCGACGCCGAAGTCTACATCATTCGCAACGTGAATCGAGGCTGTGCTGCGCAAGCGACCGATCGGACGCGGGCTACTGGGCCGCGGCTGCGGCGACGACATTGGCCTTGGCGTCGGTCTTGTCGTCAGACTTGTCGCCCGTTTTGGGCGCTTCCGATACGGCCGGCCGCATCTGCGCTTCCTTGACCCGCGCCTGGCGCAACGACGCTGCGAGCTTGCGCCAATCGCCGCGCGACTGGATATGGGCCGGATCGTAGCCAGGCATTGGGCGATAGAGTCCATACTTGGCGCCGTTGGCATCGATCCATTTCCAGACGTCGGACATCTCGGTGCCCTCGCCGCCTGCAACGTCAACCGCCTGGCCGTGACCGTAGCCGCCGGTCCGCCGGCTGCCACCGTGCAGCGAATTGCCGCCGCTCGCCTTGATGCCGGAGGCGATGCGCTGACGATAGTCGTCGCGGAACGCGCTCAGGATCGACCACTGGACGCCCGCCGCATCCATGGCTCGCCCGGCGTGGTAGAGCTGCTCGCGGAAGTCGGGATCCATGCCGAGGATCACGTATTTCGGCAGCGACATGCTGACGCGCTCGGCGGCAGCCGGGTCCTTCCAGGTGAAATCACCCGAGCCGTCCTTCTTGGTCGGCGAGCGCTGGTACACTTCCCAGAGATATCGGGAGACGTCGTCCTTGAGATCGATGGCGATGTCCTTGCCGGTGATCTTGGGCTTGTCGATTTCGACCGGGCGGGGGTCGATGCTGGCGAGCGCAAAGCCCGGCGCAGGACGCGGACGGGATACTTCCTGCACCGGCCGCGCGAAGCTGATGGTCCGCACTGTCTTGGTCAGGCTGCCGGTGACGAAATCCTCAACCGGTGTGACCTCGCCCGCATCCAGATCGCCCCAGCGGTCGGCGAAATCCAGGCCTGGCTCGGACTGACGATAGGCGAGGGTAGTGTTGGGCGCCTCGCTGGGCTCGTAGTCCTCGGGCAGACTGGGATTGCGGCTGACCGCGATCATCACCACCAAGCTGGTCACCAGCGCTGAGAAGATGGCGGCTCCAGTCTGCTGCCCGGCGGCGCGCGCGAAGCCCGCCATCCGTGCCGATAGCGTCGGCCGATAAAGCGAGCCGGGCGGCGCGCCGACCACGGCGCGCGGGTCTCGTTTGACAAAGGCGGCTTTAACGATCACCCCGACGTCCCCGAACCACACCCCAACCCGCGTCGTCGTAGTGGCTGACGACACAACCGCGCTGACATCGATGTCAGCGCGCGCCTTGAACCCAACGATAGGCGGGTAACTCGTCCCGACCCCGACACAACGTCCCGATGAAGGTCAGCTTCCCTGACGAATAAGGAAAAAGATTGACAGTGATACTCAGGATACTACCGCGGTTAAGGCACTCTATATCTGTAAATACCAGAGCACCGCAGCGTTACTCGGTGGCTCTATACCTGTCCAATACTGAAGCAAACATTACCCGCGAGCGGTATCATATGGTGCGGCAGGTGTGATTTCTTAACCATGGCACTGGAAATCGCTCATCCTGCCACTTCTGACTAGGCTGACACTCGCTATCGCAGACAGTGGTCTACATCTGCAGGTTCAAGAGCTTCGCGGCGGTGTTGCTGAGGATGCCGGCTTTCTTCGCCGTCGCTGGGGGAGCTGCAGCCGAAGATATGGTTCCACGCGTGCAACTGCCATTGGTAAGGAAGGATAGTTGCTGCTCATCACGAGCTGGCTGACGCTCGGTTGCAGCGTGAGCGAGTTTGTGTGATTATATGTGTGGAGTTCTACACATGGCGACCAATCTTTCGATCGATCCCGAACTAATCGAATGGGCACTCAAGCTCAGCGGCGAACGCACCAAAAAGGCCGCCGTCACAAAGGCGTTGCAGGAATTCATCGCGCGACGACGACAGAAGCGCCTGCTCGATCTGATGGGCAAGCTCGAGTGGGACTCATCCTATGACTACAAGGCGGAGCGGCGGCGCGATTGAGCCTCTTCGTTGACACAAGTGTTTGGTCTCTGGCGCTCCGGCGCGATTCGCCCTCTGCGGTGAAGGAAGTGCACGCGCTGATCCGTGCGATTGAAGCGGGCGAGACGATTATTGCAACGGGCCTCGTGCTCCAGGAGATCCTTCAGGGCTTTTCTGGTCCGAAAGCCCGGGCAGAGATTCTTGATCGGTTTTCCGCAGTGCCGCTCCTCGTCCCCGATCGCGATGATCACATTCAGGCCGCTGATTTGAGAAATCGCTGTCGACGTGCCGGGACACAGATAAGAACGATTGATGCTCTCCTGGCGCAGCTTTGCGTGCGACACGATCTGGTGATGCTCTCAACCGACAACGATTTCAAGCACGTCGCCCGCCAATGCGCGTTGAAGCTCTGGAGGGAGTAGCGCGCTGACATGTGGCTATGAAGAAGAAACAAGTCGTGATCGTCGGCGGCGGCCCGGTTGGCATGGCAATGGCCATCGAGCTCGCGCAACGCGGGATTGCGAGCGCGATCGTCGAGCGGCGCACGCAAGGGCATCGCATCCCGAAGGGACAGGGGCTCCAGCAGCGCACCATGGAGCATTTCCATTCCTGGGGCTTGCTTGAGAAGATACGCGCCGCTCGCGTGCTGCCGCCCGACTTTTCCCTGAGCGGGGTGACGGCGTACATGAACCTGAACACCGAATACTGGTATTCGCCGCCGTTTCGCGAAGTGGTCAACCAGTACTATTTCCAGCACAGCGAGCGCGTCCCGCAATATCTGACCGAACGTGTGCTGCGCGACCGCATGGCGGAGCTTCCCGCCATCGAAAGCTTCATGGGCTGGACGGTCGATTCCATCGAGCAGAATGAGGACTGCGTTCGCGTCGGCATGGTCGCACCGGACGGCCAGCGCGAGGTGCTCGAGGGGGACTATGCAATCGGCTGTGACGGCAGTCATTCGACTGTGCGCGAGCAGGTCGGCATCGAGCGGGGCGGGGAGAACTTCGACCAGCTCATGGTGCTCGCCGTCATCCGCTCGCCGGAGCTGGAAGCAGGCCTGAAGCGATTTCCACCGCGTGCCACCTATCGGGCGATGGACCCGGAGCTCAACGGCCACTGGCGGTTCTTCGGGCGGGTCGACGCCGAGGATACGTTCTTCTTTCATGCGCCGGTGCCGCCCAACACCACGAAGGACAACTACAACTTCCAAGGTCTCATGGAGAAGGCGGCGGGATTCAAGTTCAAATGCCAGCTCGACTATGTGGGCTTCTGGGACCTGCGCGTTGCGGTCGCCGACAAATACCGGGTCGGTCGCGTATTCATCGCCGGAGATGCCGCGCACAGTCATCCGCCCTATGGCGGCTACGGCCTCAACAATGGCCTCGACGATGTCGTCAATCTCGGCTGGAAGCTGGCCGCACGCCTGCACGGCTGGGGCAGCGAGGCTTTGCTGGACACTTACACGCAAGAGCGGCGACCGATCTTTTGGGAAACGGCGAAGGACTTCATTCTCGCACGCATCGAGGCCGATCGGGATTTCCTCCATCGCTACAGCCCGGAGCGCGACCGCGCGGAATTCGAGCGCGCCTGGAAGGAATCCATGACCGACACGCCGGCGCGGGCAATGACCTACGCACCGCACTATGAAGGCTCGTCGATCGTGTGGGGGCCGCCGGGGAGCGTGTGCAGCGCGATCGGCACACACTCGTTCGCGGCCAGGGCCGGGCATCACTTGGCGCCGCAGGTACTGTCGAGCGGCCGGCATGTGTTCGAGGAGCTTGGAGGAGATTTCACCTTATTGGCATTCGGCGCGGACAAGGCGGCCGGTGCGGCATTCGAGACGGCGGCAACGTCGCTTCGCGTGCCGTTGAAGATTGTGCGCGACAGTCTGGCCGACGGACGCAAAGCCTATGAGGCGCGCCTCATGCTGGTCCGCGCCGACCGCTACGTCGTCTGGGTCGGCAACGATGCGCCTGCCGACGCGGTAAGGGTGATCGGTAAGGTCATTGGGCGGTGATTGTTACATTTCATTTTGTTCAGAAGGCGCAAGTCACCGAGACGACATCATGACCACCCTGCCCGCGCCCGTTGAGGCCGTGATCTTTGATATGGATGGGCTCTTGCTCGACACCGAACGCCTCTATCGCGAGGCGATTGTCGGCGCGGCGGCCAAGCTGGGTTTCGATTTTCCGGACGCCTTCTATCAGACGATGATCGGCGCCGCCGAGAAGGAATGTCAGGCGATGATCGCCAGCCATTTCGGTCCCGCGTTTCCGATGGCGCAGTACTTGCAGGACTGCAGCAGCAGGCTGCGACAGCTCTTGCATGCCGGCATTCCCGTGAAGCCTGGTGCGATCGAGATTCTCGCTGAGCTCGCGCACCGCGCGATACCGACAGCGCTCGCGACGTCGACCCATCGCGCCACGGCTGTGCGCCAATTGCGAGAAGCGGGCCTGCATCAGCATTTCAAGGTCATCGTCACGCGTGAGGAGGTCACACGTGGCAAGCCCCATCCTGACCTGTTTCTCAAGGCCGCACGCGATCTCGGTGTCAACCCGCAATGCTGTGTCGTGCTGGAGGATTCCCATAAGGGCATTCGCGCGGCGCACGCGGCCGGCACCATGCCGGTGATGGTGCCGGACCTCCTCGCTGCGACTGATGAGGTCTGCAGACTATGCGTAGCGGTCGTGAAAGACCTGCACGAGGCACGCATATTGCTTCAGAAAGTTTTGCCTTAAATCCGTTGGCACCCCAAATCGCTTCCGTGTCTACTATCCTCGATAGCTGCCGACCCGGCGCGGTCGCAGCGCGAGCTACTTTGGGTCATTGTATGTGTGGAGTTCTACACATGGCGACCAATCTTTCGATCGATCCCGAGCTGATTGAATGGCCCGCAAGGTCAGCGGCGAACGCACCAAGAAGGCCGCCGTTACAAAGGCGTTGCAGGAATTCATCGCGCGACGACGACAAAAGCGGCTGCTTGACTTAATGGGCAAGCTCGAGTGGGACTCGTCCTACGATTATAAAGCGGAGCGTCGGCGCGATTGAGCCTTTTCGTTGATGGCGACACGTTCATCACCGCCGTTGTTGGCGCCCTTAGCAGGTTCGCAGCGACGTAATTGTCTAATGCCCCGTCATGAAAGACGTCACTCGCGAAGATAGCGAGACAGCCCAGATGACAGTGTAAAGTCGCGCTCGGTAAGCTGACAGCGCAAAACCGCCCTGTCGGGGAGCCTCAACAATGGGCTCTGGTCCAGGAGATGCAGATGGAAGACCTCGAAGTGCGGACGGTCATGCAGATCATCCCATCAACAGGCCTGTGGCTGCGCAGTGTCGCGGTTCGCGGCGAGCCCCGGACAAGTGCCGAATTCGAGCCTGTCGTGGCGATTGCACTCGTCGAAGTGAACGCCCCGCACGATCGCCTCTTCCTCTCGGAGGGGCTTGTTCCAATTGGCTGCAGCGAAATGATGTGGGGATTGGTCGAGCGTTTTCCATTCGAGGGCTTACGAGTCGAACGCTCGGTGTTTCATGATGTGGATTTCGACGCGCGGGGCTCGCGATTGAAGCAGAATGCAATCGCGCGTGCGACCCATAGCTATACCTGGGAATCCGGTACAGACTTCGCAAGTTTTGTCTTCGACCGCGAGCGCGACGAAGCGAGCGAGTCGTCCGATAATCCGGAAATGCCGGCCATGGCGGCACAAGCACCGGGATCGCGCGACTATCACGTCAAAAGGGTAGTTGGGCTTATTCCATCGTCAGGTCTTTGGCTCAGCCGCGCCGAGGGCCAGCCCGGGCCGCAATTCATGCCCATTGTCGCTATGGCTCATGTGGAGCTCAGCGAGCCGCGAGGACGTTCACTCCTGGCGGACGCGTTTCTTCCGATTTCCAGCGACGACCTCATGCGAGGGCTGCTTGCGCGATGCCCTAATCGTGGATGGAGAGTCGAAAAAAATGTGTTTCACGATGTCGATTTCGATGAACCGGGCTTCCGGCTGAAGGCGAACTCGATCGCACGAAGCTGGTATCAGTTCGCTCGGGCCGACGAAATCGACTTCACCGCACATGTCCGCATGCGCGCGCAGTTGCGTAACACGGAAGCTCAACAGCACGAACCCTAGGAATCACCCGCCGGGTCAGAGCGCAGGCGCGGCGGCTGCGCTTCTTCCTTTGCAGACTTGGCGACAGGATGACGCCAAGAGTACGCGACGATGGTACCCGAACTCAGGGCCCCCTAGAATTCAGGTACGCAATGTACCCAATCCCGCAAGAAAATCACCCAATGGCCCGGCACTGGTTGCTTCCCCCGCGCTTACCTGGAGAATGCGAGGAGACCGGGGAAGCAGCCAAATCGCCTCGTAATCCATTGATATTATGGAGCGGGCGAAGGGATTCGAACCCTCGACCCCGACCTTGGCAAGGTCGTGCTCTACCCCTGAGCTACACCCGCATCCGTAGGGTAGTCGGCCGAACGGCCGTCAGACGGCAAGCTATGCCAAAAGGCGGTGTCATTGCAACTACAGCAGAAAGGGCGAATAGCGAAACGGCGAGTAGCGAATGGGGAAGCAAGCCTGCCCTGCAGGGGTGTTCTTGCTTTCCCTATTCGCTACTCGCTATTCGCCCCCACCCATTCGCACCGACCCGACGTCACACCCCATGCCCACCACCCCCGACGACCTGTTCGCCTACCTCGACCGGCTCGGCATTGCCCACCCGACCGTGAGCCACCCGCCCCTGTTCACGGTCGAGGAATCACAGGTGCTGCGCGGCCAGATCCCGGGCGGCCATACGAAAAACCTGTTCCTGAAGGACAAGAAGGGCGCGCTCTACCTGGTGTCGGCGCTCGAGGATGCCGAAATCGAGCTCAAGTCGCTGCACCGCCGCCTCGGCGCCTCCGGCCGCTTCTCGTTCGGCTCTGCCGACCAGCTGCGCGAAGCGCTTGGGGTCGAGCCCGGCGCCGTCACCCCGCTCGCCGCCATGAATGACACCGGGAACCTGGTCACGGTGGTGCTCGACCAGGCCCTGATGGCGCATAAGGTCATCAACTGCCATCCGCTGCGCAACACCATGACCACCTCGCTTGCGCGCGACGATCTTGTTAAGTTCCTGGAGGCCACGGGCCACCCGCCGCGGATCGAGGCGGTCGCCGAACCCCTCGCGTCCTGACCGGGATCACGTTGCAAACCCCGCCTCTGGGCACTATTTGGTTGCAGACATTGATATTTCAGGCGCCTGCGCGGCAGGCGCGAACCGGGCAGGACTTGAACGACCATGTTGCAGGCTCCGACCACGACTTCGGCCGCAGACGACGGCCTGATCAAGGACACCACCACCCAGAC
>Ga0066905_100000432_pt1 | contig 11436 bp, 12 predicted proteins | sample PanSoiMetaPlot36_FD_67483 | JGI IMG/M metagenome (GOLD analysis project Ga0066905, IMG submission 67483) | Tropical forest soil microbial communities from Panama analyzed to predict greenhouse gas emissions - Panama Soil Plot 36 (version 2) | ecosystem: Environmental > Terrestrial > Soil >... | reverse complement strand
TGAACAGGACCGCTCGACAGGACGCCGGCCGACGCACCCGTCCCGGAAGCCGCGGCCGAGGGAGCGGCCGCCCCACGCTTCGGGACGACGACCTGCTCACCGTCCGCGAGCGGAGCGGCCAGGTTGATGAGCGCGAGCTCAGGCTATGCCCCCGTTGTGGCAGTACTTCCTGCGGCTGCGAAGCAGAGGTCTTCGTCTCGGTGCCCAAAGGAGCCCGTCTGACTGTGCCTTCGCGCAGTTTCCCTGCTAATGGCCCATTTCTGGGCACCGTTCGGAGCTCGGAGCGGGCTCCATCGCGCCGTCGTGGTGCCCGTGTCGGCGCTCGAGCTCATAGTGGCACGAGCTAACCCCGCCGGCCCCCTTGGAGTCCCGCGTGCGCGAGACACCCGCGAAGACCAAACAGGTCCTAAACTGAGCCGGTGGTCGCGACGCCCGAGCGTGTGAAGCCGAAGCTGCGAGGGGTGTTCCACGAGCTCGGCTTCTACGCCGCGGTCGGCCTCGGCGTCGCGCTCGTCCTGACGGCCCAGGACGTCCGTGCGCGCACGGCCGCAGCGATCTTCGCCGGCTGCGTCGCGGCCTGTTTCGGCGCGAGCGCGCTCTACCACCGGCCGACTTGGAGGCCTGCGGCGCGCGCCCGGCTAGCTCGGCTCGACCACGCCGGCGTCTTTTTGCTCATCGCCGGCACATACCTGCCCTTCGGACTGCTCGTCATGTCGACCGATTGGGCGGTGCCGATGTTGACCGTCGTCTGGAGCGGCGCGCTCGCGGCGATCCTGCTGAAGCTTTTTTGGGCCCGAGCGCCGAAAGTTCTCTCGGCCGGGATTGCGCTCGGACTCGGATGGGCGGGCGCGGCTGCCTTCCCGCAACTGCTGAAGCTGCAGCTACCGGGCCTTTTGCTGGTCGTCGTTGGCGGACTCCTCTACACGGCCGGCGCGATCGTGTACGCGCGGCGACGGCCCGATCCCGCGCCACAGGTGTTCGGTTACCACGAGCTCTTCCATGTGCTGACAGTCGCCGCGGTCGGCTGCCAGTACGGAGCGATCGCGTTTTATGTCCTCCCGCGCGGCTAGCTCAGGCTGTTGCTGAGGAGTAGAGTGGCTGGACTGGCCCTGCTCTTAGAAGTCCGGCCCCGAGCCCGCAACCCACCAACGCGTGAACCGCGCGCAAGGCGAGGAGCTTGAGGCGAACGGAGTTCGTCGCGGGGCCAGCTTCTGCAAGGGCTTTCCGCGCCCCAGTCTCGGCAAGGAGCCCAGACGACGCAGATGATCGGTTAGATTTGGCGTGATCGCGGGCTTTCTCTGCGAGCGTTAAAGTCGTGCCGTGACCGAGCAGATTCACACCCGCGAGTCCAAGGAATATGAGGTTGCTGCGCGGATGGTCGGCGTCGGCGGCGTGGTCGCGCTAGGAGGCGGACTGCTTCTTCGCTCCCGCCTCGTGTGGGGTCTCGGATTGATGGCGACGATCGCCGGTGCTGGTTTCTATGCGCGCGTGAAACTCGCTGAGCGCCACAAGAAGATCGAGGAGGCCGAGGGCGAGATCCGGGCCGAGCTCGACACGCTCGATCCGGTGGCGCGGGCGCAGGTTCTGAAGGACATCATGCTGCCGGGCTCGTAGCGAGCGGTTCGCGGGCAAACGGGCCTCGGCCGGCCGACCCAGGCCACTGCGATCGCCCTTTAGCTCGCAACTCTTCGACTCTCGACATTCGTCGGCGCCAGTTCGGGCGAGCGCGCCACCGACGAGACCACCGACGCCGCCTACTCCGAGAATCGCGTGTCGCACGTACGCGATGGTAAGCAGGAGTCCCATCCGGCCCCATAGACGCCGTGCCTGCCACGAGTAAACGCATCCTGGACTCTCGTGCGCCCGTGTGGGAAGATCGGCCCGCAAGACCGCTGGCTGCGGGGGGAGTTGCCATCCGCGGGCCAACGGGCAGAACGAGGGAGAGCGGAGGCCTAGTGCCTGGAAGCCGGGATACTGCGGCCCGGCATACTCCTCGGGAGCCCCGCGCCCTCACCCAGGTCACGACTGGAAGGAGGGAGTCGCAATGAGGCGGATTCTCGTCCTCTGCGCAGGCATCGCCGTAGCGATCGCCACCGTCGTCGGCATCGCCGGAGCCGCAGGCCCAAGTAACGCCGGCCTCGATCGCCAAGGTGCTGCGCAAAAGATTCTCAAGCTGCACGGCAAGTACCTCACCTCCCCGGCGCAGTCTGCGGTCCGGATGGTCGCCAACAACGACCGTGAACTCGCCCCGCCGCAGCAGGCGCTTCGCGGGGGTGCTCGCTCGGGAGGGCTGGCAGCTGGGCCGGCCGCGTTCACGAATGTGCGGGTCAACGATCCGTCGCTCGACAACCACCAGGTCGACCAGACAACGCAAAGCGAGACTTCGGTGGCCGTGGCAGGCTCGCACGTCGCGGTCGGCTACAACGACAGCCAGCACGGCCTCCTTGTCCTAACCGCCGGCGGCAGCCTGAGCGGCTATTCCTACTCGAGCGACGGAGGCGCGAGCTTCACCGACGGCGACACGCTGCCGAACCGGCCCGAGTTCGTCAACTTGGGCGACCCGTGGCTAACCAGCGACCGGGCCGGAAACATGTACTACTCGACGCTGGCGCTCGATGCCTTCAACTTCAACCTCGACGTCGCCGTCGCCAAGTCGACCGACGGCGGCAAGACCTGGAGCGAGCCGGTTCCGGTCACAAGGCCGACCTTCCCGACCTTCTACACCGGCGACAAGGATGCGATCGCCGCCGGCCCTGACCCGAGCACGCCGAGCAAGGACGACCTCTACGACGCCTACGACGACTTCTCCTTCGACGCGAATACAGGAGATTTCTTCATCGGCCTGCCGGTCGCGCGCTCGACCGACGGCGGCACGAGTTGGCAGATCAGCTACGCCGATAGGTTCAACGGCAACGCCTTCCCGGGCTGCTCGTTCGCGCAGTACATCGGCGCCGTCCCGATCGTCGCAAGCAACGGCGCGCTCTACGTCGCCGCCGAGAAGATCGCCGCCGACGATCCGAATTGCACCGGCGCCGCTCCGAGCTTCAGCGAGTGGATCTTTAAGTCGTCGGACGGCGGCCAGACCTTTGCGGCCGGTGTCAAGATCGCCGACGTGACCTCCTCCGTCCCGAACGGGCTGCTCCAACTCGGGCCGGGACAGTACATGCGCAACCTGGAGTTCCCGACCATGGCCTTCCTGGGTAGTGCCCTCTACGTCGCCTGGAACGACGGCGCCAGCGGGCACAGCCACATCCGCATCGCCAAGTCGACTGACGGCGGCCAGACCTGGGCGGTCTCGGCCGCGACGCAAGGCGCTAACGACGAACTGCAGCCCTCGCTCACCGGCGACAGCGCCCTCCACCTCCTCTACTACCGGCGAAACAACAACACACTCGACGTCTACGTGGCTAACTCGTCGAACGGCGCGGGCTTTCCGGCGAAGCGCGTTACCACCGAGTCTTCGCCGGGCGTGTTCACGATCCCCCAATTCGACCCGCTGATCGCCTTCGGCTACATGGGCGACTACATCGGTAGCGCAGCCGACGGCACGAACCAGTACTTCGCCTGGGGTGACAACAGAGACGTGGTCACCAACTTCATGTGGCCGCACGGACGCCACGACCCGGACGTCTTCTTCGCCAAGCAGTAAGCGCAGCCCGCAGGTGCGGCCCGCCATGCGCGGGCCGCACCGCCAAGCTGCGATGCGATTTCGGCGCCCTGCACGCTGCTACCTGGGCAAAGTTCATACCCGTGCGTCCTCTCCTTGTCGTCAGCAGCTGCCAAGGGAGTAAGCGCCAAGCAGCTGACGTCACCCAGTTAAGCGCGTCTCAAGGGTGGAGCGGCTGAGTGCGGTCCCACCTTCGTCGGAATCCTGGGGAGAGAAATGTCACGCCTTTGCGCGGGCGGTCTGCGTACCCGATTGACGCGACGCCCTCTCCCGTGTTTCAGTCGCACCAACCAGCGAGGAGGAAAGTGAGCAGCCCCGGCAACACAGGTCCTCTCGGCCGTCCACGCGGAGTCGGCTTCGGAATTCTCATGTTTATCGTCACGCTCGGCTTCTACAGCTGGTACTGGGCCTTCAAGACTCAGGAGGAGATGAAGCAACGCACTGGCGACGGCCTCGGCGGAGTGCTCGGCCTCGTCGTCTGGATCGTGATCAGCCCGGTAAGCGCATTCGTGATTCCGTCCGAGGTCGGGGCGATGTACAAAAAGACGGGGCAGCAGCCGCCGGTTACGGGTTGGACAGGCTTGTGGCTCTTCCCGTTTGGCTTTCTGATCGTTCCGGCAATCGTCTGGTTCGTGAAGATCCAGGGAGCGCTTAATAGTTACTGGGAGGAGTCGGTTTCGGTAGCGGCCGGCGGCGCGGGTCTCTAGCCAATACCTCGTGGGGCGGTCGGACACCGCGGCGCTGACTGCTCCAGTACGACACGACCGTCGACCCAGTCCGAGACTGGGAAACAGCGCTAAGGCCGTCGGGAGCACTCAACTAGGGCATTGGCGTCTTCAACACCTCGGCGGTGAAGGTCACGCTCTGTGTTCCGACAACCGATCCGACACAGTCAGTCAGCAAGCCTTGTGCGCTGAGCGGGGCAAAGTTGGGTCCAGACACTGAGAAGGACCCGCCGATTTCGTTGCGCAGAAGCGGCGACTCTCACGTCTCTTGTGCTCAGTCAAACGAGCGCCTCTTTTGACCGCGTCGGCGCCCAGCACGCTTCGAGCCATGGCCGAAAGAGCGACTAGGCGCTCTCAGTGGACCGAGAAGAGCACCAGCTCTCGGTTCAGGTTCGCCGCCTCCATGCTCGCCCCGACGTTGTCCATAGCCTGAAGCTCCTCCGCCGAGCAGACGTTGAGCGCCTCGATGACACCATCGGGAAGATCCTTAGGGTCGACATTGTTCTTCTCCAAGTGACTCTTAACATGAGGCTTGACCGCTGGTCGCGGCATCGCTCGTCCCCTCTCCGTCAACACGCCCGACGGGGCAAATATCCCTCGCTCAGTCGCCGACTGTCAAGCCGAGGACTTCTTCGTTGAGGGCGGCCCCTGAAACGACGAAGCGGCCCTCGGAGTCTGGTCCCCGCCCGGCCGGGCGGGTAATTGATTGCAGGCCTCGATCGCAGTCGCCGAGGCGCTTCGACGACGGTTACTGCCGCCATCTATCGGGTACTCAAGTCTCGAGCCGAGGGGCTTTTTGGACGACGGCGGGCGCACTGGGCGATGGCGTCTCTTTGAGCCCTCGGCTCTTAGTGCCCCCTTCGGTCATCTCGACGGCTGCGCGTCGGCGCCGTAGCGGCCGCTCGGGCGGGGATGGGAAGCGCGGCGGCGCTCGTCTCTCTGACCGGCCCGTCCAAGGTGTGAGAGCCGGCGCTTTTAGTCCTCCAGTCCCCCGACACCGACTGCACGGACATTCAGGGGCCGCGAATGACCGTGACCATCTCGCCGACGGGCCATTCATTGATGAAGTCTTCGCGCCCCTCCACTCGGAGGGTCACCCGCACGGTCAGTTCCGTCCGGTCGATCTCCCGCGCGACTGGCAGAACTGCACGCACGTCCACACGAAGTACCGGCACGGAGTCGGTCGAGATTGGCTCTTCGAACCACGGTACGGGCAGCAGCACGGGCTGTGCGGCACGTCTGCGCGGGGAACAGAGGTGCCGGCGAGGTGCTGATGGCGAGACTGATTGCCGAGATCGGAGATCCCTCTGGCCACCAGGACGCGGCCGCGCAGCGCTACGTCGGGAAGGCGTTCCCGAAGTGTTCGGGCCCGGGCTCGTCAGCGTCGGCGGATCGGCAGCAGCGCCATCCCTCGACGCCTGACACCTCGCAAGGCATTCGCAAGGCGCAAGCCCCGCCGCAGGCGAAGCAGGCGCGATCCTTCGCCGAACTGCTCGACCGCGGCCTCCTCTCAGCGACTTCTTAGGTGGTTCTCAGCCCGATCTCAGGTACGGGTGGTTCCGTATGGCAAACAACACTCGAAGGGAGCAACGATGGGCAGAAGCCTGAAGCCCAGAGTAATCGCCGGCGTGGTCGTGGGCCTCGCCCTCGCGGGCGGGGGTGCCGCGTTCGCGGCGACGCAGTTCGGCTCGCCCAAGGAGGTGAGCCAGGCGGCCCTGAACGACGCCGCCAAACAGCTCGGGGTCACGCCGAGCGCGCTAACGGCCGCGCTCAAGAAGGCGCTCGAAAACCAGGTCGACGACGCCGTCGCGGCCGGGCGGCTGACGAAGGAACAGGGCGCGGAGCTGAAGAAGCAGATCGAGGCGGGCGACCTGCCGGTCCTCGGCCTGCCGCTGCTTAGTCCGCCCGGGTTCCCGCCGGTCGGCCCACCTGAGTTCGGCTCCCTCGGCCAGCTCGACGCGGCCGCGTCGTACCTCGGCCTGACGCAGGCACAGCTCGAGTCGCAGCTGAACAACGGCAAGACGCTCGGCGCGATCGCCGAGAACCAGGGCAAGTCGGTCGACGGGCTCGTCGACGCCCTCTACGCGACCCAGAAGAAGCAGCTCGACGACGCTGTCACGGCCGGGCGCCTGACGAGGTCGCAGGAGCAGTCTGTCCTCACCGACCTGAAGCCGCGCATCCGCGACTTCGTCGAGAACGCGCAGCTCCGGCTCCACCGCGACGACGACCACGATTTCGGTAGTGCGCCACCGAGCTTCCAGTTCGGGGCGCGCCCGCCCGGCGGTCCCGGGATCTAGCGCCACCAGCCACACGCGGGTCGAACGCACGGTAGCCCCCGCGCCGGGGCTCGGGTGCGCGACGGACTCACTGCAAGGGAGTCAGCCTCAGAGTCGTTCGTAGGGAGTCGCCTCCCACCCAAGCGGTAGCGACGGAGTGGTGCGTCTTGCTTATTGTCACGTGGCGCGCGTAGACGACGGCGGGCGCGCCGGGCCGCGCGCCCCCGCGAGTGTTGCCGACGCGCGTACGTAAGTGCGCGTAGTCAACATAGTGCAAGGGCGCTTGGCCCCTTCACCTTGTTGCGCACACGGGGCTCCATAAAGGCTCCATCTCGCGTTGTCAGCGTTGGCGACAAGAAGTCGTGGTCGGCTCGCTGGCCGGCATCAGATGTCGAGAATCTCGGCGGGAGCGCCACGCCCGCGTACCCGCGGCGACGGCCAACCTGCCGCAGCTGAGGGTCGCGCTGCTCTCGAGCCCTGCCGTCAGGAATCTCCGGCTTACTCCGCACCTCAGGCATTCGCGAGACTCAGCGGAGCGTGACTGTCGGAGTCCGGACATTAGGCACGGGTTGTGCGTCGCGGGCCGCAAGCCCAGAACCCACGCCTGTAGCCGCCGCCCCAGGCGCCCCAGGCGAGCGGACGCACGACGAAAAGGAAGAACAGCGGGATGGCAAGCCACCAAAGGTGGGCGCCGACGGCGATCGCCACGATTAGCGCGAGCGGCAGAACGAGGAACGGGAGCGGCCACGGCCGCCACGTCCAGGACTGCCGGTCCCACCCGCGCTCTGCCCCCTCAGGCGGGAAGTCGGCGACGAGCCCGTCGAGTTCGGCGTAGGTTTTAGCCGCCAGGCAGCGCTCGAGCCGGGCCTGGAACTCGTCGGTGTCCAGACGCCCTTCGAGGTGGCGCTGCCGCAGGATTTCGCTGACTGCGTCGCGCTCCTTGTCGCCGACGCGCAGCGAGCGGTCGCGCGGGCCGTCACCGACGGTGTAGCGGTAGTCATTCAATGGTGCCATGGTTGTCCTTTCGATCGATTCGGTCATTCATCGCTTTCGTCCTCTGCGAGCAGGGAGTAGAGGGATCGGCGCGCCTCGGAGAGGATGCCGCGCGCCTTGGCGACCTGGTCTTCGCTGCCCAGGTGGCCGATCTGGCCGGCAGCCATCCCCACCCGGCGCATTTCGCGGAACATCGCACCGACCTGATCGTCGACCGCGCCGGTCATCTGCTCCCACGGTGCATCCAAGTCGGCACGGCGCTCGTCGACGTAGGTCCGGCCGGCATCGGTGAGCACGTACGTGCGACGCTCGTCGACCTGCTCGGTGCGGACCAGGCCCTCGTCCTCGAGCTGGGCGAGCGCTGGGTAGACCGACCCTGGGCTCGGCCGCCAGACGCCGTCCGAACGTCTCTCGATCTCTTGCATGATCTGGTAGCCGTTCAGCGGTCCCTCCGCCAGGAGCAACAACGCGGCCGTGCGGACGTCGCCACGGCGGGCCCTCGGCCCGCGTGGAAACCCGCCCGGCCCCCCGAAAAAGGGGCCGAATCCTTCCCGGCGGAAGGACCAAGGCCCGTGCCGACCGCGGCCTCGAGCCGCCATTGCCAGCGCCGCAGCCGCCGCCAGCAATCCGAACGGCCGACCCGAACGGCGGAAACCCAAGCAGGGCCACTCGGCTGCAGTGTTCACGAACACAGAGTAACAAGATATATCGAAATAGCTCGCGTTGGGCAGTTCTGAGGCCATAGGGCCTGAAGGCTCGCGCTCAGACGTCCGCACGCCCGAGAGCGCACTCGGTCAGGTGCTGGTGTGACGTTCTGCCTGCAGGCGAAGGCCGTGTCCCCGTTGTCGCAGTACTTCTCGCGGTTGTGAAAAGGCCGACGAGCCCTTTGCTGCCCCCAAAGGGCGCGAATCACTGTCCCTTGGAGTGATTTCCCTGCAAATGGGGAAACTTCCGAGGGGAGAGCGAATGGGACAGTAGGGGGCATTACTGCCCCCTCGCGGGGGTCGCGTTCTTCGCGCAGCCTCGGACCCCCGCCCGGTCTCCTGCTGTGCGCCGGTGCCGCCGAAGCCCTGGGACGAGTTCGTCGACACCTTGATCTCGACGACGCCCTGGTAGTTGTTGCGATAGATCGCGTTGACCGAGAGCGGCCCCTCCGACGCCGTCTGGGTGTCCTTGACGGTGACCGGGCGCACGATCGTGGTCGTGTCGCCCTTGGAGCCGAAGGCCGAGTACAGGAGCGCCCCGCCGCCCGCGCCTACGCAGACTGCTGCTAGGACGGAAGCGATGAGGGGTCAGGTTAGGCTGCGCGCACTCCGCGCGAGCGGGCCAGCTCGTTGAGCCGGTTGCTCGCATCGAGCGCCGCGATCTTGTAGGCGTCGCTAAACGTCGGCACGTTGAAGACGGCGTCCACGAGGTAGTCGACGTTCAGATCGCTCGCAATCACCGTCTGACCGATGTGAACGAGCTCAGTCGCGGACGTGCCCAGAATGTGGATCCCCAACACGTCCCGGGTCTCGGCGTCGACGAGCAGTTTGAGGAGTCCGGAGCGGTCGCCCGCGATCTCGCCACGGGCGAGCTCGCGGTAGCGTGCGAGGCCGACGACGTAGGGAACCGCCGCCTCGGTCAGCTCGCGCTCACTTGGGCCGAGGAACGAGATCTCGGGGATCGTGTAGATCCCGTATGGAAGCAGGTTCGAAAGAGCCCTCAGCGGCTCGCCGAAGGCGGCGAGCGTCGCGAGGCGGCCTTGCTCCATCGATGTGGCCGCAAGGCTGGGAAAGCCGATGACGTCGCCGGCGGCGAAGATGTGCGGCTGAGTCGTGCGAAAGTCGGGGCCGACTGGGATCCGGCCGCGCTCGTCCGCTTCGAGCCGCGCAGCGGCGAGGTTCAGGGACCCCGTCGCGCCCTGCCTGCCCGCCGCGTAGAAAACGATCTCCGAGGGAATCAGCTTGCCGCTCCGCAGCCGCGTGACGACCGCGCCGTCGAATCGCTCGACCGCCTCGACCGCCTCGCCGAGGCGGAAGGTGACACCCAGTCCGCGCAGGTGGTACTGCAGCGCCTCGGCGATCTCGTCGTCCACGAAATCGAGAATGCGCGACCGCTTCTCGACGAGGGTCACCTGCACACCGAGCGCAGCGGCCATCGAGGCGTACTCGAGGCCGATGACGCCGCCCCCGACAATCGTGATCGTGCGCGGAATCTTGCTCAGTCGAAGCATCCCGTCCGAGTCGAGGACGGTGCGGTCGTCGAAGTCCACTCCTGCCGGACGCGCGGGCGTCGTTCCGACCGCGATCACGTACCGATCGGCGAGGAGGCGACGGCTGGTCCCGGAGGCATGGATCTTCAGCGTGTGCGGATCGAGGAACGACGCGGTTCCGAGAACCACGTCGACGCCGTTGCGGCGCAGCTGGTCGCGAATCACCTCTCGCTCGTGCTCGATGACCGGCTGCGTGCGCCAGAGCAAGTCGTCGATCGTGACCTCCTGGCGCGTGCGATAGACGCGCTGGCCTTGGCCTGATAGCTCGAGGACGGTCGCGCGCAGGGTCTTCGAGGGCAGGGTGCCCGTGTTGGTGGACACGCCGCCGAGCACGTCTTCGCGCTCGACAATCGCGGCCCGTCTGCCGAGCTTCGCCGCCTGGACGGCCGCCCGCTGGCCCGCAGGACCGGAACCGATCGCCACCAAATCGTAGGTCCCGTGCATCAGGCGGCACGCGCGAGTGCCGGCTGCCGGGGTGTGGAGAGCTCACGGAGGGCCTTCGCCTCGAGCTTGCGGGCGCGATCGCGCGAGACGCCAAGCTCGTCCGCGATTTCGTCCAGGGTGCGCGGCTCGGCGCCGTCCGTGCCGTACCTGAGTTCGAGCACGCGGCGCGAACGCTCGCCGAGAGCGGCGAGTGCCTCGCCGACGCTCTCCTTCTCCTCGGCCTCTCCGATTCCGAAGGCTGGATCGTCTTGCTCGCCGCCGGCGATCATCTCCACGTAGGTGGCGCCATCTTCTTCTCCGATCGGATCGGAGAGCGACACGACGGTGCGCGGAGCGCTGCGCAGCCGCTCGACGAGCGCCTCCTTGATGCCAGTGGCGCGGGCGATCTCGGCAGAAGAAGCCGTGCGGCCGAGCCGCTGGGTCAGCTCTTGCTCGGCACGGCCGACCTTTGCGGCGTGCGCCGCAAGGCGGACGGGGAGCCGAATCAGGCGCGATTTCGTCGAGAGCGCCGTGGTGATCCCACGGCGGATCCACCAGCTGGCGAATGCCGAGAACTTCACATCGCGGCGGTGGTCGTACCTCTCGGCGGCCGTCATCAGGCCGAGGTTCCCCTCCTGGATCAGATCAAGGTCGTCGAGCCCCAGGTCGCGGTAGCGGCGGGCAATGACAACAACCAGCCGGAGATTTGACTCGATCAAGCGACGCTTCGCGTTCTCGTCACCCGAGGCGACGAGCCGGGCGAGCCTGAGCTCCTCTGAGCGGCTGAGCGGCGGACGGCGGCCAACCTCTCGGAAGTATTGGGAGACGGAGTCGTCGCTCATGCATCCAACCTACGCCGAGACCCCGGAGGATCGCATCGGCGAAATTGCTCAATTTGGCTCAGAAGCCAGGTCCGAGCTGAAGCTCATCGAGAAGACTGGCCGAGTCTAGGCGGATACGGTGGCAGGAGCCACATCGTCGCCGAGCGGCAGCCGTGCCAGCTGGGTGCGCGAGGTCAATCCGAGCTTCGCGAAGACGCTTCGCAAGTGAGAATCGACTGTGCGCGGCGAGAGGAACAACATCGCTGCAACTTCCTTG
>Ga0066905_100000428_pt1 | contig 11477 bp, 8 predicted proteins | sample PanSoiMetaPlot36_FD_67483 | JGI IMG/M metagenome (GOLD analysis project Ga0066905, IMG submission 67483) | Tropical forest soil microbial communities from Panama analyzed to predict greenhouse gas emissions - Panama Soil Plot 36 (version 2) | ecosystem: Environmental > Terrestrial > Soil >... | reverse complement strand
CCGCAAATCATCGCGGTCGCGCGGCCGCACTTCCTGATCGCCGCGGGCGAAAAGCTGACGCTCGATGGTTCGCGCTCCTGGAGCGCGGCCGGACCCATCGCGCGCTACCATTGGACCTTCCACGACGCCACCACCGCCGACACGGCGACCGTGGAACGCACCTACAAACAACCCGGCAGCTACAGCGAGATCCTCAAGGTCACGGACGCGCAGGGGCGCGTCGACTACGACTTCGCCATCGTGCAGGTCGTTGACAGGGAACAGAAAGAGCCGAAGGGTAAAGAAAAACTCCCGCCAACGATCCACGTCAGCTACGCCCCGACATTCGGTATTCGCCCCGGCGACCCGGTGACGTTCAAGGTGCGGACCTTCCGCGCCGAGATCGGCAACGAAACCTGGGACTTCGGCGACGGCTCGGCACCGGAGAAGGTCCGCTCCGACGGCAACGCCAAGCCCCACGACGCTAGAGGATACGCCGAGACCACCCACCGCTTCGCCAAACCCGGCCACTACATCGTCCGCGTGGATGGCCTCGGCCACAACGGCCTGAAATCGACCGCCCATCTCCAGGTGCGCGTGGGGGAGTAAGTTCCCTGTCCGTTGTCGGCATTTCACTGAACCGGTTGACGAACCGGGCGTCGGCCCCGACCGACGGCCTCGGACCTTCACCACCCCGGCTCGCGCGCGTGAGTTTGGCAGAACCCTGGTGACGATTTGTCGCAGATGGTTTTCCAACAAGGACTTGCGATTGTAACACGCTTCTGCCAACTGCTCTGCCAACCCCCCTGCCAACTGGCAGGCGCTCCCGAAAGCCTACCCCCGACCAGGAGTGGGGCCGTCCCCACCGGCCAGGCACGGATTTGGCGGGCTTGCGTGGCGGGCTTGACATTAGTCCTTAGTCCGCAAGCACTTCGGGCGACATTTCAAGCCCGCCACCGGTGGCGGGCTTGGCGGGCTTGAATGGCGGGGTTGAAATTAGTTCCGATTCCGTAAGCACTTAGGGCGCCTTTTCAAGCCCGCCAACCCGGGTGCGGTTGGCGGGCTTGCGTGGCGGGGTTGAACTTCACCACCCCCGTCCGCTTCACCACCCCGGTGCCTTCACCACCCCCCAAAAGGCGGTCAAACCGCGCGCAAAAGCGCTTGGGAACGTCGGATTCCTCCCCATCCGCATGGTTTTGAGTCGGTTTTGCGCTCGCCCGGGGTGCCTTTCTCACCGCCCGATGGGCCGATTCCCCGTGGGCATCCCCCGCCGGGTTTTTGTTTGGGGCGTGCCCGCGCCTGGCGGTATCGTGTAGGAAATCCGGCCGGACGAGAGGGACGCTATCGTGAGTGCCGCGCCCGACACCCAACGCGAGAACCAGAGCTTTGCCGAAACCGCCTTGCGCCTGGGCGGCAAGTCGGACGAAGAGGTTCGCCGCACCGGGGCGATGGACAAGGCCGACGAACAGGTCGAAAAACTCTTCGCCGAGCGACTCCGCACCACCGGTAGCCCGGTCCACCGGGCAGTCTGGGAGCGCACGGTCCCGCTCGACCTGTTCCGCCCGCCGCCGCTGCCGGACACCGCCCCGTGCGACGCGGCCATGGACCGGTCGCTCGAGGTCGTCCGCCGGCGCCGCGACGCGGGCACCCTGTACGACGACCAGGGCAAGGTGTCTGACGCCACCATCGACGACCTGTCGCGGGCCGGCTACTGGGGCATGCTCATCGGCACGGAGTACGGCGGCCAGGGCGCCCCGTTCGCCCGCTACGCCCGCTTCCACACGCGCATGTCCACCATCGAGGAGATGGTCGCGGGCATGGGCTCCGTCCACGGCTGCATCGGGGCCGTCGATCCGCTCAAGACCTTCGGCACCCCGGAACAGAAGCAGCGGTTCCTCCCCCGCATGGCCAGCGGCGAGGCCCGGTCCGCCTTCGCCCTGACCGAACCCTGCGCGGGCTCCGACCTGACGGCCCTGCGGACGACCGCGGTCGAGGCCGGCGACCACTTCGAAGTCACCGGCGAAAAGCTCTTCATCACCCACTGCCTGCCCGGGCGGACCATCGGTCTCGTGGTGATGCTTCGGGGACAGCCGGCCGTCCTCATCGCCGAGCTGCCGCCGCAGGAGACGGACCAGTTCCGCATCGTCCGGTACAAGCTGCACGCCCTGCGGCGCGGGTACAACAACGGCCTCTTATTCAACAAGTTCCGGGTTCCGCGGGAGAACCTGCTGACGCCGCCGCAGGGCAACGGGCTGACCATCGCCTACCACGGGCTGAACCTCGGCCGGGTGGCCGTCTGCGCCGGAGCGGCCGGCACGATGCGGGTCATGCTGGCGAGCATCCTGCCCTGGGCCGGCTTCCGCCGCACCTACGGTCAGCCGATCGCCCACCGCGAGCTGGTGAAGCGACGCATCGCCCGGCTGGCGGGCCTCATCGCCGGGGCCGACGCGCTGGTCGCCTGGTGCTCCTGGCTCATCGACGAGGGGTATCGCGGGGAACTCGAGTGCATCGTCGCCAAGATCTTCGGGAGCGAATCGCTCAAAGAGTCGGCGGTCGAGCTGCTCATGAAGACGCACGGCGGCCGGGCCTTCCTGGTCGGCCACCTGTTCGGCGACAACGTCCATGACCTGCTCGCCCCGTGCATCTACGAGGGCGAGGGCGAGATGCTCGGGATGGCTTTTTTCAAGTCGATCGCCAAGGAGCACGGCAAGGCCTTCTTCGAGCCGATCGGCCGGGCCCTCCAAGAGCACCAGATGAAGGGACTGAACCCGAAGAATCCGGCGCACCTCTGGCGGCTCCGCCGGGAGCTGTGGTCCTACGGCAAATGGAAGATGGGCCAGTCGTTCACCGGTCGCGACCGGGCGCCAGTCTCCGGGCTACCCGCGGGGTTACAAGGCCACGTCGATTTCGCGCGGGAGAGCTTCGCCCGGCTCCGCACGGAGATCAGCGCGGCGATGGCGAAGCACCAGCTCAAGCTCGCCGACCGACAGTGCCGCATGACGGAGTTGTCCCAGCGCGCCCAGGACACGGTCGTCCTGTTGGTGACAGCGCTCTGGGCCGGCGGCCAGAACAACGAGACCGCGGTGGCCGCGGCGGACATCCTGTGTCAGGACCTGCGGCGCAAGCTCACCGGCAAGCGGCCGAGCGACCGCTACTTCCGCGACGTCGGCAAGCTCGCCGACCGGATCCTGGCGGGCGGGTTCGAGGCCCTGGCCGGCGTCCACCCGTCGGAAATCCTGATGCGGTACGAGAGCCAGTAACGCGGTCAGCCGCCGGACGACCGCCGCATGTAATCCCGCTTCACCGTCCGCGAGGCTGCGAACAGAACCACGACCAGGGCCGTGTTCAAGATCGGGATCAGGTACATCGCCCCGTGTAGCCCGAGGGCCTTGTGCCATTCCGTCGGAATCGACGCGCCGTCGGCCGCCGCGGCCTCGCGGGCGAAATGGTCGCTCGCCCAGCCCATCGCCACCGGCCCGAGCACGGCCCCGAGGAGGTACATGGCGCAAAAGTAGATCGCCATGGCCACGCCGCGGGCCGACGGCTCGACGATGTCCTGGATGGTGGCGTAAACAGTGCCGTAATAGGCGTAGAGCAAGAGGTATCCCGGCAATAGTCCGGCGACACAAAGCCACAACTGGCCGGGCGGGGCCTCGAGGAAGAGGAGCAAACACGGAACCGCGGCCGCCAGGCCGATCCAGGCGACGGTGAGGCGCCCGCCCGGACCGCGGCGGAAAGCGCGATCCCCCAACCAGCCGGCGGCGAACAGGCCGAGTGCGCCGATCCCGTAGACCAGCCCGCTCACGTACCCGGCCTGGGCGACGTTCAAGCCGTGGTAGCGGGTGAGGAACGACGCCACAAACGTACCCAGGGCGTACATGTTGAAGTTGTGCAACGCCCCGGAGATGATGATCCACCACATGGTCGGGAGCGCGAGCACCCGGTAGGCCACGGCGCGAAAGGATGAAGGATGAAGCATAAAGGATGAATCAAGAGACGCTTTGCTGCCGTCGTTCATCCTTCCGCCTTCATCCTGCATCCTTTCTGATCCGCCCCGGACCGGGTCGAGAATGAAGAGCGCGGCCATCGCGAGGACCAGACCGGGCACCCCGGCGACGAAGAACGCGGCCTCCCAGCCGTACCGTTGTGCGATCGCCCCGCTCACGAAAAAGCTGAGTGCCAGGCCGAGCGGCAGCCCGAGCATGAAGATGGCCATCGCCTTGGCCCGGCGCTCGGCCGGGACGAGGTCGCCGATCAGCGAGCTGGCCGTGGGGGCGCACGTCGCCTCACCGATCCCGACCCCCAGGCGGAACACGAACAGCGACCAGAAACCCCACGCGAACCCGGAGAGAAAGGTCATCGCGCTCCAGAGTGCGACGCCCGCGGCCAGCAGCCACTTCCGGTGCCACCGGTCCGCCAGACGCCCGAGCGGCAGGCCGACGACCGCGTAGAGGAGAATGAACGCCGTTCCCAGCCAGCCCAGCTGGGTGTCGGACAGGTCCAGGCGCGTACGCACCTTCTCCTGGATCGCCCCGAGCACCTGGCGGTCGTAGAAGTTCATCGCGTTGATGCCGAGGAGCACGCACAGGGTGAAGGCCACGTGGGATTTTCTGGGCATGATTTGACGCTCGGGTTGACGGTCGCGGCGGCCGGGCCCGACGAAACCGCTCGGGGGTTTCGCGGGACGCTCCGGCCCGTTACGATGAGGCCGGTGGAGTATGCCCGCGTCGGCCACCGGCCGTCAAGCGGGCGGTGGCCTTCTCGGGAGGATTCCGCGTGAAAGAAGCCGTTGTCGTCGCCAGCTCGCGGACCCCGCTGGCGAAGTCGTTCCGCGGGTCGTTCAACCTGACCCGGCCGGACGACCTGGCCGCCCACTGCATTGCGGACGTGCTCCGAAAGGTGCCGCAGCTCGATGTGGCCGAGATCGAGGATTGCATTCTCGGTTGCGGCTTCCCGGAGGGGCCACAGGGGTACAACGTGGCCCGGGTCGCGGCCATCCGGGCGGGGCTGCCCGCGACCGTGGCCGGCATGACCGTGAACCGGTTCTGCTCGTCGGGCCTCCAGGCCGTCGCTCTGGCGGCGCAAGAGATCATGCACGAGGGTGCCGACGCGGTTCTCGCCGGCGGCGTCGAGAGCATCACCGCGAACGTCAACGTCAAGCACGACCCGAACCCGTGGGTGCGGGAGCACAAGCCCGGCATCTACATGGTCATGGGCGAGACCGCCGAGGTCGTCGCCAGGCGGTACAAGATCGGCCGCGACGCGCAGGACGAATACGCCCTGTCCAGTCAGCAGCGGACGGCAAGGGCGCAAAAGGAGGGCTTCTTCAAGGACGAGCTGGCCCCGATGCGGGTCGTCCGCGGCATTCTCGACAAGCAGACCGGGCAAGTCGTCGGCAAGGAGGAGCACACCATCGACAGGGACGAGTGCAATCGCCCCGACACGACGATCGAAGGGCTCCGGGCGCTCCCGCCGTACTTCGATCCGAAGAGCGGTCAGGGGACGGTGACCGCGGGCAACTCCTCGCAGCTGTCCGACGGCGCGTCGGTCGCCCTGCTCCTGTCGCGGGCCCGCGCCGAGGCGCTCGGCGTCCAGCCGCTGGGCGTCTTCCGCGGGTTCGCCGTCGCCGGCTGCGAGCCGGACGAGATGGGCATCGGACCGGTGTTCGCCGTGCCCAAACTCCTCCAGCGCCACGGCCTGGCCATGGACGACATCGGACTGTGGGAACTCAACGAGGCGTTCGCGGTGCAGGTGGTGTACTGCCGCGACCGGCTGGGAATCGACCCGGCGAAGCTGAACGTCAACGGCGGATCGATCGCCATCGGCCACCCGTTCGGCATGACCGGGGCCCGACTGGTCGGCACGCTGCTGAACGAGATGCGCCGGCGCAAGGTCCGGTACGGGGTCGTCACGATGTGCATCGGCGGCGGCCAGGGTGCGGCGGGGCTGTTCGAGTTGTGCTAAATGGCGCCCGCCGAATAGACCCGGCCGAAGCTTCCGCGCTTCAACCGTCGCAGTGAGTTACGAATGCCTTGGCGGCAGCGCCAAGCAGCCCGGCAGTAGCGGGTTGCAGTCGCCGCAACTTATGGGGGATTATCGGTCGGTCCGACTAGTCAGGAGTTCGGCGTTCGGAGGGGACCAAATGGGAGCGGGCCGTTTCTCGGGCGATCCGGCGGGCGATCCGGCCGGCATTCCGTGCGACCCGGAGCAATGGTCTGAGGACAGCAAGCGGTCCGTCGCGTACGAGTTCCGCCCAGCGCGGCCTTACCGGGACAAGGCGTACGTTTGCTGGCGATGCAAGGCCCCGGACGTGTTCACGGCCGCCGAGCAGAAGCACACGTACGAGGTGCAGAAGGCCAACATCAGCCAGCAGCGGGTGCTCTGCCGGGCATGCCACCGGGAGTGGGTCAGACTGGAGAGCGAGGCCGGCGAGTGCCGGCGGCGGTGGGCTGCCGAGCGGGCTACGCTCCGGAACGATCTCGAGTTCCTGCGCCGCTGGTTGGGCGTACTGGAAGCGCTGCCGGGGTACAACGGGGCGACGGACGAGGCCAACGCTACCATGGTCCGCCGGCTGATCGCAGAACTCCAAAAGCCTGCCGATCCCGGTGCCGCAACCCATGGTAAAATGTCGAAATGAGTTCGCGGGTGTTCTTCGACGTTGACCCCGCGACCCTGCGGCTGCCGCAGGAGCGGATCGACGGAGCGGACCGCGTGAAACTCCAGCGCCAGATCGCCCGCCACGGGCGATCGCTGACCGGTATGCCGCCGGTCCTGGTGTACCGCGGATCGGACGGGGAACTGGTTCTCAGCGACGGGGTGACGCGGGCCGCCAAGCTCTGCCCCGGCGCGGTCATCCCGGCCGAACTCCTCGGGCCGTTGCCGCACCCAGTGGGGCACCTGCCCACCGTGAAGGACAAGCTGCCATGAACAGCACTACTGATAACGAGCTAATGGCGTCTCTGGCCGAGCTTCGGCGCGCGCTGCCGTCCATGCGGCTGGGGCAACTGATTGCCAACATGGCGACGGTGGCCCGGGGCGCGACGCCGGGCGCAATCTGGGAAGCCGAGGATGAGGAGCTTCTGGCCGCGATCCGCTGGCAGCTCCAAACGCTGGACACCGGCTCGGCCGCTGCCGCCGGTCCCGGCGCCGCAGTCGACCGGGCCGGCTGATCGCACCAGCGGGTCTCTTAAGCCGGCCCGGCGGCTGAGCATTTGGTTCGACCATGACTTCCCCACTTGGCGAGCAACATCTAGCCGGGAGGATTCCCGATGAGTGACCTGGTCACCGTGACCCGCGACGGCGATGTCGGCGTCGTCACGATCAATAACCCGCCCGTGAACGCGCTCAGCCCGGCGGTGATCGAGGGGATTCACGCCGCCGTGCGGTCGCTCGTCCAGGATGGGGCGGTCAAGGCTGTCGTCCTGACCGGCGCCGGCAAGACCTTTAGCGGCGGGGCGGACATCAAGGAGTTCGGCAAGCTCACGTCCGGGAAGAAGTCGCTGGACGTCGGCTTCCACCCGATGCTCGACGCCCTGGAGGATTCCCCCAAGCCGGTGGTTTGTGCCATCCACGGCACCGCGTTCGGCGGCGGGCTGGAGATGGCGATGGCGTGCCATTACCGAGTGGCCACGCCGGACGCCCAGGTCGGTCAGCCGGAGGTCAAGATCGGCCTGATCCCCGGTGCCGGCGGGACGCAGCGATTGCCGCGCCTCGCCGGCCTCGCCAAGGCCGCGGAGATGTGCGCCGGCGGCGAGCCGGTCCGGGCCGCCGACGCGCTGGCGGCCGGCATCCTCGACAAGCTCATCGACGGCGACCTGCTGGCAGGGGCCGTCGGCTTCGCGCACGAGGTCGCGGCGAAGGGCCCTCCGCGCAAGACGCGCGACCAGACGGCCAAGCTCGGCAGCGCCGCGGCCAACGCCCCGATCCTGGCCGTCGTCCGCGAGCAGGTGAAGAGGAAGGCCCGCGGCCTGATCGCCCCGTCCAAGGCCGTGGACGCGGTCGAGGCGGCCGTAACCCTCCCGTTCGCCGAGGGCATCAAGCGAGAAGCCGAGTTGTTCCACGAGTGCCTTTTCTCGGACCAGTCGAAGGCGCTCATCCATGTCTTCTTCGCCGAGCGCGAGGTCGCCAAGATTCCGGGGCTCTCGAAAGATACGCCCCGCATCCCCATCCGCCGGGCCGCGGTCGTCGGGGCCGGCACCATGGGCGGTGGCATCGCCATGACCTACGCCAACGCCGGCATCCCGGTCCTTCTCAAGGAAGTCGATCAGCCGGCACTGGACCACGGCCTGGCGACCATCAGGAAGAACTACGCCAGCACCGTCCAGAAGGGCCGACTGACCCAACAGCAGATGGACGAGCGGCTCGCCCGCATCGAGCCGACCCTCACCTACGACCGCTTCGCGGAAGCCGACATCGTCGTCGAGGCGGTCTTCGAGGGCATGGCTCTCAAGAAGCAGGTGTTTGCCGAACTGGACAAGGTCGCCCGCCCCGACGCCATCCTGGCCTCCAACACCTCGACCCTGAACATCGACGAGATCGCGTCGGCCACCGGCCGGCCGCGGCAGGTGATCGGGAACCACTTTTTCAGCCCGGCCAATGTGATGAAGCTCCTGGAAGTCGTCCGCGGCAAAAACTCCGCCCCCGAGGTGATTGCGACCTCGATGGACCTGGCCAAGCGGCTGGGCAAGGTCGGCGTGCTGGTCGGCAACTGCCGCGCGTTCGTCGGCAACCGGATGTTCGACCCCTACATCCGCGAGGCCCAGTTCCTGGTCGAGGAGGGTGCTAAGATCGAGGAAGTCGATGCCGCCCTGACGGCCTTCGGCATGGCGATGGGCCCGCTGGCTGTCCTCGACCTGGCCGGACTGGACGTCGGCTGGCGCATCCGCAAGGAGGGCGGGTTCGCCTCACCGCCGGGGCGCAAAGCGTACCAGGCCGAGGACCGCCTCTGCGAGCTGGGACACTTCGGCCAGAAGACCGGGGCCGGCTGGTACCGGTACGAACCCGGGAGCCGCGCGTTGACACCGAACCCGGAGGCCGCCCGGTTCGCCGCGGAGGCGGCCCGCGAGGCCGGGATCATACCGCGGAGCATCAAGTCCGAGGAAATCGTCGAGCGGACCGTCTACGCCCTCATCAACGAAGGGGCGCGCATTCTGGACGAGGGCATCGCCCTACGGGCCGGCGACATCGACATCGTCTACGTGTACGGATACGGGTTCCCCCCGTTCCGCGGCGGGCCGATGTGGTACGCCGACACGGTCGGGCTCAAGGCCGTCCACGACCGGGTCCGACAGTTCGAGCGCGAGCACGGGCCCCGCTGGGCCCCGGCCCCGCTCTTGACGAAACTGGCGGAGGGCGGGAAGACGTTCGCCGGCCTCGACGTGGAGCGGGCGCCCGGGTAAGGGAGCAGGGATGGACCTGTCGTCGTTGCCGGTCACGCACCGGGCCGTCATCCCCGAGGCCTACATCGACGAGATGGGCCACATGAACGTGATGTGGTACACGCACCTGTTCACCGAGGCCGCGGGCGGGCTGTTTCAGCTCGTCGGCCTGACCCGCGAGCACTTCGCGGCCCACCGGACGGGGAGCTTCGCCCTGGCCCAGTACTTCCGTTACCTCAAGGAAGTGCGCCTCGGCCAGCACGTCACCCTTCGCAGCCGCGTCCTGGGTCGGTCCGCCCGGCGGTGGCATTCGATCCACTTCATGACGATTGACGAAGTACACTTGTTGGCCGCGACGTCGGAAGGCGTCAGCACCTACGTGGACCTGACGGTGCGGCGGTCGGCGGCGATGCCGCCGGTCGTTACCGATGCCATCGACCGGCTTTTGGCCGAGCACACGCGCCTGGGCTGGGACGCGCCGGTTTGCGGGGCGATGGCGCCCTGAAGGGACAGGCCGATGACAGAGTTCCGCAACATCGCCGAGGCACACCGCCGGCAGGCCGAACGGCTCGGGCCGAAAGTCGCCGTGCGGTTCAAGCGCGATGGACGCTACCAGGAGCTGACGTGGTCGGACTACCGTGCCGATGTCCTGGCGTGTGCGGCCGGTCTCGTCGAAGCCGGGGTTCGACCCGGTGACCGCGTCGGCCTGCTGGGCGAGAACCGCGTCGAGTGGCTGGTCGCCGACCTGGGCATCCTCACCGCGGCCGCCGTCACCGTCTCGCCGCACGCGTCGCTGAGTGCCCGGCAGGTCCACTACCAGATGAAGGACGCCGGCAGTCGCTTCCTGTTCGTCTCCACGGCCGCCCAGTGCGACAAGGTTCGCCAGCTCCGAGACGAGTTGCCGGACGTCGAAGGGATCGTCGCGTTCGACCCCGCGGCGGCCGGCGCCGGGGTGGAATCGTGGGACGACTTCCTCCGCCGCGGGCGGCAGTCGCTCGCGCGCCACGAGGCCGAGCTCGCCCGCCGCGAGTCGGCGCTCGGGCCTGACGACCTGGCGACGATCATGTACACGTCCGGCACCACCGGCGACCCGAAGGGGGTGATGCTGACGCACGGCAACATCGTGAGCAACTCCGTCGCCTGCCTGGAATCGGAACCTGTACAGCCGGACGACCTGAACCTCGCCTGGCTGCCGCTGAGCCACATCTACGGCCGGACCGTGGACTTTTACGAACGGCTCGTCGCCGGCGCGACGATGGCCCTCGCCGAGTCGGCCGAGACGGTAGTGCAAAACCTCGCCGAAGTCCGGCCCACCCACCTCTCGTGCGTGCCGCGGTTCTACGAGAAGCTCCTCGCGGCGGTCGGCTCGTCCGACCCGAAGGTCACGACGGCGAAACTCCGCGCCGTCTTTGGCCCGCGGATGCGGTTCCTCGGTTCCGGCGGTGCCCCGCTGCCGGCGGCCGTCGAAAAAGCCCTCCGCGACGCGGGCCTGCCGATCCTGCCCGGCTACGGGCTAACGGAGAGCTCGCCCGTCATCACGTTCAACCGGACGACCCGCAGCAAGCCGTACACGGTCGGGGTCGCGCTGCCCGGCGTCGAGGTGAAGATCGCTCCCGATGGCGAGATACTCTCGCGCGGGCCGCACATCATGGCCGGGTATTGGAACAATCCCGAGGCAACGGCCGACGCAATCCGCGACGGCTGGCTGTACACCGGCGACCTCGGTTCGCTCGACGCCGACGGCTTCCTCACGATCACTGGCCGCAAGAAGGAGCTCCTCGTCCTCTCGAACGGCAAGAAGGTAGTCCCGCCGCACATCGAGGGGCTGTTGGTCGCCGACGAGTGCATCGACCAGGCCGTCGTCTGCGGCGAGGGTCGGCACTACCTCACCGCCCTGCTCGTGCCGCACTGGGACAACCTCTGCAAGGCGGTCGCGACCATCGGACTCTCGCTCGACGGATGCGTCGCGGAGGAACAGCTGGCCCGCCACCCCGCCGTGACGGAAGTCCTCCAGAAGCGAGTGGCCCGGTGCCTGGCCGACGTGGCCGGCTATGAACAGGTGAAAAAGTTCATCGTCCTGCCGCGGCCGTTCACCGTGGCGAGCGACGAGTTGACCGTCAG
>Ga0066905_100000427_pt1 | contig 11479 bp, 10 predicted proteins | sample PanSoiMetaPlot36_FD_67483 | JGI IMG/M metagenome (GOLD analysis project Ga0066905, IMG submission 67483) | Tropical forest soil microbial communities from Panama analyzed to predict greenhouse gas emissions - Panama Soil Plot 36 (version 2) | ecosystem: Environmental > Terrestrial > Soil >... | reverse complement strand
GCCGCGTTCGGGCTCGCGCGCATGCACGAGACGCCGCTGCACGTGATCGGCTCGATGGTCCTGCTCGGAGCGGGGGTCGCGGCGGCCTTCGCCGCGATGGCCGCACTGATCACCGAGAACGTACGGCCAACCGAGACCGGCGTCGCGACCGGGATGAACACGGTCATGCGCACCGTCGGCGGCGTGATCGGCGGGCAGATCGGCGCGGCGATCCTCACGTCGTACGCCGTCGCCGACACGGGCTTCCCGGACGAGCAGGCCTACACGATCGCGTTCGGCCTGAGCGCGGTCGCGGCGGCGCTTGCCAGCTGCGTCGCCGTCTTCATCACGGCTCCGTTCCGTGTGAGACGCCAGGCGCAGGCGGTCGAGGCGCTGGACTAGGCGAGCGCGCGCTCGAGGGCGGCCCGGTCGAAGGGCCCGCCGTGCGAGGCGAGCACGCGCTCGACCGGCAGCTCGAGCAGCGGGCGCAGCCGTTCCGCGACTTCCTCGCGCGTCATGCCTCCGCGGAGCCAACGGGTATTGATCTCGATGCCGTTCCCGAAGTCGGCGAGAGTGTCGCCCGCGATCACCGCTCGCCGGCTTTCCACCCAGAGCACGACGTCGTTGTGCGTCCAGCCCGGGAACGTCGCGACTCCGCCGGGGAGCCGCTCGCCGGCCAGGTACTGGTGGGACTCGCCGGCCTCACCTTCGAGCAGCCATCTCAGGTCGGAGCTCACGAAGCCCTCGAGCTGCTCCGCGGGAACCCCGAACTTGCGCATGAGATCCTCCGCAGTGTCGGGCGGAGGAGCGTGGACGGGCACCCCGAGCCGCTCGACGAGGCTCTGCGTGTCGCGCTCGTGCCAGGGAGCGGTCAGGACGATCGCCGTCTCTCGCGCGGCCGCGAGCTCCTCGAGCTCACTCGGCAGACCGAGCGGGTCGAAGAGCAGCAGGAGCTCGCCGTCGTCGATCGCGTACGAGGAGACCTCTTGCTCCCAGGGCTCGCTCGACCGCCAATCCGGGTGCGGCGCCTTCCAGTGCCAGAGGCCTGGCGCCAGCTCGCGGACGCTCGCGACCTCGGTTCGCGCTCGACGCTCGGCCATCAGCTCTTCGAACGCGGGCTCGCCGCGAATCGGGTCGAAGTCCGGGTCTCCCCGCGCCATGTTGCGGCAGCCGTCCCACATCTCGATCGAGCGTCTGAGGTGTTCGATGGCCTCGCCCGCCTGCCCCGCGAGGCTCTCCGCGCACGCCACGTTGTAGAAGAGGTACGCCTGGTCGGGGCGCGCCTCCAGCAGCTCGCGGCCCTTCTCCGCGGCCTCCGCATACTTGCCGGATTCGTAGAGAGGGCGCGCCTCGTCCCACCAGAGCTCGGGCGCATTCAGCTGGATCGAGTCGGGAAGCCCCACCCACGGATGTCGTCGCGAGTCGTACCCCGATTCGGTGGGCGGTGGGAAGGACGGATCCGCGAACGAGCCGGTCGAGATGACGATCAGCTCGGGTTCGTCCGGCTCCGAGTAGAAGACCGTCGAGCCGCATTCGGGACAGAAATGCAGGACGTGCTCCTTCTGGTCCGCCTCGTCCGAGGTCAGCGAGTAGTCGCTGAACCGACCGGCCACTTCCACTTGATCCGTCTTGAAACCTGCCTGCATCCCGAAGGCGCTTCCGGTCCGGCGCTGACAGTTGAGGCAGTTGCAGATCGAGACCGCCAACGGGTCGCCTTCGACTTCGAGCCGAAGTTGCCCGCAGAGGCAGACGGCTTCTCGAGTTGCCATCGCCGCGGAACGTTAACCGCGGACGACGCGCAGCACGACGTTGCCCGTCTTCTGGCCGGATTCGACGTAGCGCGTGGCTTCGACGATTTCATCGAGGTTGTAGGTCCGGTCGATCACGGGGCGGTACTTGCCCTGCTCGACGAGCACTTTGATCAGGAGGAGATCCTCCTTCCGGTAGCGCCCGATGCCGAGCTTCGCGCGTTTGCTTCCCACGAGCCGCGTGACGAGAGCGGCGAGCGGCACGTGGTACATGAACCCGAGGTCCATCGTGACGTAGACCCCGCCCGGGCTCAGGGAGCGTCGGCAGCGGCGGAACGAGTGCTTGCCGACGGCGTCGAAGATCGCGTCGTACGTCCGGCCGTTCCTCGTGAAGTCCTCGCGTAGGCGATCGATCACGTCTCGCGCGCCGAGCGAACGAACGAGCTCGACGTCCTTGGTGTCGCAGACCGCCGTCACCTCGGCTTCGAGGTGGCGCGCGAGCAGCTGGACCGCAGCCGTGCCGACGGACCCGGCCGCGCCGTAGACGAGGAAGCTCTTCCCTCTCGGTGGGCCTCCAGGTCTGAGGCAGGTCAGCGCGAGCAGCGAGCCATCCGGGATCGCCGCCGCCTCCTCGTACGACAGCCCGGCCGGCTTGGATGCGATCACGCCGCTCTGGTCGACCGTCACGTACTCGGCGTTCGCGCCTGCCTCGATGCCGAACACGTCGTCGCCGACCTGGAAGTTCGTCACGGCTGAGCCGACCTTTTCCACAACGCCTGCGAACTCGGAGCCGGAGTGCGTCCGCCTCGGGCGTCGAATGCCGGTGAAGAGCCGGGTGAACCGATACTCGACGCTGCGCACGCCCATCGCATCCGCGCGGGTGACCGTCGAGGCGTGGACGCGGACGAGCACCTCGTCGTCGTTCGGCACGGGCCGCTCGACATGGTCGACCCGTAACACATCGGGAGGGCCGTATCGGTCGTGGACGACTGCTCTCATGAGGCAAAGGATGACCGGTGTCGATCGTCTAGGCTCGATGCATGCTCCATGCCGTCGCGGTGGAGGTGTGAGCTGAAGAGGTCACGCGTCGACCTCTCGCGGTCGCAGATCCTTACCTTCCGGCGGCGCGTCGGCGCGCTCGACGAGCGACTTCCACGCGGCGCGCGCTCGCTCCGGCGGGCGGCGTGGGCCGGCCTCCAGGACAGCATGCCGCGGGCCGCACTCCTCTCGATCCATGCGCGTGTCGACGGGGCTCACGCGTCCATCTGGGAAGACCCGTCGCTCGTCCAGGTCTGGGGGCCGCGGTTCAGCACGTACGTCGTGCCGGCGCGCGACCGCGCGCTCTTCACGCTCGGGCGGCTGCCCGACGACGATCGCGGCCGACAGAGGGCAGAGGAGATCGCCGCCCGCCTGCATGCCATCCTCGCCGGTCAGCGGATGGACGACCGCGAGGCGGGAAGCGCTCTGGGGGTGAACTCGAACTCGTTCCGGTACGCGGCGCCCACGGGCACAGTGCTGATCCGCTGGGAAGGCGCCCGGGCGCCGACCATCTGGACTGTCCCGCGGCCCGACGTCGACCCGGTGGACGCGCGCCGCGAGCTGGCGCGCCGGTATCTGCACGTTTTCGGGCCGACGACGCCTGGGTCGTTCGCCACCTGGGCGGGGATCGGGCCGGGCGAGGCCGGTGGGGCGTTCGACGCTCTGAAGCGGTCCCTGACGCCTGTGCGAACCCCGATCGGCGAGGCGTGGATCCTGACCCGGGATGAGGCCTTGATCCGCACTCCGGCCGGGCCCCCGGCCGCGGCACGGCTCCTGCCCAGCGGCGACGCGTACTACCTCCTCCAGGGCGCCGATCGCGGGCTCGTCGTTCCCAACGCTGAGCGCCGCGGCGCGCTCTGGACCTCACGCGTCTGGCCGGGCGCGGTGCTGGTCGCGGGCGAAATCGTCGGGACGTGGCGGCGAGCGCAGGCGATCCTGACGATCCAGCCGTGGCGCCGTCTCTCCCGAGCGGCACGCGACTCTGTGGAGGCCGAAGCCGCGGGGCTTCCCCTCCCCGGCGTGGAAGGGCGTATCAGCGTCCGCTGGAACGGTTGAGCCCGGTCCCTCAGCGCCGCAAGCTGACCGCGAGGCTCACCCTCGTGCCGATCAGGCGTTCCGCCCGCGCCTGCGGGCGCTGCGAGAGGACGATCCCGCGTCGGCCATGCGAGGCCATGGAGCGAACGGCGCCCACCGAGCAGCTCGCTCGCCGGATCCGCTCGCGCGCATCCGCCAGCCTCATCCCGGTCACCCTCGGGACGATGCAAGCCGTGAGCCAGGAGTACGCGAGCTGTGATCCGTCCGGCGACCAGGTGGGCCTCGAGTAGGCATCGCCGATCGCGCGGAGATTCGTCTGCGAGCTGCCGTCGGCGCTCATGACGAAGAGCCGCGCCTGCACGTGGCGATTCCGCCTGCGCATGAAGGCGATGCTGCGCCCGTCCGGCGACCAGGACGGGTTCGAGTCGAGCGGCTGGCTGTCCGTGAGGTCCGTCAGCCCGGTGCCGTTCGAGTCGACGACGTAGATGTCCTCGTCCCACAGGCCCCGCGATCCGTCGAAGGCGATCTGCGGGCCGACTGGCGACCACTCGGGGTTGTCGTCATCCGCGGGCCCATCCGTCACCCGATAGCGGGCCTGGCCTTCGCGGTTCATGACGGCGATGCCTCCGATCTCGGCGGCGGCGATGCTCTGGCCGTCGGGCGACCACGTCGGATCCCACGCGCCCGGGTGCTCGGCACGCGTGAGCCTCTCCACGCCGCTGCCGTCGACGTTCATGACATAGATGTCGCAGGAGCCCTCGCTGCAGCGCGCGAACGCGATTCGAGTGCCGTCGGGCGACCACGCCGCGTCTGAGGCAGAGCTGCCGCCGTCGGTGATCTGCGTGGGGCTCGTCCCGTCCGCGTTCATGACGAAGATCTGGTAACGGCGCCCCACGGAGCGTGAGAAGGCGATCTTCGTGCCGTCGCGAGACCAGGCCGGGTCGAACTCCTCGGCGCGATCCCGGGTCAGCCGCCTTCGTCCGGTGCCGTCGGCATTGACCACGTAGATGTCTCCGTTCCAGACGCTGGGTCGAGCGCTCACCGGAGCGGCGCTCGACCCCCGAGATGGGGCCGAGGCGAGCACGAGGCCAAAGGCCCCGAGCCATGCCAACCCGAGCATTCGGAGCATGCGGGAGCACATGATTCCAAGACAAGGGCGCTGTTTGTCGGGCCGAACGAGCTACGTCGGCGCACGCTCGCGGTGGCGGCAGGCCGCCACGCAGACGACGGCAAGAATCGCCGCGGCGCCGGCCGCGGAAACCCTCGACTTGGATTCGGGAGACGTACCGATGAGTTTCGACAGGTCGCGCCGTCAGAGCAGGTGGCGTCCCGCTCAACCGGAGGAGTGTGCATGCGCAAGGTGGTGTTGTCCGAGCTCTTGTCCCTCGATGGCGTAGCCGAGAACCCGAAGACGTTCTTCTTCGACTGGGACGAGGTGGTGGACGACCACGGCGCCGCTCTCATCACCACGCAGGACGCAGTCATTCTCGGGCGTCGCAGGTATGAGGAGTGGTCCGAGTTTTGGCCAGGCAGCGACATCGAGCCGTTCGCCACGTTCATCAACGACGTCCCGAAGTACGTCGCAACTTCCAGACCGCTAGGGCGGCGGTGGCACAACGCGACTGCGATCGAAGGCGGGTTGGTCAAGTTCGTGCAGGACCTCAAGAATTCGTCGGGCGGCGACATCGGCGTCCACGCCAGCATCTCGGTCGCCCAAGCGCTGCTCGCAGAGGACGCCATCGACGAGGTACGACTCACCGTCGCACCGGCGATCGCCGGCCGTGGGCGACGCCTCTTGGATGGACTACCGCCGATTCGCCTCGAATTGCTCCGTTGCGCGACGTCTCCCAGCGGGTACCTGCTTCTTGTCTATCGCGTCTTGGAGGCCACGTCTCCCTCATAGAAGGAGTTGGCCAGGTCGGGGCCTACGGGACCCGGATCTGCGAAACGGTGCCGGAGCTCGAGTTCGCGACCCACACGCTGCCTCCGGCGACGGCGACCCCTCGCGGCTTCTCTCCGATGCGGACGCGCCGCTGCACTCGCCCGGTGGCCGGGTCGACTCGGAGAACCTGGTGTTCGTTGTACTTCGCAACCCACAGCGACGAGCCGTCGAACGCCACGCCCTGCGCGCCGGCGCCGATCTCGAACTTGGCGGCGACCTCCGCCGTCGCGGGATCGAGTCGAAACAGCGACCCCGTCTGGTAGTTCGTCACCCAGACGGCGCCCGGCGAGAAGCCGAGGAAGTCTGCGTCGGTGCCGGCGGGAATCAGCTTCGTGACGGCGCCGCTTGCGGGGTCGATGCGGCCGACGGTTCCATTCTCGCTCGAGACCCACACCGCCCCCTCGCCAAAGCCGACGAATTCGTGCGAATCCCCGACGTGAGCCACGCCGAGGATCTGGCCCGTGCTCGGGTCGAGCCGCCAGACCTTGTCGCTGCCGTTATCGGCCGCCCACACCGAGTCGCCGCCGATCGCCACGCCGACAGGGCTGGGCGAGGAGAGCGGGTCCTGGTCGAGCCGCGTACGCCAGACGATCGCGTTCGTGTTCGGGTCGATCCGGCTGACGGTGCTGTCCTCCTGATTGGCGATCCAGACCGCGCCTCCGCCGGTGGCGACCCCCCACGGCCGGCCGCCGACGTCGATACGCGCAATCACCGAGCCGTTTAGGGGATCCAGCCGGACGAGCCCGCGGGAGACCGTGACCCAAACGGATCCGAAGCCTTCGGCCACGTTGTACGGCTGGGTGCCGACGCGGATCGTCCGGTCGGCATGCGGGAGCGGCCGAATGACGTCCACGCGTGCGGTGCTCGTCTTGCTCAACTGGCCCATCGGGTCGAAGGCGCGCGCTCGAAGAGTGTGCGACCCGACTGCGAAGCGCGGCGTGTAGAGGCTTGGGCACCGTTGCAGGTGCTTGCGGTCGACCGCGCAGCGAAAACGGATGGCCTGGGGGCGAAGGCCGGCCTCGGAGGAGACGAACCGGAAGGTCGGGGTCCGGTCGGTCGTCCGACGAGGTCCGAGGATTCGCGGCTTGCTCGGCCGCACGGCGCGATGGGATGGGCCTGCGACTGCTGCCGCCGAGACCCAGGCGATCGCGGCGAAGCACGCAAAGAGCCAACCTGCGGTACCGCGTGACCCCACCACTCGACTCTACTTGGCCGGGAGCCCCCCGGAGAGCGCCCGTGCCCCATGTGCGGGCTCCATCGAGGCGAGGGCGTGTTGAGAAGATCGTCAGCCGGCGCAGAGCACGTATGCCCAGAGTGCTTCCGACGAATTCCCGGAGTTGCGGGCGCTTACGTCCCATCCGAATCCGGATGCCGACGGCTTCGACGCAAAGACCGTGAGGTTCGGATCCGTGGCCTCGAAACCGCCGCCGACAGCCTTGTAACCACTGATGCACGCCACGGTGACCGTCCCCGACGAGTTGGGCGGAATCGAGCCGACGTTGTCGTTGGGGAGCACGCCGCTGAACCCGGGAGGTCCGGGGTTGCCCTGCAGTCCTCGGGGTCCAATCGGACCTTGAATCCCTCGACGCCCTTGAATCCCTTGCTCTCCCTTGATCGTTCTCTTCGCGGCCGCGGAGAGGTCGATCGGCCGAATCGTTCCGTTCTGAATGTCCTTCGACGTGACGAGCACGCGCGTCGCGGCCGCTCCGGAGGCAAGCGAGAGCACGGCGACGATCGCCAGCAGAATCAGGACGCGTCGAGTCACTCCGTCCTCTATCGGCCTCGACCTCGGCCTCCGTTAGATGCCTCAAGTGGCCTGCCGGTAGATGTACACGTCGGTCGCCGGTGCCGCGGACACGTCAGGCTCGAGTGCCTCGAGCCGCGTGGTGACCTGGTCTGCGAGAGGTTCTTCTTCCGTCGACTGCGGTCGAGGGCCTGCTCCACCCGCTCGGCGAGCTGGTCCGCCTCGTCGAAGCGGCCGAGTTGGCAGAGAGTCCGGCCGAGAAGCGCGAGGTAGCCGGCCCGGCCCCTTTGGGAAGGACCGGGTCGTCAAGCGAGCGCTACCTCGGCGACGTAGTCGTTCTCGAGGGCGCGAGGTGGCGCAACTCGCGGAGCGACTTCGCGTTGGCGGGCGCGACAACCGCCGGTGTGGATCCCAGGTGGCTGTACGTCACGGTGTACGTCCAGGTGCCCCAGGTGACCGCGATCTCGCGGATGACGCCGTCCGCGCCGACTGTCAGAGCGGTGTCGAGCAGCGACGCGGGATTGGCGGCGGCGTCATCGGCGACATAGCCGAACGGGAAGACGCGGATCGCTTGGCCTTCCTTGAAGCCGGTCTGCCTGGCGATCTGGCCGGCGGGGACGGTACCGCGGTAGATGGTCGAGCCGTCGGGCTGGTTCGCAGCCGTAAGCCCGTCCGCAGTCATCGTGCCGGTGATCCGGCGAAGGGTCGCTCCACCCATGTCCTCGCGAACGGCGGCGAGGATGTCGGTGGGCGTCGTGCCGGTGCCGGGGTCGATACTCGAGACAGGGCCGACCTCGACCCAGCCTTCGTGTGCTGGATCGTGGCCGTACATCATTCCGCTCACGACGAGGAGTGGGAGGCCGGAAGAGGGCCTGCCGCGACTCTCGTCTGTGATCTCGAGGTCGTTGCCGTTCCAGCGGATGGTCTTATGCGTCCAAGTCTGGCCGTCACGGGTCATGCGCACGGTCGCGGTCCCGGACTGGTCAGCAGAGGCGGCGGTCAGCCTCGCCGCCATCTTTACGGCGGCGGCCGCGCCCTGGACTCCCGGGGTGACGCCCGACGAGCCGAGGGTCAGGAACACCGCGACAGCAGCCGTGGTGGCGAGCGCGATGCCCGCCGCCGAGAAGCCGACCAGCCGACGCGGGCGGAACTGCCGACCATGCGGCTGATCAGCGCCGACGGCGGTTTCGATCCGCACCCGCAACTCGGCCGCGGCGAGATCGACCGCCTCTGCGAAACCGGCCTTGTGGCGGGGGTTGGCCCTGCGAAGGGCTTCGAGGCTGTCTGCTGTCTTCATCATCCTCCTCCGACTACACGCGTGACGGAATTCGTGGCCAGCCGGTAAGCCGAATGGCCGTAACCCACGCTCTCGTCACCGGAGCGCAGCTCCTGGAAGGCCGAGCGGAAGCGGCGGCGCGCCCGATGCAGCCGGCCGCGTGCCGTGACCTTCGGGCAGCGCAGGACCGAGGCGATCTGCGCCGGCGACAGGCCTTCCCATTCGGAGAGCAGAAGGACTTCCCTGTCGATCGGGTTGAGTTTTCGAAGCGCCTCGTGGACGAGCGAGTCCTCCGCATCGACCGGTGGACGTTGGGGCGGCGGCGTGAGAGCGAGCCGCTCGGCGAGCGCGGCGCTGCGGCGCGCCGACCGACGCTGGTTTGCGAGCACCCTGCGTGCCGTGGCGTACAGCCACGCCAGCGCGGCGTCGCCCTCAGGGACGTCGTCCACACGCCGCCAGGCCGTCAGGAAGACCTCAGCGGCGGCGTCCTGCGCGTCGCTCGCGGAGCCGGCCCGCGATCTGCAGTAGGCGACGATCTCGACGTTGTGTGACTCGAACAACCGGTCGAACCGGCGCCTGCGCTCACCCTCTGCCTTCTTCACCCGCTCACCTCCTGCCGCACCACGATGACGAGGACGAACGACCACACCCACTTCATGTCCGGCACGCGTCGAATCGTTTGAGCCTCACTCGCTTGGCGTGTCGAGGTGCTCTATCGCTCCGCCGCCGGGCAAGGCGTAGTAGACGGCGAGGAGTGCGTTGACGGCGAGGCACGCAGGCGCGCTGACCAGTGCGAGACCGACCGAGAGGGCGTAGAGCGGCGCGCCGATCACGAAACGCCGGGTTCGCGAGCGCACCTCCTGGGGCTGCAAGCGAGCGACCGCTCCGACCCCTGGGTCGTGTGCGATGTACAGCCACAGGCCGCCAAAAGCCACACCCATCAACGTCATCGTCAAGGCGTAGACGAGCGCCGCGGCCCGTTCGTCGCTTCCGCCCGACTGCATGTACTCGGCCAGCAGGCTCGTCGGCCAGGGGATCAGGGCGACCCAGAGCAGCAGGTTCAGGTTGAGGAAGAGGAGGCCCCGGTCGACGCGCTCGACGTAGCCGAACACGGCGTGGTGGTTGATCCAGATGATCCCGATGATCGCAAAGCTGACCGCGTACGCGGCGTAGTCGGGCCACTGATCGAGGAGTGCGTCGGGCAGCCCTCCCTGCTCGACGGTCGGAACTGGGATCTCGAGCACAAGAAGCGTGATCGCGATGGCGAAGACGCCGTCGCTGAACGCCTCCAGCCGACCCCGAGACATGCACCCAATCTTCGCAAGACGTTCCGTGCGCTGGGCGGCCCTCTCATCGAACCCAGATGAATGGGCACGGCGCTGCCCAACCGAAACGCGTCGCACGCGTATCAGTAGGTCAAGACCAGGGACGCTCGTCGTACTCTGGGAGGTCGTCGAGAATCACATGCCGCACCGTCGGCTTGAGCGCAGGCTCGCTCGATCAACGACCCGTAGGGCACGCGGATCTAGCCCTCGTAGCGCTCTGAGGCTCGGGTGAGACGCGTTCCCCGTCCGTTTAGCCGAGCTTCCGATCGAGGTTCACCGCCGCGCTGATCAACGCGAGGTGCGTGAACGCCTGCGGAAAGTTTCCGAGCAGCTCGCCGCTCTGGCCGATCTGCTCCGAGTAGAGGCCGAGGTGGTTCGCGTACGTCAGCATCTTCTCGAACGCGAGCCGCGCCTCCTGGATGCGCCCGGCGCCAGCAAGCGCCTCGACGTACCAGAAGCTGCAAATCGAGAACGTTCCCTCGTCGCCATCCAGACCGTCCGGCGCGGCATGGGGGTCGTAGCGGTAGACGAGGCTGTCCGCCACGAGGTCTGCGCCGATCGCATCGAGCGTCGAGAGCCAGCGCGGGTCGGTGGGCGCGATGAAGCGAACGAGCGGCATCAGCAACACGGCCGCGTCGAGAGCATCGCCGTGCTCGGACTGCACGAAGGCCTGCCGGTCGGGATTCCAGCTGCGTTCCATGATCCGGTGGAAGATCTGGTCGCGTATGCGGATCCAGCGCACGATGTCGCCCGGGAGCGAGCGCTCCCGGGCGATGCGGATCGCGCGGTCGAGCGCGACCCAGGACATCAGCCGCGAATGCGTGAAGTGCTGCCGCCCGGCGCGCGTCTCCCAGATGCCCTCGTCGGGGCGGTCCCAGTTCTCGCACAGCCATTCGACGACGTGCGCGAGCGCCGCCCATGCGTCGTAGGGGAGGTGGCGGTGGCCGTAGCGCTCGAGGAGGTAGGCGGCGTCGATCATCTCGCCGTAGATGTCGAGCTGGAGCTGGTCGGCGGCGCCGTTGCCGATTCGCACGGGAGCGGAGTGCTCGTATCCGTCGAGGTGGTCAAGGGTTTCCTCGGGTAGGTCCTCGCGGCCGTCAATTCCGTACATGAGCTGGAGCGGCCCGTTGCCGTTTCCGCTGGCGCCGCGGAAGCGCTCGAGAATGAAGTTGCCGAACTGCTCGGCTTCGTCGCTGAAGCCGAGCCGAAGCAGGGCGTAGAGCGTGAAGGCCGAGTCGCGGACCCACGTGTACCGGTAATCCCAGTTGCGCTCTCCGCCAAGCTGCTCGGGCAGGCTCGTGGTCGGTGCCGCGACGATCGCGCCGGTCGGCGCGTACGTCAGCAGCTTCAAAGCGAGCGCCGAGCGGTTGACGATCTCGCGCCAACGGCCGG
>Ga0066905_100000425_pt1 | contig 11484 bp, 9 predicted proteins | sample PanSoiMetaPlot36_FD_67483 | JGI IMG/M metagenome (GOLD analysis project Ga0066905, IMG submission 67483) | Tropical forest soil microbial communities from Panama analyzed to predict greenhouse gas emissions - Panama Soil Plot 36 (version 2) | ecosystem: Environmental > Terrestrial > Soil >... | reverse complement strand
CGGAGTTGAGGCGGCACCCAGGAGCCTCTCCGACAGCCACTTGCTCCCGGCATGCGCGCCGTCCCCGCCTCTGCTAGAGTGCCAGCCATTCCGTCGCAAACCCTCGGTTTTCCAAATGCTCACTCCCGACATGAAGCGGATCATCGAACAACAGCGCCTCGGCTTTGTTGCGACCGTGGCACCCGATGGCATGCCGAACCTGTCGCCGAAGGGTACGTTCATCGTGCTCGACGATCAGACCATTGCGTTCGGCGATATACGGTCGCCGGGAACCATGCGGAATTTGCAGTCAAACCCGCGCATCGAGGTCAATTTCGTCGATCCGTTCGTGCGCAAAGGTTATCGGTTTCAGGGCGTAGCCAACATCAGCCAACGTGGGAGCGGCGGGTTCGAGGCCCTGCTCAGCCAATTTAGCACGCCCTTAGCCTCGCGCTTCCGGGCGATCGTGGCGATTACGGTGAAGAGGGCGCTGCCGCTGATTTCGCCGGCCTACGACGACGGCAGCACGGAGGCTCAATTGCGACACAGTTGGACCCAGCGCTTCCGCCAGCTGCAGCCGAACGAAAGGTTCGAGGACTGACCTTTAGGCCGCCCTGGCCGAAGGTCCACGCTCCGGCGCGCTTCGGTTGCCGACATGGGCTGAAACTTGCGCCGCGGCCACCGCCGACCGTGATGGGTCCGCCGCTGGCACCCCCGGCAATCACGCATCGATGTCGCAACCGGCGCCAGTATACGCGCCCGCGTCGATGCTGGTTCACACCGCAATTGCATTAAGTGCTGGTGCGCCCGAACGGCAAAGGCGCTCTGACAATCAGCCGATGTCGCCGCGCCTGAGCAGATAGTCGAGCCCGCCGACGCGGTACCAGCGGTAGCCATAGCCCTCAATTACGAAATGATGCTTGCCATCCTCGCCGGCCGTGCTGTGCTCGGGGCCAAGCAAATTTACGAGCAGGTCACTGTGTTCACCATCGGCACCGATGGCGAACGCGATCTCGTGCGGTTCGGGATCGAAATTGTGCACGAACACCACCGAGTTATTGCGCCAGTCATAGCGTATCACCAGAATCGCCGGGTTGCGCACGGCAATCACCGCAAAATCGCCCCAGCCGACCTCCGGCACCTCTTTGCGCATGCGGATGATGCGTTCGGTCCAGTTCAGCATCGAGTCGGGATAGCGCCGTTGAAAGGCAACGTTGACGTGCTGGTAACCGTACGGGCCATGACTGATCACCGGACAACTTGGCTTGTCATGCTTGGTGAAGCCGCCGTGCGGCTCGTCTGACCATTGCATCGGCGTGCGCGCGCACTCACGTTCCTTGAGCGAAAGATCATCGCCCATACCGATTTCATCGCCATAGCGGATCACCGGTGTGCCTGGCAATGAGAACAGCAGGCTGTAGGCTAGTTCGATACGGCGGCGGTCGCCTCCCAGCATCGGCGCAAGCCGTCGCCTAATACCGCGATCGTAAAGTTGCATGTTAGCGGCGGCAGCGAACGCCTCGAACACGCGTTGACGTTGCTCGTCCGTCAACCGTCCGAGGTCGAGCTCATCATGATTGCGCAGAAATTGCGCCCATTGGGCGGTGGCCGGGCGCGGCTTGGTCGCCTTCATGGCCTTGATCAATGGCCGGGCGTCGGCGGCTGCCAGGGCATAAAACAGGTTCTGATTGACCTGGAAATTGAACATCATGTGCATGCGATCGCCGTCATCGCCGAAGTACTCAAAATCGGTATCTGGCAGCACATTGGCTTCGGCCAGCAAAATGCAGTCACCTTGCCGCCATTGCAGGAACTCACGGAAAAAACGCAGCATGTCATACTGCTCTTCCTGCTTGACGTTGGCCCCCTTGCTGGCGATCACGAACGGCACCGCGTCCATGCGGAACCCTGAGACACCCAGCTGAATCCAGAAGCCCATAATCTTCAGAATTTCGGCCTGCACCTCGGGATTGGAGGTGTTGAGATCGGGCTGGAAATCGTAAAAGCGGTGGAAGTAGTAGGCCCTGGCCTGCTCGTCGTAGCTCCAGGTCGACTTTTGCACGCCCGGAAACACCATGCCCTTTTTGGCGCCGCGCGGTTTCTTGGTCGCCCACACGTACCAATCGCGGTACTTCGATTGCGGATCGCGCCGCGCTTCTTTGAACCAGGGGTGCTGGTCCGACGTATGGTTCACGACCAGGTCGACGAGCACGCGTATGCCACGTTGCTGTGCGCCATGGGTGAAATCAACGAAGTCGCCGAGCGTCCCATAGCGGGGGTCGACGCTATAGTAGTCGGCGATATCATAGCCATTGTCACGATGCGGCGAAGTCTGAAACGGCATCAGCCAGATGGCGGTAATACCGAGGCCATGGAGATAGTCGAGGCGCCGCTCCAGCCCGCGGAAATCGCCGATGCCATCGCCATTGGCATCCATGTAGGTGGCGACCGACAGGCAATAGATGATCGCGTTCTTGTACCAAAGGTCGTTGATCATGCCGCGCGCGCCTCGCCGGTTACCTCGCCAACAATGACACCTTCGTCCGACCGCAGCGCTGCCTCGGCATCGAAGTTGAGTACGACCAGAAAACCTTGCCGGTCCTGCGCGCGCTCGCAGCACAGCAGATTTTCACCGACGGCAATGGCACGATATGAGCCACGCGGCAGTGCGGGCCGTCCCCGGCGCAAGCCGGTCAGGCGGGCGCACAAGGTGAGGCATGAGGTTGGCTCTGCGCGTTCGACCGCGACGTCGAACTGGGCGTTGTCGGTGGCAATCGGAGGCCGCGACGAAGTATGGCTGAAGCCCGCCGAGATCGATCGATCCCACTCAATCGGCGTTGCTTGCGGATCAGGCCCGAGGCCACGACCGGGCTCCTGCCTTTTCTCCCACCGATCCTGGCACAAACTGCAGAGTTCCCTTGCGGCTTCTGCGACCAAAATGCTCTCGTGGCGTCTTCGTTCCCGCCGGCTCGCAGGGAGCGCCGGTTAGGATGTGCGGCTGCCGCGGCCAACAGGGTCCAGGCGGCAAACAGGGACGAGCTCGATATGACGACGTCGCGTCGGCGGCGGCGCGTGTTGGCTGGCAAAACTCTTGGGTTGATCCCTAGATCGAGGGTGAAGCTGCGTGACAAAGCGCGACGGCTCGCGCAAACGACCCGCCGGCATGGCGATGGCGATAGCGATCGATGCCAGCGCCAGCGCTGCTGGCTTTTGACGGTCACCTCTGTTGAGACCAGCAGACCTCGTGCGCATCGCGCGGCATCACCAGCGCAGGCCACGCTAGATGCTGTGAGGCGATGCTCCGGGGTCCACACGTCAGTTGACTGGGAAATGCACGGCATAGCTCGAGACGTGGGGTGCCTCGCTATTGCTCTGGGGTCATCAGAAAGTCCGCGCACAGCTACCGGACCGGAGCGCCAGTTTGCTGCGCGCTTTGGTCAAAAACGGCGGTCTCCACGAAGCAATTTTGGTTAACGAGGCAACCTCTTTTCCCATTCCAACGTTCACGCGCAGAGCTCCCGCGTCGCGGAAGCAAATCGGAGACAAGGATCATTCAGATGCGAAATCTATTGGTATTAAGCGCGGCGGCGTCCGTACTCGCCCTCGGCATAAGCTCGCCGCAAGCGGCGGCACTGCTTACGGGAGCCAGCGCCAATAGCTCCTTGGTGCAGAAGGTCCAGATGAGTGACGATAAAAGCGGTGGGCGCGGCCAGGGTGGCGCTAGCAGCGGCCAGGGCGGCGCTGCTAAGGGTGCCGACACCGGCGGTCGCGATAGCGGTAGCACCGCGGCCGGCGGCGGGCAGCAAAAAGGCAGCCGCGACGCACAGACAAAATCGGGTGACCAGACGAAATCGGGCGGGCAGGCCCGGGCTGGTGACCAGATGCGGTCGGGTGAAGCCGGTGCGCGCACTAAGCAGCAGCGCAACACCAATGTCGATGTCAATGCCAACCGTAATCGCCACGGCTTTAGGGCCGACCGTAACGACCGTCGGACGAGGGTCGACGTCGACGTCAACCGCAGGCACGCCAGGGACCGGAACGTCAACATCGATGTCAACCGCAGGCACCACGCCAGGGGCCGGGACGTCGATGTCAACGTGGGGCGGCGGGGCTATGGCTTCACGGGTAACGTGAGCTGCGAAGACATTTTGCGGCGCTACAAGCAATGTAGGGCCCGTTGACGCATTTAACGGCGGCGCTCCGAACGGGGCGCCGCTGCAGCCCGACGCGAACGTGGAGAGCGCTAAAGCACGCCGAATGCGGCAACCGGCCTCCGACGCAGAAGATGGCCGTTACTTGAGCACCGCGTCGGCTAGTTCGGCTCCTCGATCAACTCATCAGCAGCAACGAGCAATGCCGGCGGCATCGTTAGCCCGAGTGCGGTCGCGGTCTTCATATTGATGACCAGTTCGAATTTGGCCGGCTGTTCTATCGGCAAATCACCGGCATTGGCGCCCAGAAATATCTTGTGGACCTGCGAGGCGGCGCGGCGCCAAAGGTCAGCATAGTCCGGCCCATAGGCCATCAGACCACCTGCCTCGACCATATCGCGAAAACCAAACATCGTCGGCAAACGGTTCTTCAAGGCCAATGCCGCAATTTCATGTCGATGTGCCGTGAACTCTTCATCGGCGACCATCAGCATGGCCCCGCAGTCTCGAGCCCGGCCGAATACCTGGTCGAGATCATTGATATCACGCACATCTATCGGCACCAGTTGTAAGCCGAGGATTTTTGCCGCAGCTTCTGCCTCATTCAAGTAGACCCGTGTCATCGGATTGGCCGACCGGGAAACCACGGCAGTCCTTGCCAATGCGGGTAGCAGCTCCTTCAGCAGCTGCAATCGTCGTCCGGTCAGATCCGCCTGCAGATGGGTCAAGCCGGTGGTGTTGCCGCCGGGATGCGTCAGGCTGTTCACCATTCCCCCTGCAACCGGGTCAAAGGCACCGACGAACACGACCGGGGTCGTGGGCGATGCCTGCTGCGCGGGGCGCACGGCTGCCGATCCGGAGGTCACGAGGACATCGACCTTGTTGGCGATCAGCTTGGCGGCAGCGTCGGCGAGTTGGGCGGCATGGTCCACCACGCCGTATTCGATAACGACGTTCTGACCTTCGATATAACCGAGTTCGCGCAGCCCACGTCGGAAGGCGTCGATGAAAGACCTTGGTGGCTGACCGTTGCGCAGGAAGCCAATACGGCGGACGTTGCTCGCCAGCTGCGCGCGAAGGTCGGTTGTCCAGGCCAAGATGCTAGGCAGAAAAACACCTAGGAAATCCCGCCGTCGCATCGCCCGATCCTGTCGCATCAATGCCATCAGGATAGCAGCTCCAGCGGTCCCGTTGGGAAAATACCAGCCCGGGCCTGCCGGGTCACCGCCGCGCGCTCTCGCGCAACCATCCTTACTCGTATTTGCGGCGGCGATCTTGCGCGAAAGGCCACCGCCGGCCCAAGCGGCATCGGCCCCCCTGTTGGCCCGGCAAAAGGGGAAAGTCGCCATTGCTGTGATGTCGCCTATTTACTATGCGCTCCAGCGCGCGGATGATGGCTTGACCGGGCCGGCCGAGCTTGCCAACGGATGATTGATGCCGATGCTCTTTCTCAGCGAGTATCCCGATGGGGGATGGTGTCGAGTACCGACCGCGTTCTGGACCGGCATCATGCAGCGCTCGCCCGCGCCGACGAGGTGATCGCATGCCGGCGCTCGTCACGCGCATGCAATCGGCGGCCTTGATTGCCTCCGCCATGGTGCGCTCGAGCGGTCGCAGACTTCGAGACTTTGCGGCGCAGCTTGGTTCGCGCAAGCGCCCAATCGCCTCCGCCCTCACGTGGCCAAGGCCGCTGAGCAACATGCGCTCAGCCGGATCGGAGCTAACCGGTGGGCTGTTCCGGAAGTACGCCGTTTTCTTGGTCGCGCTGGTGGGCGGCTCCTTGCTCATCAATGCGCTGATCGAGCTCTACTATTCCTACGGCGAAAGCCGGCAGGCGCTCAGCGCGGTGCAGCGCGAGAAGGCGGTCGGGGCCGCCACCGTCATCGAGCAGTTTGTGAAGGAGATCGAGGGGCAGGTCGGCTGGGCAACGGGATTTTTGCCGGCCGGCAGTGGCCTTGAACAACGACGGCTCGATTTTCTCCGGCTCCTGCGTCAGGCCCCGGCGATTACCGAGGTCAGCTATCTCGACGCCGAAGGGCGAGAGCAGCTCAAGATATCGCGCCTTGCCATGGACACCGTGGGCAGCGGCGCGGATCTGAGCAAAGAGCCGACGTTCATCGATGCCAAAGGCAAAAAACGCTATCTCAGTCCCGTGTACTTCCGCAGGGAATCGGAGCCCTATCTGACCATGGCGATAGCGGGGCCGGGTCGCGCCGCTGGCGTCACGGTCGCAGAAATCAACCTAAAATTCATTGTTGACCTGGTCTCCCAAATTCAGGTCGGCAAGGCCGGCATGGCCTACGTCGTGGACGAGCGCGGCTTGCTCATTGCTCACCCGGACATCGGCTTGGTGCTGCGTAAAACCGATCTGAGCCACACACCGCACGTGGCTTTGGCACTCAACAAGCTGCGCGATGCGACGGTCACCGTGCCAGCGATCTCCCGCGATCACGCCGGACGCGAAGTGCTTACGGCATTTGCCCCGATCGGCTCGCTGGGCTGGCTGGTGTTCGTCGACTTACCCCTGCGCGAGGCGCTGCAGCCAGTATACGACTCACTGCGTCGAACCATCATCGTGCTCGGGCTTGGATTGGCATTCGCGGTGTTGGCCGGCATCTGGCTGGCGCGGCGAATGGTGGTGCCAATTCGCGCCCTGGCAAGAGGCGCTGCGCGCATCGGCAGTGGCGACCTCGACCATCGCATCGAGATGCGTTCTGGCGACGAGGTGCAGGTGCTGGCCGACAGTTTCAACGACATGGGGACGCGGCTTAAGGACTCCTATGCCACCCTCGAACAAAAGGTCGACGATCGGACGCGTGAGCTATCGCAAGCCCTCGATCAGGTGCGGGCGCTGGTCGGCGTTGGCCAGACCATCAATTCGACCTTGGAGCTGCAAGCCGTACTGGTGGCAATTCTGGCGCAAGCCTGCCGCCTTGCCGATGCCGAAGGTGGGGCAATTTATACCTTCGACGAGGCGAGCAATGAATTCACGCTCGCGGCTACCCACGGCATGAGCGCGGAACTGATTGAGACTATTCGCCAAGCGCATCCGAGCTTGGGTGACAATGGGCCCGTTTCCGACAGCGCGCTTAAGCGGTCCGCCATCCAATTAAGTGACGTCGCCGCCGGGCCGGCTTGGGTGTTGCGTGATGCGCTGCTGCAGGCCGACGTGCGAGCGCTGCTGGCGGTGCCTTTGCTACGCGAGGAACGGATTATCGGAGTGTTGATCGTTAGGCGCGATCGCCCCGGGGCCTTCGATCAATCCATCATCGACCTGATGCAGTCGTTTGCCTCGCAGTCGGCGCTCGCCATCCAAAATGCCCGGCTGTTTCAGGAGATCGAAGACAAATCCCGACAGCTCGAGGTTGCCAGCCAGCATAAGTCGCAGTTCCTGGCCAATATGAGCCATGAGCTCAGAACGCCGCTCAATGCCATTCTCGGCTACACCGAGCTGATGCAGGATGGCCTCTATGGCGAGCTGCCGCGGAAGACCTTGGAGGTGCTTGAGCGGGTTCGCGCAAATGGCAAGCATCTGCTCGGTCTCATCAATGATGTGCTCGATCTGTCAAAGATTGAGGCCGGGCAGCTGGTCCTCAGCAGCGAGCACTACTCGATGAAAAATGTCGTCGAGATGGTGGTGCTGGCGACCGAGGCCCTGGCGGCGGCCAAAAAGCTCGGCTTCAAGATCGAGGTTGCCGACGACATGCCGCTCGGTCGCGGTGATGAGCGACGGATAACCCAGGTGCTCCTCAATCTGGTCGGCAATGCGATAAAGTTCACGGACACCGGTCAAGTTTGCATTGCGGCCCATGCCTGCAATGGTATGTTTTCCGTGGCCGTTGTCGATACCGGGCCAGGTATTCCCGATGCGGAGCAGGGGCGGCTGTTTCGCGAGTTCCATCAGGTCGATAGCTCCAATACCAAGGAGAAGGGCGGTACTGGGCTCGGCCTGGCTATTGCCAAGCGCATCGTGGAGTTACACGGCGGGCGAATTTGGGTGGAATCCAAATTGGGGAACGGTTCAGCATTTCACTTCGAGCTGCCGATTCGGGCTCGAGAAAGCGCGGGTGTAGCGTGAGCAAATGCGTTCTGATTGTTGAGGACCAGGAGGACAACCGCGCCATCTTGCGCGACCTCCTCAGCACGTCGGGTTACGAGCTTATCGAAGCTACCAACGGCGAAGAGGGGGTGGCGCTGGCAGAAAGCAAACGGCCGGACTTGATCCTTATGGACGTGCAGTTGCCCATCATGGATGGGTACGAAGCCACCCGGCGCATCAAGGGTAACGTCGAACTCAAATCCATCCCGGTCATTGCCGTTACCTCCTACGCGCTCAGCGGTGACGAGGCCAAGGCGCAGGCGGCCGGTTGCGATGGTTACGTCGCCAAGCCATTCAGCCCACGCCAGCTGCTTGCCAAGATACGTGAGTATTTGCCGGCCGAGGTATGACCCGTGCGCCAGCCACCCCTAATTTTGATTGCTGACGACAACGAGGCAAATCGCGAAATTCTCGAACGCCTGCTAGCGGCGCGCGGTTATGACATTGTCATGGCTGGCGACGGAGAGGAGGCGCTGATCTCGGCCCGCGCCAAACTGCCGGACCTCGTTCTGCTCGACGTCATGATGCCGAAGATGGACGGGCTTGAAGTCTGCCGCCAACTGAAGGCAGACAAAAGCTTGCCGTTCATGCCGATCATTCTGGTCACCGCCCGATCCGATAGCAAGGATGTCGTTTGTGGATTGGAGGCAGGCGGTGACGAATACGTCACCAAGCCAATCGATCAGGCGGCGTTGGTGGCCCGCGTGCGTTCCGTGTTGCGTGTCAAGGAACTCCACGACACTGTACACGAGCAGTCGAGACAACTGGCAAGACAAGCCGGCGAACTCGCCGTTTGGAACAACACGCTGACGCAACGTGTGAACGACCAATTGGTCGAAATCGAGCGTATCGGGCGATTGCGGAGGTTTCTGTCACCACAGATTGCCGAGCTGGTGCTGTCTTCCGGTGGTGACCAGTTGCTGGAAAGCCATCGCCGCGAAATCACGGCGCTGCACTGCGACCTGCGCGGCTTCACCGGGTTCGCCGAAGTTGCCGAACCCGAGGAGGTGATCCAAGTCCTGCGTCAGTATCATGAAACGTTGGGCAAGCTCATTCATCAGTATGAAGCTACACTGGAGCGCTACGCTGGCGATGGCGTGATGGTCTGGTTCAACGACCCGCTACCCTGTCCGGATCCCTGTCAGCGGGCAGTGCGCATGGCGGTAAAGATGCGCGCCGCAGTGGCGGAGCTGGTGGCACAGTGGTGTCGGCAAGGTCACGAGCTGGGCTTCGGCATCGGCATTGCGCACGGTTACGCCACGCTGGGTCGCATTGGTTTTGAGGGACGCTTCGACTACGGGGCGGTAGGCACCGTAGTCAATCTGGCGGCTCGGCTCTGTAGCCAAGCGGCGGACAACCAGATCTTGATCGACCGCAAGGTGTTGGCCGCGGTCGAACCGATGATCGCCACTGAACCCGCCGGCGAGTTGATGCTCAAGGGCCTGCATCGGCCGACCGTGGCCTTCAACGTTTGCGGCCTGCGCGAACAGGATGTTTCCTGAATGATGGGCGGGCGCCCGCCGACGGCTCAAGCCGCCACCGCCGCCGCAAGGCACGCGGACACTCCGCGCCCAGTTCAAGGCTGGGCGCCAACGCGCCTGGGATCCGATTCGCCCGCCGAGTTGGCCCACTCAGGCCTTGCGCTCGGCGAAGCGTACGCTAACCCTCGACTGAGCAGCAAGCCCTGCGCGGTCCGCTGGCACCCACTGGCGCCGATGGCGCGACGACGGCGCCTTTGACGCCCGTTCAGGAGTTCAGGAGACGGGCAGGGATCGCAAACGATCAGGCGTCCTCTAGCGTAACGTCAACGGCCGAGCACCGTCATCTTGACGCGGGCGATGCCGCTTGCCGTCATGCCAATGACGTTGGCGGCAGCTTTAGACAGATCCAAGATACGACCGGCGATAAAGGGGCCACGATCATTGATGCGCACCTCGACCGTCCGTCCACTTGCCAGATGCGTGACGCGGATGCGCGTCCCGAAGGGCAAGCTTTTGTGCGCCGCTGTCAAGGAACCTGGATTGAAGCGGGCACCGGAGGCAACGACTTGTCCATGGTGGTAATAGGACGCCATGCCGATCTGGCCCGAAGTCGCCGAGTGCACAGGACGCCGGTGATGATTGGCGCGATGCACGTGAACGCGCGGCCGGTCGCACGTGACCTTATTCTTTGCGCAGACATCTGCTGCGGCCGCGCTTGACGTGACGTTGGCAAGGACGAGTAGCGGAACTAGCGACAGAGGCGATACCAATGATCTCATCTCACGCCTTTCATGTGCTGGATTAAAGCGGGTGCCCGGCCGTCAGGTGAACCTGACGAGGTGCTCTTCACCGCTGCGTCTGACTGGTCTTCGATTGCTGGGTAGCAAGCCTCTGCGGGAGGCATGCTCCGTGTCGAAACAGCAAAGGTAGATGCCGGGTTCCGTAACCGGCATGTTTGCGATCATCAATTATCGTGCCTCACGCTGGCCGGCGGCGGGCCTCTCCCCCAGACAGGGGATGACGCCCGACCGTTCACGTTAACCCTGTTGCCGCCACCCGCCAGGCCAGGCAAGGCCGAGGCAGAGGAGCCGCAGTACGTAAGGGTAGCCGCACGGGGATGATCAGTAGGTACTGCCGTCTGGGAGCCGGCCAAACTCGGCAGGCGGTGGCCGTACTATGGCGAGGTCGCCCAATCGCAGGAGATCGATGTTAATCCCAGCGGTTGGCATTCTTCGGGAAACCCGGACGTTGCACCCGTACGATGCAGAAACGTTGGCCGGTTGGCGCCTCCATGACCACCCAACGCCGCAGCCGGCTCGCCACTTTCGCACCCAACGTCTCGAGGCGCGCCACTTCGGCAGGAATATCGTCGGTTTCGATGTCGATGTGAACGCGACTCTCGTGATCCACCCGCTGGATTTCCACGATCGGCTCGTCTGGCGGGGTCTCCAGCATTCGGTAGTTGTTGCGGCTGTTCGGGTGGTTGGTGTCAACGGCGCGCCCGAGTGCCTGGCCCCAAAAGCGCGCGGCCTCATCCACATCCGAGGTGTTGCAGTCGATCAAGACGGCGCATAACCGGGAATGGTGCATCTGGGTGCCCTCATTGCGTATCTACTGAAGTCCTCGTCGGTGAGCTCTCAATGCACGTCTGACACTCGACGCGCGTGGTCAATCTGGTGCGATCAGCACAGAGCCGCAAATTCGCGAGACCAAAACGAAAAGCGGGTCGGCCGCCCGCAAATGCACCCAAAGCTGGCTCGCTAGCAGCACTCAC
>Ga0066905_100000423_pt1 | contig 11531 bp, 10 predicted proteins | sample PanSoiMetaPlot36_FD_67483 | JGI IMG/M metagenome (GOLD analysis project Ga0066905, IMG submission 67483) | Tropical forest soil microbial communities from Panama analyzed to predict greenhouse gas emissions - Panama Soil Plot 36 (version 2) | ecosystem: Environmental > Terrestrial > Soil >... | reverse complement strand
CGGGGGGATTGGGAACCTCAGTGGGACCAGATGCTCTCGACCGAGTCTCGGAAGGGATAAACATGGATCATCCAGCCGAAGAGTTGCGGCACCCACCGGCCGTGCACGGTGTTGCATTCGCTTTCTGTGAGGATCGACCCTTTCGGTCCGAACCTTGTCCAATCCGCCGTTTTAACTTCGCGCTTTGGCGGGAGACAGATATTCACGTGCGCATGCCACTGTGCCACGCTGAGCGGAATCCGCTGATTGAGAGCATTCTCGTCCTTCCGCTTAGGTGCCGTGAACATCGCCCCTTCCAGCTCATAGCCGTCCGCGGTCTTCTTATATAGCAGTGACGTCGGTTGTTCCGGGTTAAACCGAAATGCCGACTTGAATCCGCGCCACTTGCTGGTGAAATGGTAGTGCGGTTGTTCCACGTTTGGGAGAAACGGCTCGTAGCCGTCATCAATCGCCTTCCGATAGTCACGATAGGGCTCAAGAGATTTGCGAAGGGCTGTCACGATCACTGCAGCGCGTTCTTGATCGGCGGGACTCGCTGCCCGCCGGGTTGTCCAGCGGAAGTGTGGTCCCAGATGAGCGTGTGGTTCTGCCATGGAAGTGACAGCTTCCTGGCTGTGACGTTCATGCAGCCCGCTATCCTCATGCGTCATTTCCGCGTCGTGCGCGCTATGATCAAGAGGGGGCGGTTCGCCAAGGGGATGATCAAGCTGATCCGATTCGGCTGGACTCAAAGAGCCGCTGAACAGGAGCGACATCGTCATGGCCACGATCAGGTGCCGATGATGTCGCAAGGGTCCCCCTAGTCCAGCCAGTCCTTTTCCTTCAACTTACGAGGCAGGTATTTCTTGGTCAGATACTGGAAATCCTTGTTGGCCAGCGCATCGAGCTCATACTTCAGGCCACTGGTCAACATGCGCTTGATTTCAATCTGCCAGGCCGGTTTCTGGAACCACTCGTAGTTCATAAGTTCTTTCGCCCTGGCGATATCTTTCTCATTGAGCTTAATACCGACATTGCGAGGTAATTCATAGCGTTCTGGGTCAGCGCTCGACAATCCCATGAATTTGGCTTTGGGAATCGCCATGCGCTGACTTTCAAACGCCAGGTTGATCGACCCCTGCTTCACCACAGAGTAGATGTAGTACCCCCACGGATCATTGTCGACGAGGACGTACACGGGCAGCCGATGCTCCTCATGGAGTCGTCTCGCTAAACGCCTGACCCCCCTGGGCGGTTGACCGTTCCCTGTCAACAAGATGCAGTTGTACCGCCGCCAAAACTTGTCCTCGGAAAGCCGGTTCCACTGGGTCCCCTTCTCGACCAGGAGCACGAAGTCGGCCGTGCACCGGCGGATTTCGAGATATTCCGGTTCGACAATCGAAGGGACGGAATAACCGCCCTTGCCAAGCCTCGAACAGTCAACCCGATCCCCATCGTCGCCGAACACCACAGGGCCGACAATGCTCCCGCTGTTCTCAGCCCGGACATGCAGTTCTTCGCGCAACGCAGCCAACGACACTTCCAGGTCTTCGATGACCGGATCCGATTCGTCCTGTGTGTCGAAGGTATTCTCGTGCGAATCTTTGATCGTGTGTTTGGTCCGGTAATAAATTTCCCGAAGCGAGGTTGTCAGATCCGCCCGCTGCAGTTCAGAGAGAGCATCAGCCACCAGAACCGTTTGCATGAATTTCTTGGCCATCCCGACGTTAAAAAAGGACCGCTCCTGTTTCTTCTTCCCCATCTCGATGAGACCCTTACGCTCATTGAAGGACACATTCGACAACGCGCGAATCGGAATGGAAAACGTCGGGTCCTTGGAGCGATCCGCGGCGGCAATTACGATGTCGGCCAGGCCGACAAGTTTTCTCTCGACGGCTGTGGCCTTTTTCTGTTTGGTCGTCATGGAATCCTACTTCCTTCTGCGTGGAGCCATCGTCTTGGCCGAAGGAGTCGTCTTTTTGTGTGTTTTCTTGCCAGAGGCGGGCTTGTCATTGAACAACGCCATCTGGTCCGCTTTGCCTTTTGAACCCATGGGCATCTTTGCCTTTTCCGTGCGGGATCTAGAGCCCTTCCCTTTGCCAGCCTGTTCAGGTGTTGTGTCGCCGAGCAAATCCGCCTCGACCGCCGTGGTGGTTGTCGTGTGATCGGCTTCGACCTGATTCGCTAACCCGACTTCTCCCTCGACACCTTCTTCCGTCACGATGATTGAATGAGGGAGACCTTCAGGTCCTGCGCTGGTCTTTCCCAGAGCCTCGTCGGTCTTGAGGCCCCCCGTGCGTGAACTCGCGATCTTTTGCAGCTGCATCTTGATCTTTTCTTTCGGCAGCTTCCCACCCTTGAGCCGGTTACAGGCTTCAACCACCTCTTCGATATACAGTTCGAAAATATTCCGGCGCCGATATTCGCTTGCCGCCCGTTCGCGTCGCCGTACGAACAATCCTAAACGCCTGCCGCACTCCCGCAGTGCCAGGGTGATTTCCTTCTGGATCTCGTCGTAATCGGCGATCGCTTCCTTTGATTCACTTGTGAACGGCACCCAGACCGAGGCCATGTGGACGAAAATCACCATTGGTCCGCCCGGCAGGGCTCCCCGCGACTGGGTCACGCCGTAATTTTTCCAGGTGGTGCTCAGCACAGCTTTGAATGTGGCGCAGGCCGATTGCTGATAGAGCAACGGAACGCGATTGGCATAGCGGATCACCCTCGCGAGTTCCGCATCGTCCTCTTCTTCTTCACCCTCCGCTCTGGGGCCAACCGGTTGCTGGGGCTTGTTTTCATCCCCGGGCCGGTTTCCGTATGCTAAGCCCGCCTCGATGATGAAGGGGTTGCCACGATAGACGGCCGGCGGGCGGCTCACTGCAGTATAGAACTCGCCCTTGATCTGTTTGTAGAGGCCGGAAAGGATGGCCTTTTCGCCGATCGGGGAAATGCAATTTGTCGGCGGGGCCATGATTTTCGTATTCTGAATCGTTTGATAGAGCGTTTCTGCTGCCGGACCCTTGAGATCGCGTGGTTTCAGATTTGGCGATACCTTTGCTGCCTTGCAGATGTCGCTCCCGAGTTGTGGAGACACACGGCAGAAGTCGCTCGCTAGAAAACCAGACAGTGAGTGGCTCTTGGTGTCCTGCAACATTTTCAAGAGCATCCCGAACTCAATCCCGTAAGGATGGGGCTTGATTTCACGAGGAGACGGGGGCAATTCGTGGTAGGTTCTTGGATATTCTTTCGTCTCACCTTCAGGAGTCTGGTAGGTGAGCCTGACGTGGGGATTGGCGATAGAAGTCTGCTCTAGCCATTCGTCCACGGACGCTCGGCCTTTCTGATACCTGCCCTCGACCTCAAGCGCGACCTGCGTGCCCTGTGGCCGATCCCACTCAATCTGCTTATTCTCATGTACGAGCGGTTCGTTTTTCTTCGTGTCGATCTGGACCTCGAAGAAATGGGCTGCTGCTCTCGGACCGGTCCGTGAAATGATCTTGACCGCCTTGCCGGTCGTCAACTGAGCGTACATGCCGGCTGCGGAAATGCCGATCCCCTGCTGGCCGCGGCTCATTCTCATGCGATGAAACTTCGACCCATACAACAGCTTGGCAAAGATCCGGGGAATCTGTTGTCTCACGATGCCTGGCCCATTGTCCGTGACCGTAATGCGAAACTTAGTGGCCTGGCTTGGTGCGACCGGCTCGCCATTCGAGACGACCTCGAGCCTGACAGTCACATCGGGCAGGATGCCGGCCTCTTCACACGCGTCCAGCGCATTATCAACCGCCTCCTTCACGCAGGTGAGGAGTGCCTTGCGCGGGTTATCGAAACCCAGCAGATGCCGATTTTTCGTAAAAAATTCGGCAACGGAGATTTCACGCTGGCGAGCCCCCATCTCGACCGCCGTCACCTGCTGTGACGGTTTCGCAGGAGCGTTTGCAGGAGGGGTTGATTCTGGGACTGATGGAACGGACGATTTGGGTTTGGAAACAGGAGCGGACGCTTTCTTTTTCGCCATTCACCCTCTCAAAAATGATCTCGTTGTGTCTTGGTACCACAAACGAGGCACCGATGCCAACCTGTAAGTGGAGGTTCCTGCGCCGCGGATGATTCTGTCATGTGACGACAAAATCGGTTACTAAAATCTAACTAGGTCTTTCAGATTGCTGGACGTCCGCCAAGAGTCTCTGCCGAACTCGGTATTGCTGTAGGTGTGCCAGTTGGAATAAACCAGGTGAGCGTTAGCGTGGGAGGAGTACGCACCTAACCGAGGACGATTAGGTACGGCGGGAATCTTGGGAGGACTTTAGGCTTCCCAGTACAAGCTGGTCCTGCACACCATCCTCAGCGCTCGATCCCCTGATGAACCATATTCCCTCGGGGCGTTAACTCCTCCCACAAAAATACGATAGGCCTCATCGGAAAATCCGTCAAGCAAACTAATGTGTTTGTGTAGGGTGCGCATACAATCGAATTAGTGAAGCGCGTGCCGTCCCGAAATACTGTGGCATGGAAAATCTCGATCCCCACTTTCTGTGGATAACTCTGTGAACAAGTTCCTCCTCAAACTTTCTTTGCGTGGATCGAAGCGGCGCGTTGCAATCTGCCTAATTTTTGGGCATTGACGCGTTCCCAATAAAAGCCCTACTAATAGTGGATGAGCGTATCTCGCGATCAATTGCTTTACTGCTGAACTGGAGCTGTTTGCGATTTAGAAGTGAGTGCCCCGCGCAATCATCTTTATTTCCACAAAACGCTTTAGGAAACTCCGGTCGTGATGAAGCCTGGCAATTTCCTCGTATCCCTGATAGTGGGTGTGCTCCTCTCGGCCTGCGATGCGCCTTTGCAAACCGTGTCACTGACGATTGATGATTTCAAGTTTATTCCCGACATCGTAGAAGTGAAGGCGTCCACTCCACTGTCGATCACAATCTATAATGCCGGTCGTGAAACCCACGAATTTGACAGCCCGGTGCTCGTGTATCGCGTGCAGATGCCGGATGGATCCAACAATTCGTCCGGTCCGGGAATCAGCCTACAGCCAGGGAGTCGTGTGAGGCTTGTCGTTGCGCCTCCGCCAGGAACCTACCTGTACATTTGTCGACGGAAAGGACACGCCACTATGACGGGAACGATTGTCGTCATGCAGAGCTGAGGGATGAACAAGAGCGAATATTCGCGGGGCTACCTATGAAAAAACCGAACGCCAAAGAGAAATGATCCACTCCTTAATTCCGGAAAACCAGCCAGCATCTTTAGCCTCCGCCACCGGCTTCGACGAAGGTGTTGGAGTTCCTGGTGCCGCGGCTGCGGGTTTGGAGGCTTCCACTGAGGGAGCTGGAGTTGGAGTTGGCAGGTCCTGGGGCAGGGGGATGCTCGCGGGGTCAAAGGGCTTCGGTATTGGTGGTTCCAGCGCGGAGGACGATGCGGGACCGGTGGCGGCTCCATCCCGCAGTTTCTTCTGATACACCTCAACAAGTTCCTGCAGCGCCGCGCTATTTTCCTTCGCGACTGTTAGCTCGTACTGCAGCGCACCCTGCTGTTTGTTTAATTGTGAGACTTTCTGTTTCAATCTGGCGAGTTGGTCCTCACTCAGCTGTCGTTGTCGTTCTGCATCGTCCTTGGCCTGTTGCAGTGCCGCGGTCGCAGTTTCGGCCTCTCGCATGGACTCCGCATTCGAGCGTTCGATCTGGTTCACCTGGCGGGAAAGCAGCTTCTGTTCCTCACGGGCACGATCGAGTTCCGACTTCGTGCTCTCCCCTTCTTGCACGACTGCGTCGTAAGTGCTTTTCATGACACACCCGTTTGCCGTGAGCATGGTAAAGCAGCCCAGCCACACTATCGATCTACTTGTCATCGCTCCTTGCCCTTTGTATTTGCTGTCGTCCCGACATCCAAGTGTATGTCCTCTCTTGTGCGGCGGAAGGATACCTGTTCCCTTGGAAGAAATCACCAATCATAATGAGCTCTCGGCAATGCCCCTCGAAAGTTGGAAGGGGGACTCCTCGTCGGATACTCCGTGTTTGCGACTCCCGAAAACCTGCCCTATCTTGCTACCCTAAACCGTCAGAGAACTGGTGAGACACTGCAATATTTACTACCTAAGTCTTTGATTATTCAGTTTAGAACGAGACTGGCTCACCGCTAAAGAATAATCGTGAAAGGCGTCATCGTCGTCGGCCAATAAGTGTAACCATGCTTCATGCATTGAACGTGTGAAAATTACTAAAGCCATTCGACTCCCCTACCATTGTCCAGTAGTTTCCCAACACGCCGTTCTTGTACCTTTCGATCATTGATTGTGGGAATGATCGAATGGGCGTTGGGTCGGTACTGATCTATATGGGAGTCCTAGGTTTTGGCGCGATGATTTCGCCCGGGGTTGGTATTTTTGGCGGCCTGATCGCGATGGTTCCGCAATCGGTCACTGAAATGTCGCATCTGCCGGCTTATGGATTGTTGACATGGCTGCTGTCGGATGTGCTGCAAGGCTATGGGTGGGCACAGCGTTCTGCCCTGCACGTTGCAATCGTTACTGCGTTGGGGTTCGGCGTAGGGATGGAGTTCCTCCAAGGATTTGTTCCCGGACGAGTCGTGGATAGTGGTGATGTATTGATGAATGGTGTCGGGATTGGAATGGCGACGCTCCTGATTCTGTGGCGGAGCATGTCGGCTGACAAGGCGGACACACTTGTGCCGGCGCGTTCCTGCACCTTCCATGATCTGAACAAAGGAGCAAGACGACCATGACCTCTCATGAGAACAAGCGGCGCGACAGACGAAGTCCGTTCTCCTGCGCAGTCTATTACTCAGATGGCGATTTCCATGCCAGCGGAATGACAGAAAATCTGACCAGCCATGGAGGTTGTCTTCGTGGCACACACCTGGTAAAGGTCGGTATGGAACTTGTCGTGCTTCTGATCCCTCCCTCGAAGAACGCGCTGATGATCAAGAAGGCAACGGTACGCTGGGTTGGCAAATCGCGTTTTGGGGTTGAGTTGAGCGAGGCGGATTGCGGGACCGTCGGTGAACTGGGTGACGAGGAATTTCAGCGACAGCAAGGACCGATTTCCTTCATGGTACACTAATCTCGCTGCTTCACTCTGTCTTCTCTTTGCGCACGCGTCGGTTGCATAAGCCTTCTCCTTCCGCTAAGTTAGCCCGATGAGTCAGTGGCCCCTTCGCCACATCCTACTTGCTGCCGCCACCGGCATCCTCCTTCCAATCTGTTTTCCAAAATTCGATTTCGGCTTGCTCGCATGGGTCGTGTTGATACCTCTCCACATCGCATTGGACGGCAGTCGTCGAACACAGGCATTTTGGCTGGGTTGGCTGTCCGGGATGATCGCCTTCACCGGAATCATGTCATGGGTCGTGACGGCCATGCACACCTATGGCAAGGTGCCGTTGGTCGTTAGCTATGGAATCATGTTGCTCCTCACGGCCTATCTTGGACTGTTTGTCGGAGTATACAGCGCCGGCGTGGTGTGGTTTCGGATGCTTGTGCCGCGGTACGGACTATTTGCGGCACCCTGTCTGTGGGTCACCTTAGAATTGCTCCGCACCTATCTGTTCAGCGGGCTTCCCTGGTCGTTGCTCGGGTACTCGCAGTATCACCAGCTGGATCTCATTCAGATTGCCGACCACTTGGGCGTCTATGGCGTTTCGTTTCTCATCGTGCTGACCAATGTTGCACTGGCGGAACTCTATCTATGGCTGATGCCGCTCTTCCGCGGATTCCGGCCCGCGAGGCTTCCATGGGAGTTGGTGACGACATCGGCGATGCTGATCGGTCTCTCATGGGCCTATAGCACCTCATTGATTGTGAGCGAAGAGAGCCTGCGTCCCAAGACCACGTTGCAAATCGGTGTGGTCCAACCCAACATCGATCAGTCCATGAAATGGGACCAGGGCTTTCGAGATGAAACGCTTCGGCGTTATGACCATCTCACGGAATCGTTTGGGTATGGAACAGATCTCATCGTGTGGCCTGAAGCGGCGACGCCGTTTATCTATGAGCGGGAACCGCTGTATCAGCTTCAACTGGTCGCGCTAGCCACCCGAGCTTCGGCGCCGCTTCTTTTTGGAAGTCCGGCCATTCGTTTCGATCCTGATCGCAAGCCCTACCTGCTCAACAGCGCGTATTTGCTGTCTCCAGAAGGGAATCTGTTGGGGCGCTATGACAAGCAGCATCTCGTGCCATTCGGCGAATACATTCCACTAAAGTCCTCCGTACTGTTCTTTCTTGAAAAGTTCGTCGAAGGCATCGGCGATTTTCAGCCAGGGCCGGGTCCCACGATACTCTCCTTTCAACCTCGACTCGTTGGCGATTCCGTCACACAGCGTTCCGTCAAATTTGGTGTGCTGATCTGTTATGAGGTCATTTTTCCCGATCTCGTCAGGCGCATGGCGGCCGGCGGTGCTGAGTTCCTCGTCACCATTACGAACGACGCCTGGTTCGGAGACTCGTCTGCACCGGCGCAACACTTCTCAATGGTGGTGCTCCGCTCTGTGGAAAATCACCGTGCATTTGCCCGGGCTGCAAACACCGGTATCTCCGGGTTCATCGATCCCTTCGGACGGATTCTCAAATCGTCCCCGATATTCACGCAAACCGCCTTGCAAGCATCCATTCCGGTGCGGCAGCCGCATACATTTTACAGCCGATACGGAGATGTCTTTGCCTATGGCTGTATGATAATCTCCTTGCTACTCTGTCTATACGGCCTGTTCGGGACCAAGGGGGCCGAACCGGACGCTATCGCAGCGACTCCCGTCTAAAGGGAAAGGATCATTCATGTTGGATGAGATTCGTCTCCGTGTGCGCACCGTTGGTGAGCAAGTCTCCGAACTCAGGGGGCATCTTTGACCTCGCCCGCATGACCGCTGACCTTCAAGAACTCGAAGCCAAGATGGGGCAACCGGATTTCTGGAGCGACGCACGCGCCGCGGCGGGCGTCAGCCGAAAGAAAGTGAAGTTGGAGCGTGAACTCCAGCAATGGCACGATATTGAGGGCAAACTGAGCGATGTGACGACCCTTCTGGATCTGGCGCAGGAAAGCGGCGATGCCGGTCTCGAAAAAGAGCTTGCGGCGGAGCTCGATCAATTTGAGCCACTGTTGGCTGCGCTCCGCGTCGAGCATTTGTTGTCCGGAGAACTGGATCAGAACAATGCCATCCTTGCCATCCATCCGGGGGCAGGAGGGACAGAATCCCAAGACTGGGCTCAAATGTTACTGCGCATGTACCTCCGATGGGCGGAAAGCAAGCAGTTCAAGGTGGAGACACTGGATCTGCAGGCTGGCGATGAAGCGGGCATCAAGAGTGCGACGGTGTCCGTAACCGGTCCGTTTGCGTATGGATATCTCAAGGCGGAGGCCGGTGTGCATCGATTGGTTCGTATCTCCCCGTTTGATTCCAACAAGCGTCGTCATACGTCGTTCGCCTCGGTCTTTGTCTATCCGGAATTGAACGAAGACCTTGACGTGGCGATTGAGGACAAGGATTTGAGGATCGATACGTTTCGGGCAGGTGGCGCCGGAGGGCAAAATGTCAATAAGGTCGAAACGGCGATTCGCATTACCCATCTCCCGACAGGGATCGTCGTCCAATGCCAAAATGAGCGGTCGCAGCTCCAAAACCGTAACGGCGCCATGAAAATTTTGAAGGCGCGTCTCTATGAGCTGGAACAGAAGAAGAAAGAGGCCGAGTTCAATGCCATCGTCGGCGAAAAGAAGGATATTGCATGGGGCAGCCAGATTCGCTCCTATGTCTTTCAGCCCTATCAGATGGTAAAGGACCACCGCACGGGTTACGAAGTGGGACAGGTCGGAGCGGTCATGGACGGCGATGTAGACGGGTTCATCGAAGCGTATCTGAAGAAGAAGCTCACCGGTGCCTTGTTGACCCCTGCGAAGGTTACATCCGAAGACGACTAAGGGACCGTTTCCGATCATGGATGAACTGAACGAACAGCGGCAGCAACGGGTCAAGAAGCTCGATCAACTGCGCGAAGCCGGTGTTGCACCGTACGGAACGCGTTTCGAAGTGAAAGACCGGGCCGGGCAACTGATCAAGCTTCATGGGGAGAAAACACGAGAAACTCTTGAGCAGGGAAAAATCCCCTGTACGATCGCCGGACGTGTCGTGGCCCTGCGTCGATTCGGGAAGGCAGCCTTTGCGGTCCTCCAGGACGGAGCCGATCGACTGCAGACCTATCTGAAAAAGGATTTATTGTCTGAGCAGGCGTACAAGGTAACCGAGCAGCTGGACCTGGGCGACTGGATCGGAGTGACCGGCCACCTCTTTCGGACAAAAACCAATGAATTTACCGTGGAAGTTCACGAGTTGACGTTCTTGAGCAAGGCGCTGCGTCCCCTACCGGAGAAATGGCATGGGTTGACCGATGTTGAAACTCGGTATCGGCAACGCTACGTCGATCTGATCGCCAATCCCGACGTGCATGCCATTTTCGCAATGCGCAGCCGCATCATCGCCGGCATCAGAGCCTTTCTCATTGATCGAGGCTTCCTCGAGGTCGAGACGCCGATGATGCACCCCATTCCGGGAGGCGCCACGGCGAAGCCCTTTGTGACCCATCACAATGCCTTGGGAGTAGATCTCTACCTTCGTATCGCACCGGAGCTCTATTTGAAGCGGCTGATTGTCGGTGGATTTCCCCGCGTATTCGAGATTAACCGGAATTTCCGGAACGAGGGCATCTCGACCATTCACAATCCCGAATTCACGATGCTGGAGTTCTATGTGTCTTATGCGGATTACCAGGACCTGATCATTCTGACGGAAGAGATGATCGCGTCGTTAGCCTTACAGATCCTCAACAGGAGCGTCATTGAGTATCAAGGCAATGTCATCAATCTGAGTCCTCCCTGGCGGCGCTGGTCCTACCATCAGGCGATTTTGGAAGTAAACAAGTTGGATCAGAGCATTTTGACGGATCGTGACAAGGCCGTGGCTGCTGCCAAACAGCTGAACGTACCAGTCGATCCCAAATGGCCTCTGTTTAACATTATTAATGAGATCTTCGAAGAGACGGTTGAGCCCAATTTGCAACAACCGACCTTCATCACCGATTACCCAATCGACATCTCTCCTCTTGCGAGACGCAAAGATTCCAATCCGTCCCTGACGGACCGTTTCGAACTGTACATTGCCGGACGCGAAATCGCCAATGCCTTCTCGGAGCTGAACGACCCGCTGGATCAGCGCGACCGGTTTGAAGGGCAGGCAGCGCAACGCGCCGCAGGGGACGAGGAAGCCCACCTGGTCGATGAAGACTTTCTCCGGGCTCTTGAGTATGGCATGCCGCCGACGGCTGGTGAAGGCATCGGAATCGATCGATTGGTCATGCTCTTCACGGATCAGGCCTCGATCCGAGACGTCGTGCTTTTCCCACAATTACGGCCGGAGAAGTAATCGTACGTGGCTCTTCCTTATGAAATCTTCGTCGGCCTCCGCTACCTTCGCGCAAAGCGTCGCAATCGCACAATCTCGTTGAATACATTTGTGTCCGTAGCCGGGATTACGCT
>Ga0066905_100000421_pt1 | contig 11551 bp, 13 predicted proteins | sample PanSoiMetaPlot36_FD_67483 | JGI IMG/M metagenome (GOLD analysis project Ga0066905, IMG submission 67483) | Tropical forest soil microbial communities from Panama analyzed to predict greenhouse gas emissions - Panama Soil Plot 36 (version 2) | ecosystem: Environmental > Terrestrial > Soil >... | reverse complement strand
GACGTGAGGTCGAAAACGATCGAGATCGAGAATCCATCCGGCGGCGGCAAATTCGGGTGCCCAGATCACATCGAGTTGCAGCACATCTGGATCGGCGGCCCGGGCGTTCAGCCACTGCACGTATAGCTGATGTCGGTGATCGGCGGCGTCTGGGGTCGACTGCACGTCGACGCGAATGTTCGGATGCAGCGCCTGGAAATGTTCGAGTTGTCGCCGGATCGCCTCGCCCTCTTTGCCCAGGGCGCTACCAGCGAAGGTCAGCACGTGAGGATCGGTTCGAGCGCAACCGACACAGACGAAGACGCCGGTCCACAGCAGAGATGCAACCGCGCGTCGGAACCCGCGAGCCACGCACACGAATGGTGCCCCGATCGCGCTCATTCCTCAAGGTCCACCTTCGCCCTCCGGGCTACGGTGGACAGGGATGACTCATCTCGTCTTCGGTCGCCGGACGGCTCGCACCTTCCCGCTCTTTCCTCCTCCACAGAAGAACCGATCGCCGCCGTCGGATTCGAGCCCGGATACTTTGACTCCCGGCGGCATCTCGATCCTCTCCAGGACCTCTCCTGTTCGCGGATCGACTCGTCGCAGCTCGCTCTCGTCACCCTCCCATGTGGCGTGCCACAGCTCTCCGTCGACCCACGTGACTCCGGTGACGAAGCGGTTGGACTCGATCGTGCGGAGAATGGCTCCTGTGTCGGGATCGACTTGATAGATCTTCCGTTCTCGATAGTGCCCGACCCAGAGCGTGCCTTCTGCCCACGCGAGCCCCGAGTCACCGCCGCCGCCGGGCGCTGGGATCGTCGAGAGGACGCGGCCGGTCTTCGGATCGATCTTCTGGATGCGATCTTCGGCGAGTTGATAGAGGTAGGTGCCGTCCCACGCCGTGCCTGCATGCGCGGCGACATCGATGGCGCGCACGGTCCTCCCGCTCGCGGGGTCCAACGCATTCAGCGTGTCACCGGCAGCAAACCACACGTGCCGACCGTCAAAGGTGACGCCATGCACCTGGTCAACACCTGGAAAGGGGCCGTACTCGCGGACGATATCGGCAGTCGATCGCGACATGCTCTCAGCTTAGTCACTTGGCAGGGGGGCAGGAAGTAACAACGTCGTCGTGAATCCCGGCACGGACGGGGTCATCCACCGGCGAGCGCGACCGCGACCGAACGACTGCACCTTGCCTGCTGCCGCGAGCGAGTCGAGCGCCCGCTGCACGGTGCGCTGACTCGATCCGAGCGCGAGCGCCAGCGCCGAACTCGACCACGACTCGCCATCGGCTAAGAAGGCCAGCACTGCCGAGACAAACACTGCCGCGTGCTCCTCCTCGACGGGGCGCGCCAGCACGACGACCTCACGCGCCCGTCGCGGCGTTAGTGCAAACCCACTTTTGGTCGCCGTCACAACGGCCAGCGGTCGCAGCGCGGCGCGAAGACGACCGATTTCGACCCGCAGCCGCGCGCGATGCGATTCATCCGCAAGCGTCGCTCCGAACGCGCGTGCCAGGAGCACCTCCCTCGGCACGTCTCCAGGCCATGCTTCGCCCAACGCGCGTGCGAGCGCGAACAAGACCGGCCGCGTCGCCAGCGAGATGACGCGGCCGGCGTGACGCACGACGTGACGGCACGCGTCCACGACCAATGCCGTCGACGCCAGCAACGACTCGACGTCCGCGAGCAGGAGTGGTCGCTCGTCGCCGTTGGCGAGCAAGCGCGCGGCGGGCGTCGTCAGGACGCGGGATGCGTTCTCAACTTCCGCGATCAGCGCAGGGATACGTGCGTGACGCGCAGTCCGCTCGGCACGATCGAGCGCCGCGCGCGCGGCTCTCGTTCGCAGGCGTCGCATCGCAATGCCGGCGACCACCAGTTCATGCGCAGTTCTCGACGCGGGAGGAAAGGGCGAGGGATCGAGATCGGCGATCGCACGCTCGGCTTCGTCGAGGCGTCCGATCAGCAGAAGACGCCGGACTTCGAGATACCGCGCGTGCGCGGCGTTCACCCGATCGCCGTGCGCGTCGAGCGTCGCCCGCGCCGCGTCGAGTGCCTTCGCGGAAAAGCCGAGATCGCGCGACACGAGCGCGATCTCGGCCTCGGCGACCACGCACCTCGCGCGATTGACCGCCTCCTTCGGACCAAACGCCCGCGCCGCCCTTCGCAGCAGCGTCTTCGCACGTACGAGGTCGCCGAGCTGCGCCATCGCGATGCCTCGCAGCGCGAGCGCAGGTGCATCGTCGCGCAGCGCCACGCGCTTCAGTGCGCCGAGGGGATCACCCGCGGCGAGCGCACGCGCTGCGGCTGTGATCAGCGAGTCCATCCGAATCCCGCCACACTTGTCACTCCCGCCCTTCGATGCCCGGGCGCTAAATCTATCTCACGGCCAAGGAGCAATCATGGCATCTCACCCGGGAACGGACACACGAGGAAAGGGAGACGCGATGACGACACATGCAACCGGGACTCGCGACCAGTGGCTCGCCGCACGGCTCGAGCTGCTCAAGGCGGAGAAGGAACACACGCGGCGGGGCGACGAGCTGGCGCAGCGGCGGCAGGAACTGCCGTGGGTCCGAATCGACAAGGAGTATCGATTCGACACCGACAAGGGAAGCGCATCGTTGGCCGATCTGTTCAAGGGACGATCACAGCTCCTCGTCTATCACTTCATGTTCGGCCCCGATTACACGGCCGGATGTCCTTCGTGTTCGGCGATCGCCGACGGCTTCAACGGCTTCGTCGTGCACCTCGAGCATCACGACGTCGCATTTTCAGCGGTGTCACGTGCACCGCTCGCCAAGCTGCAGGCGTACAAGCGCCGGTTGGGATGGACGTTCACGTGGGCATCCTCGTCTGGCACCGACTTCAACGCCGACTTCAGCGTCCGGTTCACAGAGGAGCAGCAGCGCGACGGCATCGAATACAACTACCACCGCGAAGGCGCGTGGAAGCAGCCCGCGCCCGGCTCGGGCGCCGTCTCCTTCGCGGCCATGAGCGGCACTGACGCGGCCACGTTCACGCGCGAGAGGCCAGGCATGAGCGCGTTCGTTCTCGAAGATGGAGTCCTCTACCACACGTACTCCGCGTATGCTCGCGGACTCGACGGCCTGTGGGGCATGTATCAATGGCTCGATCGCGCACCGAAGGGGCGCAATGAGAAAGACGCGTGGTGGCGCCGTCACGACGAGTACAAGGACTGAGCGACGTCATGTGCGAGATGACGATGCCCGGACAGACGTGGCCCATGGCCGCAGCATCGTTCCTTGGCCTGTGGGTCGTGATGATGGTGGCGATGATGCTGCCGTCCTTGATCCCGATGCTGCGGCACTATCGCCAGGCGATCGGCACAATCGACGCGAGGCGTCTCGGTCTCTTAACCGCGATCGTGGGCATCGGGTACTTCTTCGTGTGGACCGTGTTCGGAATGGTCGCGTATGCGCTGGGAGTCGCGCTGAAGGCGATCGAGTTGCAACGTGCTGCAGTGGCGGGTGCGATGCCGATCGCCGGCGGTGTGGTCGTCCTGATCGCCGGCGCGTTTCAGTTCACCGCATGGAAAGCGCGTCGGCTCGCGTGCTGCCGTGAGCCGCTCGAGCGCGGCCGTGCGCTGCCGGCAGCTGCTGTCGCCGCCTGGCGACACGGCCTCCGCCTCGGCCTCAACTGCAGCGGCTGTTGCGCCAATCTGATGGTGATCCTGTTCGTCCTCGGGGTTATGGATCTGCGCGTGATGGCGGTTGTGACGACTGCGATCACGGCCGAACGTCTCGCGCCCGCCGGTGAACGCGTCGCGCAGGCCATCGGAGCGGTCATCGTCGTCGCAGGCGTTGTGCTGCTCGTGCGAGTCCCGAGGTAACGTCGCCCCGTGAGCCCTATCGAAGGGCCGTGATGGGGTCGGTTTTCGATGCGCGCGCAGCGGGAATGTACGACGCTGCGAACGCGACCACCAGCAGCACACCAATCGAGAGCGCCAGCGTCAGCTGGTCCTGCGGGGCCACGCCGTACAGCTGGCTGGCCAGCAGTTTCTCGCCCAGCCTCGCGCCCGCGTACGCGAGCGCTCCTCCGACCAGAAGTCCGAACACGACGACGATGGTCGCGTCCGCAAGAATCATCGAGACCACACGACGGGGCACGGCGCCCAGCGCAATGCGGACCGCAATCTCATCCCTCCGCGCGCTGATCGCGTAAGAGAGGACGCCGTACAATCCCATCGCCGCAAGGGCGAGAGCCACGATGCCGAACACCAGCGCGAGCCGTGCGGTCGCGCGATCCTGCGCGGTCAGAGGCGCCATCTGATCGTCGAGCGAAGTCGCCTCGAGGATCACGAGCGCGGCGTCGTTCTGCCGAACCGCCGTACGGAGAGCGGCAATCACTGGTCCCGTTTCGGTAGCAGTACGAATCAGAAATGTCGGTGCGGCGGGCGACTCAGCGGCGACAAAGTAACGCGACTCCACGTCATCGCGCAGGCTCTGCGAGCGCGCGTTCTGCACGACGCCGACAATCTCACACGATCGCCGGCTCCGGTCGTCATCGACCGATGTGATATGGGCGCCGAGCGCTTCGCGCTGATCGAAGAACTGTCGCGCGAACGCCTGATTGATCACGCACGCCGCACGTGACGCGCCGACGTCGGACTGAAGCAGTTCGCGACCCTGCTGGATCGGGACTCCCAGCGTCGAGAAGTAGCCGGGGCCCACCAGGTCGACCCGGGCACCTCGATCGCGATCATGCGTCGGTTGGAATCCTTCGACTTCGAGGGCATCGTACGAGTCGCCGCCTTGAAACAAACCAAGGCTCGAGTAGGTGATCGCTTTCACGCCTGGAGTCCCGCGGAACGACCCGAGCAGCTTGCTGATGACCTCCGTCCGTGTGACGTTGGCGCCAGCGCCGCGTAGATCGACGCGCAGAAGCACCAGTCGTTGGCTCGCGAAGCCGAGGTCCATGCGCTGCAGGTTGTAGACCGTCCGCACGAGCAGACCGGCGCCCACGAGCAATGGGAGCGAGAGCGCCAGCTGCGCGGCAACAAGAAGACGGCCAGAGCGGACATGTCCGGCAAGTCCGATGGCACCACGCGGTTCCGTTCGAAGCACGAGCCCGGGCGTGAGCTTGCTGATCTGCCACGCTGGAAGTGCGCCAACGAACACGCCCGTGACCAGCGTCACCAACACGACAAAAGCGGCGAGCGTCAGGTCGACCACGAACAACATCGCAAACGACGGAACGGCGGCCGCGAGCATCACCACCAGCCCCGAGTGAATGGCGTAGGCGATCGGCATTGCGGCCACCGCGCCAAGCGCGGCCAGCAGCACGCTCTCGATCATGAGCTGACGAATCACGCCCTGACGCGTGGCACCAAGGGAGAGACGCAGCGCGATTTCCGTTCGCCGTCGGCTGCCGCGTGCGAGCACCAGACTCGCCAGATTGGCGCAGGTGATGAGCAACAGCACGCTGATGGCTGCCAGCAGAACACTCAGCGATTGCGAGAACTCCTTGCGGCTGGGTGAGGCACCGCGCGCACCTGACTGAAGTCCGAGCTGCTGATCGAGAAAGTCAGCGCGTTGGGCGCGCGACGTACCCGCTCCGTAAAACGATTCGAGTCCGGCGTGAAAGATCGCGTTGGACTCGATTTCCGCCTGTGCGAGCGTCACACCCGGCGACAGCCTCCCGAACACGTGTAGCCACATGTTCTTCTCCGGTGGCGTGTCGTGACGACGATCGCGTCCGGGCATCACCTTCGGCTGCAGCAGCAGTGGCACCCAGAAGTCCGGTTGCTCTCCGGTTGTTTCACCGATGAATCCCCGCGACGCGACGCCAACGATGCTGAGCGTCGTCCGCTGAATCGTGAGCGCCTTTCCGATGACATCAGCGCGGCCGCCGAAGCGCTGCTGCCAGTACGCGTGGCTGATGACTGCGTACGGGGCTTCAGCCCGGTCGTCCGCGGCTGTGAACAGACGGCCCAGGGCAGGTTGAACACCAAGCGTCTGAAAGTAATCGCCCGACACGAGCCGCCAGCGCGCGTCCTCCGCTGCACCTCCATCGACCCCGACGGGAGATGTGTTGAGGCTGCTCTGCGATGCCATGACCGAGGAGAAGCTTCTGGCGTGGTCTCTCAGATCCTGGAATTCCTCGACCGTGAGCCAGGTGCGAGGCCCGTCGACACTGCTGATGTGCCGCCCCCGCCAGAGGCCGGCGGAATTCGGATTCGTGAGGATGGCAAGCTGTTCCGGCTTGTCGACGCCAGGCAGCGGCGAAAGCAGGACCCCGTACCAGAGGCTGAAGATTGCGGTCGTTGCGCCGATGCCCAGCGCCAGCGAGAGGGCCGCCACCGCCGTAAAGCCTGGCGATCTGTGGAGCGCCCGAAGCGCGTAGCGGATGTCCTGACCGATCGAAGCCATGGCCGCTCTCCGCGAGGCAACTGAAATGCCACAGTGCGCCTGGAAAAATCCAGCCAATTCGCGGCATATGGCGACGGTCGCCACCTCTGCCGCGAAATGGCTGTTCGTTCACGGGAACGAGAGTGTTCGCAAGCGGAATCGAACGTGCGCCGATCCTCCCGCGCCCTCTCTCAGCGCGCGTCCACGTAGGCCTTCAGCTGGGCCAGGATCTGTGGCCATCCCCGATGGCTGGTCCGCGAACGCTCGCTGGTGAGACCGGAATGCGTCAGGCGAACGCGGGTGGCGCCGCCGGCTTCCGTGAACTCGACCCGCACCAGCGACTCAATCGCGTCGCCCTGCCAGTCAGGCAGCCACGTGAACACGAGCAGCGTCGGGCGTTCGACGGCGCGATATTCCCCGATGACGGTGAAGGGTGACCCATCCTGCCGCGTCCCGCGCATCTCCCACTTGCCGCCCGGACGCAGATCGGAATCCATGTGCGTCGTGCGGAAGCGGCCGTCGGGAGCGGTCCACCATATGACGCGCTCGGATGGAGTGATGAAGGCATCGAACACGCGCGCAGCGGGCGCGTCGATCGTGATCTCCTCGACGATGGTGTCGGCACTGATACTGGTCGGATTCATGACTTACCCTCGACATAATGTTTGAGCTGACGCAGCGAAACGCTCCACAGCGCTTCGTAATCGCGCAGCCAGGTGTCCACCGCGCGAAGCGGTTTGGCGTTCAGTTGGCAGATACGGGTGGTACCGCTTTCACGGGTGACCACGAGGCCGGCAGAACGCAGCAGTCGCAGGTGCTTCGAGATCGCTGGCCGGCTCTGACTGAAGTTCGCGGCCAGATCGCCGACGCTGCGCCCTCCGTCGCGCAGCAGTCGAAGGATCTCGCGCCGCGTGGGATCGGCGATGGCCCGAAAGACGACGTCCCGACGGGCGGCTGAGACGGTAACCATATGGTTACCCTCAAGGTAACCATCCGGTTACCGATTGTCAAGCGACCGAGTCAGGCGCCGAGCGTGCGGCCGATGACGAGCAGGTACTCGTAAGGGAGCTGAACGGGTCCGTCCGGTGCGGTTCGATTCCACTGCGCGGTGAACCGAAGAAACGCCTCGTCCAGCTCCGCCACCCGCGCCGGCTGATCCTTCAGGCTCGCGTAGATCGCGACCATGGGTCCGAATGTGTGCTTGAACAGCTCGAAGTATTGGCGTGAGCTCGACGCCGATTCCACGTACTCGCGCCGCGTCATGTTCAGCGACTGAACCCTGTCACCAAACAGGCGTCGCACGTGATCTTCGGTTCCCCACAACAGCGGCGAGGGGGCACCCGGAGGCGGAGGCGGAGCGTAGGCCGAGAGCAGCCGAAAGAAGTCGCCGGCAGCGCCGCGAGGTGCGAAATTCATCATGCCGATCACACCACCAGGGCGAGAGACGCGCAGAAGCTCGCCCGCCGCCGCCTGATGATCGGCGGCGAACATCGCACCAAAGCACGACGTGACGACATCGAACTCGGCATCGGCAAACGGGAGCGCGGTCGCGTCGCCTTCGATCCATTCGAGATCGACACCGGCCTCGCTGGCGGCGCGCCGTCCCGCCTCGAAGTGCTCCGGCGTCACATCCAACGCGACGACCGTCGCGCCCGCCTGGGCCGCCCGGATGGCGACGTTGCCAGTACCGGCGGCGACATCGAGCACACGCTGGCCTGCAGATATCCGGCACGCTTCGACGAGCACGGGCCCGAGCGTCCAGACCGTTGCGGTCGAAAACCGGTGATAGTCGCCAAGTGCCCACATCGTCCGAACGGATGCCTGTGCTGAAGCCATGTGCGTCCTCCCGTGCTCAGCGAGCAGATGGGGAGGACTGTAAGATCGCGCGGTGGCCTACCACCATGACCGGTCGTCCGAGTTGTCTGCCCTGGCGTCCACCGCCCGGCGCGTCGACACGATTGCAGAGCCTCAGGCCTCGACGACCGTGCACGAGTCGGGCAGTGTGGACGTCCTGTCGGAAGTCCTCCGCGCCGTGAGACTCACCGGCGCCTTGTTCTTTCCGATGGAGGTGTCCTCGCCCTGGGTGGACGACGTCCCCACCGCGACCGACTTTGCGTCGATCGTGCTGCCTGGCGCGGAACACGTCGTGTCGTACCACATCGTCAAAGAGGGCGCATGCTGGGCTGCGCTTCGCGGGGAGACACCCGTCCGCCTGCAGGCTGGCGATGTATTCGTCGTTCCGCACGGCGATGCCTACACGATGGCCAGTGCGCCTGATCTGCGATCTCACATGCCGCCGGAAGCGATGCTGGAATTCTTCCAACTCATGGCGACACGGTCCGCTCCGTTCACGGTGACCGAAGGCGGAGGAGGCGCCGAACGCGCGCGGATCATCTGCGGATTCCTCGGCTGCGACGTTCGTCCGTACAATCCAGTGCTCGAAGCGCTTCCCCGGGTGCTTCATCTACGACTGGAGACCGGAACGAGGGCCAGTGAGCGCCTCTCTCAGCTGATGGAGTTCGCGCTCACGGAATCCCAGGAACGGGAGTCAGGCACGCGGTGTGTGCTCCTGCATCTCAGCGAGCTCCTGTTCGTAGAAGTTGTCAGGCGCTACCTGAGTTCACTCTCGAATGAGCAGACCGGATGGCTGGCCGGGCTCCGCGAGCCGATCGTCGCGCAGGCACTCGCGTTTCTGCATGGTCGACCCGCGGATCCGTGGTCGTTGGAACAGCTCGCCAAAGCGATCGGCGTGTCGCGATCGCTGCTCGCCGATCGGTTCAGTGCGATCATCGGGCAGCCGCCAATGCGGTATCTCACGCGGTGGCGCATCCAGCTCGCGTCGCGGCTGCTCTCCGAGGACACGGCGAAGGTGTCGGCAGTTGCCCTCGACGTCGGTTATCAGTCAGAGGCGGCGTTCAGCCGCGCGTTCAAGGCGGTCGTGGGCATCTCGCCCGCGGCCTGGCGGCGAAACCGACCGGCGGCCGTTCCGCGGATCATATGAGATTCTGATGATGCGATAGGATTCGCGCTTTCACGGAGGTCCCCATGAGACACGCGGTGGCAATTCGACGATTGATCTACAGCGTCGCATTTTTGCTGGTTTGCGTTGATCACGCGCATGCACAGTTCGGCGTCGGCAGCACATGGGTCCGAACCGACGCACAAGGCAAGGGCATGACGCTGACGGTCGAGGCGTGCTGCAACGGCGGACTGCGCCTGATTTACCAGATACCGCCGACGGCCGGCCAGCCGGCAGCGGCGCCGATCACCATCGATTCACCGATGGATGGTCGAGATGCGCCCGCACTGATCGGGGGCAAGCCTTCAGGCCAGACGATGGCGGTCAAACGCATCGACGATCACCATTACAACGCGGTCGTGAAGATGAACGGCCAGCCGTTTGTCACGTCCACCAGCACCGTGTCGGCGGACGGCAAGACGATGACGATCGAGAGCGTCGGTCAGAGCGGAGGCAACCCCACGAAAACCACCGAGACGTGGGTCCGGAAATAGGCGTTAACCGTCAGTCGACGTCGGTCACTCCACCGCTGTACGCGAGAGTCCTGGGTGCGTCCTGGCATCAGCTTGCGGAGCCGCTCCGATGCCTGCACACCGCACGCGCGATCGTTGGCGCGCACGGCGACGTTCGCATCGAATGCGGCCGCCACCCGGTCGCTCGTGTGGTCGCGCGCATGCTGCGATTGCCGCAGCCGAGCGCTGCAGCTGACACGCGACTCGTCATCACGGCACGCGACGAGAGCGAGCACTGGGCGAGGACGTTCAGCGCACGGCGTCTCGACACGCTGCAGTACGCATGTCAGGACGGACTGGCCGAACGCTTCGGCGTGCTCGAGTTCCGCTTTCGTCTGCACGTGTCTGACCGAAGTCTTCTTTACGTGCAGAGTGAAGCCGCATTCCTGTTCAGATCGGTTCGCCTTCCTATCCCGGCGTCGTGGGCGCCGCGCGTGGAGGCACGTGAAGATCCGGCCGGCACACGACAGCTTCGCGTCGACGTTCGCGTGGTGCTTCCGGTCGCCGGGCCATTGATCTCCTACGCCGGGATCGTGGAGCTCGACGAGACGCGACCATGATCGTGGCGCTCTGGCTGCTCGCGATTCAGGGCGTCATCGGCGCATTCGACACGCTCTATTACCACGAGTGGCGCGCGCGTCTCCCAGCGCAGGGTGTCCGCTGCGCCTCCGAACTGAAGCTGCATGCCGCACGCGATTTCTTCTATGCCGTTCTGTTCGGCACGCTGCCCTGGCTCGCGTGGCAGGGTCATTGGGTGTGGGTGCTCGTCGGCGTGTTGATTGCGGAGATCGTCCTCACGCTCACTGACTTCGTGGTGGAAGCCGACGTGCGCAAGGCGCTGGGAGACGTCTACGCCGGCGAGCGTGTCACGCACGCAGTCATGGGCATCCTGTATGGCGCGATGATCGCGAGCCTCATTCCGGTGTTGATTGCGTGGTCGCGCCTGCCAAGCGGGCTGGTGACAACGTCTCTCGATCTACCGGAGGTGTTGCGCTGGGGCCTCGCGATCATGGCAGTCGGCGTCTTCGCATCGGGCCTCCGTGATTTGTATGCGGCGCTGGAGTTGCCACATGGGAACTGGCCCTGGCGGTGATCCGTCGACGACGGTTTCACCGGGTGGTGTTCACCGCCGCCGGCCTGTATAACATCGGGTGGGGCTTGTGGTCGGTTGCCGATCCGCAGTGGTTGTTCCGTTTCACCGGCATGCCGCTGTCGAACCAGCCTGCTGTGTTCGCGTGTCTCGGGATGGTAGTGGGGCTGTACGGTGTGCTCTACCTCGACGTCGCCCGCGTGCCCGAGCGTGGCTGGCTCATCGCGGCCGTCGGACTGACGGGAAAGCTGCTCGGGCCGATCGGCATGGCTTGGTTGATTGCGACGGGTGCGTGGCCGGTCTCCGCCCTTGTTCTATGCGTCACGAACGATGTCATCTGGTGGATTCCATTCGGCCTGTACCTACGGGATGCCTGGCCCGAGCATGCTAGAACGGCGGTCGATGGGCATTGAGCTCGCGCTGCGCAAGATCGATCGCAGCCGACGTATCGAGTGAGCCGCCCGACCTGACGCGAGCCACGAACAGATACCGCTCACGCTTCACCTCCAGCGCACCGATCAGCCAACTCACCCGTTCATCCCTCACGGTGGTGTTGCCCGTTTTGGTCCGAA
>Ga0066905_100000420_pt1 | contig 11569 bp, 12 predicted proteins | sample PanSoiMetaPlot36_FD_67483 | JGI IMG/M metagenome (GOLD analysis project Ga0066905, IMG submission 67483) | Tropical forest soil microbial communities from Panama analyzed to predict greenhouse gas emissions - Panama Soil Plot 36 (version 2) | ecosystem: Environmental > Terrestrial > Soil >... | reverse complement strand
ACGGCCACCAGGTACTCGGGGTGGATGCGGTAGCGCTCGGACGCGTAGCCGTGCCGGGCCTTGATCCCCCGCTCGGTGTACCGGCCGTTGGTGCACATGTCCCAGTCCCCGGCCGCGCAGGCCGGGCAGGGAACCGGGTCACGCCGGCGTACGATCCCGACGACCAGGTCTCCGGCGCCAAACCCGGTCCCCGCGGGCGCCTCGATCACCCGGCCCAGAGATTCGTGCCCGATGACGAGTCGCTCCTCGCCGGGCGGTGCCCACCCGTAGTCGCCGTTGATGATCTCCAGGTCGGTGCCGCAGATGCCGACCGCCTGTGTCTGGACCACAATGGGCCCGTCGTCGGCCGGCGGCTCCGGCACGTCGGTGAGCGCGACCGAGCGCTGCTGCCCGGGGACGACGGTGATGGCCCGCATGGCCTCACCGTAGCGAATCCGCGTACGCCCTCCCCGATGGGCGCGAGCCGCACTTCGGGCGGCCCTCTGCCGTGGGGGAGATAGCAGTCTTCCCTCGGGGTCATCCGCTGCTTATCGAGAAGCCAGATCCGGCCCCGCGGGGCCGCCCCGGGAACCTTCGCCCCTTGCGGCTCCTGGATACAGCCACGTTTAATAGTGGTTCAGAGGCTCAGGGGGGTGGAGATTATGGCACAGACAAGCTATGACGACGAGGAGAACTGGAGCTTCATTCCAGCGGCGCCAACGTGTCAGATCACATATCTGAGTGACGGGCAGGGTACCCCGTACAGGATTGCCGACGAAGACAGGAAGCCACTCGTCACGGCCGGCCGCAGGTTCCTCGGCGCGAGCGGCGGCGACGCATGCCTGCTGCTCGTCGGCCCGCTGGTGTCGCCGCTTGGCAACGAGGACAAGAGCACGGAAAACGCGGTCGCACGCTGCTGCAGGGACCGTTTCGGGTACCCGGCGCAGCCGCCGGTCCGAACAATCGACGTCGTGCTCGACACCTATGGCGGTTCGCTGGACAGCGCATTCAAGACCGTGCTGTTCCTCTCCCGCTTCGCGGAAAGGATCAGGGTATTCGTGCCGCGACGCGCGAAGAGTGCCGGAACCTTGATCGCGATAGGCGCAAATGAACTGTATTTGTCACCATTCGCGGAGCTGGGCCCGCTGGACACGCAGATTGTGGATCCAAGGAACCCGACAGAACTAGTGTCGGCGCTTGACTGCTACCAGAGCGTGGATTACGTGAGGGCGTTCGGCCTGACGACCCTGCGCCGGACCCTCGTGGCGCTGGCGAAAGAAATGCAGACCGGCATTCCGCTGTCTGATCTTGTAAATACTGCGGAGCACCTCAGCACGGGAAGCATGTCCTCGATGCTCGCGCAGGTCAGAGCCCTGGACTTCGGCGGCTGGGGACGGACGCTAAAAATCGGCGAACTGTACGCGAAGTCCCTCTTGACCAGGGTCGGGCATACGCCGGCTGATGCGGGACGGATCGCTTCTCAACTGGTCTACGGTTACACGCACCACCCGTTCCCCATCGATCTGAACGAGGCTATGCGGGTGGGCCTGCGGCCGCAGCAAATGGACGAGCAAGAGTACGCCGTGGCAGCCGAGCTGCTCACCTACTGCGCCGGGGATGACCTTTTCATCGGCTTCGTCGATGAGCATGCGGACGCTCACCGTCAGGATGCTCCTCGCGAGGCTGGGGCCCAGGCCAAGGCCAATCAGTCGCGCGCGCCGGCGGCCGGGGCGAGCGCGCAGGACGAGGAAGATCAGGCAATTGCCCTGCCGCGTGATCACGTGACCGGGGCGGTCGAGGAAGGCCAGCGGTTCCCCGTTTCCGGCGGTGCCACCACGCCGAATACGCCAGGTGGCTGAGCACGGACGTTAGCGGATTGTCACGTTCACATGGGCGGGCCCGGTCTGCGCTGGGGGCATTAGATGCTGGCGTCAAGTCTGACTTCAGTGGACAACATGATCACCAAGACGGGGATCGCCGCGGCGATCACGATCGCATTCTTGGTGATCGCCTCATGGCTGCCTTTGGCATGGCTGCACCGCAGGCGCGCACAAGTCGTCATCGAGGACGTGGCCGCCGGGGAGGACATCCCACGATCGGCGGCGTCTGGCCTGTCGCCACAGCTTCGGCAGGCGGTCTCGCGGGCGCTGCTCCACGAGAAGGAACACGGCGAGGCGTCCTATGCGGTCCTCACGACGCTGGCGCGGGACATCGACGACGGGCTGCTACGCATCCATGGCCATGTCCAGGTGCGGGCGATTGCCGCAGAGCTTCACTCCTCGACCGAGGACTCGCTAGCCGCACTTACGGCTGGTATCCGCGCGGTGGCGCCCTCGCAGGCCGAAGGGCTGGTGGCGGCGCTCGGCGCGATCCTGCCCACACAGCGCGGCTGGGTGGTCCGCACCTATCCCGCGCTTCGCGGCGAGGGCGACAAGACCGAGGCCGGGCTGACGCTCGAGCTCGCGCCGCTGGAGCGTGCGCCAGACGCGGTGACGAGCTTTTGGGCCAGCTCGGAGGCGTTGCGTCAGGCGGAGACGGAAGCCGCGCTGGCAGCCGCCATGCGGCCGCTGCTGCACCAGCTGCTCGCGCCGGCCGCCCGCTGGATCGAGACCCGCCTGGTGGCGCGGCAATTGGCACAGTCCAGGGTCCCGATGAGCTGGCGGCTGCTGTTCGGGCGGCAACGGCGCCAGGAGCTGGCCGGGCTGCAAATGCAGCTCGCCGGCCAGATGTCGCTCTACGCGGCGACGGAGCAGGAGGTGTTCTACCAGGGATTCACCGACCAGGCCCTCGCTGACCTCGCCGAGGCCGCCAGCCGGCTGCCGGCCTACTTCAGGCCGGACCACACGGCCGCCGCGGTACACGAACGGCTCGGCTGGGCGCACCGGCGCAGCGGCGATCTGGCAGGGGCGGCAGACGAGTTCGAGCGCGCGGTCCGGCAATACGACACAGCGGCGAAACTGCTCGCCGAGACACCCGGCGCCGCGCCAGAGCCCAGGCAGGCGGCGCTGGAGCGGGTGAGGGTGCGCCAGGCAAAGTGCCGTCTGCTGTCCGGTGACCGCAGCCACATCGAGATCGCGCGGCGAGAGCTCGCCGGGCTGCTGCGCATTACCGGCACGACGGCGGCCGAGCTCTACAACACCGCCTGCCTGTTCGCAGTCGCCATGAGCAGCCCAGACATGCACGAAGAGCTGCGGTCGGCGTACGCATCGCGTACCTGGCATCTGCTCGGCCGGTCGCTGCTCGCCGAAGGCGCCGAAGGTCCGTGGGGCTATGTGATGACCGATGTTGAGCTTGGTGCACTGGAGGAGCAACAACGCACTGACTTCCTGACCGAGCTGAAGCAGCGGCACCCTGAGCTCAAACCCCTCGACGGGGAGGCAGCTCAGATGCTGGTGAAGCAGGCAATGCACGCGATCGGGATCGAGCCCCCCGGCGACCCGTAGTGCCGCCCTGCACCTCCGGGGACCGCACCGCTGGGCTCGACAGCCGTGCAGAGCGGCGAGCGTCCCGCAACCGTGAACGGGGGCCGGGTCGGCAGTGCCACCGGCCGCACCCGGCCCCGAGGCCCGGTACGAGACGATGGAATCGATGTCGCTCGCGCTCATCACCGCCCTGCAGCTGCTGCCGCCCCGCCAGCGCGCCGCCATCGTTCTGCGCGATGTGCTCGGGTTCCACGCCCGTGAGGCCGCCGACATCCTGGACACCACCGAGGAGTCGGTGACCAGCGCGCTCAAGCGCGCTCGCGCAGCGCTGGAGCGCCACCAGCAATCGTCACCGCGGCGCGAGCCCGCCCCACCGCCCGGCTCTGCCGCCGAGCAACGGCTGGTGGACCGGCTTAGCAGGGCATTTGAGAGCGCCGACGTGGATGGCATCGTCGCCTTGCTCACCGAGGACGTCTGGCTGACCTTGCCGCCACTGCCGCTGGAATATCAGGGACGCGAGCTCGCCGCCCAGTTCCTCACGGCCACAGCATTCCGCCCGGGCTGGACCGCCCGGCTGATACCAACGCGGGCCAACGGCCAGCCCGCCTTCGGCTTCTACGCCCGCGACCCGCAGACCGGCGGCCTCTATACCGTCGGGCTGATGGTCTTGACCCTCTCCGGCACACGCATCTCGGCCATGACCCGCTTTGACGGCAGCACCCTGCCCCGGTTCGGCCTCCCGGCAACCCTCCCAGGCTGAGGACGGGTCACGCCCGCGACGTTCCTGCGGGGGTCCAGGAGGGATCCCGGCCGATGAACCCGAGCAGCCTGGTCTGCGCGTCGGCATCGTCGGGCACCTCGACCCTGGCCCCGTAGTGACCGGAGGACCGCATGGCCTCCTCCATCTGCTCCATTCCGGCCAGCAGGTGCGCGCAGAAGTCGGGGTCCAGCCGGTCGTCCTGGCCGGTGGCGCGGGCAAGGTCCCAGGTGTGCATGAACACGTCTGAGGTGTAGAACTGGTCGATCGCGAGCCGCAGGGGCAGGTCGCCGATGTGCGGATTGGCCAGGACCCGGTCCGCGGTCGCCGGATCGTCGAGCACCGCCTGCACGCCGGCGCAGTGGACCTCCCAGGCGGCGACCGGGTCATCGTCCACGGACGGCCCACTGGGCAGCTCGATCGCCGCGCCGGCGGAGACGAAACCGGGGAGCCACTGCGTCAGGTGCCGCACGACATCGCGGGCGGCCCAGCCAGCGACCGGGGACGGGGCGTCCCAGAACCGGGTTCCGCGGACCCGGTCGGTGAACAGCCCGCCAACCTGCCTGTGCCGCTCCGTGGGGCGATCAGACAGCGCCATCGGCAAGCATCCGGTCTAGCTTCGCGTATCCCTCGTTGATACCCGTCTCCATGCCGCTGGCCAGCCACGCGTCCCGGCCTTCGAAGCTGTCGACCAGCGACTGCGTACGAAGCCGGGTGCGACCGGGGCCGAGCTCCTCGAACCACAGTGTCTCAAGCGCGACGCCGTCGGGCTCACCCTCGAATGTGAAGGTCTGGACGATACGGTCCCGGCGTACCTCGTGAAAGCAGCCGCGGAACGCGTACTCCACGCCCTCGCGCACCGAGACGAACCTCCAGCTGCCGCCGGTGCGGGCGTCCCAGTGCTCGATCCGGGTGTCCATGCCGTCCGGGCCGACCCACTGGGCGAACAGCACCGGGTCGGTGTGGGCCCGCAGTACCTGCTCGGGCGTTGCCGCGAAATCGCGGGTCATACGGATGATCGGCAGCTTCGGGTCAGCCTCGATGATCGTCTCCATCGTTTCGGCCACGGTGGGCTCCATCCTCGTCGTCGGTTTCGTTCATCGCCGCCAGGACGGCGTCGAGGCGGCGGTACCGCTGCTCAGCCCGGCGCCGGTAGCGCTCGATCCAGGCGTCCATCACGTCGAAGGCCTTCGTCTCCAGGTGCACCGGCCGCGGCTGCGGCCCGTGCGGCCGGCTCACCAGTTCGGCGTCCTCGAGCACCCGCAGGTGCTTGTAGACGGCCTGCAGCGTCATCCGGTACGGCTCGGCTAGCTGGTTCACCGTTGCGTCACCCTCGGCGAGCCGGGCCACAATGCTGCGCCGCGTCGGATCGGCAAGGGCGGAGAAGACCCGGGACAGTGTGTCCGCCGTCATCGACCCCTCATTTCAACCCCCTGGTTGAAACTATGGTAGGCGGCGGCCGGCTGGCCCGTCAACCGCGCGGTTGAAACTGCTGGTGAGGAGGCCCCTCCTCCCAGATGGCACCCACCGCCGGCCCGTGGTCAACGCAGTTCAATGGGGTCGCGGCCCGGCGTGGTCGCTTCGCCACTGTTCAGTGCGCGGCGGGTGGCGCCGGGCGGCCAGCTCGAACATCACCGGCACCAGCCGCAGTCGCGTGACCGCATCCCGTACCGCCTGCCGCTCCGGCGCCAGCTCCCGCAGCGCCAAGCTCACGAACACCCGCACCCGCTGATCCGGCGTCCGGATCACGCCGCTGCCTGCCATCGCTTCACCGCCCCAGCCGCGGCCGAGGGTGAGGCCGACCGGGACGGCGGGCATCGTCGTTCACCACCCGATCATTCTCTCTCGCGGCCGATGGCCGGCCCATCGATCCAGGCGCCACACGCGCCTCCGCCGGCCGGCTAGCGCACCACACGACGGGCCGGTACCTCGGCGGCATGCTGCTACCGCTGCGGCGTTCCTGCGGCCCGCGCCTGGGCCATCTCGCTGAACAGTTCGGCGTAGTCGTAGGCGGCCTCAGGTTTCGCGCGCACCTGCGTGTCGATCATCTTGGCGTCTTCGCCGACGAGGATCCGCCAGGCCCCCGATCGCACCCCGTCGAGGATGATGGTGGCCGCCTGCCCCGCACTGAGCGGCGCCTTGTCGCGGAAGTCCGCGTTGGCCCGCACGAGCATCTGGCGCAGGTTATCGGCGGACGCGCCCTCGGGCAGCAGCCCCGCGCGGATCAGCTTGGCCTGCGCGTCGCGCGGGATCACCTCCTCCAGCTGGGCGTCGCTCATGTTCTCCGGCGCGGGCAGGCCACGGGCGCGCAGGCTGTTCGCGACGATGTCGGTGCCTACGTGCCCCGGCAGCACCACGGCGACCCGGACCTGTGGCGCGCTGGTGCGCAGGTCCTCGATGAGCGCCTCGGTGAAGCCCCGCACAGCGAACTTGGCCGCGCTGTAGGCGGTGCTTGGCATGCCCGGGCCCAGTGACGCCCAGAAGCCGTTCACGCTGCTGGTGTTGACCAGCACCCCGTCACCGCTGGCGATCAGCAGCGGCACGAACGCGCGGGCACAGTGATAGACCCCCCACCAGTCCACCGCGAACGTGCGTTCCCAGTCCTCCCGGCTGTCGTTGACGAAGCTGTTGCCGCCGCCGATTCCCGCGTTGGCGAAGACCAGGTGGACGTGATCGCTGCCGTGCTCGGCAAGCAGCTCATCGCGGAATCGCAGCACCTGCGCCTCGTCGGAGACGTCGCACGCATGGCTGGTGACCCTGACGCCGGGCGGGGCGGCTTCCCGCGCCATGGCCGCAGCCTCCGTGACCGAGTCCACATGCCAGTCACACGCCGCGACCGAGCATCCCTGCGCCGCCAGCTGGCGGGCAAGTTCACGGCCCATGCCCGAGCCACCACCGGTCACGACCGCGAGCTTCCTGGTGAACGATCGGTATGCGCCGTTCGTCGCGGTCCCGGCCTGTGAATCGCTGCGCGGCATCTGACCCACCTCCCGGCGAGATCTTGACGTGCGCTACTCCCATCGGAAGAAGCGCTTGGCCACGAGGCCGAACACGACCGCGTACACCGCCAGGACCAGCAGCGGCGCAACCGGGGGAAACCCCTGCAGCATCGAGTCCTGGATCGCCTCCACGGCCGCGCCGAGCGGGGTGACGTGGCTGATGTCCTGCAGCGCGCCCGGCAGGAGCTGCATGGGGATATACAGCCCGGAGAAGAACATGAGGGGGTAGAACGTCGCCATCATAATGCCGCGGGCGGCACCCGCCGTCCGGGCTCCGGCCGCGATCGCGAGCCCGATCGCGAACATCGCGGCTATGGACAGCGCGATCGCGAGCACCAGCCCGCCCGTGTTCTTCGGGGCGCTCTCCCCGAAGAACACGCCGCTCACGACGATGAGGATCCCTACCGTGATCACCATCAGGCACGCCTGGACGACGAGCTGCGCGCTCAGCACCCACCACGGGGGCACGGGCGTCGTCGACAGGCGGCGGAGGATCCCCTGCTCACGGTAGGAGACAAGCGGGCCGGGGAGGTACGTCAGCGCGAGTACCCCGATCACGAAGGCCACGAGGATCGGGATGTAGACCTCGAACGCGGACAGGCCGCCGAGGCTCGCCGAGGTCACCTGGAAGGCGGGAATCTCGCCGAAAATGATCAGGAGCAGCAGGGAGACCCCCACGCTGACGATGATCCCGCTGGGCTGCCGCCAGGCGAGCCGGGCCTCGTTGTGGACGATCTTGCCGAACCCGGCGCGCGGTGCCCTCGGGTCCGCGATCATCAGCAGGCTCATGACCGTTCTCCTTCCTCACGCAGCTGCCTTCCGGTGAGCCGCACGAACGCGTCTTCCAGGGTCGATGAGTCGAGCTGCACGTCGTGCGTGGTCACGCCGGCCTCGTGCAGGGCCAGGATCACCGCGCCGACGAGCTCTCCGGTCCCGGTGACTACCACGTGACGCCCGTCGTGCTCGACCGCCGTCACCTCGGGAAGCCTGGTCAGCAGCCCCATGTCGAACGGGGCCGACGGCAGGAACCGCACCCGCTCCCCGCCTCTGGCCCGGGCCGCGAGGCCCGCCGGGGTGTCGAGCGCGACGACGCGCCCGGAGTCGATGAGGGCCACCCGGTCACACAGCCGTTCTGCCTCCTCCATGAAGTGCGTCACCAGCACGATCGTCACCCCGCGGTCGCGCACCTTCTCGATGAGCTCCCACGTGTTCCGGCGGGCCTGCGGATCGAGTCCGGTCGTCATCTCGTCGAGCACCGCGATCTTCGGCCCGCCGATGAGCGCCAGCACGACGGACAGGCGCTGCCGCTGGCCGCCGGATAGGGAACGGTAATAGTCCCTGCGCTTCCCGGCGAGCCCGAGCGCCTCGACCAGCTCGGTGACGTCGGCGGGCTCGCGGTAGAAGGACCGGTACATGTCGAGGACCTCCCCGACCCTGAGCTTCGCCGGGAAGGAGCTCGCCTGGAGCTGCACCCCGACGATCTCGCGGACCTTGTCCCGGTCGGCCCGCGGGTCGAGGCCCAGCAGCCGGATCGTTCCCGAGTCCGGTGACCGGAGACCGATCGCGCACTCGACCGTGGTCGTCTTCCCCGCTCCGTTCGGGCCGAGGATGCCGAAGATCTCGCCCTCGGCGACCGAGAACGAGACGTCGTCAACCGCCGCCAGCGCTCCGTAGGTCTTGCGCAGGTGCCCGATTTCGACCGCTGGCGTGCGGGCCGCTCGCCCCGGCCAGCCGGGGCCGCCCTGTCTGCTTATCGTTATCGCGGCGACGCCTCTGACGTTCGTGTTCTTAGTGCCGTTCGGCCGCAGCTGCCCGCCCCGGCTGGCGCCTTCCCGCGGGCGGCTGGGCCCGGCGTCAAGCCGCCCGGCGGCTGCGCTTCCCGGAATGCCCATGACTTCCTCCTGGCGGCCCGCTCATGGCGGCCCGATGTCCGTCCCGCCACGCCGGGCGGGGTCCTTGCCCGATAAAACTGATATCGGTATGCTAGATATGTAGTATCAGAGATGTCAACCGGAGGTGACCGGGAATGGTGATGCAGCCCCCCGCCGGTACGGGCAACCCGGCCACGGCACAGCTGGCCGAGCACGAGGCCTGGTCGATCCGCGGCGTCGCGGTCCTGGCCGTCGGCCAGGTGGCACTGTGGGTCGGCGTCGCGCTGCTGATATCGGCCCTCACCAGCAGCCCGGGAAGCGGCGCGGCAGCGTTGTGGGCGGTCATCCTGCTGGTGGCCGCCGGGCTGCTGCTATCTGGCCTGACGCAGGTGGTCGCCGGCGAAGCCCGGGTGGTGCAGCTGTTCGGCCGGTACCGGGGCACGGTGCGGGCCGCCGGTCTGGCGTATGTGAACCCGTTCACGCGGCGGCGGAAAGTGTCGGTGCGGCTGCGCAACCACGAGACCGCGGTGGCGAAGGTGAACGACGCCGACGGCAACCCGATCGAGATCGCCGCCGTGGTCGTCTGGCAGGTGCAGGACACGGCCAAGGCGCTGTACGCGGTCGACGACTTCCCCCAGTTCGTCGCGTTCCAGGCCGAGACCGCCGTGCGGCACATCGCCTCCAGCTACCCCTACACCAGCCACGGCAGCGGCCAGCTGTCGCTGCGCGACAACGCCGAGGAGATCACCGGGCGCCTGTCGGCCGAGATCGCCGACCGGGTCGCCCCGGCCGGGGTGGCGATCATCGAGTCGCGGCTGACCCGGCTGTCGTATGCCCCCGAGATCGCCCAGGCCATGCTCCGCCAGCAGCAGGCCAGCGCCGTGGTCGGCGCGCGGCAGCGAATCGTCGAGGGCGCGGTCAGCATGGTCCAGCTGGCCCTTCAGCGGCTCAAGGACGAGGACGTTATCGAGCTGGACGAGGAGCGCAAAGCCGCGATGGTCTCCAACCTGCTGGTGGTCCTGTGCAGTGAGCAGGCCACCCAGCAGGTCGTCAACACCGGCTCCCTCTACCAGTGAGGCATGCACGGTAACGCGGTGAGCGAGCGCAAGAGCATCCTGCTGCGCCTGGACCCGGCCGTCCACGACGCCCTGGCCCGGTGGGCCTCCGACGAGCTGCGCAGCACCAACGCCCAGATCGAGTTCCTGCTCCGCCGCGCCCTCGCCGACGCCGGGCGGCTGCCGAGCAAGGTCGGAGCGATGCGCAGGCCCGGCCGGCCGGCCCGCGGCGGCCCGGCCGGCTGACCATCCGCTCCATGGGGTCAGGTTCTGCGGGTCGGGAGACGTCGGGGATGACCCGGGCGACCCGGGCCTCATCCGCCTCCGGCAACCCGATCTGGAAGACGAGCCCCAGCCGCGCGGGCCGGCATCACACCGCCTCGATGTGAGCCATCAGGCCCGAGGCCGTCTGGGATAGCGCCCCCGACACCTCCGCGACCACGTCTGCTCCGGCCGGCGGACGCAGGCCGGCGGCGAAGGCGGCCAGCTCGTCGAGGCGCTCGGCGAAGCGGAACCAGGCCGAGCGGCGATGCGGGAGCAGGAAGCTGGCGCGGTAGGGGAGCTGGAAGTTGGCTCCCGCCGTCACGCCGGGGTGATCGGGTCCCACCGGCAGGCGGGCGAGCAGCAGGCCGAGCGGCTTGATGGCCCCGAACATGAGGTCGACGGCGGCGTGGGCCAGGACCTGGCGCTGCCCGGGCGTCTCGTGGCCGAAGGCGAAGTAGCGCGCGATCATCTGCAGTACGAGCTCGTACACCGCGTTGAACAGATCGGAGCACCCGCCGGTGGCGGGGTCGGTGATGTAGACGTCCGGTTCGACCCCCTCCACCGGTCTCATCCCCGCGGCCACGACCGGATAGGCCGGTTCGAAGCCCGGATCGACCTCGCGCATCGCCAGGTAGTCGCCCAGCACGCGCAGGAAGCGGCCGTAATGGGCGGTCGCCCAGTCACCCGTCGCCCCCTCCCCCTGCTCGACGATGCGCTCAATGGCCCGGTTGGCGCCCGCCAGGCCGGTGATGGGCCCAAGGTCGGGCCAGCCGAAGGTGGTCTCGTCGGCCTGGTGAAACGCCGGGCCGATGAACAGCCGGTCCTCGCCGAGCTTGCTGGCCAGGTGCGCGAAGCCCCTTTCCACAGCACGGTACAAATGACCCTGCGTGGCGAAGTCCTGCCCCCGCGGCACGATCTCCTCGGGCCGCATAGGCGGCAGCGGCGGCCCGGCAGGCTCGAACCCCTCCGCGTCGGCGCGCTCCACACCCTCCGGCCGCTCCAGGTACACAAAGTGCTGCAACGCCGCCTCGCCGAAGGGGAGCAGGCGGAGCTGCACACCGGGCGGGTAGCCCTCCGCCTGGTGCGGCATGTGGGGCCGGCTCACGAACGGGGCAGACCCGACGGCCGTGAGCAGGTTCTGCACCACCGCCCAGTGCAGCATCTCCTCACCGGCGATGGCGAACAGCACCCGGCGCCAGCGCTCAACGGCCGCAAGCTGGTC
>Ga0066905_100000417_pt1 | contig 11597 bp, 9 predicted proteins | sample PanSoiMetaPlot36_FD_67483 | JGI IMG/M metagenome (GOLD analysis project Ga0066905, IMG submission 67483) | Tropical forest soil microbial communities from Panama analyzed to predict greenhouse gas emissions - Panama Soil Plot 36 (version 2) | ecosystem: Environmental > Terrestrial > Soil >... | reverse complement strand
CCCGTTCGCGATTTTCGACTGGCCGGGTCGCTGTGGGTTTGGGTCATGGCTATTGCTTCCTGCGGTTGGGAGTTTGTTGGCGGAAACCCACCCGGGGGGGTGGGTCTCCGCAAGTTCGACGCGCGGCGAGGGCTAGTGGGGGGGACCGAAGCGCCGCCCGGATCCCCACCATTGGACTTTCAAGAATGGACCAGCTCTATTTCTTGAGCCTGGCCAGATGCTCGCGCGCCTCTTTCAAATGTTCGTTACCGGAGGTGATTGAGTTTTTCGCGTAGGTTTTCAGGTCCGCGTCCGAGCCGTTCTTGACCTCGTTATCGAACAGTGACGTGTCTTCGTGAATCTGGCTGATCCACTTGAGAAAGGCGACATCGACGTCGATGCCGTTGAGCTTGGACAGCTTGTCAATCGTTTCGTTGCTGCCCTTCTCCGCGTCGGCTACGACCTCGATCTTGAGCCGTTTGGCGTGCTCGCTCGCGATTTTGAAGGACTCCTTATGCTGCTTTGCCACTCGCTCGGCGAAGTCCTTGACCTTTTCGTCGGATGCATTCTTCGCGGAGTACTCGATGATTTTGACCGACGCGGCGATGGCGGGCACCACCTTGGTCAGGAAATCCGTGTCGGCCTCGGCCTTCTGCTTTTCTTGCGCACGAACCGAGGCTGTGGATGCTAGCGCCAGCGACGACAGGGCGACTGTAATGAACATTCTCATTGGAACGACTCCTAACACTTGCTGATCGCTGCCCCTTGAACGCCAAGAGGACGCAGAACCAGTCTAATGATGCATTGCAGGTTACTTGTTGCGGCCGTCTGGCCCGAGGTGACGGGTCGGGCGGCGTCCTCGCTGCGCTTCGGTCTCCGCCGCCCGACCCGTCACCTCGGGCCAGACGGACTGCGAATGCGTCGGCTCATGGTCGGCGGGCCGGGACGGCGTCCTCGCTGCGCTTCGGTCTCCGCCGCCCCGGCCCGCCGCCCCGGCCCGCCGCCCCGGCCCGCCGCCCCGGCCCGCCGCCCTTGAGCGGCAGCGGCACTACAAGTCAGCTTCAACAGACCACTAGTCGTTGAGTTCTTAGTCTCGTTGCGTTCGCTCGCACGGATGCGAGCTTAACGATCCGGCATCTGGAACTCCGCCACTCCTCGATCGTGGCCTGAGAGTCCGGGGCTCCGGCGACTCTCGGTCCGCGATCGAGGGTGTGGCTGAGCGTGACGGCGAAACGCGGACTAGCGGAGGGAGCGGAAGGCCGCGCGCATCTCGGACACCAAGAGCTCCGGCTGTTCCCACGCCGCGAAGTGACCGCCCTTCTCGACGCGGTTGTAATGAATGAGCTTGGGATACGCCCGCTCCGCCCAGCTCCGCGGGGCTGGATAGAGCTCGTCGGGAAACACGCTCACGGCAACCGGGATGGAGACGCCCTTGGCGTTGAAGTATCCGCGTTTGCCCCAATTCTCCCAATAGAGACGGGCGCCAGAGATCGCCGTGTTCGTCAACCAAGCGATCGTGATGTTGTCGAGGATGTCGTCGCGCGTGAGGCCGGCGGATTCTCCCGCAAAGACGCGTGCGATCAACTCGTAGCTGCGCGCGTCGTGATCAAGGAAATAAGCCGCCAAGCCGACGGGTGAGTCCGCGATTCCGTACAGCGTCTGCGGTCGCAGCCCCATCTGGTACCCGTAGGCGATTCCCTTCTGATAAACGAACTGCAAACGGTCGTAAGCGACCTTCTCGTCGGCTGAGAGACCCGAAGGCGCCGGCGCCCCGGAACGAGCCGCCTTGTCAATGTCGTCTGGAAAGATGCCCGGCATGTTAACGTGAATGCCGAGGAGTTCCGGAGGCGTCAGAAGCCCCATTTGATCGGTGATGACGGAGCCCCAGTCGCCGCCTTGCGACACGAATTTTGTGTACCCGAGGCGCTTCATCAGCACGACCCAGGTACGCGCGATGCGGGGAACATCCCACCCGGTGGTGGTCGGTTTGCCTGAGTACCCGTAGCCCGGCATTGACGGGATCACCAAGTGGAACGCGTCCGACGCCTTCCCGCCGTGCGCCGTGGGATCGGTGAGCGGATCGATGATTTTCAGCTGCTCGACGACCGAGCCGGGCCAGCCGTGCGTGACGATGACCGGCATCGCGTTCTCGTGCTTCGACCGGACGTGGATGAAGTGAATGTCGAGCCCGTCGATCTCGGTCATGAAGTTCGGCTGTGCGTTGAGTTTCGCCTCGACCTTGCGCCAGTCGTACTCGGTCGCCCAGTAGCGCGCGAGCCTCTGCATCGTCGCGAGCTGGACCCCCTGCGACGCGTCCGTGACCGTCTCCCGCTCGGGCCACCGGGTCGCGTTGATGCGCTTGCGCAAATCGGTCATTTCCGATTCCGGAACGTTCACACGGAACGGGCGAATGGCGTCCTTGTCGGCGGCCCGCCCCCGGCTCGGTGCGGTCGCTGTTGCTTGAGTCACGGCATTCTCCTTTGGAAGAGTTTTGGGTTCTTGGTCTGTACGTGGCCGAGTCGCGGGGGACGCCTTGTCGACTGGATCCTGGACTTCGGCGGACGGCAGTGCCTGGCCGCAGCCAGCGGCGAGCAGCACAAGTCCGGAGGCACCCGCGACCGCGAGGACGGCGAAAAGTCTGCGCTGGGCGGCGGCCGTCAATCGTGTGAACATGATCGCGCTCCGTTCGGCGAAAATGGGATTGGCGCCAGGGGATCGGCCCGCCCGCGACTCCTTGGCCCGTGTCACTTTGAACGCGGGGCCGCTTCGCGCAGGACGGCGTAGTACTGGCTGAAGACCCAGTCCGTCTTGGCGTTGTCCTGGTGGCACTTGTTGCACGCGGCGGCCGGCTTCTTGGACGCCTCCGCCCTGAGCGGGTACTTGTTGCCGAAGTCGAAGTAGGCCCAGTTCCCAGGCTCATCTTTGAACCGCTTCGAGTCCTTGATCGAGACCTGCAGCCCCGTGAACTCGCCCATGAAGTAGCCCTTGCCGGCGCTCGACTCCGTCGAGCCGACGCCGACGGCTTCCTTGACCACGACGGTGCCGTCGCGTAACTCGCCGGTCTTCTCGTAATGGGCGAATCCCTCGGGGTCCATGTAGACGGAGTGGAACTCCTGGGCTTCACCCTCGTGAAGGGCCAACGGGGTGCCGATGGAGACCCACTTGCGGTAGCCGACTGGCGGCCGGTTGAGCTTCCCGTCGGCGGTGAACTTGATCACCGAAGCCGGCTGCTGAACGGCGACCGACCTCGGTCCGTCGGCGGCTGGCGGGGTCTGACCCCAGACGACGGCGGCGAGCAGGAAGGTGACGACAGCCCCCGCGGCCCCCAATGTGAGCGGAAGCTTGCGTGAGCGGGGCGCTGACAACACTGCCGACATGATCGTTCTCCGGGTGATGGATTTGGGTCGCCGGCCGGTCGCCCGTCGCAGTACTAAAGCGTGGCAGGTTGACACCCGCGCGCCGTATGATCGACCCCGGTGTTGTGTCATCGACTCCGGGGAATCGGATGACGGAGGAGCCCACCACAGCCGTAGTCCAGCGTTACCTGGACGCGCTGGCCGGCGACACGGCCGATGACGCGGTCGTCCGGGCCTTGCTGGACCGGGCCGTTCGGCGGCTGCACCAGTTGTGCGGCACGGTCCTGCGCCGCGGGTACCCCCGGCTGACGCGCCCGCCGTTGAACCTGCAATCGGATGAAATGCTCTCGGCGGTGGTTGAGCGGTTGCTCAAGGCCCTGCGCGAGGCTCGCCCGGCGAACGTCCGCCAGTTCTTCGCCCTCGCCGCGCAGCACACGCGCTGGGAGCTGAATGACCTGGCCCGCCGCCAGGATCACCGGCCTGCTGCCGTCGAGCTGCACGAAGGGCTACTCCCCATTGAAAGCGGCAGCGATTCCACCCTCCGGCCGGACGTCCGTCGCATGCTCGAGGGGATCGACGCCATGCCGGCCGACGAGCGCGAGGCGTTCGACCTGGTTCGAGTTCAGGGGATGACTCATGCGGAGGCCGCAGACGTTCTCGGCGTCGCTACTCGGACGGTGAAGCGGCGACTGGACCGCAGTCTGCGGCTCTTGACCGAACGCCTCGGCGACCTCCGCCCGGGCGACACGCCGCCCGAGGCGAGCTGAGGCCGGCCGCGCCACAACTCGGGGGATGGCCATGCCCGACGACCCGCGCGTGCAACAGTTGCTCGACCGGCTGCTCGACTCCGACGCCACACCGGAGGAGGTGTGCGGGTCGTGCCCCGAGTTGCTTCCGGTCGTCCGCGATCGCTGGCGACAGATTTGCTCGGCGCAGGCGGACCTCGACGCCCTATTCCCGCCCGCGGCCGGGTCGGCCGAGACCCCGCCGGAACAAACGCCGCTGCCAGAAATCCCGGGCTACGAGGTCGAGGGCGTGCTCGGTGTCGGCGGCATGGGGGTCGTGTTTCGGGCCCGGCACCTGCGGCTCAATCGGATCGTGGCGCTGAAGATGACCCTCGCCGGCGCCTACGCGGGCCAGCACGAGCGCGACCGATTCCAACGGGAGGCCGAGGCGGTCGCACGCCTGCAGCACCCGAACGTGGTGCAAATCCACGACGTCGGCGATTCGGACGGGCGGCCGTACTTCACGATGGAGTATGTGGACGGGGGCAGCCTGGCGCAGAGGCTGTCGGGCGCTCCCCAGCCCGCCCGCGAGGCCGCCGCCTTGATGGCGACTCTCGCTGGGGCCGTTCAGGTTGCCCATGCCGCCGGCATCGTCCACCGGGACCTGAAGCCGGCCAATGTCCTGATCACCGCGGATGGCACTCCGAAGGTGAGCGACTTCGGACTGGCCCGGCGACTGGACGGCGACTCCGGCCTCACCGGCACGGGCGCGGCCGTTGGCACGCCGAGCTACATGGCCCCCGAGCAGGCCCGGGGCCAGCGGGCGGCGGCTGAACCCGCCGCGGACATCTATGCCCTGGGGGCCATCCTGTACGAAACGCTCACCGGCCGACCGCCGTTCCGGGCCGAGTCGGCGGCGGAAACGATCCAGCAGGTGATCGCCCGGGACCCGGTGCCGCCGTCGCGGCTGAACCACTCGGTGCCGCGCGACCTGGACACCATCTGCCTGACGTGCCTGCGCAAGGAGCCTAGCCTCCGCTACGGCAGCGCCGCCACGCTCGCCGAGGACCTCGGCCGGTTCCTGCGCGGGGAAGCCATCGCGGCGCGACCCGAGGGCGTCTGGCGTCGGCTCGCCCGTCGAGTCCGCCGCCGCCCGGGCCTCTCGGCGGCCATTGCGTCCGTGACCGTGTTGGCCCTCACCGTGGCCGTCGGCAGCTTGTGGATGCTTTCGGAGCGGTCGGCGGCCGCGCGAGGCGAGGCCGCAAGGGAGCATGCGGTGGACGAGGACCTGACGGAGATGGCCGGACTCATGCAGCGGTCCAATTGGCCGGAAGCACGGGCGGCCTGGGAGCGGGCCAACGGCCGGCTCGGGGACCGCAACCCGGCTGACCTGCGCCGCCGGCTGGACCAGGGCAAGCGCGACCTGGATATGGTCAGCGAACTGGACGAGTTTCGCCTGCGGCTGGCGCGCTCCAGCGTCTCACAATCGCCGGAGAACTTGTACGCGGAGGCCTACCGGCGCTACGGGATCGACCTTCTGGCACTCGACCCGGCCGAGTCGGCGGCGCGCATCGGCGACTCGGCTATTCGCGAGACGCTGGTGGCTTACTTGCACGAGTGGCTCTATTGGATCGCGGACGCGAACCGCCCCCCGGTCGCGGCCGCGGCCGACCTGGCTGACCCCGACGACTGGCGGCGTGCGTACCGGGCGGCCATCGTGTCCAAGAACACCGAGGTCGAGAAGTTCAAGGCGCTCGCGGACGCGCCGGAAGCCGCGGACCAACCATCGGTGATCCTCTCCGGGCTGTGTGGCTCGTTGATGACGCACGAATACCGTGACGAAGCACTGGCCGTCTTGAACACGGCCCAGCGACGCTACCCGGGCGACTTCTGGATCAACTACCTGCTCGGTCATTTCTGGGAGAAGGAGCGCCCGCAGGTGGCCGCCGGATACTTCCGGGCGGCCGTGGCCATTCGACCAAGTGACCTGGCGTACGCGAGACTGGCGAACACCCTGCGTGACTCCGGCGACCCGGACGGGGCCATCCACGCCTATCGGAAGGCGATCGAACTGAATCCGAATGTCGATGTCGGAAGGGACCTGGCCAAGCTCCTGGCCCCCCAGGGCAAGCTGGAAGCGGTCCGTGCCGCCTGGGCGAAGACCCTGGACGGGAACCCCCCGGACCACGCGTCCTGGTATGGGTACGCGCAGCTTTGCTTGCTGCTCGGCGACGAGGAGGCCTTCCGCCGGAACCGTACGGCGATGCTCGACCGCTTCGAGGGGGCTGTCACCGCGTGGTACGACGCCGAGCGCATCAGCCTGGCCTGCCTGCTCCGGCCCGCGACAGGCGACGAGCTTCGACGCGTGGTCGCGATGGTGAACCGGGCCGCGGCCATCGGACCGAAAGCTCCGCTCCCGGACCACGCCTACATCCAATTTGTCCAGGGATTGGCCGAGTATCGCCAGGGCCGTCCGGCGCAGGCCATACCCCCGCTGGAGGCGGCGGCGACGAAGCTGTCCACCCGCGCCGGGCCGCGATGTGCGTTGGCGATGGCCCAATTCCGCGCAGGGTCCATCGCGGAAGCACGCCGCACACTGGCTGCCGCCGTCCAGACCTACGACTGGACCGACATGCAATCCGACCCGCCCACGATCTGGGTGAGTCACGTCCTTCGCCGCGAGGCGGAGGGACTGATTCTGCCCAACCTGTCCGCATTCTTGGACGGCGCGTACCGGCCGCAAGACTCCGACGAGCGCCGTGCCCTTCTCGTGGTGGGACGGCTCACGGACCGCTCCCTCGCCCTGGCCCGCGTGTCGGCCGACGCCTTTGCGGCCGACCCGCGGCTGGCAGACGCGTTGCGCGAGGGCCACCGGTACGCCGCCGCCCGGGCCGCCGCCCGGGCTGGTAGCGGCCGCGGTGCGGATGCGGCCCGCCTCGAGGAACTGGACCGGACCCGGTGGCGCGGACAAGCCCGCGAGTGGCTGCGCGCGGACCTGGCTGCCTGGGCCAAGGTGTTGGACGGCAGCGGTCCGGAGGCCCGGCAGGATGTCCGGCAGCAGCTCACGAGGTGGCGGGCCGACCCCGACCTCGCGGGTCTGCGCGAGCCGACCGAGTTGCACAAACTATCTGCCGAGGAGCGGAAGGACTGCTTGGCGCTGTGGGCCGAGGTGGAAACCCTACTCGCCCGATCCGGGCCTTGACCGCCAAGCCCACGACGACGGTATCTCGGGGGGGGTTGGTCCCGCGTATACTTGTGGCGCGATCCGCCTTCCATCTAGTTCGGCCGCCGCCACTCCCGGCTCACCTGCAGCACCCGCCAAACGTCCTGTCGCGAGGATGGGTCGGGGGCACCGAAGTCGGCGCCGGTGAGCTTGCCCAGGCTGGTAATCAAGGCCGCGTTCAGCTCCTTCTGTAGGATCACGTCCTCGGTCCCGCCGCCGTACACGACTTGGTTCTGCCCCAGAGCCTCGATCAGCCCGGACACGGCGGCTGGGTCGCCGATTTGTCCCAGGGCGTCCGCCGCTCGGCGGCGGATGATCAGCGATGGGTGCCCCAGAGCCTGGGCCACCCGGGCGGCGTCCTGGTCCTTGGTCCATTCGTCCAATAATTGCGTTGCCGTTGCGAAGTCGGCCGTGCGGATGTCCGCGCTCGTTTCCTTCATGATCTTCCCCTGTGCCCGAAGGTCCGCGGCGTTCCCCGGCGATTCGGTCTCGCATCCGTCGGGTCAGAACCCGGCGTTGTCCAGCGCCTTGTCGGTACCGTTGTCGACCCACTTACCGCCCGCCTTGCGGAACTTCACGTGGATGCGCCACGGGAAGAAGTCCGAAATGCGGTGCCAGGTGCCGGCCAGTTCCAGCCGGGTGAACTCGCGGAAGTGCAACCGGCGTTCCCAGGTGTCGCCATCCCGGCCGGCGGTGTGGTCAATGCCCATGCCCGGGGAGTCTTGGCCGTGCAGGAATCCGCCGCTGACGTAGGGGTTGTCGGTGTCGCCGTTGTCGAACTCGTCGCCGGTCGCCCGGTCGTCGTTGCCCTCCACGTCGTTCACCGGGTAGTCGGCGACCGCTACGGGGGCGGGCTGGGCGAAAGCCGAGTTGGCCAGCCCCGCCGGGTTGAGGATCTTCGCCTTGATCTGCCGCGAGTTGTCCCACTTCTTGTCCGCCCCGCCCGAAAGCGGGTCGCCCGAGAGTGGATGGTTGCCGCCGGGCGGCGCCGAGACGTTGAGGCGCCGCAGGTTAGGCCGGTCCGCGTCGGTGATGATCGCCCCGGGCGCGATCTGGTGGCGGAACGTGAAACCGCCCGTGATGAAACCGCCCACCCCGGCGCCGGCGAGGAACACCGGTTCCTGGTACGAGATGGGGATGTCTCCGGCCGTGGCGGTCGTCCACACGACCCACACGCGCAACTCCCTCTCCACGCGCTGACCCACCTTGATCTTAACCACGTGCTTGGCGGCGAGGTGCCGGGGCACGACGGCCTGCAGGGGATTGCCGGGAACCGGGGTCGCCCCCTCCCAGGTGATCCGGCCGCGCATGCCCGGCGTGTCAAGGGCGAGCGTCGCGGTCAGCGTGACTAGGTCGGCCCGTTTGGGAGTCACGAAATGGGTGATCGCCGTGTTGCCGTCCGGCGGGATTTCCGTGGCGCCCGCCGCGGTCACGGTCATAACCACGTCGGGGATGACGATCTGGTCGCCCGGGTAGATCAGGTTCGGATTCGGCCGCCTGGACCGGAACGCGGCGTTGTCCGGGTGGTGGTACAGATCGCGCCACGATTCGAACCCGTGATTGCGGGCGATCTTGTCGAGCCAGTCCCCCTGTTGGACCGTGTAAACCGCGGACATAGGTACCCCCAATGCCGTTCCCGCATCCGCCACACCTTTGGCTATTGCGATTCGTCCCAGGAAACGGACATGGGAGGTGAAACGGTACCGATTTGAGGCAAAACGCTTCGACTGTCCACGCGCACTGTGACGCCGGACTCGGAAGCGACGTCAGCGAAAGAAGGAAGGCCGCAACTCGCGAGGGGCTACGGCCTTTCAGTTGAATGGGCGCTACTGGATTCGAACCAGTGACTTCCACCGTGTGAGCCCGCCCTCGAAAAAGTCGCCTGGGCACGCTTCCAGACCGGCCAGCCGAGTTACCCGCCGGTGCCCGGGGTGGCAGGGCCGGCCGCCGCGGAACGTCCCCATCGAGGCGGTGGCCTCGACCATGCCGATCAGACCCTCCTCGGTCAACCGGCTGATCCGATCCGATATGTTCGCGGTCGCATTCATTGGTTCTCCACGCATTGGATGCCTCAAGTAGAACCAACTGTGCGGGGCGGGCCGAAACTGGGTCAGCGTCCGGGCCCGGCCCCGGCGTACGGGGATGAGCCGAGGATAACCCGGGCGATGATGGGCGAGGGCCGACCTGTGAACCGATCCGTCTTCGGCGTGGGCCTGATCGCGGCCACGATGGTCGGCCCCGCCCAGTGTTCGGGCGACGAGACATCGCCGGCGCGCCCGCCGGCCGTGGACGCCACCACCCTGCGGCACAAGGTCCTGTGCGGGTACCAGGGCTGGTTCCGCTGCCCCGGCGACCCGGCCGGGGAGGGCTGGCGGCACTGGGGCCGGGACCGGAGGAAGCTCACCCCGTATACCTTGACGGTCGAGATGTGGCCCGACCTGTCCGACTTCCCGGCCGACCAGACGTACCCGGCTCCCGGATTCACCCACCCGGACGGGAGCCCAGCCCGCTTGTTCAGCTCGGCCGACCCCAAGACGGTGGAGCGCCACTTCGAGTGGATGCAGCAGTACGGGATCGACGGCGTGTTCGCCCAGCGGTTCCTGGTCGAGCTCGGCGGCCCGTCCACCGACCGCGTGCTCGGCCACGTCCGGGCGTCCGCGGCCAAGGCCGGCCGGGTCTACGCCGTCTGCTATGACCTGACCGGCACCCGGGCGGACAAGTTGTACGACCTGTTGGTCGCCGACTGGAAGCGGCTCGTGGACGACCTGAAGATCACACAGGACGACCGTTACCTGCGGCACGGCGGCAAGCCGGTGGTATTCGTCTGGGGGTTCTTCAGCGACCGGTTCGGCCCGAGGCTGGCCCACCGGGTCATCGACTTCTTCAAGGCCGACGGTCGGCACGCGGCCGCCCTGGTCGGCGGGTGCCCGTGGCGGTGGCGGGGCGAGGCCGACGCCGAGTGGGCCCGGGCGTTCCGCCGGTTCGACGTTCTCAGCCCGTGGAACGTCGGCAACGTGGCCGAGGCCGGGGGCCGGAAGCACGCGGCCACCGGCTCGTGGAAGGACGACCTGGCCGAGGCGAAGAAGGTTGGCATGGGCTACCTGCCGGTCGTGTACCCGGGGTTCGGGTGGACGAACCTGAAGGGGAGGGCCGCGGCCGGGGCGACGATCCCTCGGCTGGGCGGGGAGTTCTTCTGGCGGCAGTTCGTGGCGGCGGCGGACCTGGGGGTGGACATGGCGTACGTGGCCATGTTCGACGAGGTGGACGAGGGGACGGCGGTGTTCAAGGTGACCAACGCCCCGCCGAAGGAGGCGACGCTGGCCACATACGAGGGTAAGCCGGCGGACTGGTACCTACGGCTGACCGGCGAGGGGGCCAAGGTCATCCGGGGCGAGCGGAAGCCGCAGGCGGAACTGCCGATCAAGCCGTAAGGCAAGCCTCGGCGCCACCGTGCTTCTTCAGCCTTGCAACCGAACGACTACGGGCCCGTCAGAACTCCGCGTTTGTCCCACGGTCTCCCCACGTTGCTCCATCATCAATATGTTGCTGCCTCCGAGAGCAGACCTGCTCCTGGGTTGCACTCGAAATCGCGCTTCGGTGTGTCCGACCAACGCGCGCAAAAGCTCTAGGGCTTCGGTGCGGTCCCTCCGGCGCGGGTGAGCAAACCGTCGATTTCCTTCGACAGCGCGACGCAGTCCTTGCGCTCGTCCGGGGGCAGCTTGTCCAGCTCCGCCGGCTCGAACAACCCCGTCAGCTCCGAGTCACCTCGCCACTCCCTGAGCCGCGGCACAAGGTCGCGGGCCGGGCGGGGATCGCGGTCGAGCGCCTGGTTCCAGGCGGCCAGGTCCGCCCGCAACCACTGCCGCGCCTGCTGCCGCCAGCGCGCCCGCTCCGGTTCCCCCACGCCCGCGACATCCTCGCCGCGGGCGCTGCCGACCAGGGCGGCGGCGCGGGCGGCGTTGAAGCGACGACCGGACCGGTGATCCTCGGCGAGGGACGGGTCCGCGGCGAAGGCGTCGGCGTAGAGGCCGGCCAGGGCGAGCGACCGTTTCGTGAACTGGCAGACACCGAGCAGGGCCAGCCGCTCGTCGTTGTCCCGGGGCTGGTATTCCCCCGCGAGGAAGGCCGGCAAGTTCGGCACAATCAGTGACTCGGCCTCGCGGCGGAGCACGTGGGAGATCCAGTCGTGCGGGTTGCCAACCTGCGGCCGCCAGTCGGAGTCCAGGACGGTGGCCGCGAGCACTTTCCGGGCTTCCCCGACCTGGCCGCTCCCGTGCAGGGCCATGGCGAGGACGAGGCGGGGGGCCGGACCAA
>Ga0066905_100000416_pt1 | contig 11598 bp, 12 predicted proteins | sample PanSoiMetaPlot36_FD_67483 | JGI IMG/M metagenome (GOLD analysis project Ga0066905, IMG submission 67483) | Tropical forest soil microbial communities from Panama analyzed to predict greenhouse gas emissions - Panama Soil Plot 36 (version 2) | ecosystem: Environmental > Terrestrial > Soil >... | reverse complement strand
GCCTGTTCAAAATCGATGCCGGCGCGTTGCGCGCTCGCCGTGGTCTGCAGGATGTCGCGCGAGCTTTTCGCCGCTGCCTCGGATGCGAACTGGAAGCCTTTGATTGCGATCCCTGCGGCGGCAGCCGTAACCCCGAGCGCGGCGATCGCCGCACCCGCCGTCTGGGCCACGCCGCCTAGTCCAGCTAGCCCCTCGGCGGCAGCCGGCGCCTCGGGCACGCCAGGAGGGGCTTCCTTCGCCGCAAGCGCCTCGGGCGCTTTCGCCATCCCTTTTTTTTGCAGCCTCTCTTGCCAGGCCCGCGTGTCCTCCGCTTCGCGGGCGAGCTGCGCTTGCCACGCCTCCTCGCTCGGTCGTTGAGCTGTTGCGGTCATTTCGCCGAGTTTCTTGATGCGCGTTTCCGCACCCTTGGCCGACTGTTCGATGTTCGAAAAGCTCTGCCCGACGCTCGTCGAGGCCTCGCCGGCACTCGACTTGATCTCGTTGAGCGACGAGGCGAGCGACTTGACCTTGTCCTCGCCTACGACATTGAGTGTAAGGGTGGCAGTCGATTGAACGTCGGCCATGGCACGCGCCCTTGGTTGGAATCGTCACAGCATCAGCCCGGCGCACCGCCCGCGCAACACCCCCTTCACACGCCGCCTTATGCCGGCCTATCGTGCACGCCACCCCCCCCTCAGCCGCAGGAGATTCGCAATGCTTCCTGCCAGTGCTCTCGCCGAGATCATTTCCAACATCACCGCGCTCCGCCTGGAGCCGAGCACCGTCACCGCCGTGCTCGGCGCCGTGCTCACCCCGCTGCTCCGCAGCCCGGGATCGGAGATTCCGATTCCGGTTCCGGCGATCAGGGAGAAACGCCCGCGGACGGCGCGGCAGAAGCGGAGGAAAGCCCGGCCGCCGGTAGCGGCTGCAGCCGAGCCCACCGACGGCCCGCGCGAGCGCGCGATCGCCGCGCTCAGGGCCAACCCGGATGCGCCGCTCAACACCATCGCCCAGCTCGCCGGCTGCGCCCGCTCCACCGTCGTCAATGCGCGCGGCGACCTCGCCAAGGAGGTCCGCCAGGAAACGCGCAAGCAGGTGCGCAAGTCCCGCGCCAAGCCAGTGTCAACTAGCACTGGAAATTCCGCAGCAACATCAAAGCCGCGCAATACAGCGGCAGCAGCGGTGCTCGCCAAACAGAACGAGCGCCGCGAACGCGCACAGCAATTTCTCAAGAACACGCTCGCCGGTGGCCCCAAGCCGGTGAGCGCCGTCGAGGCGGAGGCGGGGCGGCACCACATCGATCAGGTCACGCTCACGCAGGCGCGCGGCGACCTCGGTGTCGTCAGCTCCCGCGGTGCCGGGAATACGCTCGCTCTGCAATGGAGCTTGCCGGGCTGAGCCCGTAGCCGCGGAGGAGACCTCATTTGTGACCGTCCGCTCCAAGGCGAGACAAAAGGCCATCGCATACCACGAGGCGGGCCATGCTGTGGTCGGTCGCGTGCTCACGCTCGTCTGCGGTCCGGCGACCATCAAGCCTGACCACAATTCGGCGGCTCATAGCATCTGCGCGGACCCTTATGCGTGCGAATACGAATGGGAGCGCCAGGGCAGGGTGCGCGGCGATCGCGCGGTGTGGCACGCGCGGATTATCACCTTCATGGCGGGCGCGGAGGCGGAGGCCGTGCTGCTCGGTCGGACGCCGCAAGGCGATGGGCACGACCAGCGCGAGATTTGGCTGATGCTGGAGGCGGCCTACAATTTCGATGCGGACGAGGATTGGGAAAGGGTTGAAGCCCGCTTGCGCGCACTGACGCGGGTGCTCGTCCGTCGCCACCGGGCGCGGATTGAACGTGTCGCCGAAGCTCTGCTGACGAAGTCCCGCTTGAGCGCCAAACAACTTGATAGACTCGTCGGTCGCAGCGTTGCCGACGTGAGAGTGAACGCACCGTTCTTGCTGATGATGGCGCAGCGCCAAGCTACACGCTAAAAAAATGGGGCGGCCCCCCCCTCGAAAGCGAAAGGGGCGCCCCCCATGACGAAGGCGCCCCTTCCACCTTCCGCGCGGGAACAAGCGCGCGGGGAGGGACCTCATCTGATCCTCATCAACCTCGCGGCATTTGCACATGTCACGCCGCCCCCAGCCCGGAGATCGAATCGGAAAAGGGTACACCAGCCTCCGGAGTATGGATCGGCCAGCATGGTGACGGCTCTACGGCTTACGATCGTGTAGCACTGCCGCCAATTGCCGTAGATCACCGGCGTCGCGCCGGGCTCGACGTTGGGCATCAAATTATTGATGACGACCGGCGAACCGCCGAGCAAAAACGGCGCGGCCTGGCTCGGCGCCGCAACCATGATCGGCCGGCCATTAGTATCGCTCATCGTCGAGCACAGCGACCAGGTCGCGGCATTCATGATGTAGGCGCCGCCGTCCTGAAAGTTCAGCGGGATCTGCCAGCGCAGCGCGATCAGGTCCTGCCAGGTGAAAGTCCCCGGCGCGGTGCCCTCCGCGGTCTCGCATATGGGGATTCCGGCCGCCGGGTTGAGAATCCCCATCGGTTTTCCGAAACCGTCGCCGCCAATAACCGCGGCGTTGAGCTGCGTGCGAAAGGCCCGCGCCACCTTGTCCAGCATCCACGTTTCCAGGTTCACCTGGCTGTCCTCAAGCAAGTCCCTTGTCGCGCACACTATGTATCTTAACGATTCCGGCTTGATTTCCAGCTCGCCCAGGCCGGAACCGATTTGCTGAGTCGGGTTGTTAGCGAAGCACGAGCTGTCGCAAGCCCAGGCCGCCACGTCCCAAACCTCGTTATCTACCATGAACTTGATTGATGGCCCGCTGATGTTGATGTTGTTCATCAGGCCGGTGATGTCGCCCGGATCCTCCAAGCACGACAGGATCGTCTGAGACATCTCGGGCGCCAAAATGTATCCCTGCGAGCCAAACGAAAACGCCGAGAGCGCCTTGCGCTGATCGTGCGGAAGCTGATCAATCGAGGTCGAATGCATCAACGTCCGAATGCCGGCAATCGCCAGCTTAGCCTCGTCGATCTGCGCCTCGCTGAAACTCGGCGGCGGCATCGACGCATCGTGCTTCGTCGTGGTGGAAAAAAATTTCTGCCGCAAAAGCTCCAGCGCCGACGCGCGCCCGTCAATGTCGCCGAAGCCGTCACCGCCGCCGCCAGGCCGGTGCCGCGCTTTCAGCAGGTCGTTGACGGCGCTCTCGAGATTGGAGAGCCGCGAGCGCGTCGCAGCGTCACGCTGATCGAGCGTCGTGGTCGCGGAGCGAATTTCGGCCAGGATGTTGTTGAGCAAGGTTTCGGGCTCGTGTGCGGGCATGATCTTCCCTCGATTGAAACTGTCGATGGGAAGAATGCGCGCAGCGGCGCCCGCCAACAAGCCGCGCACGGCCCGCAAAATAACCATACGGCCTTTGTTTCAGACCAAATTCTTGCGCGGACGCCCCCGCTTCCGCGCCGGCAAGCCGGCAAGTCGATGCGCCAGCGGCCACACCAGCGAGCGAAAAAAAACGCCGCTCACGTCGCTCTCAAGTTTGACGAACAGCTGCGCCGCCGCTCGGCTCAGCCCCGGCTCGTGGCGGAGTTGCTGCGCCAAAGCCGCCGCCGCACGCTCGAGCTCGGCAAGCTGCCGCGACCACGCGTCGGCCTCAGGAGCATCGGCCGGCGTCGGCGCGCTATCAAGAATGTCGGCCAGCGAGCGCGTCATGGCTCAGATCATACCCCAGCTTCCGCTCCACCGCCGCACCCGCACGCCGCGATCGCCGCAACGACCAGTCTAGCGCCGCCCGCACTTCGCTCTCGCTCACGGCGCCCATGCGCGCCCGCATCGCGGCCAGAAGCTTGTCGAGGTCCGTCGGCAGGCGACCGCCAGTTGCCAGCACGTAGGCCCGCACGATCTCCTCCTTGCGGCGTGTCGACAACCTTATCCGAGGCCCGCTCATGGTTATCGCCGTCGCCAGCTTCGCCGCGCTCCAATCTAGCATCAAGGGCGTGACGCGAGCATACCGCCGCCTCCTCCGCTTCGCTGCCATTCCCCATCTCCAGCCCGTGGACGCGCGCACGATTAGCCCTCCTGCGCGGCCGGAAACATATCAAGAGCCCGCCGTATCCGCACGCTTTCCTCAATCCTCCCCGCCGCGCACAATCGACAGCGAGCTTCGTTCCAACACCTCGGTCCGCGGGACCAGTGCCGCCGGGGCCTGGGGAAATTTTTCACGCCGAGAAATTTCTTCCGTCGATGATGATGCGAATGAAATTGAAACGATGAGAGATGCAGAGAGCGTGCGAGGTGTGGGTGAGGGTGCAGGGTGGGTGCAGGTGCAGGGTGTGTGGGTGAGCCGGCAGGGTTGGCGGGGAAGGAGCTGCCTGTGGGCAGAACCTTCCCTCATGTGGGGCAAGCTCTCTGGCAATTAATAATTTGAAATCAATGGCTTATATCAATGTACGCTACCAGCGCCAGCACCAAGCCAGCACCATCGGAGTTTCAATGCGACTCGGCAGGCTCGGCACTGCCATTGCCCCCATGGCTGGGATCCGGCTCCTCAAGGGCATCACCGTTCGGCTGCTGGCCATTGGGGCGAGCAAGGCTATAGATCGCCTCCTTGACACGTTGGTGCGACCGCACCTGCGGCACCGTGTTGATCACCTGGAGATCGATACGGGTGGCGGCCTCGACGCCCGTGAGCTGGTGCTTGCGCTCCATCGCTTTGATGGCGACGGTCGCAAAAGCCGCAGATGTCACATCGTGCGTGACAAGAGCGCGTTGGAAGAACGTCGCGATCAACCGATCCAGCTTGCCAACGTCCATCATGATCATGCGCACGCGCGCGCGAGGATCGACCGGCCAGGTGCGCGCGGCGATCGCGTCGATCTCATCGAGCGTGAGGTTGAACTGCCGCTTAACCGCGTTCACCGTGCGACCGCTCAGAAGCGCCGCTATAACAGCATCTTCTCGCTGCTCATCAGGTAGGTCCGCTTCATGTTGCTCGATGGCTGTGTCGGTCATGCTTCGGCCTCCGGCGTCGCACTGCTCGCACTGTATCATGAAGCCGGATCGCCAGCGCGGCCTCGAGCACAGCAAGCTCGCGGACCATGCGTCGGTAATAGTCAGGCCGCCAATGCGGTGGCTTCCGCGGCAGTGGCACAAGCAGACTAGGCGGCGCGCCGATCTTGCGCCTGAGCTTCGCAACGCGAAATGGAAGCCGGTTTCGCGTGGTTCGGCACTGGTAGGTCAAGTTATGGCATCGGTAGCAGGCCAGCGCGCCCAGATGCCAGAAAAGCGCGTGCCGTCGCTCGCAGCACTCGCCGCAGATCAGATAAATCCGCCAGCGCCCGCGCATGATGGGCTGATAGACGACCTCGATCCGCTGCTCAACGTCGCCGACGCGCACGCCGACGCTCGCGCGCACGACCGCGCCGGGCGGCAGGCCGGCAACTTCCACCGGGCTTTTGGGGAGCGCCTTGCGGACGTTGGCTCGGCAGATTCGCGGCGTCGCTTCGACGAGCTGGCGAGGAGTTCGTTGTGCTCCGGAACCGAATGCGGCGACCATGGCGCTGAAATAGACACGACTGTGTTGCCGTCGAGGGGCTCCGAGCTATGCGTTTTTGCCGTAGCCACAAATCCCACAAACGTCACAAGTGGCATTTTGTGGCGTTTGTGCACACCTCGACATGCCACGCACAGCACAAGTGTCTATAGACACTGTGCTGTGTGTGGCAGTGTGCAGTTCTGTGCCGTGCCAAAATCCCCTCTCCGGCGCATGTCTTTTCCGCATGGTCTAGCCCTCGTCGCCCGCCGCGTTGCGGCTGGCCGTGCTGGCCCTGGCTTCCGCGTCGGCGCGGGCTGAGGCGAGCCAGACGTATTCGACCTCGTCGATCACGCGGGTGACGATGACGGCTTTTGCGTCGAGGGATGCCGCCTGCACCGCGCGCACGAACGCCGCCTTCTTGGCCTTGGTCTTCAGGGCCTCGGTGTCGCCCTTGGTGTAGTAGGATTTGAGGAACTCGGTCTTCACGTCCTCGAGCTTGAGCGCGCGGACGGCCTGGCCGTCGGCCCAGGGGCAGATGCTTATGCCCTGACCGGCCAGCATGGACATGATGATGCGGCGCAGGAGCTTGATGCCCTTGGTCTTTCCCCAGTCTTCCTTGGCGGTCTTGGGCGGCGGGACGGTGCTGCCCCAATCGAGCACCAGGGTAGTTTCTGGATTGCCGCGGCTGTTGACGCCCATGTCGACGACGCGCGTCTTGAAGGGGAATTCTTGCCCGTTGGCACCGCTGCGGCGCTTGCGCAGGGCGAGGCGGGTGTTGGTGACCTCGCCGCTGACCGCCTTGTCGCCCAGCGTAGCGAGGACCACATCGGCGGCGCCTTCCTTGGCCGAGGAGCCGCGGGTGCCGACGTTCACATCCTTGCCGAAGTGGTCGATGCCGAAGACGAAGCAGTCGGCGTTGCGGGCGAGCAGGGCCAGGGATCGCATGATCGCTTGTCCGGCGGCGGCGTCGTTTTCGGCTCCTTCCCTGGTGAAGCCGGCGGCGGCGATGAGGGTATCGATCTCGATGAGGGCCAGCGGCAGGTCGAACTCGGTCTTGAGCTTGGCCGCGACTTGCTCCGCGATCTTGGTCAAGACCGCGACGGCGTTGGCGGCGGTCAGTGGCGGGCAGGTCTCGATCCACGCGAAGGGGGCGCGTGCGCCATTGAGCTTACCCTTCTCCTTGATGACGCCGCCCAACCGCAGCGCGATCTCGCTTTGCCCTTCGAGCACGATGAACAGCACGCCGCCGGGGCGCACCACCTCGAAGCCGAGGAACGGCTCGCGGCTCATGACGGAATGGGCGAGATCGAGCGCGGTGAAGGTCTTGTAGGTTCCCCATTGCCCGCTGATGAGGCCGCAGCCGACCTCGGGGATGAGGTCCTGGATGAGCTGTGGCCGGCTGTTGCGCGGATCCACCTCGCCATGCCAGTGGACGGTCGGCAGCTCCTGCGCGCTGCTCTCCTCGCCGTAATCCGGCGCCTGCGCTCTCAGCGCATCGAGCTCCTCGCGGGTGTGGCCGCGCGCCAACCAGTCGGACACGTCGGCCTTCTCCGGCATATCCGGCCAGTGCAGCTTGAGGTCGAGCCGGCGCACGCGCTTGGCGATGCCGAGCGACAGCTTGCAAGTCGCCTCGGCGTGGGCGTAGCCCGCTGCGTCGTTGTCGTTGAACACGACGAGGCGGGCGCCGCGCAGCTGCTCCGAATGCGCGAGCGTCCACTTCGGTTTTTGGTTCTTGCTCGGATCGGCCGCACCGTGGGCGTTGCACGTCGCCGGAATGCCGATCTTCCATAAGTTGTCGGCGTCCTTCTCGCCCTCGACCACCGCGATCTCGTGGTCGTTCGCGATCGCCTCGATTACCTCCGGCAACCGATACAAGATCGTCGTGTCGACGCCCTCGGTGTTTTTGATCCAGCCGCCGTTGCCATCTGGTCGCCGCAGCCAGAAGCGCGGCTCGCGGCCTGGCAGGTTGCGCACCTTCTGGAAGATGAGCTTGCCGCCGGCGTCGTGATAGTCGTAGGTGGCGGCAAAGCCGTCGTTGCGCCCGGTGCCGCTGTTGCTCTTGAAATAACTACCGCCGGTCCAGCCGCAGTGGTTGCAGCCCCACTTCACCCCGATGTTGTCGATGGTGATGCCGAGAACCTTGGCGTTCCGGGTTGCCGTCGTCGAACGCTGCGCGCTGCAGCGCGGGCAATGCTCGTAGTAGCGGCCGTGGCAGTTCAACGATGGCGGGGGAGGCGGCAAACCAGCCGCGCGCAAAATCTCGGCCGCGGTTCGTGTGATCATGCCCGCCTCCCGTTGATGGAAGGCGCCTGGCCCGCGCGTCGCTGTGGCGGCGGTCCGCCATCGTCATTGCCGGGCGGCCCGCGCTTGCAGCGGCTCCCGCCATGGCGCCGGCGCCGCCGGGCCCGACCGCGCCGCAGTCGCGGCCGGCGCATGCACCCCCGGCCGGTGACCGCGAGTGCGCAGTCGCGGCAGAACCCGCGCTTGTCCTTCGGCGGCGGCAAGAACAGCACAAGGAGCATCACGCCTGCGGTCACGGCCGTCGCCGCCTTATCGCTGTCTGACAGAGTGCGCACGCCCATATCGACCTCCTCAATTTCGGAAGGCCGGGCTGGCGGGGGACTGCGGGCCGTGGTATTCGGGAAGCGCGAAAGTCGTCGATTATCTGTTGCTTCTCCGAGAGACACGGCCGGCGCCTGGTCCCACCGAGCGCCGGCTCTTTTCATTTCTCCATCGTCTCGTTGCGCCGCTCGCGTTTGCGCCGGGGGACCCTCACACACGCTCGGGCGTCGCTTTGGCGGGCGCGCACATCAGTGCTCTTTCACCAGTCCTGCCTGCCGCAGCAAGTCGCTATCGATACGCAGATAGCCGTCGCCGTGCGCGTCGCACCGCACCGCGATCACAAGTCGGCTGTCCGCCCATCTCTGCATCAGCTCGTCGTTGTCGGTGATGGCGTCGGCATTGTCGGGGCGGCAGTTGTCGCGCCAGCCATAGACGACGCACTCGCCGGGCATCTCGCCCGCCCGCGCAGCCGCACTGAGCCGCTGCACCAACTCCGCGATCATGCATCGCTGCTGCGGTCCCGGTTTCGTCGTCCTCGGGATGTCGTCGACGACGAGATTGCCGGCGAGGATGAGGCCGGTCTCAATTTCGATGTCGCGGCGCCGGGCAAAGACGAAGGCGGGCATCACAAGGCGTGGACCTGTGGTCACGTCCGCTCCCCCTCGCTGACAAGATCGTCCGCCGCGCCGCTCATGATTGTTCCTGCAGGGCCGCATCCGTGCGATCAGCGCGGCGGCGCGAGGGTTTGCGTGTGGGCTTGGGCTTGTAATCGCTCGGCGGCTTGCGTTCGTCGGTGGTGAACCTGCGCGCCTCACCGCGCGCAAGGAACGCCTTCACGTCGCCGGCGCGATAGCGGATGCGCCCGTCGATGATGGCGAGCCACTGCAGGGGGTGATTTTTCCGCCGGCGCCAGGCATCGAGGCTGTTGGTCGAAAGGCGCGCGATCGCCGCGACCTCGTAGGTCGTCAGCAGCGTATCGTCGGCGAGGGCGGACAGGCTCAAGCCCACGATCGGCGGCGGGCAGCCTCTGAACCCGTGGCGATCGGGTTTCTGATCTTGCTCAGGTGCAGTGGGGGCTTTGGTGCTGCCGAGCAGCGCAGCCTTGGGCATGACACACATCTCCAAGCCGAACAACGAGTAGCGCGTGCACCGCCGACTGGCAGCGCGCGGTTTGCTTCGCCATTGGTCCTGGAGTTGGTGTGAGCCGCCCAGCTCTAACCCTGAGCTGGTGTGTGCCGCCAGCCTAACCCGTCTTCCGCCGTCGCGTCCAGCCCCCAACTCCGGTGCTAAAGCACGCCCCGCATTGGTGCTGGCTATGTGCTGGCTGGCGCGACAACGGCCGCGGAGGTCTATCCGACCTCCGCATCAACTTATTGAATTTTAAGGTATTTTCTGGTGGGCGCTGTAGGGATTGAACCTACGACCTCTCCCGTGTGAAGGGAAAAACGAGCCCCTACAGGCGCCATGCCGCGCCAAAAAAAGGGGCCGGTAAAGCGCCGCTAAGTGCCTATATCCCCTTGTTTTTACCCCATTTATCGCCATACTGTATCCATACCGCGCCAGACCAAACGAAATGCCGGCCGGTGCTGGCTCGGTGCTGGCTGGCGCGGCGAGGATCTCTCCCATGACGACACAGGGCCACAAGCTCACCGAATCGGCGATCACCAAGGCCACCGTGCCGGCCGGCAAGGACAAGGCGTGGTTGTGGGATACCACCGTCGCAGGCTTCGGCCTGCGCGTGCTTACCAGCGGCTCGAAGACGTTCTGGTTTCAGTACCGCGCGCCACCCGGCGGCCGCACCGCCCCGACCCGCATGGTCAAGATCGGCCCCGCCGGAGAGGGCGGTACCTCGCTCGACAACGCCCGCAAGACGGCAAAGAAGCTCGCCGGGCAGGTCGCCGACGGTAAGGACCCGGCCGCCGAACGGAAGGAGGCCAAGCGCCGCGCCAGCGCCACGCTGCGGATCCTGCTCGCCCCGGGCGGCGACTACGAGCGCCACCTCCGTCGCCGCAACATCGTCAACACCAAGGTTATCATGAGCGGGCTCACCCGCGGGCTCGTCAAGCTCATGGCCAAGGACGTCACCGACCTGACGCGGCAGGACCTGGTCGGCGCGATCGAGCGCCTCGAAGACAAAGGCAAGCCCGGCGCGGCCAAGGACCTGCGCAAGTTCGCCCGCACGTTCCTGGATTGGTGCGTGAATACCGGGCGCGCCCACAGCAACGTGCTCGCCGGCCTGCGCAGCCCCAAGCGCTCGCGCGCCGAGCGGCTCGCGGCGGCGGCCAACGGCGGCCGGGCCCTTAGCGACGACGAGATCCGCCGGGTGTGGCAGGCCGCGGGCGACCTCGGCAGCTTCGGCGGCGTCGTTCGCCTCGGCCTGCTCACCGGCCTGCGCCGCGGCGAGCTCGCCCGGCTCGAGCGCGAACGCGACCTCCGCGCCGATCGCATCGTCGTGCAGGCGGCGCACGCCAAGACCGGCGAGCAGCACGAGGTGCCGCTGACGGAGCTTATGCGCCAGGTCATCGCCGGGGAGGCCGTCACCACCTCGCCGCTGATTTTCCCCTCGCCGGTCACCGGCGGGCGCATTAAGGGCTGGACCAAGCTGGTCGCCAGGCTGCAGCAGTCGAGCCGCGTCGATTTCACCATGCACGACCTGCGCCGCACGGCGCGCACCCTCATGAGCCGGCTCGGCGTCCTTGAGGACATCGCCGAGCTTGCCATCGGCCACGTCCGCGCCGACCTGATCGCGCGCTACAATTTCGACCAGGCGTGGGACGGCCGCTGCGATGCCTTCGGGCGGGTGTCGGCCCACATCGCGACCCTGATCGGCGCGCGCGAGGGAGCCGCCGTCATCCCGCTGCGGGGCTGACCGCAAGAAGCATCGGCGCTCGCTGGCAAATGTCCTTGCAATCGGAACCTACAGCCATTATAGTAGTTCTACTATAAGAGGGCTGGGATGGTAAGCGATCTGCCGACCGCGAAGAAGCCGGTCGAATTCGTGGGCAACGCGCTCAAGGACCTGAAAAGCCTGCCGGAGCAGGTCACCGGCGTCTTCGGCTACGCGATCTTCCGGGCTCAGTGCGGGGAAAAGCATCCCGACGCGAAGCCGCTCAAAGGTTTCGGCGGTGCCGGCGTCCTGGAGATCGTTGAGAACTACGACGGCGACACCTACCGCGCGGTCTACACGGTGAAGTTCGAAGGTGTCGTTTATGTGCTCGACGCCTTCCAAAAGAAGTCGAAGCGAGGGAGCGAACTGCCCAAGGTGGACATGGAGCGAATTAGACTGCGCCTAAAGGTCGCGCAGGAGCACTACAAGGCCACGTATCTGGTGAAGCGAACGGGGTGAACCCCGTCGCAGTGTGGAGGTCACCAATGGCGAAACAGACAACCGTCACCCGCGGCGGCGGCAACATCTTTGCCGACCTCGGGCTACCCAATGCCGACGAGCACATGATCAAGGCTCGCCTCGTCAGCTGCATCGACAAGATGATCGAGCAAGCCGGGCTCAC
>Ga0066905_100000415_pt1 | contig 11603 bp, 10 predicted proteins | sample PanSoiMetaPlot36_FD_67483 | JGI IMG/M metagenome (GOLD analysis project Ga0066905, IMG submission 67483) | Tropical forest soil microbial communities from Panama analyzed to predict greenhouse gas emissions - Panama Soil Plot 36 (version 2) | ecosystem: Environmental > Terrestrial > Soil >... | reverse complement strand
CATTGTGCTGCTCTACCGGCGGATCACGTCGATCGCAACGATTACGTTAACCCTGTGGATTGGAACCCTCCTCACCGTCGTCGTGGTCATCGTCACCGGCGCGCTGCACTTTGATCCGCGCGTGGCGTTTGACTTCCCGCCAAACGCCTTCCATCTCACAGGAGATTTTTGGTTGGGACTGGGCGCGGCGTCCGCAATCGGCGTCTACGATTATTTGGGCTATTACGACGTCTGTTACATCGGCGATGAAGTGGAGCAGCCCGGCCGGGTAATTCCGCGCTCCATTCTGCTCAGCACCGTGGCCGTCGCGATTATCTACGTCGCGATCAACTTCTCGATCATCGGCGTCGTCTCGTGGCGCGATTTCGTGCCAGCCGAGAATAATCCGTACGCTAATTTCGTCGTGTCGATCGTCATGGAACGGATCTATGGACCCGGAATCGCCACCGTCCTGACCGCGATGATCTTGTGGACGGCGTTTGGGTCGGTGTTTGCCCTGTTGCTCGGCTACTCGCGCGTGCCGTATGCAGCGGCGAAAGACGGCTATTTCTTCAAGGTTTTTGGACGGCTGCACCCAAGCGGCGGCTTCCCATACGTCTCGCTCGTGGTGCTGGGCGGACTCGCGATTCTCGCCAGCTTCTGGTCGCTCGGAACGGTCATCGCGGCTCTCGTCACGATGCGCATTCTCGTGCAGTTCGTCGGACAGATCGGCGCCGTGACGCTACTCCGCCGCCGAGCGCCCGACATGCCCCGGCCCTACCGCATGTGGCTCTATCCGGTGCCGAGCTTGATTGCGCTGCTTGGATGGGTGTTCATCTTTGTCACCACGAAGCCGAACGTGATTGTCTTCAGTCTGATAGCGTTGGCGTTGGGAATGCTTTGTTTTGGTGTGTGGTCCTGGAGACGAAAGACCTGGCCTTTCGAAACGAAAGCCACGGAGGTCACGTGAGCACAGAGCTCAACCGCCGCGAATTTCTGGTGGCGACCGCAGCGATCGCCGCTGCCGCGCAGAATCCGATCGGCACGATTGCAAATCCGCCGCCACCCAAAGGGACCATCGTGCTCTTTCAGGGTGACTCGATCACTGATTGCGGGCGCGACCGCAACTCTCCCGCGCCCAATCAGGCGGGTGCGCTGGGAAACGGGTACCCGCTCCTCGTCGCCGCCGCAGTGTTGGCGGCGAAATCAGCGGACGGACTGCAGTTCTTCAATCGCGGGATCAGCGGCAACAAGGTGCCGGATCTCGAGCAGCGCTGGGAACGGGACACGCTCACCTTCAAGCCCGATGTGTTGAGCATTCTCATCGGTGTGAACGACTTTTGGCACAAGCTGGACCACGGCTACACCGGCACGGTGCAGGATTATGAGCAGCAATACGCGGCGCTACTCGCTGCCACACGCCGCGCCTTGCCACGAGTGCGTCTCATCGTGCTCGAGCCCTTTGTGTTGCGCACGGGCGCGGTGGGCGACCGCTGGTTCCCGGAATTCGACCAGCGTCGGGCGGCTGCGGCGCGGGTCGCTGCGCAAGCGAAGGCGACGTTCGTTCCGTTGCAAGCGGTGTTCGAAGCCCGAGTCAAATCGACGCCACCCGAGTATTGGGCCGCAGATGGCGTCCATCCCACACCGGCCGGACATGGTGTCATTGCCGAACAGTGGCGCCGAGCCGCGCATGTTTAGGCGAGTCATGGTCACGGGCTTCGCGCTCTGCGGGCTCCTCGCATGTGCGTCCGGAAGTTCCGGGAATGGCGTCACGCCGCCGCCACCTCCGCCGCCGCCCCCACCACCGCCACCGACGTGGAATTTGGTCTGGAGCGATGAATTCGATGGCCCGGCGGGGACACAGATCGACACCACGCGTTGGCGCTACGACCTCGGCGATGGGTGTCCGGGCATTTGTGGATGGGGCAACAAGGAACAGGAGTACTACACCTCGGATACTTCCAACATCGCGTTGAACGGTCTGGGACAGCTCGCGATTGTTGCGCGGGTGGCGCCCGCAGGATTGACTTGCTATTACGGCCCCTGCAAGTACACGTCCGCGAAGATTACGACTAAGGCCAAGAAAGAAGTGCTGCCGCCTGGCAAGGTTGAGGCACGCATTCGATTGGCGGTTGGACAAGGGCTATGGCCGGCATTCTGGATGCTCGGCACGGATATCGATACCCAAGGGTGGCCGAAGTGCGGCGAGCTCGACATCATGGAATACCGCGGAAGCACGCCAGCAAAAACCAGCTCGGCGGTCCACGGCCCTGGCTATTCGGGCAACACGCCGTTCGTCCAAATCAACACGCTCACCAGCGGCACGTACGCATCCGACTTCCACACGTTTGCCGTCGAGTGGGATGCGAGCGCCATCCGATACTTCGTTGATAGCACGCTCTATTACACAGTCAGTCGCGCCGTTGTCGAGCAACGCGGGCAATGGGTGTTCGACAAGACGTTCTACGTAATCCTGAACCACGCGGTGGGGGGCAATTTCGACGGTGATCCGGCGTCGGACGCCATCTTTCCTGCGACGATGCTGATCGACTATGTGCGCGTCTACAGACGGAGCTAGAGTGTGACGGCGAACGACTTTCGCAAACTGGCCCTGAGCTTTCCGGAAACCGCGGAAGCGTCGCACATGGCGCATCCGGATTTCCGCGTCGCCGGGAAGATTTTTGCGACCATGGGATACCCGCGAGTCGGGTGGGCGATGGTGAGTTTGACGCCGGAGCAGCAGGAGTTGTTCGTCCGGACGCATCCGAAAGCGTTTGTGCCGGTCAAGGGGAAGTGGGGGGAGAAGGGCGCGACGAATGTCGTGCTCCGTCACGCGCCGAAGAACGCGGTGCGTGAAGCGTTGGACATCGCATGGCGGAACAAGGCACCCCGAAAGCTTCTTGGTATCCTTGCAGGTCTCGTGCTCGTCGCGACGTCTGCGTTAGCCCAGGCGCCGAAGGCGGGCAACGGCAACGATCAGCGCGCTCGCGACATCTTCGAGCAGCTCATCAACATCAACACCACCGGCTCGAGCGGCAGCACCACGCTTGCTTCGCAAGCGATGGCCAAGCGACTCACCGACGCAGGGTTTCCGGCGGCCGATGTGCAAGTGATCGGGCCCGCAGGCTCAAAGAACCACAATCTCGTGGCTCGCTACCGGGGCACGGCGAAGCAGAAGCCGATCCTGTTCCTTGCGCACCTCGACGTTGTCGAAGCGCGCCGCGAAGACTGGTCGATGGATCCGTTCACGTTCGTCGAGCGGGACGGGTTCTTCTATGGCCGAGGCACTCTCGACATTAAGGACGGCGACGCGATCCTCGTCGCGGCGTTCGCTCGCTTGAAACAGGAAGGCTACCGCCCCGACCGCGATCTCATTCTCGCGCTGACGACCGGTGAAGAGGGGGGATCCGATTACAACGGGGTCGAGTGGTTGCTGGCGAATCACCGAGACCTGGTCGACGCAGCGTATGTGATCAACATGGACTCCGGCGATCCCGCGATCATCAACGGCAAACGGACGCTGCGGTCTGTTCAGGCGAGTGAGAAGGTATACGTCACTTTCAAGCTCGAGGTCCACAATCCCGGCGGGCACAGCTCATTGCCAACCAAGGACAACGCGATCTACCGGCTGGCCGCTGCGCTCGGGCGGCTCAGCGCCTTTGAGTTTCCGGCGCAGCTGAACGAGATCACGCAGACGTATTTCCAGCGCATGTCCGCATTACAACAGGGCGCACTCGCTGCCGATATGGCGGCGGTTGGTCGTAGCGGTACGGCGGATACCGCGGCTGTTCGGCGCCTGTCGAACGTGAGTCCGTTCTATAACGCACAGCTGCGGACCACCTGCGTCGCCACCCAGCTGATCGGTGGTCACGCCGAAAATGCTCTGCCGCAGATGGCGGGGGCGATGGTCAATTGCCGCATGCTGCCCGGGAGCGACACCGTCGAGGTGCGGCGCGCGCTGGCTCAGGTGGTGAATGACACGGCGGTGGCAATCAGCATCGCGTCGCCCGCGACTCCGAGCCCACCGTCGCCGCTGACGCCGGAGGTCATGGGTCCGATCGATCGCGTCACGAAGCGACTCTGGAACGTCCCGGTCGTGCCGGTCATGGAAACCGGCGCAACCGACGGACTCTATTTTCGTAATGCCGGCATTCCCGTGTACGGGGTTTCTGGTGTTTTCGTGGATATCAACGACATTCGGGCGCACGGGCGAGACGAGCGCATCGGTGTGCAAGATTATTACGATGGCGCGGAGTACATCTATCAGCTTGTGAAGGAACTCTCATCAGTTCGCCGGTGAAGCCGCGCGGCCTCGACGGGGTCGTCGCGGCCCAGACTCGCCTCAGCCACGTCGACGGCCAGGCGGGTCAGCTCATCATTGGCGGCTATGAGCTGAGCGAGCTGGCCGGCAGCGTGAGCTTTGAGGAAGCTGCCCAGCTGCTGTGGCGCGGCACGCTGCCGTCCGCCACCGAAAAGGCGGCACTCCGCAAAGACGTCGCGGCGATGCGTGCCCTCCCTGAGGAAACCATGCGGGTCGTTCGGGCCGGAGCCGCCGCGCACGCGGCACCGATCGATACCCTCCGGATGGCCTGCGCGACGCTGTCGTTGGACTTGGACAACCCGGACGACATCTCGCCGGCGGCCGATCTGCACGCCGCCAAGATGCTGACGGCGCGGTTTCCCACCATCGTGGCGGCGCATGCTCGCCTCAGTGCGGGGCAGGAGCCGATCGCGCCCCGTACCGATCTGTCCCGCGCCGCGAACTTCCTGTACATGGTGCACGGGAAAGAGCCGGATCCCATCGCGGCCCGCGCGGTCGATACGTACTGGGTCACCGTGATCGACCACGGCATGAACGCCTCGACATTCGCCGCACGGGTCATCGCCAGCACGCGCTCCGACATGGTGAGCGCTGTGACCGGCGCGATCGGTGCGCTCAAAGGTCCGTTGCACGGCGGCGCGCCGGGGCCGGTGCTGGACATGCTCAATGACATCAAGTCCGCTGATCGCGCCGAGTCCTGGGTGCGCAACGAGCTGGCCGCCGGCCGGCGCATCATGGGCTTTGGGCACCGCGTCTACAAAGTCCGCGATCCTCGGGCGGCAGTGCTCAGTCAGGTCGCCGACGAGATGACAGCGGCGCGCCTCGAGAACCGGCAATTGTTCGATCTCGCGCGCTCGGTCGAGCAGACGGCGGTGCAGGTGCTCGAGGAAGTGAAGCCCGGACGGAATCTGCGGACGAATGTCGAGTTCTTCACTGCGCTGGTGCTGCAGGCGGTCGGGCTCGATCCGAAAGCGTTTGTAGCGACGTTCGCGTGCGGGCGCATTGCGGGCTGGTGCGCGCACGTCATCGAGCAGCACCGCGAGGATCACTTGATCCGACCACAGTCGGAGTACATCGGGCCCAAAGGACTCAAAGTCGAAGGCGGGAGGTGACGAATGCGCAAACTGATCGTCGTCTTCCTTTGTCTTGGGATGGCGCCATCCCTGGCGGCCCAGGTCGAGGACTCGGTCAAAGCCGCGGAGGCTAAGCGGCGGGAGGCGTTGCTCGCGGCGGATACGGCGGCCCTCGCCAACCTGATGGCGCCGGACTTCATGGAGATCTCGCGCCTTGGGACGGTTCGAACTCGCGTCGACAATCTTCGCGATATCGCGAGCGGCACGCTGCACCTGACGTCGATCAAGTACGACAGCTTGAACGTGCGGGTCTACGGGGATGTCGCTGTCTTGACTGGGATCGCAGACAACACGGGCACGATGCGGGGCTTTCCGTTCAGCGGGAAGATTCGCTACACGCGAGTCTTCGTGAAGCGCGATGGTCGCTGGCTGGCCGTGCTGATGCAGCAGACAGTGATGCAGTAAGGCGGCGAGTGCATCGCGTACTGATCGCGAGCGAGCTGCAGGGTTTGCTCGACCAATCCCAGCTTGCCGGCCTTCGGATCACATGGCTCCACTCTAACGAACCGACGCCCAAAGGCGATTGGGTGGCGATTGTGCCGCTGCTCACGCGCTGGGTTGGCGGCACTGAGCTCAAGAATCTTCCGCAGCTCCGCATTGTCGCCAACGTCGCCGTCGGTTACAACAACGTCGATGTCGTGGCGGCCGAAATCCGAGGGGTGCTTGTCACCAACACCCCTGATGTGCTTACGGATGCGACGGCCGATCTCACGTGGGCGCTGATTCTCGCGACAGCACGTAGGCTTCCCGAAGCAATCGATTTGGTGCGCAGCGGGAAGTGGATCGGCTGGCATCCCGAACAACTTCTCGGCATGGAGCTGCGCGGCCGCACGCTGGGGTTGCTCGGGGCCGGTCGCATCGGACAGGCCGTCGGAAAGCGAGCACCGGGATTTGGCTTGCGGGTGATCTATAGCGCGCGCACACCGAAACCGGAGTTTGAGCGGCAGGTCGGTGCGGTGCGCGTCGACCTTCACCAGTTGCTGGCGGAAAGTGATATCCTCAGCTTGCACGTCCCGGTCACACCCGAGACCAAAGGAATCATCAATGCGGAGCGCTTGGCGTTGATGAAGCCGACGGCCATCCTCATCAACACCTCGCGTGGTGACCTGATTCGAGAAAGCCCGCTAGTTGTGGCGCTGCAAGAAGGACGACTCGGCGGGGCAGGACTCGACGTGTACGCCAACGAGCCGGCCATCTCGGCGCATCTGCTCAAGGCGCCCCGGACTGTTTTACTGCCGCATATCGGGAGCGCGACGGAGCATACGCGCCGCAAGATGGCGGGAATTGCGGTCGCCAATGTCCAGGCCGTGCTGAGCGGCGGGCCGCCGCTTACGCCGGTGTACTCCTAGTGCGCGACCTCTCCCTTCAGCAGCTGGACAATGTCGTCGCGGTGAAAGAATTCAGCCCATCCCAACGCATCGCTGTCGTGTCTGCTGTCCTTGATCCGCGCGTCGCCGCCCGCCTGCAATAGGAGCCGCGCAGCGTCGGCGTTCCCCATCAGGGCCGCGAGATGCAGGGGAGTCACGTCGGCGTCCCAATGAGCCCAGCGCGCATTGGGATCGGCACCCTGTTCGAGTAGCCATTTCATACCCGCAAGGTCGTTGCGTTTGGTCGCGAGATGCAGCACCCCGCCGCTGTTGAGAAGATCGGGATTGTCCAACACGAGCCGACCAGCCGCGGCCCAATCGCGGAGCGCGACGCTCGCGAGCAGATCCATCACGCCGCCGCGTATCGGCCGCTGTCCCCGTTCGGCGCTCAGCAGCTCGGCGCCGGTGAGGGCGCGAATCGCGACCATCACGGGCAGGTCGACGTCGGGTGATTCTGCATACATCGCCGGAGGATAGCCGAAGCCGTCCGCCGCCAGCGGATCGGCGCCGAGCTCGACGAGCAGCGCCACCATGTGGGGCCGGTCGTGTCCCACGGCGAAGTGCAGAGGCGTTTGATGGTTCTCGTTGCGGCTGAGCCGGCTGCTGAGCGTGGCGGGATTGTTCGCCACGATGCGCCGCACCTCGTCGCCGAGGTTGTGCGCGATCGCGGAGAAGATGTGATGTCGCGCGCCGCGGCTCAGCAGAAAGTCGACGACCGCACGGTGCGCGTCGTCTTCCGTTCCCTCCCAGCAGGAGGCCCAGCCGATCACTTCGATCTCATGGTCGTCGCCATGACCCACGACATCACCGCCCGCGTCCGCCAAGCGACGCACCACGTCCAGCTTACCTGCGGCAGCGGCCCAATGCATCGGGTAGGTGTTGTCCCCCTTTTCGCGTACGTTCGGATCGATGCCGCGCCGGAGCAGCAGGTCGACCGCGGCGAGCTGGCCTTCGCGCGCAGCGGCGTGGAGCAGCGTGAATTCGTACGGCTGATCGCGAGCGGTGAGCTTTTCGGGATGTGCATCGAGCAGCGCCGTCAATGTCGCGACGTCGCCTTTCTTGGCGGCATCGAACAGCTGACCGTCGACACTGAGTGAATCGACGTGCGCCTTGAGCGCGCGCCAGCTTGGAAAGCCGTTCTCTCGCGCGATGTCGAGCTGCGCCTCGCTGAGTGTGGCATCAGGCTTTGATTTGCGAAGCTCGGCGAGATGACGCTTGGCCTGCTTGCGGAGCCACTCGAGGTTCTTGGGCGGATTCATGACACAACCCTTCCTTCCTTTGACCGCCCGTTGTCCGCGTGTGGGCGAGGAAGTCAGGTCATGTCGTCAATCTGCAGGGGGTGGGCCAAAGACCCTTTACGCGGACCGTGGGCCGCCCGGGCGGCTCTGACTTCAATATAAGCCTTTGCCGCCCCTCGCCGCCGTAGTAGCTTTCCACCCTCAGGATGCCCCGACCCCAAGCCCAAGAACGTGTAACGCTCCTCGACGCCCGCGCGATGTCGCGGGCGTTGCAGCGTATGGCAGTGGAAATACTCGAGCTCGCGCAGGGTACTGACGACTTGGTGCTCATCGGCATCCAGCGACGCGGCGTCGAGCTCGCGGACCGCATCGCGAAACAGATCAAAGAGCAAGAAGGCGTCGACGTCCCGCGCGGCGCGCTCGACATCACCCTCTATCGCGACGACCTTGGCACCGTGGGGCCGAAGCCCGTGATTGGCGAAACCCACCTGCCGGGCGATCTCGCCGACAAACACGCCGTCATCGTCGACGACGTGCTCTATACCGGCCGCACCGTGCGCGCTGCCCTCGATGAGCTGGCCGACTTCGGCCGGCCTAAACGGATTTCGCTGGCCGTACTGGTGGACCGCGGAGGGCGAGAGCTCCCGATTCAAGCCGACATCGTGGGCAAGGCGATCAAGACCAATCCGGACGACCGGGTGGAAGTCCAGGTCGAGGAGTTGGATGGCCACGACCAGGTGGACATCGTCCGATGAACTCGCCGATCCTCGGCAAGGATCTCACCGGGCTCGAGCACATGACGCCCGAGCAAATCCGGCTGATCCTGGATACCGCGGAGCCGTTCAAGGAAGTCTCGGAACGCCCGATCAAGAAAGTCCCCGCGCTGCGGGGCAAGACGATCGTCAACCTCTTCTTTGAAGCGTCCACCAGAACCAGGATCTCGTTCGAATTCGCCGAGAAGCGTCTCTCAGCCGACACGGTCAACGTCGCAGCGACCGGCTCGTCCGTTTCCAAGGGCGAGACGCTGGTCGATACGGCCAAGAATCTCGAGGCGATGCGGATCGACATGGTGGTGATCCGCCACGGCTCATCGGGCGCCGCAGAATTCCTGGGCAATCGCATCGCGTCCAATGTGATCAATGCCGGCGACGGTAAGCACGAGCATCCCACTCAGGCGCTTCTCGATCTGCTGACGATTCGTGACAAGCACGGCAAGATCGAAGGCCTGAAGGTGTGTCTCGTGGGGGACGTGTTGCATTCGCGGGTGGCCCGCTCGAACCTCTGGGGGCTCACCAAGCTCGGTGCCGAAGTCGCCGTCTGTGGACCGTGGACGCTGCTGCCCCGCGGCATCGACGAGCTTGGGGTGACGGTGTTCGGACGCGTCGAGGAAGCGATCGAGTGGGGAGCGGACGTGCTCAACGTGTTGCGCCTGCAGCTCGAGCGCATGGAGAAGGGCTACATCCCCAGTCTACGCGAGTACTACCGTGTCTTCGGGGTAACGCCCGAGCGCCTCGAGCGCTCGCCCAAGCCTATCACCATCATGCACCCGGGACCGATGAATCGCGGCGTCGAGATCGATTCACGCGTGGCCGACGGCCCACACAGCATAATCCTCGAACAGGTGACCAACGGCGTCGCGGTGCGGATGGCCGTCCTCTATCTGCTCGCCGGTGGCCGCGCCGAGCTCGCGGACGCGGCCAAGCGAGGCAGCGAGTGAGCGACTCCTCCCTCCGGCCGCTGTTGCTCCAAGGTGGCCGGGTGATCGATCCGAGCCGCGCGATCGACGCCATCGGGGACGTCCTGATCCAGGACGGCAAAATCGCGGCAATCGGCCGCGGACTCTCAGCCCCCGACGGTACGACCGTTCGCAATGTCAGCGGGAAGGTCGTGGCTCCCGGGCTGGTCGATCTGCACGTGCATCTGCGCGAGCCGGGCAATGAAGACGAGGAGACCGTGGCCAGCGGCGCACGGGCGGCTGCGGCCGGCGGGTTTACCGCGATCTGCGCGATGCCGAACACAGATCCGGTCACCGACAATCAGGCGGCGGTGGGCTTTGTCGTGCGGCAGTCAGGGCGCGCGGGCCTCACGCGCGTTCATCCGATCGGCGCGATTTCCATCGGTCAAAAAGGTGAGCGGCTCGCCGAATTCGGTGAGATGGTGAGCGCCGGCGCAGTGGCGGTCTCGGACGACGGCAAGCCTGTGGTGTCGAGTCACCTCATGCGCACGGCGCTCGAGTACGCGCGCACATTCGGGATCCCCGTGGCCGATCATTGCGAAGAACCCACGCTCGCCGCCGGCGGCGTGATGCACGAAGGCTTGGTATCGACGCGCCTCGGTCTCAAAGGGATCCCGTCTGCCGCGGAAGAGATCATGGTCGCGCGCGATGTCCTGCTCGCCGAATTGACCGGCGGACACGTGCATCTCTGTCACATGTCGGCACGCGGGTCTGTCGCGATCATCCGCGAAGCCAAGGAACGCGGCATTCAGGTCACCGCGGAAGTGACGCCGCATCATTTGACTTTGACCGACCATGCCTGCGAGGAATACGACACCCACGCCAAGATGAACCCGCCGCTCCGCGAGTCGGCCGATGTCGCGGCGCTCAGGGGCGCGCTGAAAGACGGCGTGATCGATTGCATCGCCTCAGACCATGCACCGCATGCCTATGACGAGAAAGAAGCCGCGTTTGACGACGCGCCGTTTGGCATCGTTGGTCTCGAGACGGCGTTTGCTGTGGCGCACACCGAGCTCGTGTGCGGTGGTGTGTTCACGCTGCCGGAGCTCATCAGGCGTATGAGCACCGAGCCGGCGCGCGTCTTCCACCTTCCGGGCGGGGGCGGCACGCTCGCTCCCGGCGCCGTCGCGGACATTGTCGTCCTCGACCCAACGGCGAAATGGACGGTCGATCCTGGCGGGTTCCATTCGAAGAGCCACAACACGCCGTTTACCGGCCGCCCGCTGACCGGGCGCGCGATGCTGACCATCGTCGCAGGCACCATCGTTCACGAGCTATGAACGCGCGCGCGGTAGCCCGGCGCATGGCGCTGTGCTGCCGTCAGCTAGCGGCGCAGGGCCTTATCGCCGGCCGGGATGGTAACCTCTCGGTGCGTCTCGGACCGAAACGCATCCTCGTCACCCCCAGTGGGCACATCAAGGCGCTGTTGACCGCCACGGACATGGTGGAAGTCGATCCGGCTGGCCAACCGCGCCGTTCCAGCCGTCGCAAGCCTACCAGCGAGTTGGACTTACACTTGCGCATCCTGCGTCACCGTCCCGACGTGCAAGCCATAGTACATGCGCATCCCCCCACCGCCACGGGCTTTGCTGTTGCGGGACAAGAGATTCCGTCCAATTTGTTGCCGGAGCTTATCTTCGTGGTTGGACCCGTCCCACTGGTGCCCTTCGGGAAATCGGGCACACCGGAGCTCGGCGACCGGGTGGTGCCGTTCCTCGAAGACACGCAGTGCAACGCGCTGTTGCTGGCCAATCACGGTGCCGTGACCATGGGCAAAACGCTCGACGAGGCTTGGATCCGAATGGAATCATTGGAACACTCGGCGCGCAT
>Ga0066905_100000414_pt1 | contig 11604 bp, 7 predicted proteins | sample PanSoiMetaPlot36_FD_67483 | JGI IMG/M metagenome (GOLD analysis project Ga0066905, IMG submission 67483) | Tropical forest soil microbial communities from Panama analyzed to predict greenhouse gas emissions - Panama Soil Plot 36 (version 2) | ecosystem: Environmental > Terrestrial > Soil >... | reverse complement strand
TGGCCAGTCGGACACTCTTCATCAGCGCCGATGGCCGGCTCGTCGCCATGAGCCGTTTCAATTTGCCCAGGTCTGGACGGTCCTCCGGGAAGCTCGATTCCGAGCCGCCGCCGCCGAAATCGGACGTGATCGTCTGGGACGTGCCGAGCAGGAAAGTGCTGCGCCAGTTCGAACTTTCCCCCGGCGACGGCGACTTCGGCACGGGCGGCATGACCGGCTTCTCGGCCAACGGGACGACCATCGTCCTCACTCGTCGGGAGACGTCGGAGACAATTCCGAATCCCCGATTCCGGTCGCGCACGAGACTGTGGACAATCGACGTCGAGACCGGCCGCGAGGGCCCGACGATCGCCATCGACGGCAACGTGATGCCCGCGAGCGCCCGACTCAGCCCGGACGGCAAGCGCTATGCGGGCTTCATTCGAACCGCGGCCGCGGATGGCACGTGGAACGATCAGTTCGCGGTGTGGGACCTTGTCAGCGGCGCCGAGGTCTTTTCGATTTCGCCCGCGGCCCTCGGGGGTGACTCGCCCGGCGAGTCCATTTCTGGGCCGTTCTTTCCGTTCGCCGGGACGTCGATCTGGAGTCCCGACAGCTCGCGCCTGGCCGTTCTGAATGCGCGATCGGCGACGATCTCTCTCTTCGATGCCGCGACCGGGAATCTCATCCGCACCCTGAATTCCTCAACGCGCGGGATCACCGTTCCGGGAACTCCCCCCCGAATCGCGTTCAGCCCCGACGGCCAGCGCATCGCCTGGGAGATAAGGCGGCCCTTGAACGCCACAATCAGCGTGCTCGAAACGGAGAGCGGCAAGGAAGTGCTCTCGTTACCGGTGCCGCCGCTACTCGCCGCGCAAGGCGCTACGTTCCGACCCGGGAACGACGGAGTGCTCACCTTCAGCCCCGACGGCCGCCGCTTGCACTTCTTCGCCCCGGCCTTGCGCCGTTCCAAGGACGCCGACGGAAATGAGGTGAGCCAGGGCTTTCTCCGCATGCACACCTGGGACGCGACGCCCTTGCCGGAGCCCAAGTAACCGCGAGAGTTTGACGGGAACTGTATCTCGTGTCCGACCTGGGCGGGGGGGAACCGACCTGGCGGGGCATACAAGATCGACGGGGACACCTTCACCTTCTGCCGGCCGCAAGGGGCGAATGGCGAACGGCCGCCCACCGAGTTCAAAGGCGGCCCGGGCGTCGTCCTGATGGTCTTCAAGCGGGCGGTGAAGAAGTAGCACCGGCCAAACCACCCGCTGCGGCAGTCGGCAGGCGCGGGTATCCGTTATTCCCGAACCTCAGCCCCCGCGGCCGAAGCCGAAGCAACCGTGAGCGACGGCGATGACGAAAGGCGCCATCTTGGTCACGCTTATCGCCCGACGTCCGCTCGGATCCCAACGGAGTGGCGGCGACGTCTCAATCACCGCAAACGCGGCGCACACGTAAACCTTTACATCACAACATCTTACTATCTCGATCGGGTTATCGGACGTGACGGGCCTCACGGTTCGGCAAATTCTGACGGATTGGACGCATCCCGCCTTGCCGACAGGGCGGAGCGGAATAGATTCTCAGTCCGCAACCCCAGATTCGCCAAGTTTGTCGCTGAACATGCCCCGTCCGAAGGCGGAAGGTGCCCGGGGTTCCGGCGGTGGATGGTGTCGGCTGCGCCGGTCATTGTCCATGCAACCGTCGTAAGATATTTCTTGTAAATTGGTTAAGTCGAATCGTCCGTGGACACCGGTTGCGGCATCACCTTTGCTTTTGATGAGTCCGCGCAAAGACGCTCGACCGGGCCGTCGATGAATCGTGCGACGCGCGGTTCCGCCGCGAGGTAGAATGACCCAAGAGGGGTCAAACTTTACGCAACCGGCCCAGTCCGGTCGAGGTCGTCCGTGCTGACAAAACCTTACCCGGTGGGGAAAGGTGCCCGGAATTCCGAGCCCGCCCTCCCGAAAGCCGTCTTGCTCGGGTTGCAACAGAAACAGGCGATCATCAACCAGGTGATCGAGGGGCGGCTGCCCCTGTCCGAGGCGGCCAGCCGGTTCCAGGCGGCCCACCAGGCCGCGAGCGTGTGCCTGGAGACCGCCACCGGGGTGCCGAGCCACACGATCGACAACGAGGCCGCCTGTCGGGCCATCATCGGCTGGGTGTGCCTGGCCCTGAGCGACCGGCCGGAGCATGCCGACCGCGTGTCCGAGCGGCTCGAGAGCGAGCTGCGGGACCTGCTCAAGCAGCGCCCGACGCAGGCCCTGACGCCGCCGCGATAGTTCACAGCCCTTCCGGCCACCGAGGCCGGGTCGGGGGGGCCCGAAAGAGGCCTCTCTGGCGAGTCGTTGTGGACACCGTCAGTCCCGTCTCCTCTGGATTCCTCGCCCCCCGCCCGGGGGTCCGCGAGATCACCCCATTCGACAACGAGGTGGTCGAGTTGTCTCTGCTCTTGCCGCGGTGGCAGGCCGAGGCCCTGGAGCAGGCCGCGCACCAGCGCGGGCTGACGGCCGGCCAGATGCTGCGAAAACTGATCGGCGCCTCCCTGAAAGAGCCGGCCAAGGCCGGCGCCTGACCGCCCCGGCCGGTCCGGAGTTCACGCCTCCGGCCCGGCCGCGCCCGTCTTCTCAAGCCTTTCCCGATCCCGATCCGGACGACCGATTCACTTCCCGAAGTGATCGATTCCCGGCCCCATGTGGGGTGCATCAGGTCGATTCTCCCCCTCATCAGGTTGATTCTCGGCCCCATCCGGTGGATTCTCGGGGTCATCCCTCACCGCACGGAGTCGCCCCCGATGCGACCGGGTGGGAGTCCGGCTCGCGGGCCGGCGCCGTGGGTGCGCGGCTCGGACGAGCCCGGCGCAGTGGTTGACGCAAGTCCTTGATCCGCGGGTCTATGCGACTTGTCTGGCACATTGGGTGACACATTGGGTGGCAGCTTGGGTGGCACGAAAAGGCCATTTGGGTGACAGGGGTGACACAGTGAGTGCCTGCCATCCAATCCATTCATCAAAGGCTCTGCCCGAAAGGGCGTCGGCGTGTCCCGGTAATCTCAGCGGGGGTCCGGCCCGGCGACGCCGTTCGTCCCCTTGTTCCGGGCCGCCGGTTCGTGTATCGGTTAGGATGTCGGATTCCTTCGGAGGCGCCCATGGCGTTGCTCGAGGCCCGCGGGCTGGTCAAGATCTACGGCAAGCGCAGGGTCGTGGACGGCGTCTCCTTCGACGTCAACCCGGGTGAAGTGGTCGGTCTGCTCGGCCCGAACGGAGCCGGCAAGACGACCAGCTTCCGCATGACCACCGGGCAGATCGCCCCGAACGACGGCCAGGTGGTGTTCAACGGCGAGGATGTCACCCGGCTCCCCATGTACCGCCGGGCCCGCCTGGGCATGGGCTACCTGACCCAGGAAACCAGCATCTTTCGCAAGCTCACCGTCGAGAAGAACCTGCTCGCCATCCTCCAGGCCCTGCCCAAGAGCCGCAGCCTCGGCCGCCGGCTCACCTACCGCGAGCGCTGGGAGCGGACCAACGCCATGCTCGAGCGCTTCCAGCTCGAGCAGGTGCGGAAGAACTCCGCGGCCCGGTGCTCCGGCGGCGAGAAACGCCGGTTGGAGATCGCCCGCTGTCTGGCCTGCGAGCCTTTGCTCATCCTGCTGGATGAGCCGTTCGCGGCCGTCGATCCCAAGACCACCGAGGACATCCGCCGGAATATCCGCGAGCTGGCCATCCACGGCATCGGCATCCTGCTCACCGACCATAACGTCCGCGAGGTGCTCAAGATCACCGACCGCTCCTACCTGATCAAGGACGGCATCGTGGTAACCCAGGGGACCCCCCAGCAGCTTATCCACGACCCGATTGCCATCAGCGAGTACCTGGGGACGACGTTCACGGACAACACGTTTGGCGGCGCACCGCCCCCGTTCGCGGAGCCCGTGACGACGCCGGTGGTCAACGTCGGCCGCCCGCCGACGGAGCTGATCGAGGCCCTGGCCACAAAGGAGACGCGGACGGCCGCGGTGCCCGAGCTCCTGCAGCGGGGCAAGGCGTCGGTCCCGCCGCTGGTCGAGGCGCTCGGCCGCCGCGAGACCGAGCTGCGGGCGTACGCGTTCGAGGTCCTGCAGCGACTTGTCCCGTCCCCCTTGCACTTCGACCCGCACGCGGCCGAGGACGTGCGGGCCCGACAACTCGCCGCCCTGCGGCAGCAGCTTGGGGTCGGGAGGTGAGGGTGGTGAGTGGTGGCTTCTCCTATAGGTCCTATAGGACCCATAAGTCCTAGAGGACCTATAGGAGAAGCCACCACTCACTACTCACCACCCTTCCGTTGCCTCTCCCCGGCACACTCGCAGAATACCTTTGATGCGCCCAACGTTGAAGGACCTCTCGCCATGGCGAACAGCTTCGGCAGCCGCTCCACCATGACCGTAGACGGGGACAATTACACGCTCTACCGGCTGTCCACTGTCGAAAAGGCGTTCCCGCAGGCCGCGCGACTCCCCTTCTCGCTCAAGATCCTGCTCGAGAACCTGCTGCGGACCGAGAACGATCTGTCCGTGCGCAAACAGGACATCGAGGCCCTGGCCCAGTGGGAGCCGCGGGCGGAGCCGACCACCGAGATCGGCTTCAGCCCGGCCCGCGTGCTTCTCCAGGACTTCACCGGCGTTCCGGCCATCGTCGACCTCGCGGCCCTGCGCGACGCCATGGCCGACCTCGGCGGCGACCCGAACAAGATCAACCCGCTCATCCCGTGCGAACTCGTCATCGACCACTCGGTGCAGGTCGATGACTTCGGAACCCCCGGGGCATTCGCCAGCAACACGCGCATGGAGTACGAGCGCAACCGCGAGCGCTACCGCTTCCTCCGCTGGGGCCAGAGCGCCTTCCGCAACTTCAAGGTCGTTCCGCCGGAGACCGGGATCGTCCACCAGGTGAACCTCGAGTACCTGGCCCGCGTGGTGTTCGTGGACGGGCTCAACACCGCGTACCCGGACACCCTGGTCGGGACTGACTCGCACACGACCATGATCAACGGGCTGGGCGTCCTCGGCTGGGGCGTCGGCGGGATCGAGGCCGAGGCGGCCATGCTTGGCCAGCCGGTCACAATGCTGATCCCGCAAGTGATCGGCTTCCGACTGTACGGCCGGCTGTCGCAGGGGGCGACGGCCACCGACCTGGTCCTGACCGTCACGCAGATGCTCCGCAAGAAGGGGGTAGTCGGGAAGTTCGTCGAGTTCTTCGGCGATGGATTGGCCGAGCTACCTCTGGCTGATCGGGCGACCATCGCCAACATGTCGCCCGAGTACGGGGCCACATGCGGCATCTTCCCGGTCGATGCCGAATCCCTGCACTACCTGCGCTACACCGGCCGGCCGGAGAAGCAGATCAAGCTGGTCGAGGCTTACTGCAAGGAGCAGGGGCTGTTCCATACGAAGAACAGCCCGGAGGCAGCATACTCGGACACCCTGACCCTCGACCTTTCAACGGTCGTTCCCAGCATGGCCGGCCCGGCCCGGCCGCAGGACCGCGTCAACTTGCCGGAGGTGCGCAAGTCGTTCGCCGAGGCGCTGCCGAAGATGAAGTCCGCGGCCCAGGCGGCGAAGAAGCCGGCCCCGGCCCCGGCCACGATCATCCCGCTCTCCACCACGGGCCCGCAACCAACGACTGCGGTCCAGCTCGCCCCGGGCTCGGTGCGCGACGGGGCGGTCGTCATCGCCGCGATCACGAGCTGCACGAACACGTCGAACCCGGACGTCATGGTGGCGGCCGGACTGGTCGCCAGGAACGCGGTGGCCAAGGGGCTCTCCACCAAGCCATGGGTCAAGACGTCGCTGGCCCCGGGTTCGAAGGTCGCGGCCGACTACCTGACCGAGTCCGGGCTCATGGCCCCACTCGAGGCGCTCCGGTTCCACGTCGTCGGCTACGGCTGCACGACGTGTATCGGCAACAGCGGGCCGCTGCCGGAGTCCGTGTCCGCCCAGGTGACGGACGGCAGCCTGGTGGTGGCCAGCGTCCTGTCCGGGAACCGCAATTTTGAAGGCCGCGTCCACGGCGAGGTGCGGGCCAACTACCTGGCCTCCCCGCCGCTGGTCGTCGCGTATGCCCTCGCTGGCCGCATCGACATCGACTGGGAGAAGGAGCCGCTCGGGACGGACAGGAACGGCAAGGACGTCTTCTTGAAGGACATCTGGCCGAACCGCGCAGAGGTCGCAGCCGTGGTCCGCAAGCACCTGCGGCGGGAGCAATACGAACGCATCTACGCCAGCGTTTTCGACGGCGACGAGAACTGGAAGGCCCTATCGGTCCCGACCGGGAGTCGGTACGAGTGGGACCCGGCGAGCACGTACATCGCCTTGCCGCCGTACTTCGCCCGCATGGCGATCCAGCCCCCGGGGGTGACCGACATCGCCTGGGCCCGCGCTCTTGCCGTCCTCGGCGACAGCATCACCACCGACCACATTTCCCCGGCCGGGAATATCCGCAAGGACGGCCCGGCCGGCAAGTACCTGATCGAGCACGGCGTCCAGCCGCGGGACTTTAACTCGTACGGGTCCCGCCGCGGCCACCACGAGGTCATGATGCGCGGCACGTTCGCCAACGTGCGGCTGAAGAACCTGCTCGTCCCCGGCGTCGAGGGCGGGGTCACCCGGCACATGCTGACGAACACCGAGATGTCGATCTACGACGCGGCGATGCAATACCAGAAGGAGGGAACGCCGCTCGTCATCCTTGCGGGCAAGGAATATGGCAGCGGGTCCAGCCGCGACTGGGCGGCCAAGGGCGCGCGGCTGCTGGGCGTGCGTGCGGTGATCGCCGAGAGCTACGAGCGCATCCATCGCTCGAACCTGGTGGGAATGGGCGTGCTGCCGCTTCAGTTCAAGACCGGGCAGACGGCGCAGTCCGTCGGCCTGACGGGGGCCGAGGTGTTTGAGATCCTGGGGGTGGCCGAGGCGCTGAAGAAAGTCGGGAGCGGCAAGGTGTACATGAAAGTGAAAGCCGACTTGACGGAGTTTGAGGTATTACTGCGGGTGGATACGCCGCAAGAGGTGCTCTACTACGAACACGGCGGGATCTTGCCTTACGTGCTGCGACAGCTCCTCGGCCCGGTCGAGCCGGCTAAGGCCGCCGCGGCGGCTTGACCGCGCTCCAACGAAACACACCGAGGCCGCGAGTCTCCCACGAGACCCGCGGCCCCGCTTACTTGCGTTCTCTTGCTCAATGACCTGGAATCTGCAGCGGGGTCGTCGGCACGCTGGTCATCGGCCCGGTCGGAACGCCTCCGGGGATCGGCGGCGGTGCGCCTGCATCGGCCCCGATCGACATCCCACCCGCCGGCTTTCCAATGCCCGGAGTCCCATCACGCAAACCAGTTCCCAGTCCGTTGATGCTCGATGTGCCCGACGTGCCGGACGGCGTGACCCGCAACGACGCGCCGGACTGGAACACCAGGTGGTGCTCGTACTTGTCCGACACCGTCGTCGTGTTCGACGCGGTGGTGACCTCGCCGGACTTCGGCTTGTCGTTCGGCCCGCCCAGATCGCGCCGCGTCACGTCCTGGGTGCTTGTCGTCTGCTCCCCGACCTTGACTTGGGTGCTGCTAACCAGCATCGGGTTAGGCAGATACTTCGCCGCCTCCTCCTTGGCCGCGTCCCGGTGGTAGTACGGCCAGGCGTTGGTGTTATCCGGGACGGCGATGGTCACGCTGTTCTGGTCGTACTTGACCATGCGGGCCGGCGTCGTGCACCCGGTCAAGCCAGCGACGGCAACCACGAACATACTCAACAGAGCGGTGCGGGACATGGCATCCCTCCCCCGTTAATGGCCTGGCGATTCCCCCGAATCCGGCCGGGAGAAATAAGCTCGCACGATGGTCATGTCAACTGCAACCGTGCGCCGCATGGGCGAGGGAAAGGTTGACCAAGCTCCGCCCGTCGGTGCCGAATACCATGACAGCGTCCGGTTCCCCGGCTTCCCCAGATTCCCCATGCGCAAGATCCTGGTCATTGCGGCCCGCGAGTACCGGGCCTCGGTCCGCTCCAAGGCGTTCCTGGTCACCCTGGTCCTGATGCCGTTCCTGATGACGGCCAGCATCGGCGTGCAGTTGCTGTTCAAGAAGTTCGAGGACACCACGGAGAAGAAGTTCGCCGTGGTGGACCGTTCGCCGGGCGGCAAGATTGCCGAGGCCCTCCAGGCCGATGAGAAAGTCTACAACGCGCACCTGATCAGCGACCCGACGACGGGGAAGCGCATTCACCCCGGCATGGCGATCGAGGTCATTTCGCCGTCGCCGCCGGATCCGGACGCGGTCCGGCAGCAGCGGTACGAGCTGTCGCGGCAGGTGGACAAGGACGACATCGAGGCGGTAGTCGAGATTGGCCCGAATGTGTACGAGCTCCGCCGGGACCCGAACCCGGAACGGGCCGACGACGCCCAGGTGATCCGCTGGCAGGGGAAGCGGCCGAACGAGGGGTTCGCCGGCCGGTGGCTGGAGCGGCGGATCAACGACGCGGTTCAGCGCGAGCGGTTCGCCCGCGCCAGGTACGACCCCGCACTCGTTCAGGCCCTGCAACAGCCGGTCCCGATGAAGCCGAAGGGGCTGACCCGGATGAACAAGGCGACTGGGGAGATCGAGGACGCGGCGGACGAGAAGCGGCTCGCTGGCTTCTTCCTGCCGGCCATCCTGATCGGGCTCATGTTCATGGTCATCATGGTCGGGGCCACCCCGGCCATGCAGGGGATCGTCGAGGAGAAGGGTCAGCGGATCGCCGAAGTGCTGCTCGGGTCGGTGACCCCGTTCCAGCTCATGGCCGGGAAACTGCTCGGCGTGGTCGCGGTGTCGCTGACGATGGCCGCGGTGTACCTGGGCGGGGGGTACTTCGTGGCTGCCCGGTACGGGCTGACGGACATGCTCACGCCCGGCCTGATCGCCTGGTTCGCCGTTTGTCAGGTGCTGGCCCTGCTGATCTTCGGGTCGCTGTTCATCGCCATCGGGGCCGCGGCCGGGGACATCAAAGACACGCAGACGCTGCTCATGCCGATCATGATCGTCGCCGTCCTGCCGCTCCTGGCCATTGGCCCGATCATGATGGACCCGAACGGCCCAGTGGCCGTGGCGTGCACCATGTTCCCGTTTTCCGCCCCGATGGTCCTGGTGGCCCGCGAGTCGGTCCCGCCGGGGGTCCCGCTGTGGCAATTCCTGACCGCGATCGGGATCACGCTGGCGACGACCGTCTTTTGCGTCTGGGCCGCCGGCCGGATCTTTCGAGTCGGCATCCTGATGCAGGGAAAGGGGGCCAAGTTAAAGGACCTGGCCCGATGGATCATCAAGGGTTAGCGGACAGCCGACCGGCGACTTCGCGGAAGGCCAAGGACCGCGCCGTACCCAATCATCGCGTCGACCCCGATCATCTCGAAGGGCAAGGCCAGTGATTCGCGTGTCTCCCAGCGCATGGTCTTGCCGTCGTTGTGAATCCACACGAGGTTCGGGAACAGCGGCTTGCACGCCTCGTCCGGGTTGGGCAGGAGGGCGGGGTCGAAGAACTCGCGGACGTCCTTTTCAGAGGTCAGGTATCCCGCGAGCGGCTGACCCGCCCCGAGCAACAACTTCACCGTTGGTCGAGGGTCGGTGTACTGCACGGCCGCGGGGTCGGGCGGAATGGCGGCCATCGCCCGGGCGGTCCGTTCGTCCGGCTTCCACGCCGGGAGCTTGCCCTTCGACCGCAAAATGAACCCGTGGACCGACTGCGGGTAGTAGCCCATGACCAGCCACCCGTCGCAGACAGCTACGGTCGGGCGGATGAACGCGGACTCCTTGCCGACAAAGTCCCACGTCTCCGCGCCGTGATAGGTCCGCCGTTTCACCTGCACGTCGCCGCGGAGTACTTTCTCCACCCCCTGGGCTAACAGCCCGAACTGCTTCTTGAACTCCTTCTCGTCGCGGACCTTGACGGCGAAGACCTGCCCCGCATTGAGGATCCCGTCCCCAGGTGCCTGGTAGGTCAACCCGAGGTCGCCCAGTGCGGCCAGCATGTCGGCCACCTTCATTCCCAGGAAGCCGTCGATCTGGTCCGAGAACTCCTGTCGCTTCTCCAGGAAGCGGGCCTTCGTCAGCTTCGAATCTCCGGGCAAGTCCATCGCGGCGAACCACCCGAGCAATAGCTCGTACCCGGCCCGGATGTCGAACACCCCGGCGCTCCAGCGGTTCACGTCTGCGGGAAGCGGGGGGAGGTCCTTAAGGTCGAACTTGCCCGGCTTGCAGAGCTTGGTGATGCCCTCCCGCGTACCGTCGATGTCCACTTCTGTGACGCTCCGGGACTCGTCACCGTCGAATCCCTCCCAAAGCCGAACGGCCTGGATGCCGGTCAAGCCGGTCATTTCGATGAGCGGAACGGTTTCCCCGGCCCCATACCCGGAGACGAGGAGTATTCTCGCCATCCGCCACAGGGCGGCCCCGTCGCCGTAGGCCCGCGACACGACTTCGAACTTCTGCTTCTGCTGGAGTTGCTTGTAGAGTGGGTGGTTCGTCACCCCGTCGCCGGCGTCCGCGACCCGGTCGATCGCCGTTCGCACCGGGACGGTGCCGACCGTGAATACAAAATGCTTCCCCTCCGACCACCAGGCTACCCGGACGCTCTCGTCCCTGAGTTCCTCGGCCGTTCGGCCGCGGTGGCTGACCGATTCGCGCTTCCATTCGGCCGTGCTCAGCAGCCGGCAAAGGCCGGCGATCTCCGGCCGGTCGGCGGCGTTCGGGACAATGACCGTGAGCTGGAGGTCGAGCCGGAATAGGTCGTCCGATTTCGCGTCGCCGACCCCGAACAGCCGGCCGAGGTTCATCGCCGGCGGCCGCAGCTCGAACCCGACGACGACACCCGTCTCCGCGAGCAGTTGCGGCACCTTGACCGCCTGCCGGAAGTCCGCGTGCCGGGATGTGAGACCGTCGATCTCTTCGCCGACCAATAGCTGGTCCCCGAACATCTTGCGAACCGACACGCGGACGAGTCGGTCGTACACGTCGGCGATGAACTTCCCGGTGTCCCCCGCGAGCACCTGCCCGCGGGCCGACTTCCGGTACGCCTCCCGGTGCGCGGTGACTCCGTCCCAGCGGTAGTAGACCTGGGTGGTCGAAGAGAGGAGCTTCTCCGGCGCGACTTCGCTCGCGGACAAGGTCCCCGCGTCACCGCCTGACAAGGTAACGGCGAAGACGATCAGCCCCCGCGTCGCCCATGAAAGACCTGACATACACCCACTCCTTGTCGGCCGGTCACGCCTTCTTGAGTATCTCGATGGGTAAATGCCTGGAGCCCAGCACGGCCTTGCTCTCCACGCCCAGCCAGCCATCGAGCAGGGTCGCGTACACGCGCCGGAAGTCGACCGACCACTTGAGGTCCCCGCCGTCCAGGTCATCCAGCGGGGGGTGTGAATTCACCGCCCCGCCCTTTGCGCCCGGACCCACGACGAACAGGCACGACGCGGCCCCGTGGTCCGTGCCGTGGCTGCCGTTTTCCTTCACCCTTCGCCCGAACTCCGAAAACGTCAGCAGCAGCACCCGCTCGGCGTGCCCATCGTCCCGGAGATGCTTGAAGAACTCGGTCACGGCATTCCCGACCTGGTTGAGCAGCTCGCCGTGCTTG
>Ga0066905_100000413_pt1 | contig 11613 bp, 13 predicted proteins | sample PanSoiMetaPlot36_FD_67483 | JGI IMG/M metagenome (GOLD analysis project Ga0066905, IMG submission 67483) | Tropical forest soil microbial communities from Panama analyzed to predict greenhouse gas emissions - Panama Soil Plot 36 (version 2) | ecosystem: Environmental > Terrestrial > Soil >... | reverse complement strand
TCGCGGGCGTTTTGGTTGTAGTCGACGAAGAGCACGGTGGGGTCGCGGTCCTTGCGCCACCACGTGGTCGTGACGTGGTCGGGTGCCCGGCGCTCGACCTCCCGGGCGAAGGCATGCGCGGCCTTGCGGACGTCGGCAAAGCCCCACCGTGGCTCGATCCGGACGTAGACGTGCAGGCCATTGCCGCCCGAGGTCTTGGGCCAGCCGGCCATCCCGAGTTCGCCGAGTATCTCGTGCACGATGTGGGCGACCCGGCGCACCGTGGCGAACTCGCAGCGCGGCATGGGATCCAGGTCAATGCGCCATTCGTCGGGCCGTTCGGTGTCGGCCCGGCGGGAGTTCCACGGGTGGAACTCCACGGTGGACATCTGCACCGCCCACACGACGCTGGCCAGCTCGGTAACACACAGTTCGTAGGCGTGCCGGCCGTAGCGCGGGAAGTCCACGCGCACCGTCTCCAGCCAGGCAGGCGCGCCGTGCGGAACCCGCTTCTGGTGGACCTTCTCGCCAGCGACCCCGGATGGGAAGCGGTGCATCATGCACGGCCGCTCGCGAAGCGCGCGCACGATGCCATCGCCGACCGACATGTAGTAGCGCGCCAGATCGAGCTTGGTCTCACCACGGGCCGGGAAGTACACCCGGTCCGGGTTGGAGATGCGTACCGTACGGCTCCCGACCTCGAGCTCCACCGCTCCAGTCACACGAAGAAACTAGCCCGGCCCGCTGCGCGCCACTTCATCGCGGCCCCGGGCGGATCGCCTGCCCACGGCAACCGAGGACCGACCGGCGGCCTACCTCACGCGGCGCGGCCAGCCAGAGAGCGCTGAGCGAGCGGCCGGGCGCAGGCCGGCTGCTGCACCCGCGGGCCGAAAGCCTCGCCGATCACGATGCGAGCCCAGCGCATCCGCTCGGCGGCCGCCTCTGGGTGATCACCGAACTCCTGCGCCACCCGCTCGGAGCAGCCGCGGCCGCCGAACGCGCGGACGGCAGCGGCGACAGCCTGCCGGACCTGCCCGGTACTTGGTTGCTCGGAGCGCTGCAGCGCCGACACGAACAAGGCGTCGGCACGTACGGCGCTGATGCTGAGGTGATGCATCAATGGCCGCATCGTGAGCCTCCTCGACGGGCGAATACCTCGACTACACCACAGGAGTACGACACTCCCCCGTTGATGCATCCAATGGGAAGGACTGCGCGGCAACGAACAACTCATCGCTCGGCGTCGCGAGTACCGTGCGTGATCGCGGGACCCAGCCGCGGCTGCAGGCGGCACACGGACCGCGGCCCGGCAAGGGGACCGTGGTAGACACGTCGCATGACCGCATCGTCTGTCCCGGATCTTGCTGACGTGCTCGCCGCGCGCCAGCGCATCGCCCCCTACCTGCGGCCGACCCCCCTCTACCGCTATCCCGCGCTTGACGCGATGACCGGCACACACGTGTGGGTCAAGCACGAGAACCATCAGCCGACCGGGGCCTTCAAGGTCCGCGGCGGCGTCAGCCTTGTCAGCCGGCTGACCGAAGAGGAACGGCGCCGGGGCGTCATCGCGGCCTCGACCGGCAACCATGGTCAGTCCATCGCGTATGCGGCGGACCTGTTCGGCGTGCGCGCGGTCATCTGCGTGCCGGAGCGGGCCAACCCGGTGAAGGTCGAATCGATGCGGGCCCTCGGCGCCGAGGTGGTCTTCCACGGCCGTGATTTCGACGAGGCGCGCGAGCACTGCGAAAAGCAGGCCACCGAGCATGGGTACCGGTACGTCCATTCCGGGAACGAGCCGTTGCACATCGCGGGTGTCGCCACCTACACCGTCGAGATCCTCGAGGCCCGGCCGGACATCGAGATGATCGTCGTCCCGGTCGGAGGTGGCAGCGGGGCGGCAGGGGCGTGCGTGGTCGCCAAGGCGGTGCGCCCGTCGATCGAGGTGATCGGGGTCCAGTCCGAGGCGGCCCCGGCCGCATACCGCTCGTGGCGGTCTCGCTCGCTCGTCGACGACACCATGGGCACGTTCGCGGAAGGGCTCGCGACCAGGACCGCTTTCGAACTGCCGCAGCGGATCATGTGGGAGCTGCTGGACGACTTCGTGCTCGCCTCCGACGACGCGCTGAGGACCGCGACACGGGTGATGATCGAGAAGACACGCAACCTCGTCGAGCCGGCCGGCGCGGCCGCCCTCGCGGCGGTGCTGGGCGCACCCAAGCGGTTCGCGGGCCGGAAGGTGGCGGTCATATGCAGCGGCGGCAACATCAGCCCGGCACAGCTGGTGGAGCTCTGGCCGGCAGGGGCGAGGCGTGCTATGGGTACATAAGGGTCGAGGCCTGTGCACTGGTAAACCGGCTGTGAGGAGCATTCACGATGGCCAGTCACCGCTACGCGGTTGCCGGAGCGCTCAGCTTCGCGATGATCCTGGCGGGCGGCGGGAGCGGCTTACCAGGGCTCGCGGGAACCGGCGCCGCGCACGATCACGAGCGGTGCTCGGCGGGTGCGCACACGCTCGCGGCGCCCGGCTCCCGCCTGTACCCGGACACCGGCAACGGCGGCTATACCAGCCTGCACACCGGCGTGCACATGGTCTACGACGCCACGAGCAACCGGTTCCTGCCGGGCAACCACGTCACGCTCACCGACCGCGCCACACAGTGCCTGACCAGCTTCAGCCTCGATTTCGAACGCGGGTCGGCCAACGCCTCCGCCGGGCCGGACATGGCCGTCAACTCGGTGACCGTCGACGGAAAGCGCGCCGCGTTCAGATTCGTCCAGCCAACGTACCCGGGTGACCGGCACGGGCAAGACGACCCTGATCCGCTGGCCCACGAGGCGTCCCAGCTCAATCCGGTGGGCGGGCCGGCCCACAATCCCCTGCCCCCCGCCTGCTCACCCGAACTGCCCTCCACCGGCGCGGCGCCGAACTCGGCGAACGGCACCCAGTGTCCCGCCAACAAGCTGGTCATCACGCCGTCCGCGCCGATCAGGCGCGGCGAGACCTTTTCCGTGACCGTCGCCTACACCGGCAGGCCGGGCGTGCATAACGACGGGGACGGAACGACCGAGGGATGGTTCAGGTCGAACCGGCCGAAGGGTGACGGTGGCTTCGTCACCACCGAGCCGGTCGGCACCGAGGACTGGATGCCGCTCAACGACCACCCGAGCGCGAAGCCGACCTACGACTTCGACGACACGGTCAACGCCGGAAGGACGGTGCTCGCCAACGGCGTCCTGGTGAGCCGGGAGCACCATCTGCCGGACAGCCTGTTCCCGCATGGCTCGGTGACCTGGCACTGGCATTCGGCCGCGCCGGTCGCGAGCTACCTGGTCGAGAACAGCGTGGGCCGCTACGACCTTGCCGAACGGACCGTCGGCGGAATCAGGTTCTACCAGGCCCAGGCCAGTTCGCTGAGCGCCGCGCGGAAGGCGAAGAACCGCGCGATCATGAGCAAGCAGCCGGACATCACCCGGTTCGAGAGCATGTTCACCGGGCCGTTCCCGTTCACCTCGGACGGCGTGGTCGTCGGCAGGCCATCGGCCTCCTTCGAGGAGGAGATGCAGAACATGATCACCTTCGCTGGCGGCGAGATCGACACCGACACGCTCTACCACGAGAACATGCACCAGTGGTGGGGCGACCACGTGACGGAGGCCAGCTACAACCTGACCTTCTTCAAGGAAGGCATGGCCACGTTCGGCGAGTTCCTGTTCGCCGCCAGGCGCGCCCAGGCCCAGGCGGGCGGCCCGGGCTCGGAGGCCGGGCGGCGCGCGTTCCAGCGCAGCCTGGTCAGGCGGTTCAACGCGACCTACGCGAGCAAGGGCCGGTTCTGGACCGCAGCGCCGTCCAACCCGACGCCACACGGCCTGTTCAGCGGGTCCGCGACCTACGAGCGCCCGGGCATCGCCTACATCGCCCTGCGCCAGATCCTGGGCAAGTCGAACTATGTCCAGGCACTGCGGGAGGTCCAGCGCCGCTACGGCGGCGGCGTCATCACCGAGGCCCAGCTGGAGGCGGTTTTCCACCGTCTCCTGCCGACCCGGAACCCGGCGTGCCACAGCAGGCTTGACCAGTTCTTCACGCAGTGGTTCGACACCGCCTACCAGCCCGGTGGCGGCGCCAGGCGGCCCCACATCACCGGCCCCGGCCTGGCCGGGCCCGGGTTCTACACGGGAACCTGCACGAGGTGAGCGGCCCAGGATCCGGGCGCCCGCCGGAGGTCCGCGGGGTTTGATCTTGCTGATCCGGCCGGGAAGGCTATGCCTATGGACCGTGGTGTGCCAGAGCTGCCGGTGGACCCGCTCGCGGTGCTGAGGAAGCGCCGCAGCGCCAAGTGGCAGACCTATCCGGCCGACGTGCTGCCGTTGACGGTGGCCGAAATGGACTTCGCCCTCGCCGAACCCGTCGCGGAAGCCCTGCGGGAGGCCGTCGAGCGCTCCGACGCCGGGTACGCGATGCCCGCGCCGGGGCTCGGCAGGGCGCTCGCTGGCTTTGCTGGCGGCCGGTGGGGCTGGGATATCGACCCGGCCTCGGTGACGGCGGTGACCGACGTGGGAGTGGGCGTGGTCGAACTGCTCCGGCTGCTGGCCCGCCCGGGCGACGCCGTGGTGATCAGCCCGCCGGTGTACCCCCCGTTCTTCGAATGGGTGCCCGAAGCCGGAGCCCGGCTGCTGGAGGTTCCCCTCGCCCACGGCGCCGCCGGGTGGCGCCTCGATCTCGCCGCGCTGGAGAGGGCCTTCGCCACCCACCCTGCGGCCTACGTCTTGTGCAACCCGCACAACCCGGTCGGGCGCGCCCATACCGCCGACGAACTCGCCGCCCTGGTCAGGCTCGCGCGGATCTACCAGGTCACCATCGTCGGCGACGAGATCCACGGGCCGCTGGTGCTGCCCGGCGCCACGTTCACGCCGCTGCTGACGGTGCCCGGGGCCGCCGAGGTCGCGGTCAGCGTGCTGTCGGCCAGTAAGACCTGGAACCTGGCCGGCCTGAAGTGTGCCGCCATCGTCACCGCGGCACCGCGCATGGCTGCGGTGGCCGGCCGGCTCCCGCCCGACGGCCGGTGGCGGACCGGCCACTTCGGCGCCATCGCCACGATCGCCGCGTTCACCGCGGGCGAGCCCTGGCTCGACCGGCTGCTTGCCACCCTCGGCCGCCGGCGGATCCTGCTCGCCGACCTGCTGCGCCAGCGCCTGCCGATGCTGAGCTGGCACCCGCCGGAGGCGACCTACCTCGCCTGGCTCAACTGCGCCGCCCTCGGCCCCGACGACCAGGCCCGCGAGCGGTTCCTCGACCGCGGCCACGTCGCGCTCGAGCCCGGCCTGAGGTTCGGCGCCGCGGGCAGCGGGTACGCGCGGCTGAACTTCGCCACCAGCACCGAGATCCTTGACCAGGCGACGGCGCAGATGGCGGCCTCTGTGATCTGATGCACAGCAACCAACGCTCCTGCGAGGCCAGTCATGACGATCAAGCGAATCAGCTCCGGTCCGGGGCTCCCGGCAGGTTTCCCGTTCAGTCTGGCCAGCGAGCAGGACGGCATCTTGTACATCAGCGGGATGCCCGCGCTCGACGCGGACGGGAAGTTCGTGCCGGGAACCTTCGACGAGGAAGCCGACCGCGCCTGGGCCAACATCACCGCGATCGCCGCGGCAGGCGGCTACTCCCCCAGCGACCTCCTGTACGTGCAGGTCGTGCTCGGCGACATCGGCAACTACGGCGACATCAACGCCTGGTGGCGCAGGCGGTTCCCCGACCCGGCCACGGCACCGGCGCGGCTGACCTTCCAGGCGGGGGCGCTGCCGTTCCAGGCCAAGGTCGAGTTCCAGGCGGTAGCCGCCCGCGGCCGCTAGCCAGGCCCGCGCCGGACCCGGTGCGGGCAAGCTTGAACGACCCGGCCGGGCGGGGCGGCGGGCCTTGCTGGATACTGGCGAGCATGCCTGAGCTGATCGGCGAGCCGAGCAGGGTGGCTGCCGCGGGCGAGCCGCCGAAGCTGATCGATGAATACGTGGGAAGGGCCAGCACGGGCGAGACCGCGCTCAGCGTCGCCCGCATGCGCAGCCCCGCCGGCTGGGCTGAGCCGGGGCAGCGGCCGGAGTTCGGCGAGTTCACGATCGTGCTGCGGGGAGCCCTCGTCGTGGAGTTCGATGGCGGCCGGATGACCGTCGAGGCCGGCCAGGGCGTGCACGCCAAACCGGGCGAGTGGGTGCGTTACAGCACCCCCGGCGGCGGAGCGGACTACATAGCCGTCTGCCTTCCGGCCTTCGCCCCCGGAATCGTTCACCGCGATGAATGAGAGGGCCATCCCGCCGCCCGCCCGCCAGTGATTTACTGGACGCCGCCGGACGGGATGCCTGGGATTCACAGCGTCAAGGAGGGTCGTCATGAGCGTGTACAAGGTCATCGACGTGATCGGGACGAGCAGCGACTCGTGGGAGGACGCCGCGGCGGAAGCGCTGCGGACCGTGCGCCAGACGATCCGCGACGTCCGGGTCGCCGAAGTTGTCAGGCAGGACATCCATCTCGAGGACAGCGGGGAAGTCACTTACCGGTCGAAGTTGCAGATCTCGTTCAAGTACGAGTCAGACAGTTAGGCGGGCGAACCGGCCGTCCTTAACCGGAGCCCACCGCGGCCGCTTCGGCGGGGATGTGGACGGCGATCTCACCGCTGAGGCGGTACCCGCCGCGCATGCCGAGCTTGTCCCCACTCCAGAACCGGCCGGCGTCGTACCAGCTCGGGTCGTGCCTGCCCGGCAGCAGCCCCATGGCCTGGTAGGTGACGGCCAGGAGCTCCGCGCAGTAGGCGGTCTCGAGATCGACCTCTGCCCTCTGGCGCCTGATGCCCGGCGCGCGGCCGAGCAGCCACCGCGACGCGAGCCGGGTGGTGGAGGGGAACGGGGTGCCATCCAGCCGCGCGATCGTGCGCAGGACAGCGTCTTCCATCTCGCTGGTCACCGCGGGATCGAGCTGGCGCAGCCACGCCCGCTGGCCGTACCTGGTGGCCCAAACGAGGGCCGCATCATGCAGATCATGCAGTTGTACCCCGCGGTGGCGGGAGCCTGTCCACAGGTCGGGCAGCGACCGGCCAAGCTCGGCGTGCCACATCAGCGGCGGCAGGTCATCGATGACCACCGCCATGCCAACGTGATTGACCGGGCTGTTGGTCGCGACCTGGATCGCCCGGTCGGCCATCTTGTGCCCGCGGAACAGCCACACGTCACCGGTGCGTGCCAGGTCCACGGCCTCATCAAGGGCGATGCTCGCGGCGGGCATGATCTAGCCTAAGCAGATGCGCTGGTGGAAGATGCTGGGACTGGCAGGCCTGGCAGGTGTCGCCGCCACCGGGGTGGTGATAGCCCGCGCCGAACGGCGCCGCCGCGCCTACACCCCGGACGAGATCCGGGAACGGCTGCACGACCGGCTCGCCGAAGCGCCGCAGGCCCGCGAGCCACCGCGCGTGTAGCGGCGCCCGCGTCTCCGCCGCCCGCCCGTCGCCCCGGGGGGCAGGCCCGGGCCGTTAAGGCGTGGCGAGCCCGAGCCGTGCCGGCCAGGATGCCAGCTGTGGACGCCGACGACGCGGCGGAGCGAGCGCGGCAGCGCGAGCTCGTCCGCCGCGGATACGATGCGATCTCCCTCGCCTACCGCGGCGATGACGGTGAGGCGGCGCGCTCGCCGGCGGAGGACGCCAGCCGCTACGCCGGCTGGGTCGCCGAGCTTGCGGGTCTCCTGCCCGCCGGCGGCACGGTCCTGGACCTGGGCTGCGGCGCCGGGATACCGGCAACCCGCGAACTCAGCGATCACGGGCTGCGGGTGGTCGGCGTTGACTTCTCCGCGGTTCAGCTCGCGCGGGCGCGGCGCCTTGTCCCGGCGGCCAGCCTGGTGCGGGCGGACATGACCGCGCTGCACCTGCGGCCCGCCAGCCTTGACGCCGTGGTGTCCTTCTATGCCCTGATCCATGTGCCGCTCACCGACCAGCGGGCCCTGTTCCCCCGCATCCGGGCCTGGCTGCGCCCGGGCGGCTACCTCCTGGCGATCGTGGGCGCGGGCCGGTGGACCGGGACCGAACGCTACCTCGGGGCCGACATGTTCTGGGACCACGCGGACACCGCGACCTACCTTCGCTGGTTCGAAGCGGCGCGGCTCGTGCCCGTCTGGCACCGTTTCGTCCCCGAAGGAGACAGCGGGCACGGCCTCATCCTGGCCAGAGCCAGCGCGGCGGCGCCGGGCTAGGGCCCCGGCCGTCCCGTTCGTCCTGGTAGGCGGGCCTGGTGCCGATGACCACGGTGGCGTTCAGCCTGCCGGAGCGGGCGACTCGCGGGATCAGCCCGCCGCGGGCGACGGCCTCGACGGCCTGCGGCGCCTGCCGCTCGCTCGTCTCGAACAGCAGGTGACCGCCCTCAGCCAGCCAGCCCGGGGCCGCGGCGGTCACGCGCCGCAGCACGTCAAGCCCGTCAGCGCCGCCGTCGAGCGCCACCCGCGGCTCGTGGTCGCGCGCCTCCGGGGGCAGCAGCCCGACCTCCTCGGTGGGGACGTAGGGAACGTTGGCGGCCAGGACGTCGACGTGGCCCCGCAGCCCGGCCGGCAGCGGCTCATACAGGTCACCCAGGTACACCTGGCCACCGGCGGCGGCGACGTTGCGGCGCGCGCACCGCACCGCGGCTGGATCGATGTCGGCGGCGTGCAACTCGACCCGGTCCAGGGCGGCCGCCAGCGCGGCGCCCACCGCGCCCGAGCCGCAGCACAGGTCGATGACCACGACCGGCCGCCGGGCCGGGCCCTCGCCCCCCGCGCAGCGAGCACGGCGGGCGAGGGCCGCGGCCTTGCGAACAAGGAACTCGGTGCGGCGGCGCGGTATGAAGACACCGGGATCAACGGCTATCCGCAGGCCGCAGAACTCCGCCCAGCCGAGGACGTGCTCGAGGGGCTGGCCGGCGGCCCGCCGGTCCACCATGGCGGCCAGCTCGGCCGGCGTCCGCGCCGCGGACATGAGCAGCCGCGCCTCGTCCTCGGCGAAAACACAGCCCGCGGCCCGGAGCCTGGCGACAACGGCCGATCGAGCGTGAGCTGACGGGGAAGCTGACATGAGGCGCCTTTCGGGATGCCCACTGTAGCCCTGCCGTGAGGGTCATCCCGCGCTGCTTGCCATGCCCCGGCTTCGCCCCCCGATAGTGTGCGGTCATGTCCCCTAGCTGGCCCGCGCTCTCATACGAGGACTGGCAAGCGACCTGCGACACGCTGCATGCACACACCCAGGTGCTCGGCAAGCTGGCGGCCAGGCTCGCCCCACCCGAACCCGAGCTTCAGCATGCGGCGCTGCGCCTGACCGCGCGTGGGTGGGAGACCGCCCCGCTGCCGGCGCCCGACGGCAGCGGATCGCTGGTCGTGGCGCTCGACCTGCATCTCCACGAGGCGGCCGTCGAGCACAGCGACGGCCGGGTGCGGCGCGTCGCGCTCACGCCCCACCGGGCGGCTGGGGACGTGACGCGTGAGGTACTCGCGGCGGTGCGCGCCGTGGGCGGCGACGTGAGGATCGACCCGGCGCCCCAGGAGGTGCCGTGGAAGGTGCCGCTCGACGCCGATAACGAGCACGCGCATTATGACCCCGGCAAGGTCGGCGACTACTTGGCGATGGCGACCCAGGCCGCGCTGGTACTCGCCGAGTTCCGCGCACCGTACCGCGGGCGGTCGACGCCGGTCAACGCGTGGTGGGGCTCCTTCGACCTGGCGGTCAGCCTGTTCTCCGGCCTGCCGGCCGACCCGCCCTCGAGGGACTTCATCATGCGCAACTCGATGGACGCGCAAGACGTCGCCGTCGGCTGGTGGCCGGGCGACACACGCTACGGCAAGGCGGCCTTCTACTCCTACGCGCACCCGGCGCCGGAAGGCTTCGGGAACGCGACCTTGTCCCCTCCGGCCGCCCGTTGGGACAGCTCGCAAGGGCTGTACGTGCTGGACTGGGGCGACGTCATGGCCTCCCCGGACCCGCACGCTACGGCGCTGGAGTTCGCCCGCTCGTCGTTCCGCCACGCGTGCATGGTGTGCGGGTGGGACCAGGGGCTCGCCGCGAGCGCCGAGGGGATACCACCGCCCGTGGCCTGATCGCGGCGCCAGCCGTCGCGGCCGGTGAGTGCGTATGCGGGAGCCAGCGGCCCGTGGTCAGGACCCGGCGGCGTCGCAAAGCAAGGCAATCGGTTCGTCCCGTTGCGCCTGCTCGACCCCGTAAAGGTCGAGTAAGGTACGGAGCGTCCTGGTCTGGGGCCTCACCCGGGCGTGCTCTATCCGGCAAAGGGTGGCCACGTTGATCCCGGTTCGCTTGGCGTTCGCGTCCCGTGTCAACCCGGACGACGCGCGCAAGGACCGGATTCCTGCCACCAGACTGCGGAACCGGACGGTTGGTGTCCGGCGATCGCCTGGTATCGCTTTGCCTCCCAAGTTGGTTGCTGGTGCGAATGCCTCATTGCATGTTCGTGCTGATACAGGCACTGTTGGCTGAGACACCGTTGCGCACGGCCCTTCCCGGAGGCGCCGGACTCAGCCGGCCGGCCGGCTGCGGACCACCCCCGCGGCGTTGGACGAGGAGGACCAGCCACTGATGGCGACGGGAGAAGAAGTCGGCACTTCCGCCGCGTATGCCCTCGATCCGGAGCGGACGCCGCACACCTACCTGGAGCTGGGGGCGCTGCCGACCGCCGTGCCCTGTGCGCGGCTGCACGTCAAGCACGTGCTGCGGGAATGGCAGATGCCAGGGCTGGCCGACACCGTGGAACTGGTCGTCGCCGAGCTGGTCACCAACGCGATGCAGGCATCGGTCGGCTTGACCAGCAGCCAGTTCGCCGGGCGCTGGGCACCCGGCCTCCCGCCGGTGCGCCTGTGGGTCGCCTCCGACGGCCGGAACGCGGTGGTCCAGGTCTGGGATGCCAGCGACAGGCTGCCGCTCCGCGAGACCGTCCCGCTCGACGCCGAGACCGGGCGGGGTCTGATGATCGTCGAGTCCCTTGCCGACGAGTGGGGCTCGTACACCCCGGAAGCCTCAAGCGGCAAGGTGGTCTGGGCGGTGATCAGCGAACGGCACCGAAACTCACAGTGACCCGCCCGAGCCGGCGCGCGGCCGATCGCTACCCTGTATGGCTGCTGAGGAACGCCAGCGTCCGGGCGTTGAACTCGTCAACGTTCTCGTAGATGGGGGCGTGTGCGCAGTTTTCGAAGATCGTGACCTCCGAGCCCTGGATCGCGTCGGCCAGCGGCGCGGCGAAGCGGGTCGAGCACACCGCGTCATAGCGGCCGAACGTGATGAGTGTCGGCGCCTGGATCATCCCAAGGACGCCGCGCGCATCATGGGCCAGCACCGCCTCTGACTGGCGCAGGAAGGCGTCTACCGGCGGCATCGGGCGGCCGCGCACGAAGTCAGCAAGCGAGTCGATGTACTCGGACCGCCCCGCGTAACACTCCGGGGTAAAGCACCAGGGGAAGATGCCTTTGATCACCATGTCGGTGACGCTGCCCAGCGACTGCGCCATGATCCGCCAGCCTTCGACTATCACCCGCAGGAAGGGGTCGGTGCCGGGCCAGGCACTGTGCAGCGACAGCGACTTCACCTGGTCCGGGTGCTTAGCGGCCAGCCACATGCCGGTCGCCGCGCC
>Ga0066905_100000412_pt1 | contig 11619 bp, 12 predicted proteins | sample PanSoiMetaPlot36_FD_67483 | JGI IMG/M metagenome (GOLD analysis project Ga0066905, IMG submission 67483) | Tropical forest soil microbial communities from Panama analyzed to predict greenhouse gas emissions - Panama Soil Plot 36 (version 2) | ecosystem: Environmental > Terrestrial > Soil >... | reverse complement strand
GGCATCGTGCTGGAACAGCCACTCCTTGCCCGATGGACTTTGCACACGCGCCCAGGCCTTGGCATTGTTCCAGCCGAGCGCGCCCGAGCCCGTGCCCGTAAAAATCTTGCCCGTCGAGCTGTAGCCCGCGAGCCCGTCGCCCGAGGCCTTGTACACCCAGCCCGCGCTGATGAGCATCTCGACAAACAGCGACATCGCCGCGCCGTAGCCGACTGGGAACGCATTGCGTACGTATGCATCAGCCATCGGTTAGCCTCGAGGTTGTGTCACGCCATCCCAGGGCAGCCACACGTGCCCGTGTGCAATCCATTTGCGGCCATCGAAGGTGTCGCTGAAACCGAACCGCGGCACACCTGCCCAGCGTTGCATCGTCGACCAGCCCTTGTTGCCTGGGTTCGCCGTCGCTCCGATCTGCATACGTGCGTACAGCATCGGCATGGCCTCATACTTGTTGTTGAATGGGTTGATGAACCCGTTGGTCGCGCCAAGGATCGGATGGTTCGAGGTTCCTCCCGTGACGCTGCGCCCGTCAGGAATCCACATCCATTGCATCGGCTGCACGTAGGCCCACACCGAGCGCGCAACATCCATGTATCCAAAACAACCCTCGACAGCCCCACCTGACGCAACGGTCCACGTGCCCGCACTGCCTGCAGTTCGGCCCATGTTGGCGGTGTTGGCCAGGCAAGCGTTGGTGTGTGCGACCTGAATGACGACGGGATCAGTGTCCTCGGGTGCGGCGCCCTCGAGCGGATCGAGCATGAGAAAGGCCTGCTTGGCGCCGCCGTTGGCGTCGAGGCCGCCGAACCAAAACCCGTACGGCGCCGAGCCGTTGGCGCGACCCTGAAACACGCTCTGCCCGAGCAGCACGAGCGTCGTAAACCACGCGCTGAATGTCGGCGCGGCATCGGTGCCGCCACCACGCAGCACGCGCTCCTCGGTCGAACTGGGCGTCACCGTGGCTGAGGGCGCGCCGCCGGTGAAACCGCCGACGGCTGCATACTTGATGCGCGCGGTCGCGTCGTTGTTGTGCTGCAAGATGAATTCGCGCCCAGCAGGGCCACGGATCCGTGCCCAGGCCTTGGGATTCGACCAGCTCAGCGCCGCGCCCGACACGGTGTTGGTAAATACCTTGCCCGTGCTCGAGTACCCAGCGAGCCCATCGCCGCTCGCTTGGTAGGTCCAGCCCGCTGACACAAGCATCTCGGCCAGCAGCGACAGTGCCTGGCCGTACGTCGTGGGATACTGGTTGAGCACGTATGCGTCGGCCATGGGCTCACCTCTCGAATGCAGCGCTGCGACACGACACACGCTGCGACGAGTCGCCGGCGATGCGTCGCAGCCGCACGCTGTACAGCTGCTCGCTGAGTGGCAACGTGACCGCAGCGGTCTGCTTGTCGGTCGTGACCGAGGTGCTCGTCAGCGTCGCCACGACCTCGGCCGTGTCGAGGTTGACGAGCTGCACCTCAGCGGTCTGCCCGAGCGCCGACACCTCGATCTCAGCCACGAATTCGAATTCAGCGCCGAATGGCGTCGCGTCGAGCCGCAGGATGCCGATTTCCTCATGCGACAGCCCGTCGACGCTCGTCACGCGCAACGTGAATGGGAAGCGCATCGCCGAGACCTCGGCGCCGAGCGTCACGAGCGCCTCGTCGTGCTCGGCGATTGCGAGCTGCACCGACTCGGCGACCCGGAACTTGTCGCCCAGTTCGTTCATCTCGAGCGACGCGTCATCGAACGCGTCGACCAACTCGATGAATTCGCCGGTGAGCGGCACGGGCACGAGCGCCGCCGGCGCGGGCGCGTGCGGCACGATGCGCACGGGCCTCGCCACGATGGGCCTTGGGCGCTCGAGCAAAGCGGGCGCGGGCGCAGCGGCTGCAGCTGTCGGCGGCGAGATGACGAGCGGCACGCCGCCGATGGCGAGCGGCACGCCATTGATGGCGAGCGTGCCCTCGGGCAGCGTCTCAGGGCTCACGTCAGGGATGAACGAGCCGTCAGCCACCACGGCGAACGGGCCCGAGTCGAACCCACGCGGCGAGCTGGCGACCGGCGTGTCGCCCGGCGCGAATCGGAACGTGTCAGCGGCCGCCGCCCAGGTCATGCCGAACAGCACGCCGGCGGGCTTGGCTTGCTTGAGCTGGTAGGCAATCTGGTAGCCCTCGTCGAGCGTAAACGTGCCCGACAGCCGCACCAAAAACGCCGCGGGATAGTACTCCTCGAGGGCAATGTCGACGATGGGCCCGGCGAGCGTGCGAGCGATGGCGAGGATCTCGGTCGTCTTGCCGCTCGACCTCGTGACCATGTTGCGAGCTGAGATCCAGATACGATACGTGTCGTCGTCGCGGTTGCGCCGTGGCTCGCCGACGATGCGCCCGAGCACGTCGAGCTGGACGCCCACCGCCGTCGTGACCCAGCGCTCAACCAGCAACTGCCAGAGGGCATCCTCGGCCTGCTGCACCTCGTCGAGCCACGACGCCAAGAGCGCGCTCGTGCGCGGCTTGCGGTAGCGCTCGATGAGGCGGCTGACGCCTCGAGCAACGTGGTCGGGATCGTAGGTGAGGTCGGTCATGGGCTAGGGGATGGGCACGATGCTGATGCGCGTGGTATCGAGCACGCCGGTCTCGAATGAGCCGATGGCGAGTGAGGCGGCGCCGAGGTTGTAGTCGCTGGTCGTGGCCGAGACGCGGGCCTCTGCGTTGAGCACGCCGCGCTGCTGCATGGCCACGGTGACGAAGCGCCCGGCGTACACATCGACGCCGACGTCGAGGTAGCCCTCGGTGTTGGGCGTCTCGGCGCTCGCGATGATGACGGTCTTGAGCGCGTCGTCGCCGATGTAGCCCGGGCCCGTGGTGATGCGCAGGGCCACGTAAACATCGGTTTCGCTCGGCCGCTTGAAACTCACGTAATGGTGGTTGCCCTCGCTGTCAGCGACCTCGTGCTCGATGTCGCCAAAGGGCTCGATGCCAGCGGGCTTGTTGCCCCAGATGCTCTCGCAGATGGCCTGCCCGTCGAGCTCGGGTGGGTACGAGTGCACGACCGCGCAAAACGACTTAGGCGGCAGCCCATCAGCCGAGACCTCGTTGGTCGTGTTCTCGATGACGCTGCAGGCAATGACGGTCTCGAGCTGCAGCAGGTCGGCGCGGATCCCGTCGACCGTGCCGCCGCCCTGGGCGAACAGTTCATCCTCGCGCCGGTTGCGGAAAGCCGAATCCGACTCGATGTTGGCGCCGATGGTCGCGTCGAGCGGGTTGGTGATGTCATCCCAGCCCGTGATGAGCGTCTCGCGCACGGTGAGCGTGTCGGCGTTGGCGAGCACGGGCCCGGGCTCAGTCGCCTCGAACTGCACATCCTCGAGCACCAGCACGCCGCCGGTCGCGTTGACCATGGGCTCGGCGTTGGTAAACCGCGCCGACGGGTTGCCCTCGACCGAGGCAATGGCCTCGCCGACGCCGATGGTCGTGGCTGGCTGCAGCGTGACGGTGCACAGCACGACGCTCAGCTTGGCGTCGTCGCGCGTCGAGCCCGTGAGCGCGTACAAGCCATTCTGCGATGCGCCCTGGGCCTTGTCTGGGTCCTGCGAGTCGTTGACCGCCTCGCCCAGTTCCCACACCGCAGCAATTTCCGAAGCCACGATGCCGTTGAGTTGGCCGATGAGCCCAAACTGCGACGTGTCGAGGCCGGGATCGATGTTGTCGCGTTGCTTCTGGACCATGCCCGCCTCGATTTCCTCGAGGGTTTTGGCCACGAATCCGTCAGGTGTTAGGCCCCAGACCATCACCCACCTCCGATCGATGTACTCGCGCTGAGCGTGTCAGCCTCGCCTGAGTCGTAGACCACCTCAGCAGTGACCGTGAGCTCGCGCGTGCGGTTGTTGAGTTTGAACCGCAACTCGGTGACCTCCTTGATCCCGGGCGTCTCGCGCGACGCGCGAGCGTAGATGGCGCGCAATGCTGCATTCGACACGTTCTTGTCGAGGATCTCGTTTTGGTAGTCGATGCCCAAGCTGAGGTCGCGGAAACACTCGCCCAGAAACGTCGTCAGGTGCGTGATCCATGCTTGCCGCGTCGCGACCGCGCCAGTCGCGAGCTGGGCTCTGCCCTCGATGAGCAGGAGGTCGTCGTCCGAGCCGACGGCGAGGTCTGACATCAGGTCACCCCGCGCAGCGAGTCGGCAAGGAATGCAGCGTGCCCGACCACAAGCACCTTGTCACCGTTGCTCGCCAATCCGTACAGCGAGTTGGGGCAAGGCACCGGCGCGATCGTCCAGTTCGAGCCGGGCGCGCCCGCGATGAGTACGTCGAGGTTCGTGCCAAATGCAGCGTCAGTCGGGCGATTCGTGCCCGCGACGAACAGGCCGCGAATGCAAGTCACGCCGTTGACCGTGTAGTCGGCGAAGGTCTCTACGAGCGTCCAGGTCGCGCCGTCGGTGCTGGTGTACGCAATGGCATCGTTATTGTCGGGCGCGACCTTGTTTCCAAAGGCGACGAAGGCGTCGTCGCTCGCAGCAATCGCGTTCATCCAGGCGACCGAGGCCGGGAAGGTCACTCGCGACCAGGTAATGCCGTCGGTCGAATACTCAGCCACCGCCGTTGACCCGACGCCGCCGACAGCGACGAAATGCCCGCTGCGATACGCCACCGCAGCCAGATCATCGGTCGCCGACGCCGCCATGCGCTTCGTCCAGGTGACGCCATCGGGCGAGGTCTGGATATGCCCGTTGTCGCCGACCGCGACGAATAACCCGCCGCCGTAGGTCACCGCGCGCAGCGTGTCGCCCGCTGCCGGCGTGCCGCCGAGCGTGCGCGCTGTCCAGCCCGATCCGTCAGTCGACGAGCGAATCAGCGGCGTCGCGCCGCCGCCCGCGCTATCCGCGCCGACCGTGACGAAGACGCCCGCGCCGAAAGCGACGCCGTACCAGATGCCGACGATCTCGAGGTCGGTGCTTGCGGCAGACCAGGTCTGACAGTCGTCACGACTGTATTGTCCTTTCGCGCCGACGGCGACCCAGGTCCGGTAGCCACCGCTGACGACTCCAAATGCGGCGCAGTAGAAGTTGCCGGTGAAGCCGCCCGCCGCCATGCGTACCGTCAGATTGAGCGCCGCGATCTTCTGCATCTGCAGCGCGGTCGCGCCCGAGGCCGCGAGGATCGACGCATCGAGCCACTCGACCCACGCATTGACGTTGTTTTGCCACCAGTTGAACCACGACGACGGTGGCTCCTCGAGCGGCACCCAGCCCGTGGCCTTCTTGGCGTCGGGCGGCTCGACGACGTTGGTGCCGTCGGTCGCCCAGGTCGGAAACTTGGTTGGTTTAGTCGGCATGTGTCAGGTTGCTTTCGTCTTGGTGGCTGCCACGTCGTCGAGCGGCCCGACCGGCGACGACGGTGCCGACACGGTCACGGTCGCCGGGCCCGAGACGCCGACGGTCGCCGTGGTGACCGCTGGGTGCGTGTGCGCGTCGAATTTCGACTGCAGCTTGTTGAGCGCCGTCATGATCTTGCCTGCGAGGCCGACGAAATCCGTGCCCACGCCCTCGGCGAACGTGACCGAGCCGTCGGCCTTGAACCGCGCGAGCACGGTGCCCGACTCGGTGGCCACGACCATGTCAGCCGCGTCGACGCCCGTGAGCAGCGCGGCGCGTGGGCGCGGCCCACACGGCAGCGCGATTGCGCCCTGCAACGTATGTGTCGACAGATCGCCCGGCGTCACTGGCGAGCGCGCGCCGGGCTTGGCGTTCTGGATCCATGCATCGAGGCTGCGCTCGGCAAACACGAGCAGCACGACGTCGCCAACGCGCAGCGGCACCGATAAGAAAAACCCGCCGCCCTGCATGTACCCAACAGGCACCATCTGCAACACGGGCAGCGCCTCGTCGAGCGGCTCGCCATCCTCGTCGACCACCGCACGCTTGAGCATCGGCAGCACGTCGACGAATTGCCGCTTGTCGGTGCCGCTCGACCGCACGGCGACGACCTCGCCGGGCATACAGGTGTGCAACTCGCTCAGAATGTTGCGCGTCGTGTGCTCATCAATCTCGAGCTGCGAGGGCAGCACCGTCATGTGGCGGCCTCCCGTTTTTCGTCCTTGAGCTGCAGGTCGATGTACCACTCGTCGCCGAACGTGCTGCCGACATGCTTGGTCGTCTCGACGCGATACATGCCTCGCACGTGCTCGCTCACCATCTCGACGCGGCGCCCTGGGTAGAGGTCGGGAATGATGAGGCAACGCGCCTCGCAGATGCCCTTGTTGCCTGGCTCAGGCGAACCGAGCAGGCCCGTTGCACTCGTCAGTTTCACGGCGAGCTGGGCCAGCGGCGCGCCGAAATCCAGAAACTGCAGCTCGTCATCCTGGATCGACCACTCGAGGCCGCACGAGCGCGCGAGTCGGTCCAGTTCCTCATCGATCTGCCCGGCGATGGCGTAGCCGTTGAAAAACTTCGAGGCCTGCGTGCCCTCGATCTTGGCTGCAACCGTGCGCGCTGCCGTGTTGCCGAGCCTGACGCCCATCGCCTTGGCCGCCTCGCTCAGCACGCTGCCAACGGTCGCGCCCGGCGCAAACGACTTGACGAGGCGCTTCTTGCGCGCGCGTCGGCCCGAATCCGACGTGATGGTGGTGATCCAGTCGGCGCCGTTGCGGCTCGAGGTCACGTCGCGCAGGTCGCCTCGAAACAGCAGCGACATGCCGTCGACGTAGCCCGCCTCGATCGACAGGTAGACCTTCTCGTACTCCTGCAGCTGCTGTCGGTGCTCGGTGTTGAGGTTGTAGACCTGCAGCTCGGCCGAGTTGGGCGTCTTGCCCGACAGCGATTTGACAATTTCAAACCGCACGTCGAATCCCTCGAGCCCGAGGTTCTCGACCTGCACGCGGCACTTGCGACCAAACAGCCTCATCGCAGCGCCTCGGCGTAAAACAGCACCCAGCGGTCACCAAATCCCTCGAGCGTCGGCGGTTCGGCGGGCCCGACCAGGTCGAGCAGCAGCAACTCGCCCGGCGGCCGCAACGCCGACACGACGTGCAGCAGCAACGGGAACGCGGTCACGAGCGCGACCGACAGCGCGATGGGCTCGTTGTCGAGCGTGCGCAGATCCATGTGCCAGCTCGACGAGCGCTCCGACCAGCGAAACCGGAAGGCATACGTGACGCCGTCGAGATCCGACTGCTGAGTCACGAGCGGATAAGCCACGGTGTTGATGCGCTGCAGGGCCATCAGCCAGACCGCCCTTCCCACCAGTCGCCGAGCGCGCCCTTGAGTATGTGGCCGAAGCTTTTCGACTTGAGCTGGGTCTGCGCGGTCGCGGGCAGCGCGTCGGGATCTGTCTCGGTCGTCGCCTGCTTGCCGCGCGACTGGCCCGGCTTGCCGCGCTGCTCGAGGGGCCGAGGCGCACGCACCACCTGCGCGTCGACGATGCGCAGCACCTTGCAGGTCGCCGAGAATTTGAGCGCGCTCGGGCCGACCTCGCCCGACCGCTCGAAACTGAGGTCGCTCAGCGCGACATCGTCGTAGATGTCGAGCCCGGTCACGAGCCGCACCAGCCTCGGCTCGGTGATGACGTCGACGAGCGCCTGATACACCGCGCCCACGCGGTCGAATTCCTCACTGAACGCGAGCGCATTGACCGCATAGAACGTGCGGCCCTCGGTGGATTCCCGGTTGTACTCGGCGGCGAACCTGCGCCGTGGCAACGACACGTCGAGCCCGAGCGCGCCTGGGATGATGCCGGCGATGGCCTGCACCTGAGCAAAGCCCGGGATGAACCCGAGATCCGTCGGCTCGCCCAAGATCTCCTGCGTGAGCGGTGGCAGCCGCACGCCGGGCACCGTGGTGACGTCGATGAATCCCGCGTCGTCGGTTGCTGTCGCGCCGCCGGCGTGGCTGAGCGGCATCTCGATCGGATGGTTGGTGACGAGGCCCTCGATCTGCACACTGCGCGGCTGCGGCCGCACGTTGTCGCTGATGTTCGAGCCGTCCTCGACTGGGTGCTCGGTCACGTCGGCACCCAGCGAGTGCTTCTCGCTGATGCTGACGTCGATCCAGATGGTCCCGATGGTGAGGTTGGCCGTGCCCATTACGTGCGATTCCTGCGTGCGACTGCTGCCATCGTCTTCTTTCGCTCAGCCTCCATCGTCTCGGTAACAACGCGCTTGACCTTGTCAGTATCGCCGCCGTTGATGTTGATGATGGGCGCTGCAAGGGCCACGGGCGGCGCAGCGGGCGCGCCGCCACCAGCTGCAGGCGCCGCAGCAGGCGCGCCCACGCTGTCAGGGCCCGCCGCAAAGGGAACCATCGGGGTGTTGAGCTGCTCGCCGGCGGGCACCATCGACCACTGTTTGGCGCCGTACTTGGCCTCGCGCCGGCGCTCGTTGCGCTCGGCCACGCCGGCGTTGATGGCCCGCGCTTGGTCTTGCTGCCGCAGCGCGAGTTTTTCCTTGAACGTCGAGGCCACGGGCGCATTCATGCCTCGGCCAGTGGCGCGGCCCTTGGCGCCCGTGTCGACGCCGAACAGGTTGAGCCAGTTGTCGCTCAGCGGATCGAGCCACGACGCCAGCTCGACGACCTTGTTGATGAGTTCCTCGATGGCGAACCCTGCGTTGTCAGCACCAGCGGCGAAGGATTCCCACACGCCCTTCGGGTCGAGGCCTCGGAACGAGTCGGCGATGGCCGTGATGAGATCCTTGACGACGCGCACGGCCTCCTCGGTCGTGCCGATGCCAAACAGCCCATCGACGAAATCTCGGATCACCGAGTCGCCGCCCTCGAACGTCACGACGAGGTCGTCGACGAGCAGGATGAGCGCTGCGATGGCCGCCGCGGGCAGGATGAACGCGGCGTAAAACTCGGCGGCGAGGATGCCTGCGACCGCTGCCAGCGTGTACATCGCAGCCTCGAGGATGTGGGTTTCCTGCGAGACCTTGGTAAACCACGTGATGCCGTCCTTGGCCCAGCGCAGCAGCTTCTCGAGCTGGGGCAACACGGTGCGCGCAGCTCGCACGCCAAGCGTCTTGAGCTGGGCTTGCAGGGCCTTCGACGAGTTGGCGAACCCGTCGCGCGTGCGGATCGCATCGCCCTCGGCAGCCGTCGTGCGTGCCAGGATCGCCTCGAACCTCAGTTGTGTTTTTTCAACCGAGGTCATCTGCGTGACCTTTTTCTTGATGCCCTTGGCGCTCGCGACCTCGGCGAGCGTGGTGTCGTTGAGCACGACGCCGTAACGCTTGAGCGACTCGTACTCGCCTGTCAGGCCCGAGCGCAGCGCCGCCATGGCATCCTGGTCGCTCGTGTTGAAAAACGACGCGAGGTCGACGCTCAGTTCGCTCAGGCGCTGCGCCATCGCCTGGGCCTCGGCCTTGGTCTTGGTAACTGGGCCGAGCACCGAACCGAGGCGCGCAGCGTAGGCCTGCAGGTCGAATTCGCTGCGGCCCATGGCTGCGCCCATGGTCTGCGACCAGGTCTCGACCTGCGAGCGGCCTTCCTCGCCGAACAATTCCTTGAGCGCGCCGAAGGTCTCGTTGGCGTCGCTGCCCAGCTGCACGTACTCCTTGAGCAGGCCCGAGATTGATGCCGTCGCGGCGAACCGCTGCATCATGCCGAGCGCCGACGTGAGCAGGCCTTGCTTGCCCGCCGCCTGCTGTGCGGCTTGGCCCGCCTGCTTGGCCGCCTCGCCGACCTTGCTGACAGCCGCCGTCGCCGCCTGGGCGCCCTTGCCCTGCGCGGCAAGCTTGCCCGTCAGCTGGTCGTAGGCCTTGGCAGCCTTGTCGTACGAGGCCTTGTCGACCGTAAACCCGAGCAGCGTTAGCAGCTCACGCACTATCATCGGTGCGCTCCGGGTTGTGGCCGATGTCGGCGTCGCTCGAGGTCGTCATACATATCCAGCACGTCGTGTGCCTCGTACAGGTCGTCGAGCGACCACTGCGTTTGAATGGTTATCAGTGTGTCGGCATAGTGCTCGCTGCTGGCGACGCGGTGGATGTCCCAGTCGACGTCGGCTGGGGTTGCCACCTCGACAAAAGATCCATGAGCTTGGGCAGGACGGCGCCCACGCTCGATCCGCCGAAAAAACTGGCGAAATTCACCTCGCAGCAGGCCTTGAGCCACATCAGCATCTCGTCGTACTTGCCCGCAAAATGGTCATCGAACATGTCGTTGAGCCGCCGCTCGACGTCACGTGACACAACGACCACGGTGAATTCGGCGAATTGGTCGCAGATGGTCGCGAGGTCTTGCTCGTCGATGCGCGAGCACAAGTCGTGCATCGCGTCAGCGATGCCGAGGCCGAGCGCAGCGTCGAGCGTCGGCTTGTTGCCGCGTGCAAGCCCGCCGACGAATGATCCTGCGCCTGGGCCAAGCAACCTGATGAACCGCACGAGCATGGCGCGCCCGCGCTTGGCTGGTAGCTGCGTGATGCGATACAGCGTGCCGCCTATGCGGCGCTCTTTTGCCTCGATGGCCATGCATTACCGCCCGCCGATGAAGCTGGCCAACGAGGCGTCGGCGAGCTGCAGCTTCCACTCGATGACCTGAATCGTCTTGCCCAGCGTGACGCTCGGGTAAGCAGCCACCCAGGCGCGCTCGCTCTGCACAATCATGCGACCGTTGACGTCGCGCGCCGAGTACATGCCGGCGCCGGCGCCGTTGGGCGCAGCGAGGTCGGCCTTGAGCAGCGCCGTCAAGCGGTCGTTGGCCGCTGCGGTCTGCGCATACGTCAGCGTGATGGTCGCGAGCCCGTTGTTGGTTGCAGCTCGGCTCACCTCGCCGTCGGCGCCGACGTACGGGATGAACTGATCCTCCTCCCACTCGAGTTGCATCACCTCATCCTCGCCGTAGCCGCCATCGCTGAGCGGCACGGCGTTGAGGCTGATTGCGAGGTCCTTGATGTTCCAAGCGCGCATTGTCATGGGATGCCTGCCTTACTCCGCCGCCGCGACGAGCACGGTGCCGTTGATGAGTACTTTGTTGATCGCGCCCTGCAGCACGAACTGGAATCGCACGTTGCGCAGCAGTCGTTGGATCTTGTCGTTGGGATCGACGTCGACGACCGCCGGCGCGCTCGACCACCACGGTTGAGCTGGGTCCACGATGGTCGCCGTGATGCCGGCGAGGATCTGCGCATCGACCTGCCCACGGATCAACTGAATGCCCGCGTCGGTGTAAGGCACCTTGTCGTTGTTGGCCTGCAACGACACGATGCGCTCCTCGAGGCGCGCCTCGAACCAGTCGATGCCATGCGTGATGTCAGCGAATCGACCGCTGCTCGAGCGACCATCGAGCGTGAAACCCACGCCCTTGACGGGCACGTAATAGTTGCCGTTCTTGCCCTTGATGTTGGCGCGCTGCGTGTCATCGAGCGTCGACATGTCGACGAGCGCGAGCGCCTTGTTGGCCCAGTTCGCGCTGCCCGGGGCCTTGGGTAGCATCTTGCCCGCCCATGCTGCGCCCGCGCACTGCTCGGCGCCTCGGTGGTGCCACATCGGAATCGTGCGCGACAACGATGCCGCCGACAGCTGCGACATGATGTCGGTGTTGCCTGCGCCGTGGCAACCGGCATCCATCGTTGTCGGGAAAAACAGCACGGTCTGGGTCTCGGCCCAGTTGGCCGCGACGATGATCTCGGTGCCCGCCACC
>Ga0066905_100000410_pt1 | contig 11646 bp, 8 predicted proteins | sample PanSoiMetaPlot36_FD_67483 | JGI IMG/M metagenome (GOLD analysis project Ga0066905, IMG submission 67483) | Tropical forest soil microbial communities from Panama analyzed to predict greenhouse gas emissions - Panama Soil Plot 36 (version 2) | ecosystem: Environmental > Terrestrial > Soil >... | reverse complement strand
GGGGAGCCACCCAGCTCGCGGTTGGTGTCGAGCTTCTCGCCAAGGATCACCCGAGCCTCGCTCACATCGCTGTCGCATCGGCCGTTGGTGGAGCCGCTTCGGCGTTCGGACTGCCGACCGCTTCGCCCCTGGTTGCGGCGACCGTGCCCGACAATGGGTCCGACCGGCAGCAGGCCAACGCGCTGATGGGCGTCGCCCTCAGCGCGACCAACCTGATCGGCCCTGCGCTCGCCGGTGTACTGATCTTGACCGCCGGGCCGGGCTGGGCGTTCATCCTGGACGCCACGACATTCGGCGTCGGCGCGGCGACCCTTGCGGTCGTTCGCACCGCGCACATCGCGATACCGGCACAATCACTGCGAGCCGATCTGACGGTTGGCTGGGCCGAAGTGCGCGCCCGCACGTGGTACTGGACCAGCCTCATCGCCCACGCCTGCTGGAACTTCGCGGCGGGCGTGCTCCTCACGCTCGGACCGCTCATCGCCGTCGAAAAGCTGGGCGGCGAGGCCGTCTGGGTGGCGGTCCTGCAGGCGGGCGCGATCGGCGTGCTCGTCGGCTCGGTGCTCGCCGCGAAGGTACGCCCGCGCCGGCCGATCCTCGTCGCCAACCTGGGCTTGGCGCTCTACGCCGCGCCGCTGCTGCTGCTCGCGGTCACCGCACCTGCCCCGTGGCTGGTCGGCGCCTCCGCTGTCGCGCTCACCGCGCTCGGTTTCCTCAACCCGGTGTGGGAGACCGCTGTGCAGCGGCGGGTACCCGGCCACGTCCTGGCCCGGGTGAGTGCCTATGACTGGCTGGTGTCATTGGCCGCCATGCCACTCGGATACGCACTGGGCCCTACCCTCGCCGACGCGGCCGGACCAGGGCTACCGCTCGTCGGCGCCGCGATCCTCGTCGTGGTGAGCTCGATCGGCACCGCCGCAGTACGTGACGTACGCAACCTCGAGGGCGCTCGCATCGCAGAACCAACCGCCCATGCAGAGGCGAACCTCTCGGGCACCCGAGAGCCGGAGCCGGTCAGCACATGAGGCACCAGCGCCGGTCAGCACATGAGGCACCAGCGCCGGTCAGCACATGAGGCACCAGCGCCGGTCAGCACCTGAGGCACCAGCAAGGCCCGCGATGCTAGGAGGCTGCGGCGGCATCGCAAGCGCGGGCACGCAAGGCACGCGCCAGGCTGTCGCGGGCTTCGACGATCTGGCGGACGAGCACGGGCGGCAGGTCCGGCGTAGCCAGAAAGGCGTCGGTGCGGTCCAGGGTCGACTGCTCGATCCGCCAGCGCGGATAGAGCAGCGGCGTCACGATTAGCTGTGCACTGGCGGAGGCATGGACGAAGAAGTCCGCGATCGACTCGAAGTACCGCTCGACATAGGGCTCTAGCACCCCGGCCTGATCGGGTTGGATGAAGCCGAACGCGGTCGCCGTCTGGATGGTGTTGGTGACCTCCACTTGCTCAAATGCCTTGGCCCACGCAGTCGCCTTCGCCTCCGGCGTTGGCAGCGCTGCCCTCGCGGTGGCCGCCTTTTCCTCGCCCTCCGTTGTCGAGTCCCGCACGAGCTCTGCGTCGACGTCAGCAGTGCTGATAAGGCCGGAGGACGCCAGGCGGGTGACGGCCCGCCAGCGAAGGTCCGGGTCGACCGTGAGGCCGTCGACGACGGTCTCACCGGTGAGTAGCCCACGGACAAACGAACGGTCCTCCAGGCTGACGGCGGACCAGACGAGCGTGCGTGCCCACGCGAGCTGGTGATCGCTGCCAGGTTCGGCGGTTGCAAGCAGCTCGCGCATCCGGGTCGCGACCATGCCGAGGCCTACCGGCCGCCAGGCGGGATCGGCGTACTCGTCCACTGCCGTCGCAGCCCGGCGGCCGAGCAGTGCGTCGACTACCGCGATGTCCTGTTCGGCACCAACGCCCTCGAGCACCATGGCCACGTAGTCCCGCGCTGGCATCTCGCCGTCACGGACCATGTCCCACGCCGAGATCCAGCAGAGCGCCCGGGCCAGGGACGACTCGAGCGAGGAAACGGAACCGACGACCGTCGCGACCGACACCGGATCGAGCCGGATTTTGGCATAGGTGAGGTCATCGTCGTTGAGCAGGATGAGGTCGCCCCGCGGGACACTGATCAGGTCAGGAACCTCAGTTCGCTCGCCCGACACGTCAAGCTCAACGCGATGACGCCGGACCAGCCGGGCGGACTCCGCTGCGCCGTCGGGGTGGTCGCCCCCCGTGGGCGGCATCTTGTCGTACACCCCGATGGCGATCCGGTGCGGCCGCAACGTCGGCCAGGCGGGGTCGACCTCTTGAAGCACGGCGAACGATGTGATGAGACCGCCGCTGTCGACCTCCAGCGACGGCCGGAGCGTATTCACCCCCGCCGTCGTCAGCCACGCCCTGGCCCACGCGGTCATGTCCCGGCCAGAGGTCTCCTCGAGCGCCGTGAGCAGATCAGCCAGCGTGGTGTTCTCCCATGCGTGCCGTTTGAAGTAATGCCGCAGGCCGGCGATGAACTCGTCATAACCGACATAGGCCACGAGCTGCTTGAGGATCGACGCTCCCTTGGCGTAAGCAATACCGTCGAAGTTCGCCCACACCTGGTCAAGGTCGGCGATGTCTGCGACCACCGGATGGGTCGTGGGCAGCTGGTCTTGGACGTAGCCGAAGGCCTTCCAGCGGTTGATGAAATGCGTCCACGCCTCGGTCCAGCGAGTCGCGGAGCTCATCGCGTCCGCGGCAGCAAAGGTGGCGAACGACTCGTTCAGCCACAGATCGTCCCACCAGCGCATGGTGACCAGGTCGCCGAACCACATGTGCGCCATCTCGTGCAGGATCACCTCAGCTCGGTCCTGCCGAGCGGTGTCGGTGACCTTCGACCGGAACACGAACTCGTCGCGGAAGACCACGCAGCCGGCGTTCTCCATCGCACCCGCGTTGTATTCGGGGACGAAGAGCTGGTCGTACTTCGCAAACGGGTAGGGGAAATCGAACGCAGCAGTGAAGAAGTCGAAGCCCTGCTTGGTGATCTCGAATATCTCGTCTGGGTCGAGGTATTCGGCCAGGGACTTGCGGCAGAACAGGCCGAGCGGGATGACCTGCCCGCCGACGCGATGCGTGTCGCGGACGACGTGGTACGGACCGGCGACGAGCGCCGTGATGTAGGTGGAGATGCGCGGCGTTGGCTCGAATGTCCAGCGCGCCTTTCGCTGTACGTCCTCGCCTGCCGGCCCAGCACCTTCCTGCTGGGAGTGTGCCAGCGGCGACGACTCCGGCGTCGGCGAGTTCGATATCACCTGCCAATCGGCCGGAGCAGTAACGCTGAGCCGCCAGGTGCCCTTGAGGTCGGGCTGCTCGAAGTTGGCGTACATCGTCCGGGCGTTCGCGACCTCGAACTGCGTGTAGAGATAGACCTCGCCGTCTGCGGGGTCGACTGCGCGGTGCAGCCCTTCACCGGTGCGGACGTATGCGCAGTCGGCGACGACCTTGACCGTGTTGGTTTCGGCCAGGCCGTCGAGGGCGATCCGCCCGTCGGCGTAGGCAGTCGCCGGGTCGAGCTCCCGCCCGTTGAGCACGATCTCGTGCACCTTAGGGGCGATGAGATCGAGGAACGTCGAAGCGCCCGGGGTCGTACAGCTGAACCGGATCTCCGTGACCGACCGGAAGGTATCGGGCCCGGTCGTCAGGTCAAGATCAACGTCGTACCCGTCCACCCGCAGCAGTTCGGCGCGTTCTGCGGCCTCGATCCTCGTCAGGTTGGTCCCCGGCACGCTGTGCTCCCTTGGTCGGGCTGGTCATCGCTGACGGTCTTGGTCAGCGACGCCGCGGTAATGGCGCGATCCCCCGCGGCTGTCCCATGTCTGCCGCCTCGCAATCGTCAGCATATGAGGCACGTGGAAGGGCGCCCTGGGGGCGATAGGTTCGTCGTGCGACTGGCGGCCATGGGACTGGGGGGTATCAGTGTGAGCGCGCAGCGGACGCTGCTGGTGACTGTCACCGGGCGCGACCGCCCGGGTGTGACCTCGGCACTGTTCGATGTACTCGCCGCGCATCCCGTCGAGGTCATCGACGTTGAGCAGGTAGTGATCCGTGGGCGGCTGGTTCTTGGTGTACTGGTGACCGCGCCTCATACCGAGGGCGCGCTGCGTGCCGAGCTCATCGGCGTGGCGCGCGGCCTCGGGATCGACGTCGAGGTCGTGTCGGGTACCGGGGATGCGCCGCGGCGTGCCGCCGGCCGCCTGCATGTGACAGTCATCGGCGACCCGCTGCGGCCGGCGGCCGTTGGCGCCATCGCGAGCGTCATCGCGTCTTGCGGCGCGAACATCGACCGGGTCGTACGGCTTTCCCGCCAACCTGTGACCAGCCTGGAGCTTGACGTGTCCGGGGCCGACCCGGCGACCCTACGGACCGCGCTTGCCGCCGAAGCATCCCGCCGCCGGGTCGACGTCGCCGTGCAGCCCTCGGGCCTGCGTCGCCGGACGAAGCGGCTTGTCGTGATGGACGTCGACTCGACGCTGATCCAGGGCGAGGTCATCGAGCGGCTCGCCGCTTACAAGGGATGCGCGGACGAAGTGGCCGCCATCACCTCCGCCGCGATGCGTGGCGAGTTCGATTTCGAGGCCTCCCTGCGTCGCCGCGTCGCGTTGCTCGAGGGCCTCGAGGAATCAGTGGTCGACAAGGTGCGCTCTTCACTCAAGCTCATGCCCGGGGCGCGCACGCTGATCGGTGTGCTGCAACGCCTCGACCACCGGATCGGCATCGTCTCCGGCGGGTTTACGCAGATCACCGACGGGCTTGTGGCCGAACTCGGCCTCGACTATGCCGCGGCCAACACGCTCGAAATCGTCGGCGGCCGGCTCACCGGTCGCCTACTCGGACCCGTCGTGGACCGACCTGGGAAGGCTGAGGCACTGCGCCGCTTCGCGGCCGACGCCGGGGTGGAGCTCCCCCAGACGGTCGCGATCGGCGACGGTGCGAACGATCTTGACATGATCACGACCGCTGGGCTAGGGGTAGCCTTCAACGCCAAGCCCGCGGTTCGCGAGCAGGCGCACACCACCGTGACCGTGCCGTACCTCGACGTGATCCTGCTGCTCCTCGGCATCCCCCGGGCCGAGGTCGATGAGCTCGACGCGCATTGATCGACCTGCGCCCCCGGTGACGAACCCCGCTTCGAGCGAGCGGCAACTTGATCAATCTGCACCAAGACTGACGCGTGCTAGGCAGACTGGGCACTCTGCCACAGGCCAACGATGTTGCCCTCCGGATCGGAGAAGTAGGCGGAAAAACCCATCCCGCCAACATCTTGCTTGTCGATGACCGTCTTGCCGCCGAGTTCCCCGACCCGCCGCAGCGCCTCCTCGACGTCGTCGACACCGATCGTGATGATCGGAGAGCTGATCTGCCCCTGGCGTTGGAGCATGCCGCCGTTGATGGCGCCTCGCTCGACCGGCGTGCCCGCCTCGTCGGACTCGGACGTCATGACGATGGTGTAGCCCATCTCGGGCATGGCGTTGATCGACCAGCCAAAGGCGTCCCGATAGAACGTCTGCGCCCGCTCGAGGTCATCCGCAGGGATCTCGAAGTGCACGACTTTGTCGCTCATGCCTACCCCTCCTCGTTTGCGCTGATCAGCCGTCTGTTGCCGGGGGCCGCGGCATCTCGATATGGATCCGGTTGGGAGTCCATTCCCCGGCGAACGGATCGTAGCCCCGGCGAAGGGAAAGGTCAGCAGGCGCAGCTGTGCTCCCTGCCGCGCGCAGGCGTCACACTCGTACTCGATGCCCCATCGGGTCCGGTGACAGACGACGATTTCGCGGCGCCTCGACGCAGCAAGCAGCAAGCTACTTTCGGGCCCTCGCCGAGCTCGGACTGAGGTAGCGCAGCAGTACCGGAGGAGAACGGGCATGACAATTCGAAACTGGTCGGGGTCGTGTCGAAATCGAGTGCCCGTCATGCGTAACACCTGTTGAGGGGATGCCGGATGGCGGCGACCCAGCCGAAGACACAAGGAGACGCAATGAAGTACGTGCTTCTGATCATGAACACACCGCTTGCGGGAACCCTGTCACCCGATGAGTTCTCGGCGTGGAACGGCGAGATCTTCGCGTGGTACGACAAGTACACGTCCAACGGGAAGCTCGCCGACTCCGGTCACCAGCTCGACGACGTCTCAACCGCCAAGACCATCCGCGGGACGACGGTCACCGATGGACCGTTCATCGAGGCCAAGGAGGTCGTCGGCGGCTACTCAGTCCTCGAGGCCGACACGATCGAGGAAGCGGTCGAGATCGCGAAGACGTGGCCGGGCGTCGACCGCGGCCTGATCACACTCGAGGTCCGGCCGGTCGTCGAGCAACCGGCGATGTGACCTCGGCGGTCGGTGCCATGCGATACGCCATGCTGATCATTGGCGAGGAGGACGACTGGAGCGCCCTATCCCCCGCCGAGGTCGACGCGGAGATGGCGAGGATCTACGCCTGGCTCGAGAAGTGGTCGGCGAAGATCGACGAGGGCGGCGCGGAGCTCGACAGCGTCAAGACGGCCAAGACCATCCGGAACGGCATCGTGACCGACGGCCCGTACATCGAAGCCAAGGAGGTCGTCGGCGGGATCATCTTCCTGCACACCGACACGATCGACGAGGCGGCCGCCATCGCGGCCGAGTGGCCGGGGGTTGAGTCCGGGAGGGCAATGGTCGAGATCCGCCCGACGATCCTGCGCTGACCGGCTCGCGCCGGGATGTGAGGGGAATCCTTGCGCGGAACCCGCACACGTGAAGGGCACCTTCACCCGATAAGTCGGGGTGAAGGTGCCCTTCATGCGAAAGCGCGGACCCGCAGCGCAGGACGCTAGTGGCCACTAGCTCCAGATAGTGACGTACACGGGCGGCCGGAAGCGCGAAGGCGGGACACCGACGCCCGGTGTCCGCATGAGATGCATCGCCTCGGGGGTCCCGAGGAATCGGCGCAACGCACTCGCTGCGGGCGACCGCCGCTCGGACCTTAGCGAGGTGACATGCCAGGTGCTCTCGACCGGGGTGGCAGGAGTGTCGACCGTCGTTAGCTCGCCGCGGCGCAGCTGCGACGAAACGAGGTGAGCGAGAGCGGGAGCGACTCCAGCACCCGATGCTGCGGCCGCCCAGGCGGCGGTCTGGTTCGGGAAGACCTGGATCTGCTCGTCGGGTACGCGCAGGAGGGTCAGCAGGCGGCTGACGTCACTGGCTCGATCGGTTCCCGATGGGTCGACCAGCCATGGCCATTGAGCTGCGCTCCCTCTCAGCCGCATGCGTGGGGAACTGACGACGATGATCCGGCAGCGGAATATCGGTTCGCTGATGAGCTCGGCTGCGCCTTCAGGCTCAAGAGCAGGCCCGATGCCGGCCGCGCCACTCGCGCTGAGGTCGCGTCGTCGCGCGCCGCTCGGCCCCAGACCCGGCGCGGCACCGACCGAAGCACCGCGATCGGATCCGGCGCGATCGGATCCGGTCCTGGCGCGGGCGGCACCGGGGGTGCCAGCCCTGGTACGTAGGGCGGTGCCCGAAGGCGGCGGCCCGAGCGCGAGATCGGCGAGCCGGTTCAGCACCAAGACGGGTATCTCCGTACTCGTCGCCACTCCACAGGTCGCCTCGACGCTGCTCGCCAGCCGCCGCGTGAACGCATCGACCAGCGGCGTTGCGAGAAATTCGGCGATAGGGCTGGTCGCGACCACCCGAAGCTGCTCGGGCGCGCCCCGTGCGGCGCGGACTGCGGCCTCGGCCTCCGCGCCGAGCGCGATCATTTGCGAAGCGACTGGAAGCAAGCGGCTGCCACCCGACGTGAGCCGCATGCCATGAGCACCCCGGGCGACCAGCGGATCGCCCAGATTCTGGCGCAATGCCGCCAACGCCTGTGACACGGCCGGCTCACTCACGCCGAGCGCCGACGCCGCTGCGGTCACCGAACCCAGCCGCGCTACCAGTACGAATGCATTCAGCTGCGCGAGTGTCACGCTGCCATCGTGGCAAGAGCCCGATTCAGCCGCCAGACGTGGGCGGATAAGTGTTTCCTTAATGCCCTGTTGCACCCAGGAACGGCCGGTATAAGGCTGTCGATCGCAGCGTGCAGCAACGTGCGCACAGTGTCGCGTGAGCGAGGTCCTTTGACGGATGCCTGAGGATGCTGGGTGGATGGCGAGGCCGTAGCGAGCCCTCGTAGCGGTGCGACGTGGGCGAGCGAGAACGTCGCTAGACGCCGGCGGGACCAGGCATAGGCAAAGGGACAGCGTTAAACGCGACGCTAGGCGCGCGTCGAGAACCGTGGAGATCAAGAGCGCCCGGCGGCGGTGCGGGGTGCTCTAGCCCACAGAAGGGGCGCGTCATGCAGGTTCCCGCGCATTTCGAATACGCGAAAGCACGCACCGTCGAGGACGCACTCGCCTTGCTCGGCAAGTTCGGTCCTGACGCGCGTGTCGTGGCTGGCGGCCACAGCCTGATCCCGATGATGAAGTTGCGCCTGGCCGCACCGGAGGCGCTCGTCGATATCAACGACCTCTCGGAGTTGTCCTACATCCGGGTCGAGGGCGGCGAGCTGCGGATCGGCGCGCTGACCACCCACGCGGATCTGCTCGCGTCGCCGATCGCTGGCGAGCACTACCCGATCTTCCACGACGCTGAACGCGTCATCGCGGACCCGATCGTACGCACCCGTGGCACCGTTGGCGGCTCGCTCTGCCAAGCCGATCCGTCCGAGGATCTCTCCGCCGCATTCGCTGCAGTACGGGCGACCATGGTGATCGTCGGATCCGGCGGGAGCCGCACAGTGAGTGCACGGGAGTTCCACGTCGGCCCGTACGAGACCGTCGTCGGGCCCGGCGAGCTGCTCACCGAGGTGCGCGTTCCCATCCAACCGGGTGGCGGCAGCGCGTACGAGAAGCTGGAGCGGCGGGTCGGCGACTGGCCCGTCGCCGCGGCCGGCGCCGCCGTGTGGCTGGACAGCGGGGTCGTAAGCGAGGTCGGCATCGGCCTGACGGCCGTTGGCGCCGCCCACTTTGTCGCCGCGGAAGCCGAGGACCACCTGCGCGGCGGGGCACCGACCGAGGAGGCCTTCGCGGCCGCCGGCCGGATCGCCGCCGCTTACTGCAATCCCGTCGCCGACCAGCGCGGGCCGGCCGACTATAAACGGCACCTCGCCGGGGAGCTCACCACCCGCGCGCTGCGCCGGGCGGCCGCCCGGGCGAGAGGACAGGAGGCGGCCTGATGCCGTCGATCACGGTAACCGTCAATGGCCAGGAATATGCCAGCGAAGTCGAGGCACGCCTACTCCTCGTCCATTACCTGCGGGATCAGCTTGGCCTTACCGGCACGCACTGGGGCTGCGACACCTCCAACTGCGGCACATGTGTGGTCTGGCTCGATGGCGTACCAGTCAAGTCGTGCACGGTGTTCGCCGTTATGGCCGACGGGCATTCGGTCGACACGGTCGAAGGCCTCGAGCGCAACGGCGAGCTCGACCCGGTCCAACAGGGGTTCGTCGAGTGTCATGGGCTGCAGTGCGGGTTCTGCACCCCAGGCATGCTGATGACGGCGCGCTGGCTCCTCAACCACAACCCCGACCCCTCCGAGCAGGAGATCCGAGAAGCGATCTCGGGCCAGAGCTGTCGGTGCACGGGATACGAGAACATCGTGCGATCCGTACGGTGGGCCGCCGAGCACGGTGCCAAAGACACAGCCGGTCCTGAATCAGGCCTCGAGGCAGAGGAGGTTCCGGCATGACAACCACCGACGCCGGTGCCCCGCCGGTCGGCTTCGGCCGGATGCACCGCAAGGAGGACGCGCGATTCATCCGCGGCCACGGCAACTACGTGGACGACGTCAACCTCCCGGGCATGCTCCACGGTGCCGTACTCCGCAGCCCACATGCGCACGCCCGGGTCGTCTCGATCGACACCAGCGCCGCCGAGGCGCACCCCAAGGTCAAGGCCGTCATCACCGGAGAGACCCTCGCAGGCCTGAACCTCGCGTGGATGCCGACGCTCTCCTATGACACCCAGGCCGTGCTGGCCACCGACAAGGTTCGTTTCCAGGGCCAGGAGGTCGCGTTCGTCGTCGCCGAGGACCGATACGCCGCACGCGACGCGCTCGAGCTGATCGATGTCGAGTACGACCCGTTGCCCGCGGTCGTAGACGCTCGGCGTGCGCTCGACCCAGACGCACCGGTGATCCGCGACGACAAGGAGGATGTGGCGAGCGGCACCAGCGGCAAACACCACAACCACATCTTCGATTGGGAGGCAGGTGACAAGGAGCGCGCAGATGAGGTCTTCGCCTCGGCCGAGGTCGTCGTGGAACAGGACATCCTCTACCCGCGGGTGCATCCTGCACCGCTCGAGACCTGCGGTGCCGTGGCCGACTTCGACAAGGTCACCGGAAAGCTGACGCTCTGGTGCAACACGCAGGCACCGCATGCGCACCGCACGGTGTACGCGCTGGTCGCCGGGCTACCCGAGCACAAGATCCGGATCATCTCCCCCGACATCGGCGGAGGCTTCGGCAACAAGGTGGGCATCTATCCGGGCTACGTCTGCGCGATTGTCGGCTCGATCGTCACCGGGCACCCAGTCAAGTGGGTCGAGGACCGCTCAGAGAATCTGATGAGCACGTCGTTCGCGCGCGACTACCACATGCACGGCGAGATCGCGGCCAACGAGGAGGGCAGGATCCTCGGGGTGCGGGTCGATGTGATCGCCGACCATGGCGCCTTCAACGGGACCGCCCAGCCAACGAAGTTTCCTGCCGGCTTCTTCCATGTCTTCACCGGTTCCTACGACCTCGCGGCAGCGCACTGCAAGGTCACCGGCGTCTACACCAACAAGGCGCCGGGCGGCGTGGCGTACGCATGCTCGTTCCGGATCACCGAGGCCGCGTACCTCGTCGAGCGGCTCGTCGACATCCTGGCGTACAAGCTCGAGATGGATCCGGCCGAGCTGAGAATGCGCAACCTGCTGCGCCCGGAGCAGTTTCCCTACGCGACCCCGACGGGATGGGAGTACGACTCGGGCAACTATCCGCAGGCGCTGCAGCTGGCCATGGAGATCGCTGGTTACGACGAGCTGCGCCGCGAGCAGGCGGAGCAGCGAGGACGCTTCGAGCGTGGTGAGGACAGCCACCTGATCGGCATCGGGCTCTCGTTCTTCACCGAGGCTGTCGGCGCCGGACCGCGCAACCACATGGACATCCTCGGCCTCGGCATGGCTGACGGCGCCGACCTGCAAGTCCACCCCACGGGCAAGGCTGTCCTGCGCATCTCCGTACAGACACAGGGCCAGGGCCACGAGACGACCTACGCGCAGATCGTGGCCGAGGAGCTCGGGATCCCACCAGGCGACATCGAGGTCGTCCACGGCGACACCGACCAAACGCCGTTCGGATTGGGTACCTACGGCTCACGGTCCACGCCCGTATCCGGTGCCGCGACTGCGGTCGTCGCGCGGAAGGTCAGGGAGCGAGCCCGCATCGTGGCCTCCGCGATGCTCGAAGTCGACCCGGCCGACCTCGACTGGGAGAAGGGCCGCTGGTACGTCAAAGGCAACCCAAGCGAGGCGAAGACGATCCAAGAGATCGCACTCGCGGCACACGGGACGCTCGAGCTCCCCGAGGGCGTCGAAGGGCACCTCGACGC
>Ga0066905_100000409_pt1 | contig 11649 bp, 13 predicted proteins | sample PanSoiMetaPlot36_FD_67483 | JGI IMG/M metagenome (GOLD analysis project Ga0066905, IMG submission 67483) | Tropical forest soil microbial communities from Panama analyzed to predict greenhouse gas emissions - Panama Soil Plot 36 (version 2) | ecosystem: Environmental > Terrestrial > Soil >... | reverse complement strand
TTGCCGGCAGATATTTGCGAACTTTGCTGTGATACGACTAGCTCTGCAATGATATTCGCGATGGACGCGGTTGATCGGAAGATTATTGCTGCGGTGGAGGCCGATGGGCGCCTCACCGTGACCGCACTGGCGGAGCAGGTCAGACTCAGCGTCGCCGCTTGCCACCGACGACTACGAGCGCTGGAGCAATCGGGGGCGATCCTCGGGTACCGGGCAGTCATCGATCCGGCCGCGATCGGGCTCGGCTTCGAGGTCCTGGTACAGGTGACGATGGACCGAGAGGACGCGGCGACGATCGCCGAATTCGAGCGCGGCCTGGCACAGGTCGCGGAGGTACGCCACGCGGAGCGTTTGTTCGGTGACCCGGATTACCTCCTCCGCGTCGCAACCGCCGACATCACCGCCTACCAGCTGCTCCGCGACGAGCAACTCGCGACCCTGCCCGGCGTACAGCGGCTCACCTCGACCATCGTGATGAAACGCGTGGTCGACCAGCGACCCTTCCCCGTCTCGCCTCGCACTGCCGCTTCATCTCGCCCGCGTCGCAGGAGGTGATCGGCGCTCAACCCAGCAGGGCACGCGCCTCAGCGAGCAGCTCAGTCTGGCGCATCCAGCGGCGCCGGGCGGAAGAGATCAACGGGCGGTGGCCGCCGCTGAGACCGGCTTGATGTGGGCGAATATGCTGCGAGCGTTCCAGGTCGGGAAGGCGCGGGTCAGCCACGACGGTCCGTCGAGCCGGATGCGGGAGTCGCGCAGCGCCTCGGCCCAGGTGAGCTGGCCGGCATGCCACTTGACGAAGGCCTCGGCCTCGGCGGTGACGTAGAGGTCCTCGTCTAGCCCGGAGTATGTCTTGCAGAGCTCGGTCTCGCCGTACTCGAGCAGCAGCCAGTAGCGCTCGGGACGCCGGAAGCCGGTGAAGTCGAACCGGATGACCACCCGCCGGTCGGGAAGCCGGTCTCGGCGCAGCGCCTTGCACATCGACCACAGTGCGACGAATGGATCGAGGTTCTCCGGGGCGATCTCGAGCCACTGGGCGCCCCATTCGCCGAGCGTCTCGCAGACCCGGTACAAGTCGTGGCCCGAGTCGGTGAGCTGGTAGTGGTTGCCGCGGCCGTGCGGTTTCGGCGTTGACTCGACGATGCCGAGGCGTTCGAGCTGATCGAGCCGCTGGGTGAGCAAGGTGCGAGACAGCCCGGGCGCCCCCTCGAGGACCTCGCCGAAGGTCCCGCAGCCCAGGTGCAGATTGCGGATGATCAATGGGGTCCACCGCTCGGCGAAGATCTCCGCACCGCGGGCGATCGGGCAGTACTGGCCGTAGTTCCTCACGGTTGCAGCGTCGCAAGTCTCGCGCCCGCGGTGAAGTCCAGATTCCGTACTTCAAAGTCCAGATCGCTGACTTCTCGACGATGTCCACCGATGGTGCGCTGGACACGTCAACGAGGAGGAACCATGACAGCTCTGACCAGTGAAGGGCCCGGCCTGCTGAGCGAAACGACAACCGGCACGGAGATCCCCGGGTTCCGCGGCGAGCTGATCACCGCCGAGCACGCGGGATACGACAACGCCCGGGCCGTGTGGAACGGCGCGGTCAACCGGCGACCCCGACTGATCGCCCGCTGCACCGGAGCAGCCGACGTGGCCACGGCAGTGCGGTTCGCACGCGACCGCGACCTCGAGATCGCGGTCCGGGGCGGAGGTCACAACGTCGCCGGTACCGCGGTGTGCGACGACGGGATCGTCATCGACCTCTCCGCGATGCGAGCCGTCTCGGTCGACCCCGCCGGGCGCACCGCCCAAGTGCAGGGTGGCGCTCTGTGGAGCGACGTGGACCAGGAGACCCAGGCCCACGGACTGGCCACCACCGGGGGCATTGTTGGGCACACCGGCGTCGGCGGCGTCGCCCTCGGTGGCGGCATCGGCTGGCTCATGCGCACGCATGGGCTCACCGTCGACAACCTGGTGGAGGCCGAGGTCGTCACCGCTGCCGGCGACATCGTCCGAGCATCCGCCGACGATCATCCCGACCTGTTCTGGGCGCTGCGCGGCGGCGGTGGGAACTTCGGCGTCGTCAGCTCGTTCCGGTTCGCGCTACATCCGGTCGGCCCCACCGTCACCGCCGGTGCGGTGTTCTGGGCGGCCGAGGACGCCACCGACATCCTGCGCTGCTATCGAGACTTCGTCGCGGACGCGCCCGACGAGCTCGGGACGGTCATCCGGCTTGGCACGGTCCCGCCGCTGCCGGCCATCCCCGCGGACCTGCACTGGCGGCCGTCGATTGCGGTGGGTTGCTGCTACTCCGGCGCCGTAGCGGACGGCGAGCGCGCGGTCCGGGCCCTACGCCGGCTCGGCACCCCGCTGGTGGACCTGGTCGGGCCCACGCTCTACGCCGATCATCAGCGTGGCATCGACGAGACGGTCCCGCACGGCTGGCACTACTACTGGAAGGCCACCAACCTGACCGGCCTGGCCGACGAGGTCATCGACGTCGTCGCCGAGCACGCCTTCCGCGCCAAGTCGCCGCGGTCGTACGCGGCGATGTTCCACCTGGGTGGCGCGGTCGCCCGAGCACCTCGGGATGCCACCGCCTATCCGGACCGCGACGTCGCCCACAACATCGTCATCGACGCCGCCTGGCTCCCGGACCAGGACGACACGGTCGGCACCTCCGAACCCGGCTGGGCCAGGGGATTCCTCCAGGCCCTGGAGCCACATCGCGCCGGCGTGTACGTCAACTTCCTCGACTCCGACGACGACACCGGTCGGGTTCGCGAGGCCTACGGCGAGGACACCTACCGGCGGCTCGCCGAGATCAAGGCGGAATATGACCCCGAGAACGTGTTCCACAACAACAAGAACATCCGGCCCGATCGGTCGGGCAGCGCTTAGCCGTCAACCGCCCGTCGGCCACTGCTCCCGACCAGGACGGGTGAGACTGCCCGGACACTTACCGGCGGTGGGCGGTGATGATCCAGGCGCGGGAGTCGAACCAGATGCCGTCCGCGGTCTGGTAGCCGGCCAGGATGGCGCGCAGCCGCTGGAGTGCGTGGTCGGTTTGCGTGCGGTCGAGACCTGCGAGCAGGTCTCTTGTCGACTGCAGGCGAAGTACGGCGCTGCACGCAGCCTCGGCGTCTGGACCGTAGTACACGGGTTCGCGGACATCGGCTACTCGTACGTCGGCGAAGCCGGCGGCGGTCAGCAGACGTTCTGTGGTCGCCGGGTCGGCTAGGGAGAACGGGTCGGCGGCGTCAGGAGCCGGCGGTGTGCGCCCGCCGGCCAGGGCGTTGCCGAGCACGGCGTCCCATTCCTGGTGCGCCTTGTCCTGCCATACCAGCTGCACCAGCCGCGCACCGGACCGCAGCGCGCGGGCAATGTTGGTAAACGCGGCCGGCGGGTCGGCGAAGAACATCGTGCCGAACCGGCTGATGCCGAGCGAGAAGCGCTCCGCTGGAAAGGGATGATCCTGGGCGTCAGCCTGCTCGAAGTGGACGTTGCGCAGGCCGTGCTGTCGGCTGAGCCGGCGGGCGGCCGCCACCATCCGGGCGGATATGTCGATGCCGAGCGCGCTGCCGAAGACCGCGGCCTTGGCGGCCTCCCGGGTGGTGAGTCCGGTGCCACAGCCGATGTCGAGCACGCGGTCATCGGGCCCGACATCAATGGCCGTGCGTAGCCGTCGGTGGTAACGGCGCAGCTCGGCGTCGTAGTCAAACGCTTCGCCTTGGCTAACCGTGGTCATGACGTTCCGTCGTTCGGCGGTCAAGCTTGAGATCCACGAGCATTCCACTGATCGCCAGGAGTGTGCTCCCGAGGGCGGGGACGATGGATCGTATGACGTCGTGGTACTGCTCGCCCCGGGCCCGGCAGTGGACCTGCGCGACCTCGTCCGGCCGCGCCTTGAGGTTCCACCAGTCGCTGCCGGGTTACGCGCCCACTCCGCTGGTCTCGGTTCCCGCGCTAGCCGATGAGCTGCGCGTCGGCCGGGTGCTGCTCAAGGACGAGTCGTCCCGGCTGGGGCTGCCGGCGTTCAAGGTGCTTGGCGCCTCCTGGGCCTGCCACCAGGTGCTCGAGGCCCAGCCCGGGGCCACGCTGGTAACCGCTACGGACGGCAACCACGGCCGCGCGGTAGCCCGGATGGCGTCCCAATTCGGAGTGGCCGCGATCGTATTCGTTCCCGAGGTCATGATTCCGGCGACCGCACGGGGCATCGCCGGCGAAGGCGCGAAGCTCGTCTGGGTGGACGGCGACTACGACGAGGCGGTGCGGCGGGCCGCGGCCTTTGCCGAGCGGCCCGGCCATGCGCTGGTCCAGGACACCGCGTGGGCGGGCTACGAGCGGGTTCCCGCTTGGATCGTGGAGGGCTACCAGACCCTTCTCGGCGAGGTGGACGACCAGCTCGGCGCCGCCCCGGATCTCGTCGCGGTCCCGGTCGGGGTCGGGTCGCTGGCCGAGGGGGTGGTGCGGCACTACCGACGAGCAGGACGGCAGGACGGGAGCCACCCGAGCGTGCTCTCGGTCGAGCCCGATACCGCGGCCTGCGTACTGGCCAGCTTGATCGCCGGCCGGCCCACCACGGTGCCGACCGCGGCGACGGTGATGGCCGGCCTCAACTGCGGGACCATGTCCAGCTCAGCTTGGCCGGTGCTATCCGCCGGCTGCGACGCGGCCGCTGCGGTAACCGACGACGGCGCGCTTCGCGCGGTTGCCGACCTCGACCGACTCGGCATCTCCTCCGGCCCCTGCGGCGCGGCTACGCTCGCCGGCGCCCGCGCCGTGCTGACCGACCAGGCGCGCCGGGCCGCCTGCGACCTGGACGAGGACGCGGTCGTCGTTCTGCTCAGCACGGAAGGAAACTCCAGATGACCCGCACCGTTCGCATCAACCGTCGCGCGGACCAGGCATGAGCGCCGCCACGATGACGGTCCTCGACCTGCTCGACGACCTCATCCGCATCGACTCGGTCAACCCCGGCCTCGACTCCGCAAGCGCGGGAGAAGCGCGGATCGCAGCGCACGTGGCCGAGTGGGGACGATCCGCAGGCCTACGGGTCGACGTCCTGGAGAACACACCCGGCCGACCCAGCGTGCTCCTCCGCGGCGGTGACAACGTCGGTGGCCGGCGGCTACTGCTCTGTGGCCATCTGGACACGGTGGCACTGGTCGGCGTCGAGGAGCCGCTGACCCCCCGCGTGGCCGGCGACCGGCTGTACGGCCGCGGGGCCTACGACATGAAGGCTGGCCTGGCCGCCGCGCTGGTCAGCTGCCGGGACGCGGCCCACGCCGGCATCACCGGTGAGGTCATCGTGGCCGCCGTCGCCGACGAGGAGCACGCCAGCCTCGGCGTCCAGGAAGTGCTCGCCCACCTCGACCCGGCCGGGATCGACGCCGCGGTCGTCACCGAACCCACCGAACGGCAGGTCGGCACCGCGCACCGCGGGTTCGTCTGGACCGAGGTCGCCGTCACCGGCGTCGCCGCACACGGCTCACGGCCGCACCTCGGCGCCGACGCCATCTATGCCGCCGCTCATCACCTGGTCGCATTCGACCGGCTCGACCAGCAGCTCCGCGAACGGTCCCACCCCTTCGTCGGCGCCGGCAACCTGCACGCGTCCCTCATCGCCGGCGGCACCGGGGAGTCGACCATCCCCGATCGGTGCGTGTTCACCGTCGAGCGGCGAATACTGCCCGGCGAGACCCTCGAGCGCGTCGAGGCCGACGTCGCGGACGTCCGCGAACGCAGCCGGTCCGCCGACCCCCGCCTCACCGTCTCCGCGCGGACCGTGCTGCACCGCCCGGCGCTGCATACAGATCACGACGCCGACATCGTGACCACGATGCTGGCCGCGGCCGGACCCGGTGCGAGCGTCGCCGCGATGTCGTACTGGGCAGACTCAGCCTTCCTTGCGGCGGCTGGCATCCCGACTGTCCTGTACGGGCCGGATGGCGACGGAGCCCACGCCGACGTGGAATGGGTCAGCTGCTCCGGCACCAGTACCACGGCAGCCGTCCTCACCCGCCTTGCCCGGGACTTCTGTCGCTGATGCTCGTCACTCGCTTCGAGCGGAGCCGAGGTCACCAGGCATGCTCGACCTGGCTGTCTGGCGCGCTCGGGTACTTCACCAGGGTCAGAAAGAAGTCCCCGATCCGCCTGATCGCGTCGGTGAAACGCTCGGCGTCGAACGGCTTGACGATGTAGGCGTTCGCGTGCAGCTGGTAGCTGCGTCGGATGTCCGCATCCGCCGACGAGGTTGTGAGTACGACCACGGGGATGGTGTGCAGGTCAGGGTCGGTTTTGAGCTCCCCGAGAATCTCCAGGCCGCCGCGGCCGGGCAGGTTGAGGTCGAGCAGGACCAGGGCGGGCCGTGCCATCGTTGTGAAGGCGTCGGGGTGGCGCAGGAAGCGCATCGCCTCCTCGCCATCTCCTACGACGTGCAACTGCAGGCCAAGGTGATGCTGCTCGAAGGCGTCCCTGGTCAGCAGCACGTCGCCGGGGTCGTCCTCGACCAGGAGAACTTCGATGGTGCTGGTCATGAACGCGTCTCCTGGGTTCTGATCCTGTGGCGTGGATGGTCATTCCGTAAGTGAGTAACTCTTGTATAGCATCAGCAGGAGTCGCAGCAACAGCTGGAACCAAAATGCTTCATATCTGAAGAGACAGTGAATAGGATCCGTGTTGTGAACCGTGACCGTCCGGTCTACAGCATCAGCGCAGTAGCACGGATGGTCGATGTCCCGGTCGGGACTCTGCGCACCTGGGAAGACCGCTACGGGCAAGTCATCCCGGCCCGGAACGACAATGGGCGCCGGCTGTTCAGCCGTGAGCAGGTGGAGCAGCTCAGGTTCGTCCGCGCCCGCATCAGCGAGGGAGCCAGCGCTGCCGATGCGCATCGCCTGCTGGCCGAGCGGACGGAGACGGGGATGCCGCTGACCACGCCCGCAGCGCAGCCCGCTCCCCGGCTGCTGATCCTGCTCGCCGAGTCCGACCCGTACGCGGCGGAGTTCCAGGAGTACTTCCTCAAGACCGAGGGATTCGAGGTCGAGGTGGCGCTGGGCGAGGAGGCGGCCCGGGAGGCATTCGCCGTGGAGTCGCCCGCGGTGGTGATCGTGGAACTGCTCATCTCCGGCGGAGCGGGCCTGGACCTGTGCCGGTCCTTCCATGAACGCCCGGGCGTGGCGGTGATCGCGGTGTCGTCGGTCGAGGTCCAGGACGCGGCGATCGACGCCGGCGCCGACGCGTTCCTGCGCAAGCCGCTTGACCCCCTGCAACTTGTGTCAACCGTCCGGGATCTGCTGCGATCCAGCGCCTTCCTTACCAAGTGAGGAGCCAGCTCATGGCCGACAGCCGCCTTCGCAGCGGGCACGCCCCATTGGACGAGGTCCTCGGCGGAGGCCTACCCGGCCACGGCATCACCCTGATCATGGGTCTGCCAGGGAGCGGCAAGACGATCCTGGCGCAGCAGTACGCGTTCCACAACGCGGACTTCGAGCGTCCCGTGGTCTACTTCTCCACTCTCTCCGAGCCGATGGAGAAGATCGTTCGATTCGGACAGACGCTCGAGTTCTTTGACGCCTCCACCGTCGGCAAGTCCGTGTTCTACGAGGACTTGGGGCAGGCGGCCAGCGGGAGCGGATTGGGCGCCGTCGGCGAGCAGGTCGCGGACACGCTCAAGCGGCGCCACCCGGGGCTGATCATCATCGACAGCTTCAAGGCGCTGCGACCGTTCGCGGAAAGCAGCGCGGACTACCGGCGGTTCCTGAACCAGCTTGCCGGGCGGATGACCGCCTTCCCCGCCGCATCGATGTGGATCGGCGAATACGAGCCCGGTGACGCCGCGACGCTGCCGGAGTTCGCTGTCGCGGACGCGATCCTGGACCTGGGCACCGTCCGGGTCGGTCAGCGCGACATGCGGTATCTGGAGGTCAGGAAGCTGCGGGGAAGCGGCTTCCGATCCGGCCAGCACGGCTACCGGCTCAGCCAGCAGGGACTGCACCTGTTCCCCCGGCTGGCTGACATACCAACAGCGAGCGGCTACGCCCTCGGCTCCCAGCGGGTGGCCTGCGGCGTCCCGGCGCTGGACACGATGCTGGCCGGCGGCCTGTGGCCCGGCGCCGCCACTCTGATCGCCGGTCCCTCGGGCGCCGGGAAGACGGTCCTGGGTTTGCACTTCATCCGCGCCGGCGCCGCACTCGGTGAACCGGGCGTGATCGCCAGCCTCCAGGAGAACCCGACCCAGCTACAGCGGATGCTCATCGGGTTCGGCTGGCCGGCCGAGGATCCGGCCATTGAGTTCATGTACCGCTCGCCCGTCGATATCTACATCGACGAGTGGGTCTATGACCTGCTGCGCACCATCGAACGCACCGGAGCCCGCAGGGTGCTGGTGGACAGCCTGCTGGACCTGCAGATGGCCGCACCGGATGACACCCGGTTCCGCGAGTTCATGTACTCGCTGTCCCAGCGGCTGTCCCGGCAGGACATCAGCCTGTTGATGACCACCGAGGTGCCCGAGCTCTTCGGCACCCACCGCCTGTCCGAGTTCGCCGGCTCCCACCTGGCCGACAACGTGATCATGCTCTTCTACTACCACGACCAAGGTCACGTGAAGCGAGCGCTGTCGGTCATCAAGACCCGGGCCAGCAGCCACGACCCCGCGGTCCGCGGGTTCGCCATCAGCCCGACCGGTATCACCATCAGTGACCCCATCCCGGCCGCGGCGCCGCCGCCGCTTGGCGGCCGAGCGAACTAGCCGGACTGGCGGGGCCAGTTCCACGCGTACCAGACGATCAGCAGCAGGAGCGCGCTCTCGATGATGCTCAGGACGTAGCAGTAGGCCCAGTCCTCGCCGATGACCGAAGCCACGCGCGCGACCGGACCCCGCGCTTTCGGAACACGCTGCTCAGGTCTCGCTCCCCGGTCTAGCCAGCGGTCAGGGCGTCCAGATCTCGCTCGGCGAACTGCCGATGGAGCCACTCCTCGTTGAGGACGACCAGCACGCATTGGCGGACCGGAAAGCTCACCGGCGGTGGCCATCCGGGACCGTCAATTGGCTCGGTGCGGCCGTCCAGCGACTCGTCCGTCAGGCTGCCGATGACCTGGCGGACGGTCGACATCCGGTCGCGGCGCAGCTCGAGTACCTCGTCGAGCGAGGGCCGAGCGGCCCGGTCGCGCGGCACCCCAGGTGTGTCCGGCATCTCGTCCCACGGCAGGGACAGCGGGTGCCACGGCGACGGGTTGCCGAGGATCGCGCGTCCGATCCAGGACTCGGTCGCGAACACCAGGTGGCGCAGGGTCTCGATGAACGACCACTCGCCATCCACCGACCGGTGCAGCAGCTCGGGGTCGAGGCCGCGGGCCCGATCGACAGTGCCGCCCCAGAGCCGCTCGACGATTTCCCACGCCTCCCGGAATCCGGCGGGGTCGGTGGGTCGCATCTTCGCCCGGTCCGGGTCACGCCGGTCCAGCTCGGCGTCTACCAGCGGCGCTACGTCGACCCCGTTGACCACGAAGTTCTGAATCTCACCGTTGATCTGGACGTCGACCAACTCGACGCCGCGCATCACTACCCCGCGCAAGTCCGCCCCGCGGAACCGGGTCTGGGAGAGGTCGACGGTGCGGAACTCGGCACCGGTCAGGTCCACCCGCTCGAACCGGGAGCCACGGAGATCGACGCCTGTGAAGTCAGCCATGACACGCACGCTAGCGCCGGTTCCGGACGATAGGCTTCCGGCTCGCGCGGGTCCTGCGGATCGGCTCGCACGTGCCCCTGCGGTTGTCGGTGCCACCGCCTACGGTATGGGCGACAACAGCCGTGCACCGAGACGGAGTCCTCATGACGACCCTGGCCAACCGACCGCACACCGCGCTCCTCGTCATCGACGTCCAGAATGGCGTGGTCGACAAGGCCCATCAGCGCGACGGCGTGATCGCGAACATCAACACCCTGGTCGACAAGGCGCGGACCGAGGACGTGCCGGTGGTCTGGATACAGCACTCCGACGACAATCTCCCGCGGGACAGCGCGAGCTGGCAGCTGGTGCCGGAGCTGGTCCGCCACGACTCGGAGCCGCTGGTCCACAAGGGCTACGGCGACTCGTTCGAGGACACCGACCTGGAGGCGCGGCTTGCCGAGCGCGGGGTGGGCCGGCTGGTCGTGACGGGCGCCCAGACCGACGAGTGCGTGCGCTCGACCATCCACGGCGCCTTCGTGCGCGGGTACGACGTGACGTTGGTCGGCGACGCGCACACGACTGAGGATCTCAGCGAGTACGGTGCGCCGCCTCCGGACCAGGTGATCGCGCACACCAATCTGTACTGGAAGTACCACGACGCGCCTGGCCGCACCGCGGGGACCGTCGACACGACCGAGGTGAGCTTCGCTCCGGTCGACCCAGACTGAGCCGGCGTATCAGCCGCTGACCAGGCTGTTGATGGTGACGCCGGCGAAGAACACGAGCACGATCTCGCTGACCACCCAGGCTTTCCGGTTCATCCAGTCCCGAATGCGCGGCAGGATGATGTTCGCCCGCTTCCCGAGCACGACCACCCCGAGCGCCGGCAGGGCCAGCAGCAGCAACGTCAGACCAACGAAGGGCAGACACTCCCACCACGCCTCGCCGTGCCGCGCGATGTGTAACCCAGCCGTGATCGAGCTGAGGATGTCGGTCGGGAACAAACCGAGCAGCGCCGCCCCGAGCAGGAAGGCGAACCGCGGCTGGGCGTCTTGGAGCCTTCCCATCCACTTCGGGGGGTCGGTTGTGTTCCGGGTCAGATAGACCCGGACGATCAGGACGACGACCAGGGTCAGGATGATCCAGTCCAGCACGTGCGCCGACGTGCCTTGGGGCTTCTCCCCGGCGGTGCCGGTCACACCCTTCGCGATGAGATAGGTAGCGGTGACGACCACAGTGATCGAAACGGCCGCACCCGCCAGGTAGCTGAGTGAGTTCTTCGCCCAGTTGTTGCTGGTCGCCAGGAAGACGGCACTGATGATCTGCGGGCCCGCGATCATTACGAAGGCCAGCGGAAGGATCGCGCTCAGGGTCACGTCGCCCCCCGGCTACCTGTCGCCGGAGCCGGCCGCCCCGACGAGATCCTTAGGCGACAGGGTTCCGTCGGCCGGACGAATCGTCAAGCAGCACCGCCGTCGATTGAGGGTCCGCGTCGCACGGTGGTGACATCCGGACGCAGAACGTCCGCAATGGGCCCTACCGTGCTGCCATGACCAACAGCGACAACCCGTGGGAACCGCCCTTCGCCGGGACCGAGGTCGAGCACATCGTCGGTGCGCTCGAGCGGTTGCGGACGACCTTCCGCTGGAAGGCCGACGATCTCGATGCGGCCGGGCTGCGGGTCCGGCTCGCCGCTTCATCGCTGACCCTCGGCGGCCTGCTCAAGCACCTCGCCGCCGTCGAAGACTACCAATTCACCACCAAGCTGCGGGGCGGGCCGATGGGCGCACCGTGGGACGCCACCGGCTGGGACGGCAGCAACGACTGGGAGTTCGACTCGGCCGCCGATGACACTCCCGAGGAGCTCTACGCGTGGTGGGACGGTGCGGTCCAACGGTCCCGAGCAAGGCTGGGCACCGCGCTGGCCGACGGTGGACTCGACCAGCTCGCCCACGCCTCCTCGGCCGACGGTCGCCATGCCAGCCTG
>Ga0066905_100000407_pt1 | contig 11656 bp, 8 predicted proteins | sample PanSoiMetaPlot36_FD_67483 | JGI IMG/M metagenome (GOLD analysis project Ga0066905, IMG submission 67483) | Tropical forest soil microbial communities from Panama analyzed to predict greenhouse gas emissions - Panama Soil Plot 36 (version 2) | ecosystem: Environmental > Terrestrial > Soil >... | reverse complement strand
GTTCTTGGTCGGAACCGGTCTGCTGCGGGGCGTGTCCGATCTCGACCTCGAAGTAGTCCGACACACCGGCGAAGGTGACCCGTGCCGTGCCAGAGGTGACGAGATAGGCCTGTCCTGGCCGGAGGCTGATCGATGTCGGCTCCGCGCCCAACCTGACGAATATCGGGTTCGAGCCGGTGTTGGTGATGAGCACGCCGTACGGAGTCGCTTCCAGGACGCCCGCGCGGCGGCTTACCCGCGGTGATCCGCTGACGGAAAGGTCGACCGCTTGTCCAGGCGCCTCGCGCCCGAAGGAGAGCGATGACTGGTCGCGGATCTCGATGGGCTGCTGTCCTGGCAGCACAACCCGTCCACGCAGGTCGGTCACGCACCCTCCTCCGCCGGGCCGGCGCCGTCACAGTCGATCGATTGCGTCGCTGATCCGGTTAACGACGTGGTTCAGCACATCTTGCGGCGGGTCGCCTGCGAGGCCGGACCCGACAAGCAGCGCGATGCTCAGCGCGATCACCAAGGCTAGAGCGACGACGAAGAAGCAGCCGAGCGCGCTGCGCCCACGTGACCGCTGCTGGTAGGCCTGATAGTCGTAGCCATGCGTTGGCGTGACGGGCCACACGGGCTCGCGCTCGAGTTGCTCAACCCGGCGCGCAAGAGCGAATTGCTCTCGCGCCAACCGGTCGCGTTCCCTGGTCAGCTCGTCGCGCTGCCTGATGGCGGTGGTCACTTCGGCGGAGAGCCGTTTGATCTGCTCGGTGGGCGCCGACTTATCCATGATTTCGGTACTGGGCCCGCTCGCGGCGATCCGGCCAAACTCCTGCTGGAGCTTGTCGCGCTCCTCAGCAGCCCGTACGGCTCCCCGCTGCGCGTCCCTGACCTGTTGCGCGAGCGCGGGCACTGCCGTCTCGTGGAGGTGCCTGATCGCTTCGAGCAGGACGTCGTCGTCCGGCTCGGCGAAAGTACCGTGAACCCGGCCTCCGGGGCGGGTGAGGTAGAGGACGAGCGCGCGGGTGTCCTTCGATCGCAATCCGGGATCGGGGCTGAGCACGGCCACGAGCCGCGGCGCCCCGGGGAGCCAGGGAACGCCCACGTAGTCCTCGGGGATGGCGAGTTCTGCCAACCTGCGGCGCAGCTCGGCCGCTGAGGTCACCGACCGGTCCTCGGGCCGGTGCGCCAGGCAGTCAGCGAAGAGCTGGCGCCAGCCGGGGGAGACTCTGTCGTCAACCGAATAGCGCGCCTGGCACACCAGTTCGTACTGCTGTTGCGGCGTTACACCGGCAGTGATGTGCCGGCCGGTCAGCATCCGGTGCATGCTCACTGCGAGTGCCCACACGTCGCTTGCGTAGCTCGGCACCCAGTCAGGCGACCGTTGCCGAGGGCTGGCCCCCTCCCGCGCTGCCGACCCATTGGTCGCCTGGCCTTGATCGACTTGTCGGCTGCCGGTCACCCGTACCTGGTCCGGACCGGTGATCTTGCGCTCGCCGTTGGGCGCCCGTTGCCCGGCAGAGTCAGTTGCGATATGTGCCACGCCCGCACACGACTCAGGTGGGAGGTAGGCCAGCGTCCTCGCTAGCAAGGAGCTGGTCGGCGCCAGACCGTCGGCCGGCACAGAGACCCCGAAGTCCGCAATCTTGAACGCCGCATCGATCCGCAGCATGTTGGTCGGCTTGATGTCGCCGTGTACGACCCGGCGCGCGTGGATGTGCTCCAGTCCTGCCGCGATCTGTTCGAAGATCCCCGCCCAGGCTTGCTCGCCCGGTCGCATCCGACGGGCGAAGCCGTAGAGGTCCTCATCGGCGAGCTCCAGGATCAGACCAAGCGATCCGGCCGTGGCGGGGTCGTCGCCGGCCGCCGGAGAGTGGATGCGGAGGCTGGTGATCAGCCCGAGAACGTTCTCGTGGCCTTCGACCTCGGCGATCCTCTCGGCCTCGTCACGGACCTGGGTGATCTCCTCGTCCGTTCCCTGCACGCATTTGAGCGCCCGGTCGGCGGTGCCATACGCCTCCTGCGTCTCTGGGGTGGCGGGCCGGACCGCGTAGACCGAGGAGAACCCGCCCTCAGCGATATGCCGGAGGACCTCCCACCTCTTGGCCGCCTCGCCGACGACCTCCCCTATTGCCAGCGAGACGGTCCGCACCGGCGCGTCCGGCGTCGACGTCACGCGGTGCTCCTTCCCAGATTCACCCGCTTGCCCTGTGCTGGCCCCCGCCACCTTAACCGGATCGGGAGTTGAGGATCACCCCTTCCTACGGCTCCCGGACGGATTCGTTCCCACACGCGTGACGGATCCCCCGTGGAGGCCCTTCAGAGGGGGGATTCCCCCGTTCTCGATCTTTGTCTTCGATCGCACGCTTAGACATAGATGAATGACCGTACGGTTCCCGCTGCGAACTCTGTGAGGGTCCGATGACCGAGTGGGTGGACATCTTCCCTGCCTACCGCGACAACTTGGTGCGCTTTGCCCAGACTTACGCGCACCGCGCGTGTGAGGCAGAGGATGTCGTTCAGGACGTGTTCACGCGGCTGCTGCGTCCCGGTGGTGCCGCGGTACCCGAGCGACCCGGTGCCTACCTGCGCCGTGCCGTGGCCAATGAATGTGTGAGCCACTGGCGACGCCGCCAGCGGGAACGGCTGACGGCCGACATTCCCGACTGGTCGTCCGTTCCGGACTCGGCGAACGCGAGTGTGGACAGGATCGTGGTCAGGGACGCCGTTGCGAAGTTGCCGCTGCGCATGCGTCAGGTGGTGGCATTGAGTTTCCTCGAAGGTATGAGCGACGCCGACGTGGCCCAGGCACTTGGGATCACATCCGTCACCGTGCGAACGACGCGGGCCCGGGCGATGCGTCATCTGGCCCTGCTCCTCGCCGATCTGCGTCCGAACCGCGCTCGACAGCTGACTCCTGCCGTGGTCGAACAGGCTGGGCCAGCCTCGATGGTGGCGACCGCCAGGGACGCCGATTCCCTTCCCGCTGCCGCGTAGAGTTCCGGTCAGCTAGCCGGGATCCGACGCCTGAGCCACGAGGGGCAGGACCCGGTACGGGATTTGGGTAGCGAGCGCGATCACTGTCGATGTTCGCACGATGCCGTCGTACGCCATGATGCGATCGATCACTCGCTGGAGGTCGGCGTTGGATCTGGCGACGATCCGGCACATGAGGTCGGCGGCGCCGGTAATTGTGTAGGCCTCGAGCACCTCGGGAATGCCGGCTAGGTGCTCCGCCACCGCGTCGTGTCCACCCTTCTGCCTGATCTCCAGCGTGGCGAAGCCCATGACGCCGTAGCCCAGGGCGGTGGGGTCCAGATCCGGTCCGAACCCCGTGATCACTCCGCGGCTCTGCAACCGGTCGAGCCGTGCCTGCACGGTGCCGCGGGCGACGCCGAGCCGCCGCGACGCCTCGAGAACGCCGATTCGGGGTTCGGCGGCGAGCAGGAGGACGAGCCGCGCATCGAGGGCGTCGATCGCGTCTGACCTTGCGGCGTCCACGTGTCACCTCCCAGTTCCGGACTACTTGTGGTCAGTGTGTACGTCGCGACCCGCTCCAACTGCCCCTTCCCATACATCTTGTACAGCCAGAAGGGGGTCAGTTGCGCATCATGTACGGCGGCGGCAGTCTTCGCTCGAAAGGGGGCGGATCGAGCAAGCCCCAAGGGAGGCCCAGTCGTGAGCGATCAGGCGAGCAGCGCGGGGTTGGCGGCGAGCGACATCGACAAGCTCGTCGGTGCCGTTGCGCACGACATCGCGGCGGAGCCGTTCCCGGTGAAGGGGATCGATTTCGCGCATTTCCTGGTCGGCAACGCCAAGCAGGCGGCGCACTACTACTCGACCGTCTTCGGCCTGACGTGCACCGCCTATCGGGGTCCTGAGCAGGGCTTCCGCGACTATGCCGAGTACGTGCTCGAGTCCGGCAGCGCGCGGTTCGTGGTCAGCGGCGAGGTGCGGCCTGGCACCACCATCGGCCGGCACGTGGCCGCTCATGGAGACGGCGTCTGGGACATCGCACTCGAGGTCCCTGATACCTACGCGGCCTATGCGTACGCAATCGAGCATGGCGCGACAGGGCTCGTCGAGCCCACAGTTCTCGACGACGAGCACGGCAAGGTGGTCACTGCCACCATCCAGGCGTACGGCGAGACCCGGCATTCACTGATCGACAGATCCGGCTATCACGGGCCGTTCCTGCCCGGGTTCGTGGCCCGGGAGCCCATCGTCGACCGCGCGCCATTGATCGAATCGGGCCACCAGCCGAAGCGGTTCTTCCAGGCAATCGACCATGTGGTCGGCAACGTGGAACTGGGCCGGATGGACGAGTGGGTCGACTTCTATCACCGCGTCATGGGCTTCACCAACATGGCGGAGTTCATCGGAGACGACATCGCGACCGACTACTCCGCACTCATGTCGAAGGTCGTCGCCAACGGCACCAGAAAGGTCAAGTTCCCGCTCAACGAGCCGGCGGTGGGCAAGCGGAAGTCGCAGATCGACGAATACCTCGAGTTCTACGGCGGCCCTGGAGTGCAGCACATCGCGCTGGCGACGAACGACATCATTGCCAGCGTCTCCGCCATGCGCGCGGCCGGCTTGGACTTCCTGCCGACGCCGGACTCCTATTACGACGACCCGGAGCTCCGCGCCAGAATTGGCCAGGTCCGGGTTCCGGTCGATCTACTCAAGAAGCACAAGATCCTCGTGGACCGGGACGAGGACGGCTACCTCCTGCAGATCTTCACCAAGCCCGTGCAGGACCGCCCGACTGTCTTCTTCGAGCTCATCGAGCGGCACGGATCACTCGGCTTCGGAAAGGGCAACTTCAAGGCACTTTTCGAGGCCATCGAGCGCGAACAGGAGATTCGCGGCAATCTCTAGTCTCGCGCGTCAAGGGTCGTCAAAGGGCCACTAGGGCCCGCTACTAGTCCTCCATCCCAGCTGGATCGTGCTGGGCTGGACAGAAACTGGGGCAGGTCGCCAGCGGCTTGTGCACGGTCAGAGCTTCTGCGGCCTATGCCGCGGGCGTCGAATGGCAGCTTCTGTCCGCATGGCGCCCGCTTCCGCGGCGCGCGCCGAGTCTCGGCCCGCCCGGAGCTTAATGGCGTCAGCGGCGGGTCCTGGGGCGGTTCTTCTTATTCGCCGGGCGTACGACCCGAGCCGCAGCCTTCTGCAGCGCGGCGATCGCCGCATCATCGTCGGCGGTCATCGAGGTGACCTCGGATTCTCCCCCGGTCGACTCCTCTGCGCCTGCGGTCGCATCGGCGGCGCCGTTGCCGGTCTCCGATTCGTCAGCCGAGCTCGCCTCGCCGACCGCGGTGACATCCTCGTCTGCGTCTGCGCCATTCATGAGCTCGGCCAGGGCCGGCGGCAGGGGCTCCTCGGCGCCAGTCTCATCGACGTCCATCTGGTCGGCACGCCCGGCGGCTTCGTCCGGGTCCATCCCAGTGGACGGACTGCCGGCGTCGGCGCTCTCAGCGTCGGCGCTCTCCGCATCGCCTGTCGAGTCGCTAACTGTGTCGAGCCCCGCCCCGCTCGCGGCCCCGTTGCTGTCGGCGGCACCGTCAGTCGAAACCTCAGCCGCCTCCGTCTCCGCCGCGTCTGGGCCAGCATCTCCATCGGTGTCGGTGTGGTGGGCCTCGGTTGCGTCGGCCGGCGCTTCGCCGGTCGTGGCTTCAGCGACGGGCGGCTCGGCCTGACCCGGCAGCTCCGGTTGCTTCTCATCACCCAGGGCCTCAGCGGAGGCTTCGGTCTCGACGATCGGCTGGGAAGGGATCGCCGCGAAGGCCCCTCCAGCATCCTCCGAGGGCGCCTCCCGGTCATTTGGCGCGGCGACCGCGTCGATCACGGCTGGGCTTACGGCGGGTGGTGTCTGTGCGACCTCGCGCGCGGGCAGCACGGTCGTCAGACCGGCGAGATCGGCGGCGAGGATTACCTCGGTTCCGGCGAGTCCGACCGAGCAGAACAGCGAGATCTGTTCCGGATCCGTGCGGCCGGTCGCGCTGCCGCTGAGGATGGACCCGAGCTCGACCATCCGCCGCGTGCTGAGGGCATACGGCTCTGCGTAGCCGTGGACCTGGGCGAGCGAGTCTGTGACAGCGAGCTCGACTCGATCGAGGAGATCAAGCGGGACCTCATGGGCGGAGAGGCTCTTCGGACCAACCGAGGTGATGTGCATCCCAGGCTCGAGCCACGCAGTGTCGAAGACAGGCGTGGGGCTATTCGTCGCGATGATCATCGCGTCCCGGTGGCGGAACGCGGTCCGCGGATTTGTGACCGGCTCTGCGTCCACGAGCAGCTGCTCTCTGCAGCGCGCGGCGAACCGCTCCCGCCAATAGGGATTGCGGCTATAGACCTTGACGTGCGACCAGTTCCGTACGGCCGTTGCGGCCCAGACTTGCGTCCACGCCTGGTGTCCCGTGCCGATGATCCCGAGTGTCGTGGCATCAGGTCTCGCCAGCGCGTCGATCGCTACGGCGCCGATCGCGCCCGTCCGCCGACGGCCGAGCTCGGCACCTAAGATCACCGCGGCCAGGCGGCGGCTCGGGCTGTCCCATACGGCGACTACTTGCTCGGAATCAGCATGATCATAAATGCGTACACCATGGACAAGACCTTCGAGTGCGCCCGCCGTATAGACCAGGCGTCCCGGAGCAATGTCGTTGTATGTCCGCGGCGGGGCGCTGAGCCGGCCCTCGCCGTGCGCGTGAAGTGCCCGGCGCATAACCGCGATTGAGCGGCTCGCGGTGCACGACCGGGCAACGTCGGTGTCGGAAAGGATCAGGACCACGGCTAGCGCTCCACTCGATCCGGTGCAAGTGCTTCGGGCCGGGAAGGCCCGAGCCTTGAGCAGGTCTGGATCGGCGCGCTCAGCCCGCGCTCGCCCGCGTCACCACGCTCGCGGTCGACCGCGCCTTTCCGGATAGGCTCTGACGTTAGCGGACCGCGGACCAGATTGTGCACGCCTTGGCAGTGTCCGTTGACAGCGCGTTGTTCCGGCCACTTCAGCGCGTCACGTCAGCACACTGCGCGGGGACGATTGTCCCGGTTACGGCCCCGAAGCCGATCATCGTGCCGGCGGGTCCTGGGGCGCTTGCTCTGATCGTGATGGTGTCTCCATCCTCGAGGAAGGTTCGCTGAGAACCATCGTCCAGGAGCACCTGCTCTGCACCGTTCCAGGAAAGCTCGATCAGGCTGCCGCGCTGGTCCCTGGCCGCACCGGACACGGTTCCCGAGGCGTAGAGATCGCCCGTTCGAAGTGACGCCCCATTGACCGTCAGGTGAGCGAGCTGCTGGGCAGGCGTCCAATACATGGCGGCAAACGGGGGGCGCGCGACCACGGAGCCGTTCCATTCCACCTCGAGGGTGATGTCGAGACCCGACGGCGGATCCTGCCGCAGGTAGGGGAGCACCGGGGGATCTTGGACCGGCGGGGTGACTCGCGCCGCAGCCAGCGCATCGAGGGTGACGACCCAGGGCGAGACCGACGTTGCGAAGGATTTGCCGAGGAACGGGCCCAGCGGGACCGACTCCCATCCCTGGATGTCGCGCGCGCTCCAGTCGTTGACCAGGACTGCGCCGAAGATGTGTTCAGTGAAGCCGCTCGTCTGGACCGCCTCACCGAGCTTCGACGGGACCCCGACGACGAAGCCGACCTCGGCCTCGATGTCCAGCCGACCTGATGGGCCGAAGGCGGGACGGTCGGCATCCGCCGGCTTGCGCTGGCCACACGGGCGGACGATCGGGGTTTCCGAGACTACGACCGTCCCGGCCCGGCCGTGGTAGCCGATCGGCAGATGGCGCCAGTTCGGTGTCAGCGGTTCACCGCCCGGCCGGAAAATCCGGCCGAGGTTCTCCGCATGGTGCGCGGAGGAGTAGAAGTCCACGTAGTCGCCGACCTGGAACGGCAGGTGCAGCGCGACGTCGCGCAGCGGGACCAGGTACGGCGCGACTGCGTCTCGGTAGGAGTCGTCACCAAGCAGCTCGGTAAGCCGTTGCCGGACCGACCTCCATGCCGGGAGACCCCTCGCCATGAATCGGTTGAGCGTCGGCTGCCCGAAGTCGTTTCCAAACGGCACATGGACGCCGGCCGCCGCGAGCGGCGCGATATCTACGACGTACTCGCCGATCGCGACCCCGACCCGCGGCTGGCTCGGCCGGTCAGATCGATCTGCAGAAAAGACGCCATAGGGCAGGTTCGCAAGCGGGAAGTCGCAGCCAGAGGGGATTTCTACCCAGGTATCCGTGGGCTGTTGATGAGCCAGCCGGGATGGCCCGGAGGCCGTCACGCAACCTCCATCGTCGGGGGAGCCGGTTCCCGCTTCTCGATCAGGCCCAGGCCGGACAGGTCGTCGATGGGTTCGTCGACGCTGCAGGTGCCGAAGCCGACGAAGTGCTGCCTTACCGTGGCGACGGCTTGGGCATCGAGGTCGCGCGCCTGCTCGACCAGGCCCGTCGGGTCGTGCTCGGCGAGAATTTCGGTCAGCTCATCGACGGATGCGCCAGCTGCCGCCGCGTGGGTCGCCAGCAAGATGTTCAGGAAGCCGTGATGCTCGAAGCCGGACCGGTCGTCGCGGTGCCGTACTGCACGGTGCAGGCCCGCGGTGCACTTAAACGGCGCGCCCTCGGCCACGCACGCGCGCACGAACTCGGCAACCTCGATCTCCGTGGGGAACGCATCCGCGACCAGGCCGCCGGTGCGCAGCTTCGCCCCATAGCCGCGAGCGGCGACGAGGGACAAGGCGTCGCGCCATCCGTACATGCGAGGGAGTTCGACGTAAGCGGACACCTGTTGCGGCAGCTTCGCGAGCGCGTGGACGGTCTGGTGGACCGCCGCGGCCTGGTCACCGTCGGGCGGGACGGGCATATCGAGAACGGTGAGCTTCAGCCGCGGGTCGGCCGCCGAGAGCCTGAGGACGGTCCGTAGTCCGTCGACGCCGGTGTTGAGGATGACCGCGACATCGAATCGGTCGTCCTCGGCTAGGTCGGACCGGAGTTCCTGCAGACGCGAGGCCGGACAGAGGAAGCGGCTGACGAGTTCGGGGTGGCCATGGCGGTGGCGGCGATGCTCCGCGACCGCGGTCGGCATGGCCACACTGGCCGGGGGGAACAGCGACGCATCATCGATGAGGGCAGCGAAGAGGCGGTCCATCGCTCCGGTTGACATGTTCGTGACGTTACCGCACTGTTCTTCTATAGGACAGCACTGTCCGATTATCGGACAAGCGAGGGATCGCCGGACACTACAGAGGGATGTTCACGATGCCGTACTACCGGGCGGTCGGCCGGATCCCCCACAAGCGGCACACGCAGTTTCGCAGGTCAGACGGCGGACTGTACGCCGAGGAGCTGATGGGGACGGAGGGCTTCTCCAGCGAGGCCGCCCTCCTTTACCACGAGGGCCTTCCAACGGCGATCGTGGACGCCCAGGACTGGGCCATGCCGACAGCGGTAATCCTTCCGAACCATCCGCTCAAACCACGACATTTCACCACACATAAACTCGATGCAGGCTCGGCCGACGCGGTCACCGGACGGCAGCTCCTGCTTGCCAACCGCGATGTCCGGATTTCGTACGCGGTAGTTGACGCTCCGTCACCGCTCTATCGCAACGCGATCGGCGACGAGTGTGTCTATGTGGAATCCGGCGAAGCGGTGGTCGAAACCGTGTTCGGTGCGCTCATGGTCGGCCAGGGTGACTATGTCGTGCTGCCCACATCGACCACCCATCGCTGGGTGCCCGACGGTGAAGCCCGCCTGTTCATCGTGGAGGCTGCCGGTCATATCGCCCCGCCCGCGCGATACCTGACCAAGCGCGGGCAGTTCAACGAGTTCTCTCCGTACTGCGAGCGCGACCTGCGTGGACCCGCCGAACCGCTCATCGTGCCTGGCGAGGACGTGGAGGTCCTGGTACGGCACCGCAGCGGCGGCACCCGGTTCGTCTACGCGCGCCACCCGTTCGATGTGGTCGGCTGGGACGGCTGCCTCTATCCGTATGCCTTGAACATCGCCGATTTCGAGCCGATCACCGGCCGGGTCCACCAGCCCCCGCCGGTGCACCAGACTTTCGCCGGCCCGAACTTCGTCATCTGCTCGTTCGTCCCACGCAAGTTCGACTATCACCCCCTGTCGATCCCGGCTCCGTACAACCACGCCAATGTCGACTCCGACGAAGTGATCTTCTATGTCGGCGGTGATTTCATGTCTCGCAAGGGCGCTGGGATCGAGCTCGGTTCGGTCTCCCTCCATCCGAACGGCTTCACCCACGGACCGCAGCCTGGTTCGGTCGAGGCGTCGATCGGCAAGGAGGCAACCGACGAGTGGGCGGTGATGGTGGATACTTTCCGGCCGCTCGAGCTCGGCGAGGCCGCCCTGGCCTGCGAGGACACGTCCTACGCGTGGACCTGGTCCGGCCGCCGCAACGGCGGACCCGACAGCACGACCGGCTGATCGCCACGGATCCGTCCACGATCAAGCTCGCCGTGCCCTGATCGACCTTGGCCGGCCTCGGAACGCCTCGCCGAGTCGTCCACAATGCCCGCGCGAAGGTGGCCGCTGCGGCAGGATGAAGGACCGCACGCTCGGGGGACTGGCGAGAGGTGCACGGATGACTCGCTTCTGCTGCGGCTTAGTGTGGTCAGCGATCATTGCCGGCGTAGTGATCGTTTGCGCGGCGGCACCGGCCGGAGCAGCCTCCGTCCCCGGGCACCCGGTCGGGAACGAGACGATCAACCAGTCGGTGAATTTGCGGGTCCAGCCCGACCACGTGCTGATCGACTACGTCTTAGACGTGGCGGAACTCCCCGCTTATTCGTTGTGCAGGCAGCAGTTCGGCAGCGAGGGGTGCAACCCGGACCCGAGCCAAGCCTCCCGGATGGCACACGAAGAGTGCGACTACGACGCCGGCTTCATGCGCCTGGAGCTCTCTGACGGTCGCAAGCCGGTCTTCCGGCCGACGGCCTCGGGAGTGGTGTTCCTCGACGGGAGCGGCGGGCTGCGCACCTTGCGCCTGACGTGTGCGTTCGTCGCCGACGTCGACCTGCATGGCCAAACGCTGCTCAAATTCTCCAACGACGCCTACTTCGACACGATCGGCGTCCGCGAGGTCACCGCGGTCGGTGACGGCGCCACCCTGGTCCAGACGGATGTCGGTAGCGTGTCGCCAACACAGCGGCTCACGACGTTTCCGATCTCCGTACTTCGCAATCCTCCGGACGTTCGTGAGGCCCGCGTGCTGGTTCGCCCCGGCGGACCGCGACTGGCCGGCACGACGACCACAGCACAGGGCAAGGGCGGCGCCACCCGGATCGAGGGCGGCAGGGTGGATGCGCTGTCCCGAGCTTTTACCGGTCTGGTCGACCACAGGAAGCTCACCGCGCTGTTCGCCGCCGGCGCCATGCTCGTAGCGATCGGCCTCGGCGCAGCTCACGCCGTCGCGCCTGGCCATGGCAAGACGATGATGGCCGCCTATCTCGTCGCCGAGCATGGAAGCCTGCGCCAGGCAGCCGCAGTAGGTCTCACAGTCACCGCGACCCACACGGTCGGTGTGCTCCTGCTCGGCGTCGTGCTCTCGGCCTCGACGGCAGTCGCTCCGTCCCAGCTTTATCCGTGGCTTGGCCTCACCAGCGGGTTGCTTGTCATCGCGGTCGGCGCGGGTCTCGTCCGTCGGGCCTGGCGC
>Ga0066905_100000406_pt1 | contig 11661 bp, 5 predicted proteins | sample PanSoiMetaPlot36_FD_67483 | JGI IMG/M metagenome (GOLD analysis project Ga0066905, IMG submission 67483) | Tropical forest soil microbial communities from Panama analyzed to predict greenhouse gas emissions - Panama Soil Plot 36 (version 2) | ecosystem: Environmental > Terrestrial > Soil >... | reverse complement strand
TATTCTTCGTCGATGGACTCTTGCGGGTTCTTGTATTTTCCGTAGGCCTCCTGATAATACTCCAGAGTCGAAACACCGGGCTTGGCATCCTTGGCATAAGGGGAACCAATCCGTTGCAGGTACGTCTTGAAATCAGACTCTAGCACCTGGAGATTTTTTGCATGGTCCAGAAGACGCCGCCAAAGCGCAGCGGGAAGCCCGGAAGCCTGACGAAGAGCATGAATAACCTCATGCCGCATCTCTCCAATCAACAGGCTGTCGCCCGCGCCAACCGCATTAAAGCGCGCAAAGAACAAGGTGGGGTTGCCGCCCCCGTCGTCGCCGAACCAAGCGCGCCGGCTGAGCAGCAGATCAAGCGGCCCCTCTAACTCAAAGTCCTGGCCGAAATTATCCTTAAAGGTCGCGATGACCCGATCTTTTCGGCCAGGAACCGGAGACACCTTCGACAGCGCTGCCACCGACATATTGTCGGGCACCACGTCATAATACGGCTCCAGCACATCCAGCACCGCATCCGCGTAAGGGATGGACACAGACCGGCCCATCTTCACGAAGGTGCGGATATTGCGCCGCAGTTGCAGGTCCGACTCCGGCGAGCCCGGCCCCAGCGCCAGCGGCTGGCCGCCGCCATAGACATCCTTCCGCATCGCGTCTGAGATGCGGTAGTAGGGATTCCCGCCTTCGACCGTCTTGGTATAGAGCGGCTTGATGCCGAGGCCCGGCGCGCCCTCCCAGGCATAGACGCGCAGCGTCGGATTCTCGTAGATGGTCCGATCCACGGCATAATCCGCGATCATCCCATCGCGCGCATCCGCAACGAACGCCTTCATCTGGTCTGTGGCATAGCTTTCGCTGTTCCGATGGCTCTCAACAACCTTCTGGAAGAAATCCGCAGCCGATGCCGCCGTCAAGCCCTCGGGAGGCGTATGAGCGGTGAAGTAATCATCGATCCCGGACAGTTGAACTGTGTCTTGCGTTACGCCCCATTTCTTCACGTATTTGTCGATGAACTTCGGCAGGTTCTGGCCATAGAACTGCTTTGCCGCAGACTCCGGCGTGTAGCTGGCCTTCATGATCTGGCTCGGCGTGGTCAGCGCGATGCCATCGAAGTTCTCTTCGACGGCATACTGCACCGCCCGCTTGAAGCCCAGTTCCCACCACGCATTGCCGGTGTAAGGCGCTTCCGGCGCGCCGCGCGAACCGAAGGTGGAGCGATATTTCTCTGCCTGCCGAACACGCGCCATCGCCCGCGCGCTCAGCTCGGAAATCTCCGTCTCTACCGTCGTCTTTTCCGTCGATAGTGCCGAATACTGATCCGCGAAAGCTGGATCAATATCAGCAGAGCCGGGCAAGAAATACTTGCCTATCTGCCGCGCCAGACTTTCCCTTTGAGCATTCAGGCTTTCGCTGCGCGCCTTCTCCTTCTCGTCCGTCCAGCCGCCCTTGGAAATGACATTCCAGGCCTTATCCGCGCCTTCCTTGCCAAAGCCAAAGGCGCGTGAGCGTTGGTGCAAGTCGCTCTGAATCTCATGGACGAACAGCACCCGGTCACCGTTCGGCCCCGTGCGGCTGTCGAAGCGAATATGGACAAGTTCCTTGTCCTGGAAATGCGCCGAGCTATACCCCTCCAATTGCGGGAAGGTGACCAACAGTTCGCGGTAATCCTTGCCGCCAGGGATGGAATAACGCTTGTGCTGCGTCGGCCCGCCATAGGCTGGCAGCCCACGGCCACTATCATCGTCGTCCGCTTCGTCCCCGTCGCTGTTGTCGGCCTGCTCTTCGCGCACACGCTCTTCGATCTCGGCACGCGCCTCACGCTGCGCGCGGCCCCGCAGATCATGATAGTCCTGATCGCGGATGCTCTGAAGCTCACTATCGCGCTCGTCGTCATACTCGTCTTTGATGCGCTGGAGGTGCTCTTCAGAGGCATCGATCGCCTCTTCATAGGTCGGATAGATGCCATCGCCGTTGATGTCATTCCCGGCCGTGCTCCGGACGAGTTCATAGTGCCATTCCGGCTCTTGATCTTCGCCCCAGAAGCCCTCGGGGAGATAATCAGCCATCCGAGGCCGGCGCACATTGTGGCCGATCTCTGGGCTGAGGATGTACTGATCTCTCAGGTACTGGTTGTGAGTCGCAAGGCCGTCTCGATAGGCTGCAAGCACGACAGGCCAGATGTTCTTTATCTTCGTCGAGCCGATAAATGGCTCAACAACAGGGTCAATATTCTCTGGATCGTTCTGTTCTTCCCACTCGCGAATGGCTTCGTCGTCGCGCTCTTCGCGAAGTTCTTCGTAAATCTCTTCGGCGCGCTCATCGATTTCATATTCATAGTCGGACATATCGATGTCGGCATAACTTGCCGGAGGCTTGCCGCCGAGGATTTTATCCTCCAGCTCCATTTGGTGCTGCGCCATGAAGTCGAGCACTTCACGCTTGGTCACAGACGTCTTGATGTCACGCACCAAGCCGTCTGGCCCGTAAAGCGGCGCCTCCATCGCGTCGAGCCATTCCTTCAGCCCCATCCACTGAAGTTCTTCTTGGCGAATGCCGGGCGTCTTGGAAATCATCGCCCACCACTGATCGGGCGTGCCCTTCTCCTGCTTGATTTTCTCCGTGGCCTTGATCGCTGGGCTGTAGAAGCCCTGGAGCGCGAACAGCGGCTGGCCCTCGGCGGCGAGCTTGTCTTTCGCCTTTTCCGTCAGCGGGAAGAAGGTGAACTCTTGATCTGGCGTCTGGCGAACAACCTCCCGGCGCGTCGTTGGGTCTTTGCTGCGAAGATCATAGGTGGTCTTCTCCGGCTTGATGCTCGGATCGAGCTTCTTCAGCATCGAGCCCAGCATATCCGGATACATCTTGTCGTAGGTGGCCTTCATGCCGGAGCCACCGATCTCAACGCTGCCGAGGTCGGACAAGACGTGATAGTCGTAATGCGAGATGTCTTCGTCTCGCGTCAACGGCTGTGCCAGCAGCTTTTCCGACATTTCGCGACCGACCACACCGGGAAGCTCTTCTGGTGAGAAGTCGCCGACATGTTCCCAGTCGTTGCCGTTCAGCTCAAAATAGTCGCCACCGCCCGGCTCTATGCCGGCGCGGACCATGTAAAGCTCTCCGGCATCGGGCACGTAGCGCAGCGCCTGCACTTCATTGGAGAGCTGATAGCGCGCGTTCTGCACGGCTCCTGGCGTGATCGAGATGCCATCGGCGCCACTGTCCACCGCCATCTGGATCACCCGGCGCAGCGCCGTGCTCACCCACTGTTTGGTGTCGTTGACAAGCGGGTGGCCGCTGCTCTGCTTCTCCATGGTGCGCAGCTCAGCACTGATGCGATTGGAGTCGGATGTCGCATCTTCATAGGTCAGCATGCGCTCCTTAGCCTGCTGGCGAATCTCCTTCTCATAGGCCCGCGATACCGAGATGACGTTGAGCTGGCCTTGGCCATGGTCATGCTGATCTTGATAGGCATCCCCGAGCAAGCCGCGCAGCCAAGCTTCGTTGCTGTCGCCTGTCTCGCGCCGCCGCTTCTCCGCCCGGCCGAGCGCCGCTTGCGTCTGCTTGATGCGCTCTTCATCGCGCGCACCGTCGCTATCGCGGATTTTCTGGCCCCAGTCTGACTGAAGCTCATCCAGGTTAAAGACACGCCGGCCCTGCGTATCCGTCAGCATCTGAGAGCGGATATGAGAAAGGACGTTATCGTAGCCCTGCCAATGACCTGAGGTAAAATCCTCCACCTCTGCCGGATCAGGAGCCGCCTTGAGCATGGCATCCCACATCTGGTTCTGGAGTGGCTTCATCTCCTCATAGGCATCGGCGCGCACGGACTGAGGAAGACTCATATCCGTCATCCGCGCATGCAGCGCGTTCAGCCTTTCCAGGAAAGGCCGCTGCGCTTCCTCACGCGCCTTCAGCTCATCCGGCAACAGCTTTTCTGAAAGGCCGCCCCGAGGCAGTTTCAGCAGGTCTTCACGGTATGTCGGATTGCCCGGATCGAGCGAGTAGCGGCCCCATTTCGGCTGCGCCTCGTAGGTCTGCCCAACCGCTTCAGCCTGTGCCTCGGCCTGCTGGAGTCTGGTGAGCTGGTCCCAGTCCTTGCCGAACAGGCGCCTGCCGACCGCGCGCGGCGACTCTGCCGTCCGTAGCTGTGCGATTTCCAGCGGCACCCGCCGTTCGCGGATAAAATCCTCCACTTCCTGCCGGCTGAAGGTCCACTGCGAACCCTTGGAATTCAGGAAGCGATCAAGGCCGATGGCCTGAATCTCAGCCGGCTTCACGCCGGCCTTGAGCAGGTCATTGAGGAAGCCGGTGCCGTTGCCCGACTGACGCTTCAGCGTCTTGGCCGTCTCCAGCGCCTTGCTGTAGAAGCCGGACTGGTCTTCGCGATCCGGCCCGAGCGGCACACCCAGCGCATAATACAGCTCGTTCTGAGTGGTCTTTTCCTCCAGCAGGTCAACAATGTCCTCGCCGCGCCGGTTGCGCAGGATGACGTCTTGGCGCTCATCGGGAGTGAGTCCTGCATAGGCCTGCCGCAAGCCGCGCGCGAGCGCTGGCTCATGCTTGTCTATCTCAGGATAGATGAAGGTCTGCTCATTGGACTTCAGCTCGCGGGCGAACTCGCGCTGCCACTTCTTATCGCTATAGGCCTGATCCGCTTCCAGATCGGCGCGCGGCACGATGCGCTCGCCCGAGATCGACCGGGACAGCAGATCGTAGACGTCAGCCGGCGTGGTGACCGCTGGCTCATCCGGCCCGGACTCCTGGAGATAGCCGGCTTCGACCATCTTCTCGCGCATCTTGTCGGCGTCGAGCCCGTTCTGATTGATCAGGCCCGGATAGCGCTGCGCATCCATGCCGCCCAGCTCGCGCGACGGCTTCAGGCCGCCATTGGCGCGGATGAATTGCAGCACATCGACACCGCGTTGCGCGGGCGCTTCTGCTGGGGTAAAGTCCGGCGCCGCTGCAACCTGGGGATCAGGGAGCGCCCCCTCAGCCTGGGGAGGAACAGGTTGAGAGGTCTCAGGCGTGGAAGGGGGCGGGGCCTGAGGCGCCGGTTCGGGTGGCGCCAGCCGTCGATTGGCAGGCACCAAGTCTTCAAACGTCACATCGATCGGCTCAGAAGGCACCGGCCCTTCTGGCGGCAGAACTTCCGGGTTGAGGAACGGATCAGCGCCCGGCCCGGCCTGCGATCCGCGCGAGCGCGCGCCCGTCAGGCCGCGCAGCGCCAGCGCCGCCGCCTGCTTGGCGCCCTCGGCGATCGCACCGACACCGCCGCCAACCGCCACATTGCCGGCGACATCTTCGCCCAGAGGCTGGTTCTCGTTATAGACGTCGCGAGCAATCAGGTTCTGGAGGAACTGCTGTCCACCTTCCTGCATGCCTTCGATGAAGGCTTGGCCGCCAATCCGGGCGATGGCTTGCGCCAGGACTGAGCGTCCAGCAGCGGGAACCCGCAGGCGCCCGAGCAAGGTCTCCAGCGGCAGCATATCCGTGGTGCCGGGGCCAACGCCATAGAGCGCGGCAGCGTTGATCTGGTCCTGAGTGAGGCCCGGCCGCCCGGCCCGCTTTTCTGCCTGATCGTACTGCACCGCGCGTGTGCCGGCCTCGCCCATGCCGGAGGCACCGAAGAAGATCGCGGACGGGATGCGCCCGAGCGCCCCGAACGGAATGCCAGCAACCAGCGAGCCAAGGCCCTCGCCGACCTGCCGGCCCCAGCCCTGCTCATAGCCGGGTGCGGCCGGAAGAATGGTCTTACCGTAGTCGGATACTTTCTGCCCGGCCTGATAGAGCGGCTGTTCGGCGAGCGGTGTCGGGCGATAGCCGGCGATCTGGCCTTGCAGCTTGGCGCGCTCAGCCTGCCGCTGCTCTGGCGATAAGGCCGAATAACCGAAGTCGCCGGCCGCCGCGCCCGCGAGATCACCGAAGTTGGGCTTGATCTTCTCGCCACGGTCCAAGCGGTCGAGCATCGCCACGCGCGCTTGCGCGTTCTTGAGCACATTCGACTGCGCGATCGAGGGCACCGCGCCCGCGCCCTGGAGAGTCGTGCCCACCATGCCCACAGCGCCGCCAGGAATGCCCTTGGCGACTTCTTTGAACTGCTGGGCATCGAGAGCCCCGCCCGGCTTTACCGGGGCTTTGAGGGCAACCTCGGGGCTGTCAGCCGTCGCGGCCAGCGACTTGAACGGATCGTAGGCATCCCCATATTTGGTGAGGTCAGGCGGAGGCGACTGCGAAAAACGCCCTGTTTCTGAATCATCAGCAACTACCCGGCCTAATTGATCGGCCTCAGCCTGACCGCCTTCCTCAGGCTTCTTGCCAAACCAATCAAACGGATTGTAGTCAACAATCTTCCAAGCCACGTAAGCCCCCGCTTATGGCTCGCGACGGACCCCTTACATACCGCGCGGGTTAAATCCATTGTCCGACAGGCGCTTCATCACCGCTGTCCGATCGGCCCCCCGATCGATCGCGTCCCGCGCCGCCGCATATGTCTTCTGGTCTGGAGCTTCCGAGGCTGGCGTCATCTCGCCATTCCCCGCGCCCAGCATCCGCAAGCCCTCCAGCACTTCTGGCTTTCCGGCCTGCTGCAATCCTTGCAGAAAAATATCGGGATTCTTTGAGGTTAGCATCCCCGCAATGTGCAAAGCCACGCGCGGATTAACCGGCGTCTCTGTCATTGCCGAGCCCTTGGTGATCAGCCCCGCCATCTTGGTTGCAGGGTCTTCGCCCGGCTTGGTGCCCATCAAGCCCTCAAGCCGCAGATAGGCTTCGACCTGCCCGGCCTTGCCGCCCAAGGCGAGCTGCACCTTGCTCTTACCGGTCTCACCGCCATTGATACGGTCGAGCACCGCCGCCCGGTCTGGACTCTTGCGCACATCTTCAACGAACGTGGTCATGAAGCCCTCCGTAAAGAGCTTCTTCTCATCACCGTTCATGGTGGCGATCGCCTGCTGCGCGCCCACCAGAGGATAGCGCCCGCGCGCGAACTTCACCCCCGCCTCATACGGATCGGAGGCGTTGAAGAAGCTTTCCGCCGAGCCCCGCGCCGCCGCATATTTCGGGAAGGCGCCATTGAGCTTGTCCCGCAAGTTCTGGCGCAACTGGTCAATCTCTTCGGCCTTGTCGCTGCCGGCCGCCTTGGCGCTCTGGTACATGTCATCCAGGCGCTGACGCACCTCATGCCAGTACTCCAGCGTCTTGCCATTGGGGCCATCCGCCCCGGTGCTCATCAGCTCGGGAACGCTGGCGCGATCGGCCAGCGCGCTATCGGCCCGCTGCATTGCCCGCGCGAACAGCGGGTTGCTGGTCAAGGACTCCAGCCCCTTATTGCTGAAGCCATCGGCGCCGGCCCGGAACGCTTCCTCATAGAACGGCATCCGCGCCTCGCGCGCCTTGCCGCGCAGCTCGCCGCCAACTTGGCGCACAGAGGCTTCAAAGCCCGGCCCGTCATTCATGGCGCCCAGTTGCTGGCCAGCCGGCATCAGCACGCGCATAATCTCATCGCGCGCCGCGTTCGACACCTCTGGCTTGCCGGCCTTGCCCTTGCCGGAACCTTTCGCGCCAGCCGAAGTTGTCCCCGTGCCTGATGTTTCCCGCATAGGCATGTCAGGAGCGGTTTGAGGCGGCGACCCTGTAACAGCGTCACCGAACCCAGCCGGCTCAGCCGCTCCTGCCCCCGATGGCGCCGCCATCTCAAACGGGTTGAAGTCTACAACCTGAACCCCCATCACAGTCCCCCTCAGTCTGGCGTCCAGATGATCCACTGGCCCGGCTTATTCGGATTCGGCACAGCCTTTGAGCCGGGCGGGTAGCCAGCGCCAGGAGGCAGATCGCGCGCGCCTGGAGGTGGTGTATTCGGCACGCCGCGCGGCGGGGCAGCCGTCGCTCCGGGAGCTGGATCAGTGGTCGATGTTCCCGGAATATCAAAGCCCCAGAACTGCCGAGGCCGCACGGTAGGCCGGCCCTCTTTCGCCAGCGCTGCCGCAGTCGCGGAGTCGATAAGCTGCTGCTTTGAGGCGATGCCTTCCGGAACCATTCCATACTTGTCCTGGAACTTCTGCATCAGCCGGTCACGGCTACGCATCAGCGCATCCTGGAACTTCTTGTAGTTGGCCGTAAGCTCCTCAAATGAGCTGGACACTTTCAGGTTGCCGGCGCTCTGCGTCAGGATTTCAAGCTCTTTCTCGCTCAGCGCGCCAAAGCCCGTTGCCCCCGTCGCACTTTGCGACTTAAGCCGATCCATCGTGCGCAGGGCCACATCGCTCAACAGCGCCTTGTGCTGGTTGAAAGCATCGGCTGTGTCCGTGCCGGCATAGAGGTCGCTGACGTCGAGGCCCATGCCCTTGAGCTTGGCTTCGCCAGCCAGATTGCGGCCGGCGACACCCGGCAGACCAGGATGATAGGTCAGCTCATTGGCCGCGTTGAAGCTCTTATCGATGCCATCGATCATATCGCGTAGCTTGGCCGCGTCATCGGCAGGGTTGCGCGACTCCGCATCCTTCTCACCGATCAGCTTCAAATTGCCGTTCTTGTCGGTGAGCGCATAGCCGTCAATGTCGTCGTAAGCCTTGCCTTTCGGCGCGGCCGGCAATGACGTGATCGGGATATTCTCGTTGATTGTCCAGCCTGCTGGCGCCTGTCGCGTCGGCGCAGCGCTCGGCGCTGCCGGCCCACCGGCCGCCGCAGGCGCTCCGGCAGGCAGTGTTGGAGCTGACATCCCGCCACCGCCTGCCGTTGCCCCTGATGCGGGAGTGGTCGCACCAGAGCCATCAATATCAACCCGTTCCCAGCGCTTGGTCGCCTGATTATACGTCACCGGGATTTCTGTCTCCCGGCCATAGCGATCCTTGACCTTGATCGTCTTCAGGTCCGGCGCGGTCTTGTTGAACATCTGCGCGAGCATGAGCTTCATGACGTCCGGATTGCGCGCGGCAACCGCCGCCATCTCCGGAGGCACGCCCTGCTTCACCAGCGCCTGGATGGTCAAATTGCCCTGTTCAGCCTGACGCTCCAGGCCCGGCCCGAACGCATCGGCGATACCGCCGACCAGACCACCGGTATTATACCCGCGCGACAGCGCCCCCAGGCGATCCCAGAAGGTGGGTTCGGGCGCGCGCGGCAGGTTCTGCGGCGTCGAGACACGCGGCGCCGCCTCGCTTGGCCCGGCCGGCGCCGGCTGGCGCGCTGGTGCCTCGCGCTTGGCGGTCTGCGGCACGCTCATGTCTTTCGGCGTCTCCGATCCATAGACCGGAGGCTCTAGCGTGGTGCGGAACGGCGTGGTGCTCGGCGACTGCGAGGTGGGCAGCTTGGCCCGCGCTTGCGCTTCCGAGCGCGCCATGCCCACTTCTTGCGGCCGGTCTGCCGGGCGATCCTGCTGCACCAGCATGCCAAACGGCAACTGGCGCTGCGTCCGATCGTCAAGCCCGCCCATTGCCGCCTGCGATGTCTGCATCACCCGCTGAAGAAGCGCCTGCAATTCCTGCTCTTCTTCGGGAGAGCCCGGCGACATCGTGCCGAACATCTGATCCATCCCGGCCATTGCCGCCCCCTTATCCGCGAACCCCGGCCACTGCCTGAGGCGCCGGAATGGCGCTCTGGCCGCCCTGCTTGCTGATCGACGCCAGGATTTCCTGAAGGAACTTCGGGTTGCCCAAAGCCTGCTGCGCGATCTGCGGCGGCACGCCGGCCTTGATCAGTGCCTGATAGGTCATATTCGCCTGCTGCGGCTGCATGGGCTGCTGCTCACCCGGCCGGTTCGGCGCCATCGGCGTGCCCTGGCTGGTTGGCGCGCCCGCCGCGATCCCCGGCAGACCACCGCCAGCACCCAGCGCGGGAGGCATGCCGCCGCCCGGCCCGCCAACCCCAGGCGCCGGAACCGGCGACTTGCCGGCCCCGCCTGCCTGCTGGAGCGCGGAAATCCGCGTCAGCATCTGCTCAAGTTCTGGATTAATCCCTGGAGCCGTGCCGCCTGTTGCCGCACCCTGCCCCGCACCCATCAGAAGCTCTTGTAAGCTCGGCATCCCATCAACCCCGGCTTTTCTTCTTGCGAGGCTTCACAGCCTCATCATAATTCACCATCTTCAAGCCGCCGACTTCGCTCACCGCATCCGGGTTGCGCTTCTCGACATCTTGCGCCATCACGCCAACCTGAGGCGTTTTGCTCGGATCAGCTTTGTAGCGGTAGCGATAGACCGGCGTGCCGTTCGGCAGCGTGCTGATGCGCTCCGGCTCGCCGCCGTCAACGCCTTCCTTCGTGCGCTCGTCAGACAGCAGGTTGCCGCCGATGCCAAACGAGGTGCCGCTCTGCTTCTGCGTTCCCAGCGACTGGCCGCCGAGCCCGGCGATCGAGCCCAGCAGCGTCACGAAGTTGGCAAGGTCTTCGGCCGGCATATCCTTCATCTGCTCTTCCAGATTGAGGATGGTGTTGGCGCCCTGATTCTGGCTATCCAGGAACGCCTTGCCGACATCGATACCCTGCATGCGCGTGCCCAGCGAGGCCTGATCCAACCCTTGCGCCGTCGAGGCCGCGCCGGTCTTGGCGCCGAACAACTGGTTCGCCGCGTTCATCCGGTTCTGGTTTTCCAAATTGTACTGGTTGAACAGCGCCGGAAGCTGGCCCTCTGTGATACCCTTGCCAACCGCCTCAAGCCCGGCCGCGTTGCCGGTGATGTCCCGGCCCGCGCCTGCGAAAGTGGCGTTGATCTTGTTGAAAATGTTGTCGCCAACCGTCTGCATCATGCCTTGCAGATAGGGATTCTCCTCCACATTGAGGTTTTTCCCATCGGCGGTGTCGCCGAGCCGGCCGGCCAGCTCGTTATAGGCGTCCGTCACATCACCAGACCGGCTACCCGCGCCAAACAGGTCTGCCGAAAGCTGGCCGATATTCTCCGAATTCGGATCGCCCTTGCCGGCATTGGCCTTGAGCTGTTCGAAAGCGTCAAGCTGGTCCGATGTCGGACCAACACCCGTCTTCGAAAAGCCGGTGATCGACGAAATCAGGCTTTCCAGGCCCGGAATCGTCGGTTCCCAAGGGTTCGTCGTCTGCGACGAAGACCCCTTCTTTTTCGATGAGCCGAAGCTTAAGCTCATGCTGCCCTCTCATAGACAAAATGCCCGCCGCGCGTGCCCGTGATCGCAAATTGGCGCGGCAACAGCCGCTGCCACGCCTTACGCCCACACATCCGCACCCGCTTGGCGCCCTCGCTCAACGCGAAAATCTGCATCATGCGGTCGCATTCATGGAGCCAGCGCCGTGCATCGTGACCTGCCAGGGCGTAAAGGCTGATCACCCACTCGCCCTTATCCCGTTCAATCGAGGTCAAGAACACCGCCGTCAGCTCCGATGAGTCGATGCCGTCCCGAAGGACCGCCCAGAGCTGAATGCTTTCATCGCGTAGGCCTTCGAGTACGGCGCTCATCGTCAAAGCCGGCGCCACCCGCATGCCTTCCAACAAAAGCGGCTCTGTAATCCGCCAAATCGACTTGATCTTGTGCCTTGGTATCTTTATGACACTATATCCTGATTCGGCCTGATATTCCTCGCGATAATACTCGGATACGGCCATGATCACCCCCGAATTGAGTAGCTGAATCGCCGATCTGTCGTGCCGGTATTGGCATGCGTTACCGTGAACTGCCCAGGCTTTACGTTCGACTGGTCAATATAAG